>Ga0134127_10000241_pt1 | contig 60660 bp, 50 predicted proteins | sample KB31753_FD_96459 | JGI IMG/M metagenome (GOLD analysis project Ga0134127, IMG submission 96459) | Terrestrial soil microbial communities with excess Nitrogen fertilizer from Kellogg Biological Station, Michigan, USA - KB3-175-3 | ecosystem: Environmental > Terrestrial > Soil > Unclassified ... | reverse complement strand
GCGCCGCGCTTCCGTCAGGATGCGGCGCGCAATCTCGACGCACTCGCGCCCTTCGCCCGGCGCCGAAAACAACTCCAGCGAGCCGTCGGGCGTGCGCTCCGGCGGCTGATGCTCGGTCTCGAAGAGGAAACGCCGCAGCGACGCGAGATCGTTCGTGCCACGCTCGTCGGCGCGCTCGACGGTCGCGCCCATCCGGGCGAAACGCGCGCTCGAGTGGCGATCGCCGCGCGGCACCGTGGCAAGGACCGCGCCCGCGCCATGCGCCAGCGCCGCTATCAACGCGGCCTCCGCGGCGTCGTTGACGGCAACATCGAGCAGGAGCACCGCGCCGCGCACGGGGCGCTCGCCGAGCAGCCGCGCCGCGGTGTGCAGCAGGTCGGCGCGATCGGCGGCCGCGACAGCGGCGAACGACTCGTCGAAGCGGGTGAGGAGGACGGCCAGGTCGGCTCGTGCCGGGCCGGCGCCGCGCACGGCGTCGGTCGTAATGCCCGCGAGCCGCAGCTCCTGCAGCGTGCGCGACAGCGCGCGAGGGAAGCCGGGCAGGGCGGCGACGGGGCCGAAATAACGCAGCGAGCCGTCGCGCGTCGCGGTGAAGACGGCCCGCGCGGCGACGGCCTCCGCGCCGAGACCGCTGCTCGGCGTCCGGCCATCCGCCGCGAGCGCGACCACCGCGGCCCTCGCCGCGAGTTGCGTGAGGCTCAGGCGCGCGAGGCCGAGCGTCGCGCCGCGCTCGACGGCGATGGTTCGCGCGAAGTCATCGGCCGCCCCGCGCGTGGCGGAGACCAAGGTGATCGGATGATGTGCGGGAAACTGCCTGACGAAGGTTGACGCGGCATCGAGCCGCGCGGCGGCGGACGCCGCCTCGAAGATGCGGAAGGATGGTCGTTGGTTCATTGCCTTGCCTGCCCCGGGCGCCATGCCGGGAATCCGGAAACGGCAGCACTACGCCGCCGTGCGAAGCGAACACTATCACGGAACCGGGTGGTTCACGCTTCTGCGTTCTGGGTGCTCCGTTCGTGTTCAGGTCCGGTTCGGAGTTCGGGGTTCGTTACGGCTTGAACGGAGTGCCCTGTTTGCGCAGCCAGCCCTCGAGCCGCTTCGTGCAGTCGCAGCCGCAGCACGCCCACGGCTCGGTGCCGTTCTCGTCGCGGCACGTGCTTCGTGCGTGCGCGTCCTTGATGGAGTCGAACTCGAAGAACTCCTCCCAGTACGGCCGCTCTTCCTGCAGCGGCGTCGCGCAGAAGCAGGTCTCGACCCACTTGACGCGGCCGTCGGCGAGCGCGCGCGCGTGCGCCATGTCGCGCAGGTATTCACCGCCCGCGATGGAACCGTCGCCGAGCGATCCGTCATCGATGGCGCGTCGCAGCGCGTCGCGCTGTCCCTGCTTGAGCCGTGCGGTGACGAGGTATCGCATGTCGTCTCCGGCGGGTCCGCCTCCGTCGGGCACGAGCCTCGGCGGGACCCGCCCCACGGTGGCTACGGGGCTAATCGCTCGCGCCGCCAGCTTCCATCAACGTTCTTCACATAGCGAAGTCTATCGTGCAGGCGGCTGGTGCGCCCCTGCCAGAATTCGAGCTCGTCGGGGACGACGCGATAGCCGCCCCACCAGTCGGGACGCGGCACAGGTCCGTCGCCGAAGCGGCGCTTGACGCGCTCGAACGCGTCCTCGAGCACCTCGCGGCTGCCGAGCGCTTCGCTTTGCCGCGACGCGTAGACGCTCAGCCGGCTGTTGAGCGGCCGCGTGTCGAAGTACGCGTCCGATTCGACCGCGCTGACGCGCACGACCATCCCGTCGATCCGCACCTGGCGCTCGACGGAACGCCAGAAGAACAGGAGGCTCGCGCGGCCCGTCGCCTCCATCTCGCGCGCCTTCCGGCTCCCGTAGTTCGTGTAGAAGACGAAGCCGCGCTCGTCCACGCCCTTGAGGAGCACGGTGCGGACCGATGGGCGGCCGTCCGGAGAGGCGGTGGCGAGCGCCATCGCGGTAGGATCCGATTCGAGCTCCCGCACCTGGTCGAACCAGCGGGCGAACTGCCGCAAGGGGTCGGCCTCGCAGTTGGTCTCGCTCAGCGGCTCCCCGAGGTACTCGCGCCGGATATCGGCCAGGGACATCTGGTCGTCAGTCGGTGGTCGGTGGTCGGTGGTCGTTCGTCGTTGGTCGTTGGTCGTTCGTCGTCGTTGCCACGACCTTCACGTCGTCGCCCTCGACCACGATCCGAGCGGCGCCGCCCTCCGCAAGCGACCCGAACAGCATCGCCTCGGAGAGCGGCTTCTTCACCTTGCGCTCGATGAGCCGCGCCATCGGCCGAGCGCCGAATGCCCGGTCGAAACCCGAGGCCGCCAGCCACGCCCGCGCGAGCGGATCGAGCTCGATGGTGACGCCCTTGGCCGACACCATCGCGCGCAGCTCGTCGATCTGCTTGTCCACCACGCGCTCGATCTGTGCCGGGCCCAGCGCGTTGAAGTGGACGATGGCGTCGAGGCGGTTGCGGAACTCGGGCGTGAACATCTTCTCCAGCGCGCCGCGCGAGGAGACGCCCGTGCCCGCCTCCGCGAAACCAAGGCGGCGATCCGAGAGATCGCGTGCGCCGGCGTTGGTCGTCATGATGAGGATGACGTGGCGGAAGTCGGCCTTGCGCCCGTGCGAATCGGTCAGCGTCGCGTGGTCCATCACCTGGAGCAGGATGCTGACCATGTCGGGATGCGCCTTCTCGACCTCGTCCAGCAACAGCACCGCGTGCGGCGACTTGCGGATCGCGTCGATGAGCAGGCCGCCCTCCTCGTAGCCGATGTAGCCCGGAGGCGCGCCAATCAGCCGTGAGACGGCGTGCTTCTCCATGTACTCCGACATGTCGTAGCGGATGAAATCGATGCCGAGGATGCGCGCCAGCTGCCGTGCGAGCTCGGTCTTGCCGACGCCGGTGGGCCCCGCGAACAGGAAGTTGCCGATCGGCTTGTCGGGCGATCGCAGCCCCGAGCGCGACAGCTTGATGGCGGAGGCGACCTCGTCGATGGCCCCCTCCTGGCCGAAGATCACCAGCTTCAGCTGCGCGTCGAGCGTCGCCAGCGCGGCGCGGTCGTCGCTCGACACGGCCTGGACGGGCACGCGCGCCATCCGCGCGACGATCTGTTCGATCTGCGCCGGCCCGATCGCGGCGACGCGCTGGTCCGGCGGCAGGAGCTTCTGCGCGGCGCCGACTTCGTCGAGCACGTCAATCGCCTTGTCGGGCAGGTGGAGGTCCTTGAGGTGCTTGGCCGACAGCGCCACGGCGGCGGCAACGGCCTCGTCGGTGTAGCGGACGCCGTGATGCGCCTCGTAGTGCGGCCTGAGGCCCTTGAGGATGTCGATCGTTTCCTCCTCCGACGGCTCGAGCACGTCGATCTTCTGGAACCGGCGCGACAGCGCTCGATCGCGATCGAACGACTGCTTGACGTCGTTGAACGTCGTCGAGCCGATGCAGCGCAGCGACCCGTTGGCCAGCGCGGGCTTCAGCAGGTTGCCGGCGTCCATCGCTCCGCCCGACGCGGCGCCCGCGCCCACCAGCGAGTGAATCTCGTCGATGAACAGGATCGCGTTCGGTTCCTTCTCCAGGCGCTCGAGCACCTGCTTGACGCGCTCCTCGAAGTCGCCGCGATACCTGGTGCCGGCGAGCAGCGCGCCGAGGTCCAGCGCGTAGACCTTCGAGCTGCGCAGCGGTTCGGGGACCTGGCCCTCTTGGATGCGCAGCGCCAGGCCTTCGGCCAGCGCGGTCTTGCCCACACCCGGCTCCCCGACGAGGAGCGGGTTGTTCTTCCGCCGCCGGCAGAGCACCTGGATCATGCGCTCGAGCTCGAGCGCGCGGCCGATGAGCGGGTCGATCTGTCCGGCGGCGGCGCGGGCGACGAGGTCCGTCGCGTACGCCTCGAGCGGATCGGTGGAGGGCGGGCCGGACGGCCCGGCCTCCCCGTCGTGCGGCGCGGGCCGACCGCGGCCGCCGTGCGAGATCACGCGCAGCAGCGTCAGCCGATCGAGCCCCTGGTTCTGGAGGAAGAAGGCGGCGTGGCTTTCCTCCTCCTGCAGCATGAAGACGAGGAGGCTCCCCGTGTCGACCTGCTTCGCGCTCGACACCGCCGCGTGCACGACCGCCTGCTGGACGACGCGGTCGAAGGCCACCGACGGCTCCGGTTCGACCGCGGTCGTCGCCGGGACCGGCGTGAATGCCTTGACGAGCACCTCGTCCACCTGCTTGCGGAGCGCGTCGAGGTTCACGCCGCAGGTCGCCAGCAGCGCGCGCGCCTGCGGCTCCTCCGTGATGGCGCGCAGGAGGTGCTCCAGGCCGACCGTGTCGTGGCGGCGGTCGGTCGCCAGCCGAAACGCCCGCTGAATGGTCTCGAGCGTTTCGGGCGCGAAGGGAACGGGAGGTTTGCTCATGGGTGCTCCGGCGGGGACCGCGTCGCGCTGACATGTCTCGCGCCGCGGGACCCGCCCTACTTAAGACTCTTTGCTCTCGGATTCCGGTTCCATCGTCACGAGCAGCGGAAACTCGTGCTCCTCCGCCAGCTGCTTGGTCGCCTTCACCTTCGTCTCGGCGATGTCGTGCGTATACACGCCCGCCAGCCCCAGCCCCGACTGGTGCACGCTCATCATGATCGCGAACGCCTCGCCGCGCGCCTTGTGAAAGATCGTTTCGAGAATCCAGACGACGAAGTCCTGCGTGGTGTAGTCGTCATTGTGCAGGAGGACGCGCCAGAGGCGCGGGCGCTGGAGCTTCCGCTCCTGGCGCTGCTCGGTCAGCGTGGATTCGTTCGATAACGGATCGGCCATTCGTAGGTAGGGCGGGTCCCGCCGAGGACCGGGGCCGCCCCGAAGGCGGACCCGCCGGACAATTTCATTTTACAGGCCGTTCATCAGATCGGGCTCGATCTGCCACGGTAGCGTGACGCCAGGCTGCGCCGTGCCTGCGCGCACGCCGCGCAGGAAGTCGTCGCGCGGAATCTCGCGCGCGCCGAGCGAGGCCAGGTGCCCGGTGGCCATCTGGCAGTCGATGAGGACGAACTTCCAGCGCTCCAGCTGACGCGCCAGGTAGGCGAGCGCTACCTTCGACGCATCGCGGCGCCGGCTGAACATCGACTCGCCATAGAACACGCGTCCAAGCGCGACGCCGTACAGGCCGCCGACGAGCTCGCCGTCGTCCCAGGCCTCCACCGAGTGCGCATAGCCGAGCTGCGCCAGCCGCGCGTAGGCGAGCATCATGTCGCCGGTGATCCACGTCCCGTCCTGGTGGGCGCGCGGCGCGGCGCACCCCTCGACCACCCCGTCGAACGCGCGGTCGAGCGTCACCGCAAACTGGCCGGAGCGGATCGCGCGGCGCAGCGACCGCGAGACGTGCAGTTCCGCCGGAAAGAGCACCATGCGCGGGTCGGGGCTCCACCAGAGGACAGGATCCTCTTCGTTGAACCACGGGAAAATCCCGCGCGCGTAGGCGTCGAGCAGCCGTTCCGGCGACAGGTCGCCGCCGGCGGCGAGGAGCCCGTTGGGCTCGACGAGCGCCTGTTCGACCGGCGGGAACGGATCGCGCAATCCGAGCCAGGGGATGGACATGAAACCCGGTTCAATTTTCGGCGACGACGAGTCGAAAATTAAACCAGGTTTTTTCCCGATGCTGACGCGGTACGCGCCGTCGCCAACCGGCCACCTGCACCTCGGTCACGTGGTCAACGCGATCTACGTCTGGGGACTGGCGGGCGCGGCGGGCGGCCGCGTGCTGCTGCGGATGGAGGATCACGACCGCATCCGCTGCCGGCCCGAGTACGAGGCGAGCATCCTCGACGATCTCGCGTGGCTTGGCTTCACACCGGACGAAGGGCTGCACCCGCTGGTACGCCAGAGCGACCGGAACGACATCTACCGCGACGCACTCGAGCGCCTTCGCCGGACCCACCACGTGTATGTCTGCGACTGCTCGCGCAAGCGTATCGCCGGCGAGCAGTACGACGGCTTCTGCCGGTCGCGCGGCCTGGTTGAAGGGCCCGGGTGCGGGCTGCGCGTGCAGATGGACGACGGCGGCGACCTGCTGCTGCGCGATCGCGATCGAAACTGGACGTATCACTTCGCGGTCACGGTCGACGACATCGATCAGCGCATCACGCACATCATCCGCGGCGACGATCTCCTGCCGTCGACCGTCCGCCAGCTGCAGCTCCGCCGGATGCTCGGCGCGGCGGCTTCTCCAGCCTACGTGCATCACCCGCTGGTCTTGAAACCGAACGGCGAGAAATTGAGCAAGAGCGCCGGCGACACGGGCGTGCGCGAGCTGAGAGGAGCCGGCATGAGCGCGGAGGATGTGATTGGCCGGGCCGCCGCGGCGGTGGGATTGATCGAGCGGGTCAGGCCGACGGCAGCGGGCGACGTACGGACACTGTTTCGCACACCACCGTCGACCTGATGCCTTGCCGCGTCAGAGATTGGCAGCGCGGCGGAAGTACTCGCCGCGCTCTGTCTGATCGAGAAACCCTTCGTTCGTGAGATGCCACAGCACCCACGTCGCGGCCTGATCAGGCAGGCCGAAGAGACGCCGTGCCTCGGGAAGCGTGACGCGCAGACACGGCATCTCGTCGAACTCGGCGCGAACACGGTCGAGCGCGGCATGCCAGAGCCCGTCCGGCATCCGATCCGGGCTCCGCTCGCGCCACGCCGGGTCCAGCATGATCGCCACTATTTTGAGCTCTTCCCAACGTGAAGCCGATCGACCACCTGCGTCACGCCATCGGTTCCGCGCGCAACCGTGAGCGCGTGCTGCTTCGCGGCGGTCGACGGCACGGTGCCCTGCAGCAGGACGACGCCGTTCTTCGCGGTGACGTCGATGGCCGCGCCTTTCACCTGCGCGTCGGACGACAGCTGCGTCTTCACGCGCGTGCCGAGCGAGTCGTCGCCGTCCGCGACTGCGGGCGATGCCGGCGACGCGGCGGCAGCGGGCGATGCGGCGGTGGCGGCAGGCGATGCGGCGGTCACGGTCAAGCTGTCCTCGACACGCGTGACGCCGTCGGTCGTGCGCGCCAGCAGCAACGCTTCGGCGCGCTCGGTGTCATCGGCGACCTCGCCGTTCAGCGTGACAACGCCGCCGCTGCTCGTCACGTTCACGTGACGTCCCTTCAGGCGATCGCTGATGAAGTATTTCGACTGGATGCTCGACATGATCCGCCCGTCGTCGGCACCGGCGGCGGTAGACGAGGACGAGCCGGTGGTCGCCACGGCGCCCGGCGTCGCGCCGTTCTGCGCGCGCGCGGGCGCGAGCGGACCCGCGATTTCGACGTCGAGCTGGTTGACGACCTGCTTCACGCCGTCGGTGTCCTTCGCAATCGCGAGCGCGAGCTGCCGCATCGGCTCGTTGAGCACGCGGCCCTTCAGCGTCACCACCCCGTCCTTCGTCGACACGCTGACATCTTTCGCGTCGATGTCGCGGTCGCCGACGAACTTCGAGTGAATTTTCGTACTGAGCCATACGTCGGCAAGCTGGTCGCGCGCCTGCGCGCCTTCGACCTTGATCTTGGCCGCAGCGTCGCTCGCGGTCTGCTTCACGTCCGCCTCTGACGCCTGGCGGTGACAGCCGCCGGCGCCGAGCGCAAGCGCAAGAACGCCGCAAAAGAGCTGAGGTGCTTTCATGGGTCCCCCTCCGGCACGTCGAGGTGCAAACGGTTTACCATGGGTGCGCATGAGGCTTTTCGCCGCCGTCGCGTGCGCGATGGCGATATCCACTGTGGCATTCGCGCAGGCGGTCGCCGGGCGCGATGGCTGGGATGCTATTCGCGAGGGCAGGAACGAGGACGCGGCCGTCGCGTTTGCCGACGCGCTTCGCGCCGAGCCTCGCAACCCCTCGCTTCACCTTGGCGCCGGCCTGGCAGCCCAGCTGCTCGGCGATACCGCGAAGGCACGGGAGTCGTTCGAGCAGGCCCTCAGGCTCGCCCCGAACTTCACGCCCGCGTCGCTCGTGCTCGGTGATCTCCTCTACAAGCAGAGCGATCTGCAGGGCGCCATTGCCGTCTACGAGGCGGCGCGCAAGTACGCGCCGGAGAACAAGACGCTGCTGGCGCGTCTCGCGCGGCTGCGCGACGAGCCGTCTGCCGAGAAGGGCTTCTTCCAGTCGCAGAGCGCACACTTCACCGTGCTGTTCGAGGGCCCGGCCGACGACGAGTTGGCGCGCCGCGCCGTGGACATCCTCGAGGCGGCGTACTGGCGGGTGGGCACCGCGCTCTACACATTTCCCGACCACGTCATCACGGTGGTTCTCTACACGGAGGAGCAATTCCGCGACACGACGCGGACGCCGTCATGGGCCGCGGCCGCTTACGACGGACGCATCCGCATCCCGATGCGCGGCGCGCTCGACCAGAAGCCCGGCGAGCTCGAGCGGGTGCTGACGCACGAGCTGACGCACGCGATGATTCGTGCAATTGCCCCTCGCGGCGTCCCGACGTGGCTCAACGAGGGGCTGGCGGTGTTGTTCGAGCCTGACGGCACCGAATGGGCCGCCACGACACTGTCGGCATCGGCCGAGCGCATTCCGCTCGACGAGCTCGCCGGCAGTTTCGAAAAACTGACGGACAACCAGGCACGGGCGGCGTATGCGGAAAGCGCGGACGCGGCGCGGCGCCTGTTCGACGAGATCGGCGGAGCAGGCGTCGTCGCCCTCCTGCAGGACATCGCGCGCGGCGTCCCGCTGGCGGAAGCCTTCCAGCGGAGGACGCTCACACCTTATTCGGCGTTTGCCGCAAGCCTGAGATAGAATCTGTCCGGTTCAACCAAAAGGCTGTGGCTGTCCGTCTCTTCATAGGGAACCTTCCCTACGGGGCATCCGAACAGGATCTCCGAGCTCACTTCAGGCCTATCGCCGAGCCGACGCATGTGGTCATGCCTGTCGACCGGGAAACCGGACGGCCGCGTGGCTTTGCATTCGTGGAGTTCGCCGAGCGGCCCGTCGCGGAGCAGGTCATCGAGAAGTTCAACGCGCAGCCGTTCATGGGGCGCAACCTGGCGGTCAGCGAGGCGCGCGCGCGCGAAGATCGTCCGCCGGGTCCGCGTCCTCCCGGTGGCGGCTTCGGCGGGCCTCGTCCAGGCGGCGGCTTCGGCGGGCCGCGGCCCGGGGGCGGCGGGTTCGGTGGACCGCGGCCCGGCGGCTTTGGTGGCGGCGGAGGCGGCGGCTTTGGCGGCCCGCGGCCGGGCGGCCCTGGCGGCGCACGCGATCGCTCCGCGAATTTTGGTCCACCCGCGCCGCCCAAGCGCCTGCGCGGCAAGAAGAGCTCCCAGCAGGAACACAAACCGCGAGGACCGATCAAGGAGCGCTCGGGCGGCCGCATCTACGCCGTGGACGACCTGGAAGACGACGATTCGGTCGAAGTCGACAACGTCGCGACGAGCGAGCCCGACGACGAAGTGGACGAGAAGAAGGCGGACGCAGATACCGATACGGAAGAAACCGATACGGAAGAATAAGGATTACAGCACTCGCCGGTAATCGAACCAGTCGAGCGCGAAGTTGATCGTCAGCTTCCTGAAGAGCAGCGCCCGTCCTTCCCCATTGAACCGAATCGACACCGGCAGCCAGAGGTTGGCGTCGATCGGTTGCCGCCGCACGGTCACGGTGGCCCCCTCGTTCAATCGTCCGAGCACGCCGTAGCCGAACGAGAGATCGTCGATTGCGGTCGCGGTCACCCTCGCCACCTCCCTCGCCTGCTCGTCGATCCAGATCTGGCCGGCGAAGCCGCGCGCGAGCCGGCCCTCGCGCGTCCGCGGCTTCGCGTCGCGCTTCGGCGTGAACGTGACGACGATGGTGTCGCGGCCGTCGAGCACGTCGCGGCGGGCGATCGCCACGTCCAGCATCGCCGCGACGTCCTCGACCACCGATCTGCCGCGCTCGGAGCGGCGCACCTCGCGCCGTGTGGGCACGCTGTCGGGGACCGGCTTGCCGTCACGTTCGAGCAACTGCCGGGTAATCGCCGCGCCTCCCTCGATCGGCATCACGCCGATGACGCGCGTGTTGCCGGTGCCGAGACGCCCGAACGGATTGAAGTCGAGGTCCGTGCGCCGCTCCTTGTAGGCGAAACGGTTCTGTTCGTCCTGGGACCGCGCGAGGTTGGCGCGAACGGCGTCGAAGAACGGCTGCGGATCGGGAAGTGGACGCGAGTTCCTCGGGGTTGCGGCCTGGAGCAGCAGCGCGGCGGCGACCGTGCGCGCCGCGAACGTCATACCTTGACGAGGCGCTCCGCGGCACGCTCGAGCGTCTCGTCGCGCTTGGCGAAACAGAGCCGCAGCAACGGCCCCGATTGCACGCCGCTGAGGAAAGACGAGGGCGGAATGGAGGCGACGCCATGCTCCTCGAGCAGCCACATCGCCACCTCGGTGTCGGGCCGTGACGTGATCGCCGAGTAGTCGACCATCTGGTAGAACGTGCCGCGGCACGGCAGCGGACGGAACCGGGAGCCGGCGATCAGCGAGAGAAACAGGTCGCGCTTGCGCTGATAGAACTCGGCGACGCTGCGCCGCTCGGGGTCGGCGCGCAGCATCTCGGCGTAAGCCATCTGGATCGCGCCGTTGACGGCGAAGGTGACCCACTGGTGGATGCTCTGCACTTCGGCGCTCAACGCTTTCGGCGCCGCGGCCCATCCCACTTTCCAGCCCGTGGTGGTAAACGTCTTCGCGAACGAACCGATGACGATCGCCCGTTCGGCGATCGCCGGGTCGCGCGACAGGCTCTCGTGGCGCGCGCCGTCGAAGACGATGTGCTCGTAGGCTTCGTCGGAGACGACGAACGCGTCGGTGTGCTCGAGCAGCCGCGCCAGCTCGCGCAGGTCGTCGGCCGAGAGCGTCATGCCGGTCGGGTTGTGCGGCGAGTTCAGCACGATGGCGCGCGTGCGGGGAGTGATCGCGCGCCGCGCCGCGTCCCAGTCGATCTGGTAGTCGGGCGGGTGAAGCGTGACGAACGTCGGCGTGCCGCCACTCAGCTGGATGGCGGGAACGTACGAATCGTAGGCGGGCTGGAACAGCAGCACCTCGTCGCCCGGATGCACGAGCGCGGTGAGCGCCGCGAACAGCGCTTCGGTCGCGCCCGAGGTGACGGTGATCTCGGTGACGGGATCGTACTTGTGCCCGTAGAGGCGCTCGATCTTCATCGCCAGCGCCTCGCGCAGCGGGATGACGCCGGGCATCGGGGCGTACTGGTTGTAGCCCTCGCGCATGTAGCGGGTGACGGCGTCGATCAGCTCCGGCGCGCAGTTGAAGTCCGGAAACCCCTGCGACAGGTTGATCGCGCCGTGCTCCAGCGCGAGCCGCGACATCGTCGTGAAGATCGTCACGCCGGTGCCGGGCAATTTCGAGCGCATGGACACAGTGCGCATGGCGGGTATTAGGTTACAGGCAGTTGCTTACTCGACAAACTCCGCTGGCCGGAGGGCCAGCACGGAATACTTGTTGCGCAGCGTGACGACGCGATCGAGATAGGTATGTTTGGGAAACTCGCCGCGCAGCAGGCGGTCGCGCAGCTGGCGAATCTCGTAGCGATAGAGGTCGTTCACGAACTCGCGCACGAGCTCCGGCCGCGTGGTCGGATGCGGCCGGATGCCGTGCGTTTCCAGACGCGCGAGCACGTCCGATCTGTAACGGTAGGTCACCGAGTCGAAGGCCCGACGCGGAGGCGGACCTGAAGGTCCGCCTCTACGCCAACCGCCAACCACCAACCACTAACCACCAACCAGCAACCAGCTAGTAGCGGTAGTGATTCGGCTTGTACGGCCCTTCCGGTGGGACGCCGATGTAGTCGGCCTGCTCGGGCGTCAGCTTCGTCAGCTTGACGCCGAGGTGCTCGAGATGCAGCCGCGCGACCTCCTCGTCGAGTGCCTTGGGCAGCATCGTCACCGTCTTGCCGTACTTCTCGGCGTTCGCATTGAGCTCGAGCTGCGCGAGCACCTGGTTGGTGAACGACGCCGACATCACGAAGCTCGGATGACCGGTCGCGCAGCCGAGGTTCAGCAGCCGCCCCTCCGCGAGGACGAGCACGCTGTGACCGTCCGCGAACCTCCACTCGTCGTACTGCGGCTTGATGTTGATCCGCTGGATGCCCTTCTGCTTCTTCAGGCCGGCCATGTCGATCTCGTTGTCGAAGTGGCCGATGTTGCCGACGATCGCCTTGTCCTTCATCCGCTGCATGTGGTCGACGGTGATGATGTTCAGGTTGCCCGTCGCGGTGATGAAGATGTCGGCGGTGGTGACGGCGTCTTCGAGCGTCTTCACCTCGAAGCCTTCCATCGCCGCCTGCAGCGCGCAGATGGGATCGATCTCGGTGACGATCACGCGGCATCCCTGCCCGCGCAGCGCCTGCGCGCAGCCCTTGCCGACCTCGCCGTACCCCATCACGACGGCCACCTTGCCGCCGAGCATCACGTCGGTCGCGCGCGCGAGGCCGTCGGGCAGCGAGTGGCGGCAGCCGTAGATGTTGTCGAACTTGCTCTTGGTCACCGAGTCGTTGACGTTGATCGCCGGGAACAGCAGCGTGCCCGCTTCCATCATCTGATAGAGACGATGGACGCCCGTCGTCGTCTCCTCGCTGACGCCGCGGATGCCCTTCGCGACGCTGGTCCAGCGTCCCGGGTTGGACTTCAGCTCACGCGAGATCGCGTTGAGGATGACGCCCCACTCCTCGGGCTCGCGGTCCGGGTTGAACGCCGGCACCTGGCCTGCCTTCTCGAACTCGGCGGCCTTGTGGACGAACAGCGTCGCGTCGCCGCCGTCGTCGACGATGAGCGTCGGCCCGGCGCCGTCGGGCCACACGAGCGCTTCGACCGTGCACCACCAGTACTCGTCGAGCGTCTCGCCCTTCCACGCGAACACGGGCGTCCCCTTCGGCGACTCCGGCGTGCCGCCGGTCTCCGTGCGGCCGACGACGACGGCGGCGGCCGCGTGATCCTGCGTCGAGAAGATGTTGCACGACACCCAGCGGACGTCGGCGCCGAGCTCGGTGAGCGTCTCGATCAGCACCGCGGTCTGGATCGTCATGTGGAGGCTGCCCATGATGCGCGCGCCGGCGAGCGGCTTCTTCCCCGCGTGCCGCTGGCGCAGCGCCATCAGGCCGGGCATCTCGTGCTCGGCGAGGCGAATCTCCTTGCGTCCCCAGTCGGCGAGCTCGAGGTTCGCGACCTTGTAGGGCGGACGCGCGGCCTTGGCCGCCGCTTCGAACGCGTGCATCTTCTCGAATAGAACCGTAGCCATCTATTTCTCCTCCGGGCCGCCTGAAGCGGGCCCCTACGTACGCATCGTTATGCGCGTGTTGCAATAGCCGCGAAGAGCGCCGGACCCTTCGCCGCGGGATCGACCGGCAGGGCACGCACGCGCGCGTCCGCAAATCCTGCGGCGGTCAGAAACTTCACGATCTGCTTGTCCGAGAACCCGAGCCACACGTGGCCCATCTGCTGCTGATACTCCTGGTGGTGATGCGGCAGCATGTCGACGACGAGAAGCTTGGCGCCGGGACGGCAGACGCGCGCCACCTCCGCCAGCGTGCGCGCCGGGTCCGGCGAGTAATGCAGCACGAGCGACAGCAGCGCCGCATCGAGCTCGCCGTCCTTGATCGGGAGCGTCTCGAGCTCGCCGCGGCGGATATCGACGTTGCGGAAGTCGGCCAGGCGCGTACGCGCGGCGTCGAGCATCTCGGTCGATCCGTCGACCGCGATGACGCGCCGCACGTAGGGCGCAACGGTCTCCGTCAGCTGCCCGGTGCCGCATCCGAGGTCGCCGACGGTCAGCGCCGGATCGATCAGGCCGAGCACCGCCCACAGATAGAAGGTGTCGCCGAACAGGCCCTCGCGCAGCCGGTCCCACTTGCCGGCCGCGGTGGCGAAGAACGCCTGCGACTTGACGCGGCGGCGCTCGAGGACGCCGCGAAGCCGCCGCTCGTCGTGGGCCGCCGCCGTCGTCGACGCGACCTGTTCGCGGATGAGCGGCCAGAGGCGGCTGGCCGCGGAGTCCAGATCGTCGAGCGGCATCGTGTAGAAGCGGCTCGTCGCATCGCGGCGCGACGTGATCCAGTTGTCGTCGGCCAGTGTCTTGAGGTGCCGGCTGACGCTCGATTGCGGCATCTGCAGCACGGAGCAGAGCTCCGAGACGGTCAGTTCGTGCCGTTCGAGCATGAGCAGCATGCGGCAGCGCGTCGGGTCCGACAACGCCGACATGTGCTCGAGAATTTCAACCATCCGTTAATCCGGATGGATGATACCACAGGTAGCAAGTCCCGGCGCCTAGGCCCCTCCCGGTGCCACCTGCCCCTGAAACGATTACGACCAGCGGGAGACGTTTACCCCAGGTCCTGTTCGAGACGTCCGACCAGCGTGTCGAGCTCCGCGGATACGGCTCTCACCGTATCCGGTTGACTGAGATCGACGCCGGCGCGCGCGAGCAGGTTCATCGGGTAGTCGCTGCCGCCCGCCTTCAACAGCGTGAGATAGCGGTTGACCGCGTCGTCCCGCTGCCCCTGGTCCGACGATCGGATGCCCTGCATGAGCCGCGCGGTCGACGCGAAGCAGGTCGCGTACTGATAGACGTAGTACGGCGTGCTGAAGAAGTGCGGGATGCGTGCCCACGTCACGCGCGAGACCTCTTCCCTGTCGATCACGTCGCCGTAGTAGGCGTCGAGCAGCGACGAGTAGATCGCATTGAGCGCGTCGGCGGTGACCGGCTGGTCCTGCTCGACGAGGCGATGCGCCTGCAGCTCGTAATCGGCGAACATGACCTGCGTGTAGAACGTGCTGGCGATGCTGTCGATGGCGTGCTGCAGCAGCACGACGCGCTCGTCGCGGCTGCGCGCGCGCTCGAGCATCAGGTCGAGGAAGAGCGCCTCGTTGAGCGTCGACGGCACTTCCGCCACGAAGATCGTGTAGCCCGCATAGACGAACGGCTGCGTCTGGTGCGACAGCAGCGTGTGCATCGAGTGGCCCATCTCGTGCGCGAGCGTGAAGACCGCATCGAGCGTCTCGTTGTAATTGAGCAGCATGTACGGATGGGCGCCGTAGACGGGCGCCGAGTAGGCCCCGCTCCGCTTGCCGCTGTTCTCGAACACGTCGATCCAGCGGCCGTCGAACGCGCGCTTCACGTGCTGCTGGTACGTCGCGCCGAGCGGCGAGACCGAATCGACGATCCAGGCCCCGACGTCGTCGTAGGGGTACTTCACCGTGTGCTCCACGAGCGGCACGAACACGTCGAAGAGGCGATAGGTGGACAACCCGAGGACGCGGCGGCGGAGCCGGTGGTAGCGCCGCAGCGGCGCGACGCCCTCCTTCGTCACCGCGATCAGGTTCTCGACCACCGACGTCGGGATGTTGTTGCCGTGCAGCGCCCCGTCCAGCGTCGTCTTGTAGCCGCGCGCGCGGGCATGGAACCAGTCGCGCTGCAGGACGCCGTTGTAGAGCGCGGCGTAGGTGTTCTGGTTGTCCGCGAACGTCTGGTGGAACGTCCGGTAGGCGTTCGCGCGGTCGTCCTGGTTGCGATTGGTCTCGAGCAGCGCGCGATACTGGCCGTAGGTCAGCGTCACCTTGCTGCCGCTGGTCAGGGTGATCGACGGGTACTTGACGTCCGCCGTGGTCAACGCCGCGTAGCTGTCGTACGGCACGCTGTTGAAGCGCCCGGCGAACGACATCAGCCGCTCGCCCTGCTCGTCGAGCACGTGCTCCTGCTCGTGGAACAGGCTTTCGATGGCAAAGCGATAGAGGGCCAGGTCCGTGTTCGCGTCGAACCAGCCGCGAACCGTCTCGATCGGAATCGACAGCACTTCCGGGTTGAACCAGGAGCTCGCCTGCTGCTGCTTGGCGAACAGGATCTGCACCTGCTGCCGGCGCGCATTGATCTCGTTGTTCCGCTGGTCCTCGTCGTAGTGGAGCGACGCGTAGTACCAGACCCGATAGCTGAGCGCGCCCATCTCATCCATCGCCCTGAAGGCGGCGACCAGCTGCTCCGGCCCTGTGGCGAGCGTGCCCTGAAAGGAGGAGAACGCCGCAATGGCCGCGTCCAGCTGCTTATAGCCCGCCTGCCACTCCTCCCAGCTCTGGCAGATCGACGTCAGGTCCCACTGGTAGCGGGGCGGGATCGCGTCGCGCGTCGGAAGGGAGCCCGGCTCAGGTCGGAAGGTGTCCAGCGTCGGCATCATCGGATCTTACGGTGGCGAGAGGAAAAGTGGAAAAGTGGAAGAAGTGGAAAAGTGGAAAAGTAAGTTGAAAGTGCGAAGTGAAAAGTTGAAGTCCCTATCTGGACTGTGCGAGAAGGAGGCTCTTGAGCGCCGGATAGTCGACGGCCAGCCGCTCGGCATGACGCGGCCGCTTGATGGCGTCCGCGAGCACTGGCGGCAGCGGGATGGACTTGCCGATCGCGGGTTCGACCACCTCGCGGAACTTCGCCGGGTGAGCGGTGGCGAGGAACACGCCTCGCTCCCCCGCCGAGAGCGACTGGCGCAGGCCCAGCCACGCGATGGCGCCGTGCGGATCGAGCAGGTAGCCGTGCCGCCGATAGACATCGCCGATCTCCGCCACGACCGCGGCATCGTCGAACGCGGCGCCGGCGATGTCGCAGCGGAGCGACTCGAAGCTGTCGCCGTACATCGCGCGCATCCGCTCGAAATTGCTCGGCGCGCCGACGTCCATGGCATTGGCCACCGTGCGCACGGACGCGCGTGGCTTGTACTCGCCGGTGCGGAGGTATTCGGGGACGACGTCGTTGACGTTGGTGGCCGCGACGAACCGCTTCACCGGCAACCCGATCCTCTTCGCTATGAGTCCGGCGGTGAGGTTGCCGAAATTGCCGCTGGGGACCGACACCACCGGACCGCCGTCAGGCGGACCGACGCTCGCGACGACGAAATAATAAAAAGCCTGCGGCAGCAGCCGGCCCAGGTTGATCGAATTCGCGGGCGTCAGCCACACATGTGACCGCAGGTCGTCGTCAGCAAACGCCTGCTTGACCAGCCGCTGGCAATCGTCGAACGTCCCGTGCACCGCCACCGCGGCGATGTTGTCGCCGAGCGAGGCCATCTGCGCTTCCTGGACGTCGGTGACCTTCCCCTCGGGATACAGCACGACGACGCGCGTGTCGGGGACGCCGTGAAAAGCCTGGGCTACGGCGCTGCCGGTGTCGCCCGACGTGGCGACCAGGATCGTCAGCGGCGTCCCGTCGGTGAAGTGATGAAGGAGCCGCGCCTGCGTCCGCGCGCCGACGTCCTTGAAGGCCAGCGTCGGGCCGTGAAAGAGCTCCAGCGCCCAGATGCTGTCGGTCACCTGGACGAGCGGAATCGGGAAATCGAGCGCGTCGCGCACCAGCGCGCGCATGGCGTCGGCCGTGATCTCGTCCCGCAGCAGGTGCGAACCGACGATGGTGCCGATTTCGACGATGTCGCCGTTGGCCGCGTGGATGGCATCCAGCTGCCCGGGCGAGAGCGGGTCGAGCCGCTCGGGCATATAGAGGCCCCCGTCAGGCGCGGTGCCGGCAAACAGCGCGTCGATGAACGGCACCGCGGGCGAGGCGCCGCGGCTGCTGACCCACCTCATGCCTTCACGGGCTCCTGGCGGATCGGCACCGGGCGTCCTTCCGCATCGACCGCGACGAGGATCACTTCGGCCTCGGTGACCTTGACCTTCTCACCGCGCCCGATTCCGCGCTTGGCGGCGTCCCAGCCCCACCGCTCGGCCTCGACCTCGACGCGGATCGTCACCGACGTGCGTCCGACCCGTACCAGCGACGGAAAAAAGCTGACGAGGTCGCCCGTATACACGGGCTCGTGGAACTCGACCTCGCGCATCGCCTTCGTGACGTAGAGATGCGGAGCGACCTTGAACGCTTCGACGCCCGACGCGAGGTCGATGTTCGAGAGGATCACGCCGCCGAAGATCGTGCCGTGCGCGTTGGTGTCCTTCGGCATCATGACGACCTTGATCGCGGGCATGCGGTCGCTCATCACGTGAGCATAAGTGTGGACGCTGCCGCGCTCCAAGAAATTTGCGCACGTGACCAAATAGTTACGATCAGATTGAGCGAAAAGCGTTTATCATCAACTGCCAGATGAGCACGATGACCAACGGCCGGCCGGTGCCGCCTCCGCTCGCCGCGAGCACCTCGTCGACGACCGCGTGGACCGTGCACGACGCGAGCGAGCTCTATGAAGTGCCGCGCTGGAGCAACGGGTACTTTTCCGTCAACGGCGAGGGGCACGTCCAGGTTCATCCGACGAGGGAGCCGGCGCGCGGCATCGATCTCAAGGAACTCATCGATCGGCTCCAGCTGCGCGGCATCAGCCTGCCCGTGCTCGTGCGCTTCACCGACATCCTCAAGCATCGGCTGGGCGACATCCACGCCGCGTTTCAGGGCGCCATCACGCAGCACCAGTACCAGGGCGGCTACAGCTGCGTGTATCCGATCAAGGTGAATCAGCAGCGGCAGGTCGTCGAGGAGGTGCTCGACTTCGGGCGGCCGTACCGCTTCGGCCTCGAGGCCGGTTCCAAGCCCGAGCTGCTCGCGGTCGTCGCCGTCGCCGACAACGAGACGCCGATCATCTGCAACGGGTTCAAGGACGCCGAGTTCATCGAGACCGCGATGCTGGCGCACAAGATCGGCCGCAACATCATCCCGGTGGTCGAGAAATACACGGAACTCGGCCTGATTCTCGAGGCCGCGCAGAAAATCGGCGTGCGGCCGCAAATCGGGATGCGCGTCAAGCTGGCGGCCCGCGGCAGCGGCCGCTGGCAGTCGTCAGGCGGCTTTCGCTCGAAATTCGGCTTGACAGTCAGCGAAATCGTCCGCGGGCTCGAGGAGCTGAAGGCGCGCGGGATGGAGGACTGCCTCAAGCTGCTGCACTTCCACCTTGGCAGCCAGATCACGAACATCCGCATCGTCAAGGGGGCGCTCAACGAGGCGGCGCGCTGCTATACGGAGCTGGCGAAGCTGGGCGCCGGGCTCCAGTACATCGACGTCGGCGGCGGGCTGGGCGTGGACTACGACGGATCGCAGACGAACTTCGAGTCGAGCATGAACTACACGCTCCAGGAGTACGCCAACGACGTCGTCTATCACATCCAGACCGTGTGCGACGAAGCGGGAATCCCGCATCCGACCATCATCTCCGAAAGCGGCCGCGCGGTCGTCGCGTATCACAGCGTGCTGGTCTTCAACGTCCTCGGCGTCTCCGGGTTCGGCGACGAAAAGGTGCCGACGGCGGCCAACCCCGACTGGGAGCAGCCGATCGCGGATCTCATCGACACCTACAACAACGTCACCGCGAGAAACGCGCTCGAGGCGTTCCACGACGCGCAGCAGGCGCTCGACATGGCGCTCAGCCTCTTCAACGGCGGCTACCTGCCGCTCGACCAGCGCAGCATGGCCGAGAACCTGTTCTGGGCGATCTGCACCAAGCTGCAGAAGATCGTCCAGACGATGGCCGAGGTGCCGGAGGACCTGCAGAACCTGGACGAGCAGCTGTCGGACACCTATTTCTGCAACTTCTCGCTCTTCCAGTCGATTCCCGACAGCTGGGCGATCAAGCAGCTGTTCCCGGTGATGCCGATCCACCGGCTGAACGAGAAGCCGCAGAACCACGCGGTGCTCGGCGACATCACGTGCGACTCCGACGGCAAGCTCGATCGCTTCGTCGACCGGCGCGACGTGAAGAAGACGCTGCCACTGCACACGCTGAACGCCGACGACTACTACCTCGGGGTGTTCCTCGTCGGCGCCTACCAGGAAATCCTCGGCGACCTGCACAACCTGTTCGGCGACACGCACGCGGTGCACGTCTCGCTCGACGAGCACGGCAACGCGAAGCTCGACGCGCTGATCAAGGGCGACACGGTCAAGGAAGTGCTCGACTACGTGGAGTTCGACGCGGAGTCCTTGATGTCCAAACTGCGCACGGATGTCGAGACGGCTGTTCGCGCCGGGCGGATGGACTACGAGGGCGCGGGCCGCCTGCTCCGCTTCTACGAAGACGGTCTGCACGGCTACACCTACCTCGAAGGGTAGAACTTCCCCTCCCCGCTGGCATTACGAGCCACAGAGACACAGAGATTTTTAGTACGCGACCGGTGTGTCGGCCGTAGGTGTCGGTGGGGACGTTCGCGTGTACGCCCAGGGAGATTGCCGCGACGCAATCTCCTTGGGAGTTGGCTCCTGGAAGTTGGGAGTTGACCTACGACGCTTTCCGTCGTGAATCGTAGAACCGGCGGACGGCGCGCTGGAACCGCTCGTTGAGCGGACCCGCGACCTCGGGCGGCACGGGGCCGAGCCGCGTCCACTGCGATTGCGCGCTCCGCACCTCCTGCTCGGCGTTGCGCCAGCGGATTTCCTCGGTCTCCTCGGCCGCGCGGCTGCCCGCGATCGTGTTGGCCGCGAGCCGCTCGCGCCACTTCTCGGCCAGCAGCTCGGTCGGCGTGAGCTGGCGCTTCTGCACGCGCTCCTGCGCGACGGGCAGCAGCTCTTCCACCTTGGCGAGCAGCCGTTCCATCCGCTTGCGCGTCGTCTCGGGATCGAGGTCGGTGCCGGCGAACGCGCCCGGCCACGTCCCGATCAACTGTCCAACCGCCTGGTGGTAGCGCGCCGCCAGATCCTGCTGGACCTGCCGCGGCACTTCCGGCGCGTGCTGCCATTTGGTCCGCGCGTCGTGCACGGTGGCGTAGAGGTTCTCCGGCGCGTCGCCGACGCTGCCGTTCTGCGGCACCAGCGCCTCCAGGTCGCGGATGATCTGGTCGCGCGCCGCGGCCTTCTGCTGCAGCGCCACCTGGTCGCGGTGCTTGTAGCGATCGAAGAAGCGATCGCACGCGCCGCGGAACCGCTGCCACACGGCCTCGGACTTCGATTTCCGCACCGGCCCGACCGTCTTCCACTCCGCCTGCAGGCGTTTCAGCTGCGACGCGGCGTTGTCCCACTCCGTCGAATCGGCCAGCGCTTCCGCCTTCTCGCAGAGCGCTTCCTTCTTCGCGAGGTTCGACGCCCACTCTTCCTTGCGGTGCTTGAGATCCTCCTGCCGCCGCGTGAAGAAGCGATCGCACGCGGCGCGGAAGCGCTCCCACACGGCCTTCTCGTGGCCGCGGCTGACGGGGCCGATCTTTTTCCAGTCGGCCTGCAGGCCCTGGATTTCCGCCGCCGTCTTCACCCAGTCGGTCGAGTCCGCCAGCGCCTCGGCGCGCTCGCACAACGCCTGCTTGGCGACGAGGTTCGACGCGCGCTCCTCGTTCTGCGCCGCCAGGTGCGCGGACGTCCGGCCGAAGACCTCGTCCTGCGAGGTCTTGAACCGCCGCCACATCGCCTCGCCCTGGGCACGCGGCGCGAGCGCCACCTGCTTCCAGCGCGCCTGCAGCTCGCGCATCCGGCGGCTCGCCGTGTCGAGGTTCTCCTCGGCCTTGAGCGTCTCCATCTCCTTGCAGAGCTCTTCCTGCACCTGCAGGTTCGCCCAGCGCTGCCACTCGTCGGCATCGCGCAGTTCCTGCACGCGCGGCCCGAGTGTGGCGCGCGCGGCTTCGAGCCGCGCCTGCAGCTCCTGCCGGTCCTTCTTCGACGGCAGCGGCGCGCGATCCTCGATGGCGGTCTTGATGTCGCGCAGCGCGCGGTCGCCAGCCTTCAGCGAGATCTGCTCGGCCGCCGCCAGCGTCTCGACCTGCCGCGCCACCTGCTGCAGCCGTTTCAGGTTGTCCTGTTCGACCTTCGTCCTGTGCTGCTGGTGCTCCTGCTCTTTCTGCTCGAGCGTCGCGACCGCCTGCTCGAGCCGGGCGCCCGCGTCGGGGTTGGCGGCGACGTGCTCCCGCAGCACGTCCGCGTCGCGCCGCAGGCCGCGCCAGCGGGCGACAATCTCTTCGAGCGGCTGCGTCGAGGCGATCAGCTGTTCGAGCTCGGTGGCGAGCGTCTCGAGACGGCCGACGGCCGCCTGCGCCAGGATCCGCCGCCGCTCGCGATCCTCGAACGCGCGGCACGCGTCCTGGAAGCGCCGCGTGAGCGAGGCCGCGTACTCCGACGGCATCGGCGGAAGGCCGTCCCACCGCACCTTCAGCTCCGCGATGCGGTCCATCGCGGGCTCGCCGCCGAGACCCTCGATCTCGTGGCAGATGGCCACGCGGTCGGCCTGCTCGCGCGCGACCGCTTCCGCGCGCTCCCGTTCCGCCGCGAGTTCCTGCTGCCGTTCGGCAATCGCTTCACGCGCCGCGTCGGACGCCGACTCGAACTGCTGCGCGAGCGCCGCGTCGACGACGACGTCGGCCTGGAACTCGGCCCAGGCGAGGCGCGCCTGCGACAGCTTCGACGCCGCCTCGCCGGGATCGGCGATCGCGACGAGCGCCTCGGCGCGCTGCAGCAGTTCCTTCGCGCGCTGCTGGTCGGCCGCGCTCATCGAGACCGCATCGGCCGGCGGCGCCTGCTGCGGCTCCTCGAGCATGCGCAGCTTCGTGCGCGCGCGGCGCGCCGCCACCTTGTTGCGGGCGCGCTGCGCGATGGCGGCGAGCGGCTCCGCCGCTTCGATGCGCTCGAGCGCGGCCACCGCGACATCCGTGTGCTCCGCCTTCAACGCGACGTTCAGCAGCTCCTCGGCATCGGTTACGCGCGCGAGCGCCCGCAGGCGTGTCGAGTTGTCGGCGGCATGGCGGCTCAGCGAGCCGAGCGCTTTCTGATCCTCGAGCAGATCGACGATTGCCTCGCGCACCTCCGCGCTCGTGCTGGCGCGCGCCACGACGACGACTTCCTTCACGCGCCCGAGCGCGAGCAGGTGGCGCACCGCACTAGTCGCGGCGGACACGTCGTCGGCTTCGGCGGCCAGTCCCGCGAGCCCGCGAATCGCCTCGCCGCGGACCTCTTCGTCCGGGTCGGTGCGCGCGACGTCGGCCAGCACGTCGGCTTCGTCGAGCCGCGTCACCGCCGCGCGGCGCACGCGGGTGTCGGCGTCCTCGCGCGCGAGCGCGCGCAGCGCCTCGCCGTCCTCGGGTCCTAATTCGTACACAGCCGCCGCGCGCACGGATGGATCCGTGTGCTTCCAGCGAGGGGTGGGACGAAGCTTCTCGAGAATGCCCATGGCCTCTGACCGTCACTAATCACGACCGGCTGTGGCCTGCCTCTCGGCAGGTGTGCCGGCGCGCTGGGGCGCGACGGCGGCCGGATCGCTTGGTTTAGACTTGTTCATCCGGAACTTTGGATTGGATCCAGAAGCCCGGACCGTTTGTTCCGCTATCTCCGCCGCAAATTTCCGTAACTGCTTACATGCCCCGTAGAACCGGGTTCGCCAACCTTCCGTTACATCCCGGCCGGGCGCCCGCGTGGCTCTTCACGCGCATGACTCGCCTGGCCCGGGAAATCGCGACCCACGTCGTCGCCGATCGCGGTCCGGAGGAGCTGCTGCGTCGCCTGTCCGATCCCTTCTGGTTCCAGGCGTTCGGCTGCGTCCTCGGATTCGACTGGCATTCCAGCGGTGTTACGACCACCGCCACCGGCGCACTCAAAGAGGGCCTCCGCGGCATCGAACACGAACTCGGCGTTTACTCCCAGGGGGGTAAGGGCGCCACGTCACGAAAGACCCCAGCCGAAATCCGTGACCGCTGCGAGCGGCTGGCCATCGATTCCGGCCCGTTTATTTACGCGAGCCGGATGGCAGCCAAGGTCGATAGTGCTGCTGTGCAGGATGGGTACCAGCTTTACCACCATGCCTTCTTTTTTTCCGCCGCGGGCCACTGGTGCGTCGTTCAGCAGGGAATGAGCGATCGGGCACGCTCGGCGCGCCGGTATCACTGGCTTTCGGAGTCGGTGGCGAGCTTCGTCAACGAGCCGCACGAAGCGATCTGCTGCGACCAGACCGCCCCCACGCTGAATCTTGTCTCCGCGGAGCACGAACCTGTGCGCCTCGCGTCGCTGGCGCTCGCGGCGGATGCTCCGGATCGCGTGATGGAGGTGGTGCGCCGCGTCTCCAGTCGACGCGCGGGAGCAGCGACGCGGGCGGGTCTGCATGCGCGCCCCTGCACTGGCAGCCTGCCGTTCACCAATTTGCCGGCCCTTGACGATCCGCCGACGCTCGACATGCCCGCGCGTCACGCGCTCGAACTGCAGGACGTCGACCCGCGCCGCCTGCACTCGGTCCTGCTCACGACCTACGAGCGCGCGCCGGAGGACTTCGAGACGCTGCTCGGCCTGGAGGGTGTGGGAGCCAAGACGTTACGGGCGCTGGCCCTCGTGTCGGAGGTGATCTACGGCACGCCCGCGAGCACGCGAGACCCGGCGCGCTTCGCGTTCGCGCACGGCGGGAAGGACGGCACGCCGTTCCCGGTCGACCGCGCGACCTACGACCGGACGATCGACACGCTCCACCGCGCGATGGCCCGCGCCAAAGTCGATCGATCGGAAAAGGTGGATGCGTTGAAGAGACTTTCGAGGTTTGCGAGGAGTACGGAGCCGGAGCGGCGGACCTGAAGGTCCGCCGCTCCGTCGTGCGCGGTGTCAGCTACTTGACGAACAACATCTCGCGATAGGTCGGCAGCGGCCAGATCTCGTGCGGCGTCAGCACCTCGATCTCGTCGCCGACCTCGCGCAGCTTCGCCATCGCGGGGACGATCTTGTCGCGCATGTACTTGGCGTGCTTCTCCGCCGAGCCCGAGGCGTGGTTCTCGAGCGCGGCCGCGAGCGCGTCGGCCTGCGTCTTGAACTGATCGACGAGCTTGCTGTACGTCGTCAGCAGCTTCTTGGTCTGCGGGCTCGACCCGCCCGCCTGCTTGACCGCCGTCACGCTCTGGCCGATGCGCTTCTGGTACTCGAGCGCCGCCGGGAGGATGTAGCGGTTCGCCATCAGGACCATCAACTGCCCTTCGACGTTGACGGTCTTGTTGTAGTTCTCGAGGAACACCTCGTAGCGCGCGTGCGTCTCGCGCTCGTTGAGGATCTTGTACTTGTCGAGCAGCGCGACGGCCGGCGTCGCGATCAGCTCCGGCAGCGCGTCGACGGTGTTCTTCAGGTTCAGGAGCTTCCGCTTGCCTGCCTCCTTCTCCCACTCTGGCGCGTAGTTGTTGCCGTTGAAGACGATCCGCTTGTGCTCCTTGACAACCTTCGTCAGGAGCTTGGCAACCGCCTTGCTCAAGTCCTCGCCCTTCTTCGTCGCGGCCTCGAGCTCGGTGGCGATGCCGTCGAGCGCATCGGCCATCGCGGCGTTGAGCACCGTGTTCGGGAACGCGATGTTCTGCCCCGACGAGACGGCGCGGAACTCGAACTTGTTGCCGGTGAAGGCGAACGGGCTCGTGCGGTTGCGATCGCCCGCGTCGCGCGGCAGCTTCGGCAGCACGCTGACGCCGATGTCGAGCGTGCCGCCGTGCTTGGTGGACTTGGCGCTGCCCTTTTCGATCTGCTCGAAGATGTCGGTCAGCTGCTCGCCGAGGAACACCGACAGGATGGCTGGCGGCGCTTCGTTCGCGCCCAGGCGGTGATCATTGCCGGCGCTGGCGATGGAGGCGCGGAGCAGCCCCTGCCACCGATCGACGGCGCGCAGCACGGCGGCGCAGAACACGAGGAACTGCATGTTGTCGTGCGGCGTGTCGCCGGGGCTGAGCAGGTTGTTGCCGAACTCGTCGGAGAGCGACCAGTTGTTGTGCTTGCCCGAGCCGTTGACGCCCGCGAACGGCTTCTCGTGCAGCAGCGCCGCGAGGCCGTACTTCGGCGCGATCTTCCGCAGCGTCTCCATCGTCATCATCTGATGGTCGGCGGCGACGTTGGCGTTCTCGAAGACCGGCGCGATTTCGTACTGGCTCGGCGCGACCTCGTTGTGGCGCGTCTTCACCGGCACGCCGGTCTTATAGAGCTCGAGCTCGACTTCGGACATGCACGCGAGGATGCGCTCCGGGATGGCGCCGAAGTACTGGTCCTCCATCTCCTGGCCCTTGGGTGGCGTCGCGCCGAACAGCGTGCGGCCGGCGTTGATCAGATCCGGGCGCGCGAAGTAGAAGTTGCGATCGATGAGGAAGTATTCCTGCTCGGGACCGCAGGTCGCGAACACGCGCTCGGCGGACGATCCGAACAGCTTCAGCACGCGCACGGCCTGCTTGCTCACCGCCTCCATCGAGCGCAGCAGCGGCGTCTTCTTGTCGAGCGCTTCGCCGGTCCAGCTCACGAAGGCGGTCGGAATGACGAGCGTGACGCTGCTGCCGTTGCCATTGACGTGCAGCCAGGGCGGGCTCGTCGGGTCCCACGCCGTGTAGCCGCGCGCCTCGAACGTGGAGCGCATGCCGCCCGAGGGAAAACTCGAGGCGTCGGGCTCGCCCTTGATCAGTTCCTTGCCGCGGAACTCCGCCAGCGCGGTCCCCTCGCTGGTCGGCGCGAGAAACGAGTCGTGCTTCTCGGCGGTGATCCCCGTCAGCGGCTGGAACCAGTGGGTGTAGTGGGTGGCGCCGTGCTCGACCGCCCACTCCTTCAGCGCGGTCGCCACCGCGTCGGCCGTGGAGACGTCGAGCGGCTCGCCACGCGTGATGGTCGCGCGCAGCGCGTTGTACGCCGACTTCGGCAGGCGCGCCTTCTGCTCCTTGTCGTTGAACACGAGACTGCCGAACAGCTCGGCGGTCTTCGACGGCGCAACCGACGCGGTGCGGTTCGCAATCGACCAGTCGCGGATGCTCCTGGCGGCTTCGGCTAACGCTGCAGATCCCATAACGGTAATGGTCCTTTCATTCCGGTTGTCGCTGAATGATGGAGACGACCGACACGACCGCGAACGGTCTCGAGCGGGAGCTCCAAGTTCGATGAGTCGCGATTATGACCGACGCCGCGAGAGCGGCGCAATGGCTCGTGGCGCACAAATATGTCGGAGCAGTCAAAATCCACTACGTGATCGTCAGAACCGCTCGATCGCACCTCTTCCGCGCTATTCTTCCGGCCCATCCACAGAACTGTTCTTTGACGGAAGGTGAGGTGTATCGATGGCCTCGGACGACTTCCCGAAGACCCCCGGCGATTTCTTCGACTACGCCAAGAAGAACCAGGCCGAGATGGTGGACCTGAAATTCGTCGACATGCTCGGCTCCTGGCAGCACTGCTCGTATCCGATCGACCACCTGGATGAAGGCACGTTCGAGGAAGGCCTCGGCTTCGACGGCTCGTCGATTCGAGGCTGGATGGGCATCCACGAATCCGACATGATGGCCGTGCCGGTCGCCGACACGGCGCGGCTGGATCCGTTCTACGCGCGGCCGACGGTCAGCGTCATCGCCAATGTCGTCGACCCGATCACGCGCCAGGACTTCTCGCGCGACCCGCGCAACGTCGCCCGCAAGGCCGAAGCGTACCTGAAGGACAGCGGCGTCGCCGACACCTGCTTCATCGGTCCCGAGCCGGAGTTCTTCATCTTCGACGAGGTCCGCTACGAGCAGAACCAGCATCGCGGCGTCTACGAGATCGAGTCGGCGGAAGGCGCCTGGAACACGGCGCGCCACGAGGAACCGAACCTCGGATACAAGCCAAGCTTCAAGGGCGGCTACTTTCCCGTGAGTCCCACCGACACGTACCACGATCTGCGCGGCGAGATGGTCTACGAGATGCGCAAGATCGGCATCGTCGTCGAGGCACATCATCACGAAGTGGCGACCGCCGGGCAGAGCGAGATCGACATGCAGTTCATGCCGCTGCTGAAGATGGCCGATCAGTTCATGTGGTACAAGTACATCTGCAAGAACGTCGCGAAGCGCAACGGCAAGACCGTGACGTTCATGCCGAAGCCGATCTTCGAGGACAACGGCAGCGGCATGCACAGCCACACCTCGCTGTGGAAGGGCGGCAAGCCGCTGTTCGCCGGCGACGGATACGCAGGCCTCAGCGAGATGGGCCTCTGGGCGGCCGGCGGGTTGCTGAAGCACGCGCCCGCGATTCTCGCGTTCGCGGCGCCGACGACCAACTCGTACCGGCGCCTGGTGCCAGGCTTCGAAGCGCCCGTCAACCTCGCCGTCTCCGCGCGCAACCGCTCGGCCTCGATCCGCATCCCGATGTACTCGAAGAGCCCCAAGTCGAAGCGGCTCGAGTTCCGCTGCCCGGACCCGAGCGCCAACGGCTACCTGGCCTGGTCGGCGATGCTGATGGCGATGCTCGACGGCATCCAGGGCAAGATTGACGCGGGCAAGCCGCTCGACCGCGACATCTACGAGATGACGCGCGAGGAGATGAAGCACGAGGGGATCCGCACGACGCCGGGCTCGCTGCCGGAGGCGATCGACGCGCTCGAGGAGGATCACGCGTTCCTGACCAAGGGCGGCGTGTTCACCGACGACCTGATCAGCACCTGGATCGACTACAAGCGCTCGAAGGAGCTCGACCCGATCCGGCTGCGGCCGCATCCGTACGAGTTCTACCTGTATTACGACAATTAGCTGGCAGCGGGCAGCTGGCAGTGGGCAGTAGGGGCCGGCTTCAGCCGGCGCTTCGGCGCAGTACGGAGGGGCCGCCTTCAGGCGGCCCTTTTTTTCCCCGGTTGACCAATCCGTATCTATATATGTAGATTTATAGATGTGCAGCAGGCCTCGTCCCTCTTCCGGCTCCTGTCCGACTCCACGCGCCTCCGGCTGCTCCGGATCCTCGCGCAGGACCGGTTCAACGTCACCGAGCTGACGGGCATCCTGGGCGTCGCGCAGTCGAACGTCTCGCGGCATCTCGGCCTGCTGAAGGACGCCGGGCTCGTCGCCGAGGAACGCGAGGCGGGATTCGTCTATTACCGCGTCGCCGAGGACGCCCGCAGCAACGGCCAGGGCGCGCTCTGGGCGATGCTCGACGGCCACTTCGAGTCGGCGGCAACCGACCGCGCGGTGCGCGCGGACGAGGCGCGCATGCAGGAGGTCCTGCGGCTGCGCAAGGAGAACTTCGACACGCACGGCGACGCGCGACAGCTCGTGCCGGGCCGCAGCTGGGCGGCGTGGGCGCGCGCGCTCGGGCACCTGCTCCCGCCGCTCGACGTCGCGGACATCGGCTGCGGCGACGGCTACCTCACGCTCGAGACGGCGAAATGGGCGCGCACCGTCGTCGGCATCGACCGCTCGAGCGAGGTGCTGGAACGCGCGAAGGCGCTCGCCGACCGGCGCCACGTGACGAACGTCACCTGGAAGAAGGGGCAGCTGACGAAGCTGCCGCTCAAGGATCGATCGGTGGATGTCGCGCTGCTCTCGCAGTCGTTGCACCACGCCGACGATCTCGAGCGCGCGATTGCCGAATCGGCGCGGGTGCTGCGCCCCGGCGGCCGCGTCCTCATCCTGGACCTGCGGGAACACGACCAGGGGTGGGTGCGCAGGCGGTTCGGCGATCGCCATCTGGGATTCTCCAGCGCCGCGCTCGAGACGCTGCTGCGCCGCACGGGTCTCGACGACGTGAAAGTCAACGTCGGCGCCAGCAAGGCCGGAGATCCGTTCGCGGTGCTCATCGCGAGCGGTGTGAAGAAGGAACGAGCCCTCGCATGACCACAGTCGACCGCCTGCACGACCTCCTCGCGAAACGCATCCTCCTCCTCGACGGGGCGATGGGGACGATGATCCAGCGGCACCGGCTGACGGAGGCGGACTTCCGGGGCGAGCGGTTCCGGACCCATGGACGCGACCTGAAGGGCAACAACGACCTGCTGATCCTGACGCGCCCCGACGTGATCGGCGAGATTCACCGCGATTACCTCGCGGCAGGCGCGGACATCATCGAGACCAACACGTTCTCCTCGACCGCCATCGCCCAGGCCGACTACGGCCTCGAGTCGATCGCCTACGAGCTGAGCCTCGAAGGGGCGCGGCTCGCGCGCGCGGCGGCCGACGAGTGGAACCGCCGGACGCCCGATCGCCCGCGGTTCGTGGCGGGCGCCATCGGACCGACCAACCGGACGCTCTCGATTTCGCCCGATGTCGGCAACCCCGCGCTGCGCGCGGTCACCTTCGACCAGGTCGTGGCCGCGTACACGGACCACGTGCGCGGCCTCGTCGAGGGGGGCGCCGACCTGCTGCTCATCGAGACGATCTTCGACACGCTGAACGCCAAGGCGGCCATCGCCGCCGTGCTGGACGTCTTCGAGGAGACGCGCGTCGAGCTGCCGCTGATGATCTCGGTGACGATCACCGACCGCAGCGGCCGGACGCTCTCGGGGCAGACGCTCGACGCGTTCTACACGTCGGTCCGCCATGCGAAGCCGTTCAGCATCGGGTTGAACTGCGCGCTCGGCGCGCGCGAGATGCGTCCGCACCTCGCCGAGCTCGCGCGTATCGCAGACACCTATGTCACCTGTTATCCGAACGCCGGGCTGCCGAACGCATTCGGCGACTACGACGAGCTGCCGGACGAAACCGCGGCGCTGCTGCGCGACTTCGCCGAATCCGAGTTCGTGAACATCGTCGGCGGCTGCTGCGGCACGACGCCAGACCACATCCGCGCGGTTGCCTCGGCGGTGAAGGCGCTCCCGCCTCGGCCTCGCGCGACGGCGAACTCCCAACCGCCAACTCCCAACTCCCAACCGGCAACTCCCAACTCCCAACTCCCAACTGCCAACGCCCAAGGCGTCTCTTCGAGCGCGTTTACGCAACTGTCTGGACTCGAGACGCTCACCATAAGACCCGACAGCAACTTCATCATGATCGGCGAGCGCACGAACGTCACCGGCTCGAAGCGCTTCGCCCGTCTCGTCACCAGCGGCGACTTCGCCGAAGCGGCGCACGTGGCGCTCGACCAGGTGCGCGGCGGCGCGAACATCCTCGACGTCAACATGGACGAGGGGATGCTCGACTCCGAGGCGGCGATGACGACGTTCCTCAACCTGATCGCCACCGAGCCCGAGATCGCGCGCGTGCCCGTCATGGTGGACAGCTCGAAGTGGAGCGTCCTCGAAGCCGGGCTCAAGTGCCTCCAGGGCAAGGGGGTCGTCAACTCGATCAGCCTCAAGGAAGGCGAAGACGATTTCCTCCGCAAGGCGCGCGCGGTCCACCGCTACGGCGCCGCCGTCATCGTCATGGCGTTCGACGAGCAGGGCCAGGCGGACACGATCGCGCGCAAGGTCGCAATCTGCCAGCGCGCCTACCGGCTGCTGACCGAGCGGGCCGGCTTCGATCCGCTCGACATCATCTTCGACCCGAACATCCTCGCGATCGCAACCGGCCTCGAGGAGCACAACGACTACGCCATCAACTTCATCGAGGCGACGAAGGCGATCAAGGCCACGTGTCCGGGCGTGAAGGTGAGCGGCGGCGTCAGCAACCTGTCGTTCTCGTTCCGCGGCAACGACGTCGTGCGAGAGGCGATTCACTCCGCGTTTCTCTTCCACGCCATCAAGGCCGGCCTCGACATGGGCATCGTCAACGCCGGCCAGCTCGTGGTCTACGAAGACATCCCGAAGGACCTGCTCGAGCACGTCGAGGACGTGATCTTCAACCGGCGGCCCGACGCGACCGAGCGCCTGGTGCAGTTCGCCGAGACCGTCAAGGGCGACGGCAGGAAGAAGACGATCGATCTCGCCTGGCGCGACGCGCCGGTGGGGCAGCGGCTCGCGCACGCGCTCGTGCACGGCGTCGTGGACTTCATCGAGGCGGACGTCGAGGAGGCGCGGCAGGAGCTGCCGCGGCCGCTCGACGTCATCGAAGGGCCGCTGATGGACGGGATGAAGATTGTCGGCGACCTGTTCGGCGCGGGAAAGATGTTCCTGCCGCAGGTGGTCAAGAGCGCGCGCGCGATGAAGAAGGCGGTCGCGTATCTGCTCCCGTACATGGAGGAGGAGAAGCGCCGCGGCGGCGACGCGCGGCGGGCGCAGGGCACGCTCGTCATGGCCACCGTCAAGGGCGACGTGCACGACATCGGCAAGAACATCGTCGGCGTCGTCCTCGGCTGCAACAACTACCAGGTGATCGACCTCGGCGTGATGGTGCCGGCCGACCGGATTCTGCAGACCGCCATCGACGAGAAGGCCGACATGATCGGCCTCAGCGGGCTGATCACGCCGTCGCTCGACGAGATGGTGTTCGTCGCGCGCGAGATGGAACGGCGCGGCATGACGCTGCCACTCCTCATCGGCGGCGCGACGACGAGCAAGCCGCACACGGCGGTGAAGATTGCGCCCGAATACAGCCAGCCGGTGGTGCACGTGCTCGACGCGTCGCGCGCGGTGGATGTCGTCTCGAGCCTGCTCAACCCGGCGCAGCGCCCGGGGTTTGTCGACGCCACGCGCGCCGATCAGCAGCGCGTGCGCGAGCAGCACGGCGCCGTGCGGCGGCGGCCGCTGCTCGCCTGGCAGGCCGCGAAGGCGAACCGGCTCCGGCTCGACTGGCGCGCGGACGCCATCGCGACGCCCGCCTTCACCGGCGTCCGCGAGCTGCAGGACGTGCGCCTGGAAGACGTCGTGCCGTACATCGACTGGACGTTCTTCTTCTCCGCGTGGGAGTTGAAGGGGCGCTTTCCGGCCATCCTCGAGCATCCGCAATACGGCGGCGCCGCGCGGGAGCTGTACGAGCACGCGCAGGCGCTGCTGAAGCAGATCGTCGAGCAGAGGCTGCTGACGCTTCGGGGGGCGTACGGCTTCTGGCGTGCGAACAGCAATGGCGAGGACATCCAGCTGCTCGATGCGGACGTGCGCTTCAACATGCTGCGGCAGCAGGAAGAGATCGGTGACGGCAAGCCGAATCGCTCGCTCGCGGACTTCATCGCGCCCGTCGACAGCGGCATCGTCGATTACCTCGGCGCGTTCGCCGTGACCGCGGGGCTCGGCGCGAACGAGCTGGCCGCCCGCTACGAGGCCGACCACGACGACTATCACGCGATCATGGTGAAGGCGCTTGCCGATCGGCTTGCCGAGGCGTTTGCCGAGTATCTGCACGCGAGGGCCCGCCGCGACTGGGGCTACGGCGCCGGCGAGCGGTTGTCGAACGACGACCTCGTGCACGAACGGTATCGCGGCATCCGCCCCGCGTTCGGCTACCCGGCCTGCCCCGATCACAGCGAGAAGAAAAAGCTGTTCGCGCTGCTCGGCGCGGAGCGGACGGGCATGTCGCTCACCGAGTCGTGCGCAATGCTGCCGGCGGCGTCGGTCAGCGGCCTCTACTTCGCGCACCCGCAGGCGAAGTACTTCAACGTCGGCCGCATCGGCCGCGATCAGCTCGAGGACTACGCCACACGCACGCGCATGGACGTCGCCGAAGCCGAGCGGTGGCTCGCCTCGAACCTCGCCTACGAGCCATCGCTCGCGCCCGTGTAACAGCGTTGCGTGCCGGCTACGCCCGCCGCGCGCGGCAGTAGAGGAGCATCCCGAGCTGTCGAAACAGCGCGTGCATGACGGCGTCTGGAATTCGCGCCTCGACAGCCTTGCGCCTCGCGCCCGGCAGCCACCACGTCAGCGCCGCCTTCTGTTCGAACGTCCGCATCTCCAGCACGTCGAAGCCGCGCAGCGCGCGCCGCAGCTCACCAGGGCTGTCATAGCGGACGAACGGGCAGCCGCCGATGTCGCGCCCGTCGGAGTACCGGCTCCACAGGTCGGGCACCGAGTAACGCAGCAGCTGCAGCCGGAAGATCCCGTATCGCGCGATGACACCGAGCCAGTTATAGACGGAGTGACGGTTGTAGACCATCAGCCGGAGCTCGCCGCCGGGCCGCAGCACGCGACGTATCTCCGCGAGCGCCGCCGCCAGATCGGGCACGTAGAGCAGCACGCCCCACGACCAGACGGCGTCGAACGACTCGGCGGCGAACGGCAGCCGTGACACGTCGCCCTGCACGGCGGATGCGGAGACGCGATCGAGGCAGAAGCGGCGCTTGACCGACGTGGCGCCCGTCCATGTCAGGTCGAGCGCGGTGACCGATGCGCCCTGCCGGGCGAGCTCCGCCGAAATCGCGCCGAGACCGCATCCGATTTCGAGCACGCGCCGTCCGCGCAGCGCCGCATAATCGACGAGGCCGCCAAAGAGCGGCTCCCCCGCCCCCTGCGCGAACCAGGCGGCGCGCCGGAATTCGCCGTCGATGCGGCCGAAGAAACCGCGCGCGGCCGCGTCGTCGGACAGGTCGGGCCGCCCCCGATGCCCGAGATAGTCCATTGGATGTTGGTCCCACCAGAGACGGATGCGGCGGGTGATGTCGTCGGCGGTGGGCGTCAGGGTGGGACCCGGCGCGCCATTATAGAATCGTCCTCGTGCTGGACTTGGAGTTGGTTTGGAGTACCTGATCAAACAGTACCCGCTCGACACGGGCGCGCTCGAAATTCAATACATCGAGGAGTTCTTCGGCGAGTTCCCGCGGAAGAAGACCGCGCAGGAGATCATGACGCGCCTGCGCGACCGCGAGTACCTCATCCTCATGGCGGAGGCGCCGCTGCCCGCCGATCCCGGCCTCGTGGTGCCGGTCTCGTACAAGATCGTCCACGAGCTGCGGGAGCAGGAAGCGGAGACGAAGCTGTCGGACCTGGTCGCGCGCCTGAGGAACTCCATCCGGTTCGAGGGGCGCAAGGTGCTCTACAGCTGGATCGGCGGCACGCGCCGCGACTGGCGCGGCCAGGGGCACTTCCGCGCGCTGACGGAGGAATCCGAGGCGTGGGCGCACGCGTCCGGCTATCACGAGGTCGTGGTCAAGACGAAGAACCGCTTCTACGACATGCGCGGCACGCTCGACCAGCTCGAGTTCAACGTCATCAAGTACGAGGTCAATCCGTTCGACAACCGCGAATCGAAGGTCTATCTCAGCAAGCAGCTCACCTCCGACGTCGTCCGCGCCCACACGAGCACGCGCACGGTGGTGTACGCGGACTGATCGGCGATGAAGTCCGACCGCAGCCTCGCGCGCTCGGTCAGCTTTCCGCGCGTCGTCAACATCAGCGATTTCCGCCGCCTGGCCAGGAAGCGGCTGCCCGCGGTCGTCTTCGCCTACATCGACGGCGGCGCCGAGGACGAAGTCACGCTGCGGGAGAACTGCCGCGCCTTCCGTGACATCACCTTCCGTCCACGGCAATGCGTCGCCGTGCCGACGTGCGATCTGCGCACCACGGTGCTCGGCACGACGTTCGAGCTGCCCTTCCTCCTCGCACCCGTTGGCTTCTGCCGGATGTTCTATCCGAGAGGCGAGCTGCACGCCGCGCGTGCCGCCAACGACGCGGGCACCGGCTACATCCTGTCGACCTTCTCCGGCACCCGTCTCGAGGAGGTGCGCGCAGGGACCTCCGGCCCGCTGTGGTTTCAGCTCTATGTGCCGGGCGGCCGCGCGATCGCCGAGGCCACGATGGCGCGGGCGAAGGCTGCCGGCTACACGGTGCTCGTGGTCACGATCGACACGCCGGTGTCCGGGATGCGCGAGCGCGACTTCCGCCACGGCGTGCGCCCGATCCTGCAGGGGGACCTCCTGGGCAGCGTTCCGTACGCCTGGCAGTTCGTCACGCGCCCGCGCTGGGTGCTCGACTACTTCGCCGACGGACGGCCGCGCGTCTTTCCAAACGTGGAGCTGCCCGGCAAGGGCGCCATGCCGTGCGGCGACGTCGGCCTCATCCTCGAGAGCACGATCGTCACCTGGCAGGATCTGCGCTGGATGCGCGACGCGTGGCAGGGCCCTGTCGTCGTCAAGGGCGTGCACACGGGCGACGATGCGAGACGCGCAATGGACGCGGGCGCCGACGCCGTGATCGTGTCGAACCACGGCGGCCGCCAGCTCGATGGCGTGCCGGCGAGCCTGCGCGCGCTGCCCGAGGTCCTCGACGCGGTGAACGGCCGCATCGAGGTGCTGATGGATGGCGGCGTCCGTCGCGGCGGCGACATCGTCAAGGCCATCTGCCTCGGCGCGAAGGCCGTGCTCGTCGGACGCGCCTATGCATGGGCGCTCGGCGCGGCGGGAGGGCCGGGCGTCGCGCGCGCCATCGACATCCTGCGCACGGACCTCGTACGCACGATGCGGCTGCTCGGCTGCCCCTCGATCGGGCAGCTCGATCGCTCGTATATCGAACGTCGCGCCGCTACGGCTGCATCACCGATCGATTGATCCAGACGATGTTGTCCCAGCTCAGGACCTTCTCGGTGCCATCGAACAGCTTTGCGTAGCTGCCGCCGGAACCCTTGAACGAAAACTCCTTCACGCGATCCGGCGGGGTCGTGGTGACGTTGCGCAGGATGTCGAGCACCTGCTCCTGGCGGGAGATCTGCGCCATGCCGGGATTTTTCGCCGAATAGAACTTCGTGTCGGCCGGCATTCCCTTGTTGCCGACGCCGTGCTCGTACTTGATGTGCAGCTCGAGGTGCTCCCCGCTCGCGGCCTGGAACACCCAGTCCTGCGAATCGAGGACCGGCCCGTTCCCTTTACTGCTGGTCGAGCGCTGCATCGTGTGTGTGGCCGCCGGCAGGTAGACGCCGAATGGTCCGGGCGCGTCCGCCGGATCCGCCGTCAGGCCGCCGATGACGAGCTGCGCGTTGGCGCCGGACGGGTCCTTGACGGGTGCGGCGAGATAGACGAGCCGATTCGAGCCGGTCTTTCCGACCGGCTTGCCGTCGGGACCGTTGATCGTCATGCGATCGACGAAGATGACCCGGATATTCGCGTCCTTCGCGGGCCCCTGCGTGGCGACGTTCAGCATGAATCCCTGTGGCAGCATCGCGGCCAGCGCCGCGTCGGGCACGTGGAAATCCAGCTGAAAGCGGGCCTCGGCGCTGAACTCCTGCAGGGTCTGGCTGCCGGCGGTGCCCGCGGCGCCGGCGAAGACGGTCAGAAACAGCGCGCAGAGCGCCCGCCGGGAAGGATATGCAGTCATGCCGCTCGCGTGTACCATGTGTCCCTCCAGCGACGTGATTGATAACACAAAACGCTGAGGAGGCGCCTCCATGACTTCGCGCGTGACGGCCGCCGCCGTCGTGCTCCTCTGTGGACTGGTTGCGTGTGGCCGTTCGGAACCTCCGGCGGCGACCGCCACGCCCGCGCCCGCGCCGCCGCAGGATCGAACGCCGGCGCTCGGCGTCTACGTCACGAATGAAACCGGCGGCGATCTGTCGGTGATCGACGCCGCGACCAGCACGGTCGTGGCGACGATTCCTCTCGGCAAGCGGCCGCGCGGCATCGTCGCCAGCCCCGACGGCGCGCTGCTCTACGTCGCGCTCAGCGGATCGCCGATTGGCGGTCCCAACGTCGACGAGTCGAAGCTGCCGCCGCCCGATCGCAGCGCCGACGGCATCGGCGTCGTCGACGTACGCCAGCGCAAGCTGGTGAAGGTGCTGCCGTCGGGCCCCGATCCCGAGCAGGTGGCCGTCAGCCCCGACGGCAAAGAGATTTACGTGGCGAATGAAGACATCGGGCAACTGAGCGTCATCGACACCGGCGACGGCCACCTGATTCAGAGCTTCAAGGTTGGCGACGAACCCGAAGGCGTGACGGTGGAGCCTGGCGGGAAGCGTGTGTGGGTGACGTCCGAGGCCGATGGCGCGGTGTTCGTCGCGGATCTGGCCGCGAAGAAGATCGTCAAGCCGGTGAAGGTCGGTGCGCGGCCGCGGTCGATCGCGTTCACGCCCGACGGCGCCCGCGCCTACGTCCCGTCGGAAAACGGCGCCACGCTGACCGCGATCGACGTCAAGCGGCTCGTGCCCGCGAAGACCATCGACCTCGGCAAGGGCATGCGGCCGATGGGGACGCGCATGAGCGCCGACGGCAAGTTCCTCTACGTGAGCACCGGGCGCAGCAAGATGGCGCTCGTGCTCGACACCGCCACGGACACCGTGGTTGGATCGATCGAAGCCGGCGACCGCCCCTGGGGCATCGGCGTCTCGCCCGACGCGAAAACGCTCTACACCGCCAACGGTCCATCGGACGACGTGTCGGTGATCGACATCGCGTCGAAGATGGTCACCAAGAAGATTCCTGTAGGACATGGACCATGGGGACTGACAGTCGTCGCCGCACCGTGACGCGGCTCGCCGCCGGCGTCGTCGCCGTTCTCCTCTGCATCGCGACGCCGGTTGCGGCGCAGTCTGTCGACACCTTGAACGGCAGGGTGCTCGACTCGTCGGGCGGCGCGGTGGCCGACGCCGACGTGCGCATTCACATCGGCGGGACCATCGCCGCCGGCGCGCGGACCGACGCCGAGGGACGCTTCCAGGTTGCCGTGCGCGCCGACGGCGCCCGCGACATCGTGGTCACCGCGCCCGGCTTCGCGCCGTCGTCGACGACGGTGCCTGCGGGCGAGCGCACGGTGGAGGTGACGCTGCAGGCGGCGCCGTTCTTCGAGGCCGTCAACGTCACGTCCTCGCGCACGGATGTCGCACGCGTCGATCCGACATCCACCGTCACCGTCATCTCGTCCACCGAGCTGCTGAACAGCGGCCCGCTGGCCATCGACGACGCGTTGAAGACGATTCCGGGCTTTACGCTCTTCCGCCGCACGTCCTCGCGCAACGCGAACCCGACCGCCCAGGGCGTGGCGCTGCGGGGGATTGGCGGCACCTCTCCGAGCCGCTCGCTCGTGCTGGTGGACGGGGTGCCGCTCAACGACGCGTTTGGCGGCTGGGTGTTCTGGGACAAGGTGCCGCAGGCGGCGATCGACCGCATCGAGGTCGATCGCGGCAGCGGCGGCGATCTCTATGGCGCCGACGCGCTCGGCGGCGTCGTGCAGCTGCTCACCGTGCGGCCGAACCGCCCGATGGGGCGCGTGATGATCGAAGGCGGCAACCTGGGTACCGGCAGCGTGTCGGTCTTCGGCGGCGGCCGCGCGCGCGGCTGGCGCTACAGCGGCGCGGGCGAGTGGTTCAACACCGACGGCTACATCCCGGTCGCCGAGGAGCAGGATCCGGGCATCGCGCCGCGCGGTCCCGTCGATTCTCTCCTCGGGTCCGCACACCGTTCGGCACAGGTGGCCGCCGGCTATCAGACCGACAGCGGCTGGAGGTTCGATCTGACGGGCAACGTCTTCTCGGAAGATCGGGACAACGGCACCCCGCTGTCGATCAACAGCACCGCGTCACGGCATGGATCGGCGGACGTCACCGGCCGGCTTGCCGGCGGTGTGTTCACGGTGCAGGGCTACGGCGGCACGCAGCAGTACCGCCAGACTTTCACGACGGTGAACGCGCTGCGGACGGCGGAGGTGTTCATCCGCGATCAGCACGTGCCGACGAGGTTCGGCGGCGGCGGCGGGCAATGGCTGCGCGGGTGGGGAGACCACACCTTGCTCGTCGGCGCCGAGGGACGGTACGTCAAGGGCGACTCGGTGGAAACGCCATTCACGCAAGGGGTGGCACAGGCCACGACGAGGGCCGGTGGCATCGACCGCCGCTGGTCGGGGTTCGTCCAGGACACGTGGCAGGCGACCGGCCGCCTGACGATCGTCGTCGGCGCGCACGGCGACACCTGGGACTCGGAAGCCACGCAGACATCGTTCACGAAGACGTCGCAGGCGTTCAGCCCGCGCGCCGCGGGCGCCTATCGCATCAGCGACCTGGTCAGCGTGCGCGGCGCGGTGTACCACGGCTTCCGCGCGCCGACGCTCAACGAGCTCTATCGCAACTTCAGCGCGGGCAATACGCAGACGCGGGCGAACCCGGCGCTCGGTGCGGAACGGATGACGGGCGGCGACACCGGCGTGCTGATCGGCAACGCGCGCCTGTCGGCGAGGATCACCGGCTTTTGGAACCGGCTCGACAATGCGATCACCGCCATCACCTGCTCGCCCGCGGGCGTGTGTCCGGGCGGACTGGTCGGCACGGCAACCCAGATCATCCGCCTCCGCGCCAACGCCGACCGGCTGCAGTCGAACGGCGCCGAGCTCGAAGGCAACGTCCGCCTCGTGGACGGGTTTGCCGTGAACGCGGCGCTGGGCGTGACGAGCGTGCACTACAGCGGCAACACGGCGCTGCACGGCAACCGCGTACCGCAGGTGCCGTCGTACAACTTCGGCGGGGGCGTGCAGTACAACCGGCTGCCGTGGACCGCGTCCGCGCAGCTGCGGGTGACCGGCGCGCAGTTCGAGGACGACCTGAACCTCTTCACGCTGCGCCGCGCAACGGTCGTCGATATCTTTGGCAGCCGCTCGATTGCCCGATGGGTCAGTGCGTTCGCCGCGGTCGAAAATCTCTTCGACTCGATCTACGACGTCGGCCGCACGCCCGTGCTGACGACGGGCCTGCCGCGCTCGGCGCGCGTCGGCGTCAGGATCTTCCTGCCGTAGACGGGATCACCACGAAGGGCGCGAAGAACACGAAGAATAATTTCTATTTCTTCGTGCCCTTCGTGTCCTTCGCGGTTTCCTACTGCCGGCCGCGGCCCTCGCCTCCGCGACCTGCCTCACCTCCGCGCCCACGACCGGCGCCGAACGGCGGATACGTGCGCGGGTTGATCACGTGGCGCTCGATGAAGAAGTCGGCGAGCTGCGCCGTCGACTCCGCGAACTCCGGGATGCCGACGAACTCGTGCGGCACGCCGGCGAAGGTGTGGAGCTCGGACGGAATGTTCGCCCCGCGCAGCTCCTTGAGGAAATCCATGCTGCTCTCGGCCGGCACGGTCACGTCGGCCAGGCCGTGGAAGAGAATCGTCGGCGGGAAGCTGTTGATGTAGGTGCCAGGCGTCGCCGCCCGCCACGCGTCCTCGCTGCTCCCCTCCGGCATGGGGAACTGCCGCCGGAAGCCCTCCCACGACGACCCGGTGACCGCGTAATACGCGAGGCAGGCCGCGACATCCGTCGGCACGCCGGCGTTGCCGCCCTTGCCCTCGAACTCGGGACGGTTCGCGGTCCCCGCGGCAAAAAGCGCCAGGTGGCCACCCGCGGAATAACCGGCCACGGCGATGCGCGCCGGATCGATGCCGAGCCGCGACGCGTTCGCCCGCGTCCAGCGGATGGCGGCCTTCACGTCCTCGATCTGCGTCGGCCAGCGCGCGGCGCCGTTGGCGGCGAGGCGGTACTGCGCCGCGATGTTCACGTAGCCGCGGCCGCTCATCGTCTGCAGCCGGGCGGCAAGGCCGTTCTTGTTCCCGCCCGTGAACCCGCCGCCGTGGAAGTGGACGATCGCCATCCGTTTGCTGGCCGCGCCGGTCGGCTTGTAGATGTCGAGATGGAGGTCGGTGCCGCCGCCCTTCGCATAGACGACGTCGGGTTCGACATTCGCGGCGGGCGCGGCCGGCGCCGGGCCTTGCGCGAACGCGCGCATTTCGGGGAGCGCGAGCGTCGCCCCGAGGCTCCCAAGGAACAGCCGGCGCGTCAGATCATGGCTTGGCATCGATCGTCTCCTCACATGAAAAAAGCCGCCCGCATTCTAAGTCACGAGGATGATCTTTCCCACGTGCTCGCTCGATTCCATCAACGCGTGTGCCGCCGCGGCCTGCTCGAGCGGAAACGTCCGGTAGACGACCGGCTTGACGGCGCCGCGTTCGACGAGCGGCCACACGTCGCGCCGCAGCGCGGCGGCGATGTCGCCTTTCTCCGCGACGCTGCGCGGGCGCAGCGTCGACCCCGTGATGGTGAGGCGGCGCCCGAGGATGCGCCTGAAGTCCAGCGTCGCGGTGTCGCCGCCCATGAACCCGATGACGACCAGGCGCCCTTCGACGGCGAGCGCCACCAGGTCGCGGGCGATGTAGTCGCCGCCGACGATGTCGAGGATCAGATCGACGCCGCGGCCGTCGGTCACCTGCTTGATGACGGTGACGAAATCCTCCGAGCGGTAATTGATCCCGCGTTCCGCGCCGAGCCGCTCGCACGCGCGGCACTTCTCGTCGGAGCCGGCGGTGGCGAACACGCGCGCGCCGCGCGCGACGGCAAGCTGAATCGCCGTCGTGCCGATGCCGCTCGACCCGCCATGAAAGAGCGCGGTCTCGCCCGCGCGGAGGCGGCCGCGGTCGAAGACGTTGGTCCAGACGGTGAAGAAGGTCTCGGGGATCGCCGCGGCGGTGATGAAATCCATCGCGGCCGGAACGGGCAGGCACTGCACCGCCGGAGCGGTGCAGAGCGTGGCATACCCTCCGCCGGATACGAGCGCGCACACGCGGTCGCCGGGGCGCCACTCCGACACGCCCTCGCCGCAGGCCTCGACGACGCCGGCCACTTCGAGCCCGGGCAGGTCGCTCGCGCCGGGCGGCGGCGGATAGGCGCCGCGCCGCTGCAGCACGTCCGGGCGGTTGATGCCCGCGGCGGCGACGCGGATCAGCACCTCGCCCGTGCCGGGAACGGGATCCGGGCGCTCGACGGCCTTCAGGACTTCGGGTGGACCTGGTGTCGAGATCTCAACAGCGCGCATGTTCATTTCCAGGCGGACCTGAAGGTCCGCCTCTACGACCGTCATCGTAGAGGCGGGTCTTCAGACCCGCCTACCGGTGGACCGCCAGTGCCGACGGCAATCGCGGCGACGAGATGAGACGGGCGAATTCGGCCCAGCGCCGGTCGCTGTTGGCGGCGGTGCCGCCGCGCGATTCGATGTAGGCCGCCACCATGTCCTTCCCGAGGTTGTAGTTGATGACGTAGCTGCGGTACTGATCGATGAACCGCACGCGCTGCTCGGCGCGCGGCCGCGAGTAGAGCCCGTACTTCTCGAGCCAGTCGGCCGCCGCCTTCGCATCGATGGTGCCGTCGAGATACCGGCGCGCCGCTTCGTTGCCGGCGTACGAGAGGCGATCGACGAGCGCCAGCACCTCGTAGTACTGGACGGCGTCGGCGGGCGTGAGGCCCGCCGCGGGGAAGAGCACGCGACGCTCGAAGGCGAGCCGCTCGGCGCGCGGAAACGCCACCTCGATGCCGTAGTTCGCCGTGCCCTCGGCGATGAGCGACTGCGGCGAGAACAGCGGGTAGACGGAGAATTCGATCCAGCCGCGATCGCGCAGCAGGTTCTTCTCGAGCAGCACGTTGTAGACGTGATGTCCCGGGTATCCCTCGTGGCACGCCAGATCGATCGCGCGGTCGATATAGATCGGCAGGTCGGTGTTGACCTGGATCAGGCTCCGGTAGGAGCCCTGGTACCAGTTGTAGCCGCTCCAGCTCTTGTTGGTGACGTATTCGACGGTGAAGCTTTCGCCGGCCGGCAGCGTGATGTGCTGAATCGTGCGGCTGCGGCAGCCGTCGATCGCCGCCTTGAAGACGGCGTCCAGCCGGTCGCGCGGGACGACGAAACGGGAGCGGAACCGGTCGTAGCGGTCGATGAGCGGGCCGGCGCCCGGCAGGTTCGCCTCGAGCTGCTGCAGCACGCCGGCGAAGTCGGCCTCGGCGTGCGTCGGCGCCACGGCGTCGTACAGCGCCCTCGACTCCTCGTCGAAGCGCAGCTTCGTGCCGGTCAGCATCGACACGCGGGCGCGAACGGCCTCGAGCTGGCGGGCGAGGTAATGATGCCGCAACTGCGTCATCTCGTCGGCGGTGAGCGGCGGCTTGGTGGCGGCAACCGCGTCCGCGAGCGCCGACGCGCGCGCCGCAATCTCGCCGAGCGGCAGCTTCTGGGCTTCCGCCTCCTTCCGCCATTCCGGCGGCCCGTAGAACGCGTCGACATAGTCGGGGTCGTGCTGCCCCACCGCGAGCACGAGTTTCACGTAGCGCTCCGCCAGCATGTTCATCGACGTGCCCTGCGCGCGAATGGTCGCCGCCAGGACCACGGCGCACAGCCCGAGGCTGGCCGCCCAGTATTCAAGGCCGAACTTCATGTGCGTACCTCTCGCGAATCGTGGGGATGAGATATTCGTCGAACGCGCGCCTGAAATCGTAGCGCGGCGCGAACCCCCAGTCGCGCCGCGCCGCGCCGTCGTTGACGTCCACGGGCCAGGAGTCGACGATCGCCTGCCGCTTGTTGTCGGTGCGCCACGTGATGCGCGCGTCCGGAAACGCCTGCTGCACCACCTCGCAGATCTCCTTGGCCGTCGGGTTGAATGCCGTGACGTTGTAGGCCGTCCGCGACAGCTTCGCGCGCGGCGATGCCGCCAGCGTGAGCAGCCCGTCGATGGCGTCCGGCATCGCCATGAACGGGATGCGCGTGTCGGGCCGGACGAAGCACGCGTACGGCTCGCCGCGGGCGGCCGCGTGGATCATCTCGGGCGCGTAGTCCGACGTGCCGCCCGCCGGCACCGTGATGGCGGAGATGAGGCCGGGGAACCTGACGCACCGGAAGTCGACGCGCCCCGGCGGCGTGTCCACCGCCAGCTGCTTGTAGTACTTCGCGTAATACCGCCCCAGCTGCTCGCAGTACAGCTTGTTGCATCCGTACATCGTCGTCGGCGTGTTCCATTCGTCCTCGTGCACGCGGCCGGCGCGCATCTTCGTGTCGAGGTCCGGCAGCCCGTAGGCGGCGATGGACGACGGATAGAGAAAGACGACGGGACGGCCGTGCGATTCGCCCTCGTGCTGCGCGAACTCCAGCAGGCGCAGCGTCCCCTCGACGTTGACCTCGTGCGCGGTGACGGGCGTGAACTCCGAGCGCGTGGAGAGCAGCGCGGCCAGGTGGAAGACGAGATCGACCTCGAACTCGGCGAGGACGCGCTCGAGGATCCACTTGTCGGTGATCGACCCGGTGAACTCGCGGCGAACCTTGCGGGCCAGCGCCGGCTCGAGCGGCGCGATGTCGACGGTGACGATCGATCGGCCCGTCTGCGCGAGCTGGTGGATCAGGCCGTGGCCGATTTCCCCGCTCGCCCCCGTCACGAGCACGGATGCGGTGCGCATCTGGCGATATTACGAGAATTCGATCAGCAGGCGGCGCAGCTCGTCGCGAACGGCGACGAGGTCGGCGAGCACCTGCTCCGCCTCCTCGACCGTGCGGCGCAGGTCTTCCTGCTTCGGCATGCCGCCGCGCTGGACCTCGAGTGCCAGGTCGCGCGTGGTCTCCGCGCACGCGTCGCAGATCTCGACCGTCCGGGCGTGCGCGTGGAGGATTTTCAGGAATTCATCACGGTCTTCGCGAGTCATCACGAATCGGTGGCTTCGGGCGGACTAGGTCCGATACAGGTCCGGCTGCCACTGGACGATGGCGCGCTTGATCTGGTCGGCGCTGAGATTTTCGGCGAGCGTCCGGTCCAGCAGAGCCGGCAGCTCCGCATCCGACGCAAATCGAAGGGCGACGATCTGGCGGGTCGAGAGCCGTTCGAATTCGCGATCGCGGCCGAGGCGCTGCAATCGTCCGTGCACCTCGAGGCGGATGATGCGGTCCTGGAGACGGACCGTGTACGCGCGGCTGATCCAGACGAGCGTGAACACGCCGCACGACAGCAACAGGACGCCGAGCGAGCCGATCGACGGATACCGGATGACGAACAGCAGGAGCAGCACCATCGAGGCGATGGTGAAGAGTCCCGCGATCGTGGTCAGCGTGGGACGATGTGCGTGACGTGCGTAGCTCTGCTCTGCCACCGTGCTCCTTGTAGGCGGACCTGAAGGTCCGCCTCTACGTGCCTACGAATCGCCGTACCTACGAATCGCCGTCGAGGAGGTCGCCGATGCCGCCGAGGATCGATCCTTCCTCTCGACGGCTGCCGCCGATGCCCGGGATCGCCTTGTAGATCCGTCCCGCCAGGCGGCTGAGCGGCAGCGACTGCAGCCACACGCGCCCGGGACCGCTCAGCGTCGCGAAGAACAACCCTTCGCCGCCGAAGAGCGCGGTCTTGATGCCGCCCACCAGCTGGATGTCGTAGTTCACCGACGGCTGCAGCGCGACGATGCAGCCGGTGTCCACGCGCAGCGTCTGGCCGGCCTGCAGTTCGAGCTCGTGCAGCGTTCCGCCCGCGTGGACGAAGCAGAGGCCGTCGCCGTCGAGGCGCTGCATGATGAACCCCTCGCCGCCGAACAGGCCGACGCCGATGCGCCGCTGGAACGCGATGCCGATGGAGACGCCGCGCGCCGCGCAGAGGAAGGAATCCTTCTGGCAGATCAGCGTGCCGCCGAGCTGTTTCAGGTCCATCGCGAGGATCTTCCCCGGATAGGGCGCCGCGAAGGCGACGTGCTGCTTGCCGCTTCCCTGGTTGGTGAAGACGGTCATGAAGAGGCTCTCGCCGGTCAGCAGCCGCTTGCCGGCGCCGAGCAGCATGCCCATCACGCCGCCGGCCTGCTGCCCGCTGCCGTCGCCGAAGATGGTCTGCATGCCGATCGCGGCGGACATGTACATCATCGCGCCGGCTTCCGCGACCGCGCTCTCCCCGGGATCGAGCTCCACCTCGACGAATTGCATGTCGTCGCCGTGAATCTTGTAGTCGACTTCGTGTGCCGGCATTCGCGTCTCGTCTTCGTGTCCTTCGTGAAGGCCGTCAGGCCTTCGTGGTTGTCAGATAGCGTTAGAGACGCGAGGCGCGGGAACCTTGGGCTTCTCCGGCTCCGGCGTAAAGTCCTCGCCCGGGTTGATGAAGCGATCGGTCTCGAACTTGTACTGCTTGTCGTACAGCTGGCGGTAGCGGCCGTTGAGCGCGAGCAGCTCCTGGTGCGAGCCGCGCTCGACGATCTCGCCGGCTTCGAGCACGAGAATCTGGTCGGCGCTGCGGATGGTCGAGAGGCGATGGGCGATGACGAACGTGGTGCGCCCCGACCGCAGGCGCCTGAGGCCGTCCTGGATCATCTGCTCGCTCTCGCTGTCGAGGCTCGAGGTCGCCTCGTCCAGGATCAGGATGCGGGGGTCCGCGAGAATCGCGCGCGCTATCGAGACACGCTGCCGCTGGCCGCCCGACAGCTTGATGCCGCGCTCGCCCACCACCGTGTCGTACCCCTGCGGGAACTGGGTGATGAACTCGTCGCAGTGCGCGATGCGGCACGCCTCCTTGATGTCCTCGACCGTCGCCGACGGGTTCGCATAGCCGACGTTGTCCGCGATCGTGCCGTCGAAGAGGAAGTTCTCCTGCAGCACCGAGGCGAGCTGCTGGCGATAGTCGAACAGGCGCAGCTGCGCGAGGTCGACGCCGTCGACCAGCACCCGGCCCTGCGTCGGCCGATTGAACGCCATCACGATGCTGATGAGCGTGCTCTTGCCGGAGCCGCTCGAGCCGACCAGCGCGGTCGTGGTCCCCGGCGCCGCGTGGAACGAGACGCCGCGCAGCACAGGCTGACCGGGGTTGTACTCGAACCAGACCTTGTCGAAGGCGACGTCTCCGGCCAGACGCTCCACCGGCGCGCGCGACCTGTCCTCGTCCAGTTCCGTCGTCATGTTGAGGATTTCGCGGATGCGGTCGAGGCCGGCAAACGCCTCGGTGATCTGCGTGCCGATCGACGCGATGGAGACGAGCGGCGCCGCGACGAGGCCGATGAAGAAGATGTACATCATCAGGTCGCCGAGCGTCATCTCGCCGGCAATGATCGCGCGGCCGCCGAGCCCGATAATCAGGATGCCGATGAGGCCGACGATCACCGTGCTGCCGGCCGTCGTCGCCGACACGCCGGTCATCGACTGCGCGACGTTGCGGAACAGCCGGTGCGCCCCCTTGGTGAAGACGATCTCCTCGCGCTTCTCCGCCGTGTACGACTTGACGACGCGAATGCCGCCGAGCGCCTCGGTGAGGCGGCCGGTGACCTCCGCGTTGATCTTGCCGCGCTCGCGGAAGAGCGGCCGCAGCGTCTTGAACGCGTAGGCCATGCCGCCGCTGAAGGCGCCGAGCACGATGAGGGTGATGACGGTCAGTCGCCAGTTCAACCAGAACAGCACGCCGAGGCCGAGCACGGCGGTGACGAAGCCGCCCACGAGCTGCACGAGCCCCGTGCCGACCAGGTTCCGGATGCCCTCGGCATCGCTCATGATGCGCGAGATCAGCACGCCGGTCTGTGTGGAGTCGAAGTAGCGCACGGGCAGGCGCATCACGTGCGCCTGCACACGCTTGCGCATGTCCGTGATGGCGCGCTGCGCGGCCACGCCGAGGGTCTGCGAGAGGGCGAACGACGTCACCGCCTGTACGACGGTCGCGGCGCCGGCGGCGAGCGCAATCGGCAGCAGCAGGTCGGTGCGATTCTTGCCGACGACGTCGTCGATGAGCCATTTCGAGCTCGCGGGTAGCACGAGGCCCGCGAGGCGGCTGATCAGCATGAGCACCAGGCCGAGCGTCAGGCGCCGGCGGTGAAGCCACAGCAGTTCGCGCGCTTCGCGCCAGGCGTCGGCGGCCGACACCGGCTTCTTCTTCGGGGGCTCGGCCGGCAGCGGGCCGACGAGCCTGCGGCCGGAACGTTCGCCGGTCGGCTGGCGGAAACCTAGATTTGCGGCCATGTAATAATCAGAAACCCGTGAGCGACACTACCAAGCCCAAGAACCAGGATGCGTTCGAGGCCGGAACGGGGCCGCCGTCCCAGGGCGTCAAGCCCCATGGCGTCCGCACCAGCGATACTACGACGCGCGGCGTCCGGATCGAGGTGCAGAGCTTCTACATGCCCGAACGGAGCGCGCCGAAGGACTCGCAGTATCTCTTTGAGTATCACGTTCGCATCTCGAATGTCGGCACGGAAACGGCGCAGCTCATCTCGCGCGAGTGGATCATCACCAACGCCGATGGCGAGGTCGAGCGCGTCAAAGGCCCTGGGGTGGTCGGGGAGCAGCCCATTCTGACACCCGGCGCGTCGTTCGAGTACCGCAGCTTCTGTCCCCTGAAGACCTCGGTCGGCTCGATGCACGGCAGCTACCAGATGGTCACGGCGGGGGGCGACCGCTTCGACGCCATCATCTCACCGTTCACCCTGGCGGTCCCCAACGCGCTGAATTAGTCGGTGGGCCGCCTCAAGGCGGCCCCTACGTACGCTCGCGTTCCCACGGTCGTAGGGGCCGGCTTCAGCCGGCCCTTGCATGCTTCGGGCATCCCTAATCCAGACTCGCCCGGGTGGAGTCGCCCATCTCCACCTTGCCGCCCGGAAAATACTCGTTCCAGCGCTCGGTGACCGTGCGCGCGGTTGCTTCGTCGCAGCTCAGCTCCTTCGGAAAGCCCGGCTTCAGCCGCGCGTCGATGACGACCGGCCCGCTGTAGGCGATGTGATTGCGCACGATGCGCCGCTCGCCCGCGTGGATGTCCGCCGCCGGTTCGAAACGCGTGAACGTCGTCCAGAGGAAGTTCATCGAGCTGGCAGCCGCGCGCGCCGGCTCCTCGGTCAGCACGATGAGCGGCCAGTCGCGGAACGCGGCATCGCCCGCGAGGCGCGACGGCGCATCGGGTTCGGATGCGCGCGAACCGACTCCGACGACGAGGCAGCCCCCACAGAAGACGCGCACGTCGCTGACTCCTCGCGGCGCGGGGCCGGCGAACTGCCGCGGCAACTCGCGGACCGGGTCGCCCAGGCCGAGCCACACGCCCTTTGATCCCTGGTTGACCGCCGGTCCCGTGTAGTCGAGGGTGTCCATCGAGAGATTCGAGAAGACGTAGAGATCCGTTTCCGGATGCGTGCGCGCGAGCAGGTGCTCGAGCGTCGCCTTGAAGTTCCGGAGGTCGACGTGGCGATCCGTCAGCAGGAGGAACTTCGTCAGCGACAGCTGGCCCTCGCCGAGGATGCGGAACGCGCTCGCCATCGCCTCGCGCGCGTAACGCTGCTTGACGATCGCCGCGGCCAGCGAGTGATACCCGGTCTCGCCGTACGACCAGAGCCGCTCGACCGCCGGCATCACGAGCGGGAACAGCGGCGACAGCAGCTCCTGCAGCAGGTCGCCGATGTAGAAGTCCTCCTGGCGCGGCTTGCCGACGACGGTCGCCGGATAGATGGCATCGGTGCGGTGCGCCAGACGCTGCACCTCGAACACCGGGTAATCGTGCTGCAGCGAGTAATAACCGTAATGATCGCCGAACGGGCCTTCAGGCTTGCGCACCCCCGGCGGCACCGTCCCGAGCAGTGCGAACTCCGCGTTGGCGACGAGCGGGTGCGGACCGTAGCCGTGCACCTGCGGAAGGCGCACGCCGGCAATCAGCGACGCGAGCATCAGCTCGGGCACGTTCTCCGGCAGCGGTGCGATGGCCGACAGCATCAGCGCCGGGGGCCCGCCGAGGAACACCGTGACCGGCAGCGTCGCGCCGCGTGCTTCCGCCGCGGCGTAGTGAAAACCGCCGCCCTTGCCAATCTGCCAGTGCATCCCCGTCGTCCGCGCGTCGTACACCTGCATCCGGTACATGCCGAGGTTGCTTGCCCCGCCGAAGCTTTGCGAAGGGGGGGGACCAGGCCGATCCGGGTGCGTCGTGAACACGAGCGGCAGCGTGATGAACGGCCCGCCGTCCTCGGGCCAGCAGGTGATGACCGGCAGCCGACCGAGGTCCACGTCCGAGGTGACGTTCTCGACAACCGGCCCCGATTGCACCTTCCGCGTGCCGACCTTCAGCAGCTCGAGGCCGACATCGCGCGCGTTCCACAGCTTCCCCGGCGTCGGCGGCAGCAGCGACTCCGCCAGGCCCACGACGCGCCGAATCAGGCGCAGCGGGCGCTCGCCGAAGGCGAGCTCCGCGCGCCGCGCGGTACCGAACAGGTTGGTGACGAGGCGGAACGATGATGGTCCGCCTGAAGGCGGACTCGACCGCGGATCCCGGATCCCGGCTCCCGGATCCCGGCCCGAGACCACATTGGTGAACAGCAGCGCGGGACCGCCCGCCGCGATCACGCGACGATGGATTTCGGCGGCTTCGAGATGGCGATCGACCGGCGCCTCCACCGTGACAAGGTCGTCGTCACGGCGGAGACGGTCGATGAAAGCCCGGAGATCCGGAAACGACAACTAGCTCGCCGCGGCCGCCTGGAACGGCTCGTCCGCGCTGCCGCCGTAGATCGACGGCACCGCCGACCCCATCGCCCGCAGGTAGGCGGCAAGCTGCCCGCGATGATGGACGCTGTGATTCTGCGCCATCGCGAGGAACGTCACCGCCGGCGCCTTCATGAAGCCGAAGAAGTCGACCTCCCGCGCGAGCGCGTCAGGCGACGCCGCGCGCAGCCGGTTGACCTTATCGCGCATGGACTTTTCGTAGAACGCGGCTGCGTCGCCGGCGGTGGCGAGCGACGCCTCATGCTTCTCGGCCGCAGCCTGGTCGAATTCGAACTTCCCGTCGAGCACCGACTGGACGAACCATCCATCGGAGGTCGCAATGTGCCGCGCCAGCTGGATGGCCGACCGCGACTTCGGGTCCGGCTTGTAGTCGCCGTTGCCCTTGCCAACGGCGTTGAGCACCTTCGCCGTCGTGGGGATTTCGCTTTCGATTATGCGCGCGTAGTGTTCGGCAAGAAATTTCGCCTGGTCCGTATTCATTGGAACCTCCCAATCTGGCGGGTCCGAAAGGACCCGCCCTACGAGTTGCCGGCGGGTCCGAAAGGACCGCCCTACCGTGTCAACTTCCGGTACTTGATCCGATGCGGCGTGTCGGCCTCCGCGCCGAGCCGCCGCTTTCGATCCGCCTCGTAGTCCTGGTAATTGCCCTCGAACCAGACGACGCGGCTGTCGCCCTCGAAGGCGAGCATGTGCGTGGCGATGCGGTCGAGGAACCACCGGTCGTGGCTGATGACCACGGCGCACCCCGCGTAATTGAGCAGCGCTTCCTCGAGCGCGCGGAGCGTGTCGACGTCCAGGTCGTTGGTCGGCTCGTCGAGCAGCAGCAGGTTCGAGCCGCGCTGCAGCAGCTTGGCGAGGTGAACGCGGTTCCGCTCGCCGCCCGACAGCGTGCCGACCTTCCGCTGCTGCTGCGCACCCTTGAAGTTGAACCACGAGACGTAGGCGCGCGACGGGACCGGCCGCTTGCCGATCGTCAACTCGTCTTCCCCGCCGGAGATTTCCTCCCACACGCTCTTGTTCGGTGACAACGCGTCGCGGCTCTGGTCGACGTAGCCGGGCTGCACGGTCTCGCCGATGCGCAGCGTGCCGCCGTCGGGCTTTTCCTGCCCGGTGATCATCCTGAACAGTGTCGTCTTACCGGCGCCGTTGGGCCCGATGACGCCGACGATGCCGCCACGCGGCAGCGTGAAGTTCAGGTCGTCGATCAGCAGGAGGTCGCCGTACGCCTTGCGCAGGCCCCGCGCCTCGACGACGATGTCGCCCAGGCGCGGGCCGGGCGGGATGTAGATCTCGACCTGCTCGATCTTCTGCGCCGCGTCCTCGTTGAGCAGCTGTTCGTAGGCGTTGAGGCGCGCTTTCCCCTTCGCCTGGCGGGCGCGCGGCGCCATGCGGATCCATTCCAGCTCGCGCGCGAGCGTCTTCTGGCGCTTGCTCTCGCTCTTCTCTTCCTGCGCGAGCCGCTGCTGTTTCTGGTCCAGCCACGACGAGTAGTTGCCCTTCCACGGGATGCCGGATCCGCGATCGAGCTCGAGAATCCACTCGGCGGCGTTGTCGAGGAAGTAGCGGTCGTGCGTCACGGCGACGACGGTGCCCTTGTATTCCTTCAGGAAGCGCTCGAGCCACGCGACCGACTCGGCGTCGAGATGGTTGGTCGGCTCGTCGAGCAGCAGCAGGTCGGGCGACTTGAGCAGCAGGCGGCACAGCGCGACGCGGCGCCGCTCGCCGCCCGAGAGCTTCGAGACGTCCGCGTCGGGCGGCGGGCAGCGCAGCGCGTCCATCGCCAGCTCGAGCTGCGAGTCGATGTCCCACGCGTTGACGGCGTCGATGCGGTCCTGCAGGCGGCCCTGCTCCTCGAGCAGCTTGTCCATCGCCTCGGGCGACATGTCCTCGCCGAGCTTCATGTTCAGCTCGTCGTAGCGCTCGAGCAGCGCCTTGATCTCGGCGACGCCTTCTTCGACGTTCCCCTTCACGTCCTTGGTGGCGTCGAGACGCGGCTCCTGCGGCAGGAATCCGACGGAGATGCCGTCGGCAGGAAACGCCTCGCCGATGAACTCGTGATCCTCCCCCGCCATGATCTTGAGGAGCGAGCTCTTGCCCGCGCCGTTCAACCCGAGCACGCCAATCTTCGCGCCGGGAAAAAACGAGAGCCAGATGTCTTTGAGAACGACGGCGTCGGGAGGGTGAACCTTCCCCAGCCCCTTCATTGTGTAGATGTACTGCATGGCACCGGTGGGGATCCCGGATCGGGATCCGGGATCCGTTGGAAACGCTCAGTATAGCTTCGCTATTGAGACGATGCCTGCTTTTCCGGCAGGAGCGTCAGCTGCGTGTAGCGATCCACCGGGAAGTACTTGCGGAACGCCTCGTGGATGTTCTCGGCCGTCAGCGTCTCCGTGCGCTCGGTGCGGTGGACGATGCTGACCGGATCCCAGCCGAGCATCTGCGCGGTCTGCAGCGCGCCGAGCCAGAAGCCGTTCTGCTTGTACGACGTCTCGAGCCCTTCCTTCTCCGTTTCCTTCACCTTCTGCACGTCGTCGGCGCTCGGGCCTTCGCGGCGCATGCGATCGAGCTCGGTCATCACGGTCGAGACGAGGCTATCGACGCGGTCGGGCGCGCTGCCGAACGTCACGCTCGTCGAGCCGTAGCCGGGCTGCGGCAGCGTGTTGGAGTAGTCGACGCCGACGCTGTAGGTGCCGCCCAGCTCCTCGCGCAGCTGATCGCGGAGGTGGCGCTCGAGGATGGCCGTCGCGGCCCGCAGCCGGTGCATCTCGAGCTCGTTCAGCGCGGTGTCCGCGTAGAAGGTGATGACGGTCTGCGCCTTCGGCTCCTGCCCCTTGTTCACGACCTCCTTTTTCACGCCGGTCGGGAACTGCAGCCGGTCGGTGGTGTAGGCCGACGTGGGCTTCCCCTGCGACGGCAGCGAGCCGATGTAGGTCGCCAGCAGCGGGGCGATCTTGTCCACGTCGAACGCGCCGACGAAGAAGAAGGTGAAATCGGCGGCGTTGGCGTATTGCGACTTGTAGAACGCCTCCATCTTCGCCTGGTCGAGCGCGTCGACGTCCCCGAGCTTCATCGACTTCGACATGTAGTTGTTCGAGGTGTTGACGAGGCGCACGCGCTCGCCGAAGACCGCCCCCGGGCTCTGCGCCTGGTTCTCGAGGTTGGCGCGCAGCCGCCGCTTCATCAGGTCGAACGCGGCGGGGTCGTGATTGGCGGCGGTGAACGACAGGTACATGAGCTGCAGCGCCGTTTCGAGGTCCTTCGGGGTGCTGCCGCCGGACAGGCCGTGTGTGTACGAGCCCATCGAGAGGGAGGCATTGGCGATCTGGCCCGAGAGCATCTTCCCGAGATCGACGGGCGAGAGGCCGCCGACGCCCGAGATGCCGACCAGGCCCGTCATCAACGACGCGTTGCGGTAGTCGGCTTCGGGGACGTTCGTCGTGCCGCCTTTCGCATACGCGGTAAAAACAATCTGATCGTTCTTGAAGTCGGTCGGCTTCAACCAGACCTGCACGCCGTTGGACAGCGTGAGAACGGTGACGCCGATCTCCGGAATCTGCCGCCGCGCGGTAACCGTTCCGGGCGCCGGCTTGTCCGGCATCAGCTCCTTGCCCTTCGACTCGTCCCGCCACGCGGTGAGCGTCGCCGCCGCACCCGAGCGGAGCGCCTCGCGCACCGCGGCCTCGGTCGGCGGCATCACGCCCTTCTTCTCCGGCGCGACCGCAATCACCACGCGGTTGGTGTCGGTCACCAGCTCGCGCGCCAGCGCCGCCGTCTCCGTGGTCGTGATCGTCGGGATGAACCGCTTCGCGAGCTCGTATTCCGTGGCGATGCCCGGCGCCGGGACGTCGTTGAGAAAGAGCGCCACCAGCTCGGAGGCGTAGCCGGGGGTCTCGGACTTGTCGCGCTCGTTGTAGGCGCGCTCGTACGAGGCGAGCGTCGCCTTCTTCACGCGATCGAGCTCCGCGTCGCCGAAGCCGAACTGCCGCACGCGCGCCAGCTCCTGCTCGAGCGCGTCGATCCCCGTCGGGATGCCGCCTTCGTTCACGCGCGCGGAGACGCCGAACGCTTCCACGGTGCGGCCGAGCGTGTCGTCGCCGGCGGAGGCGCCGAGGAACGGCGCCTCGGGCCGCCGCGCGATCTCGCCGAGGCGCGCGTTGAGCATCGACTCGAAGAGGCTGCGCACCAGGTCGCGGCGGTAGTCGCCGACCGTCAGCGACTTCCGCAGCGGGCGGGTGTGGAACACCGAGGCCGACGAGGACTGCGCCTCGGGATCGGTCGCCACCGCAACACGCGTGTCCTTGTGCGGCGGCACGGGATAGACCGGCCGCTTCGCCGACTTCCGCGCCGGGATCACCCCGAAGTACTGACGAACGAGCGCCTCCGCCTGCGCGGCGTCGAGGTCGCCGGCGACCACGACGCCAATCCGGTCGGGCGTGTAGTTCTGCCGGTAGAAGTCGCGCACGCGCTGATACGGCGCCTTCTGGATCGTGTCGGGCAAGCCAATCGGCAGGCGCTCGGCGTATTTCGACGCGCCGTACACCGCGCGATCGGTAATCCCCTGGAGCCGTGACGCGACGCCGAGACGCTGGCGCCACTCCTCGAGCACGACGCCGCGCTCCTTGTCGATCTCCTTGTCCTCGAGGCTCATGCCGCCCGCGAAGTCGGCGAGCGCCTGCAGGGCGCGATCGACCGCGCCGGCGCGATCGGTGGGCACGTCCAGCATATAGACCGTCTCGTCGTATCCCGTATACGCGTTGACGTGCGGACCGAACGAGACGCCGACCGATTCGAAGTAGGCGACGAGCTCGCCCGGCTTGAAGTGCGCCGTGCCGTTGAAGGCCATGTGCTCGAGCATGTGCGCGAGCCCGCGCTGGTCGTCGGCCTCGTCGATGGAGCCCGCCTTCACCGCCATCCGCAGCGACACCCGTTTGGCCGGCCGGTCGTTCTGGCGCAGCAGGTAGGTGATTCCGTTCGGCAGCTTGCCGACGTGGATGGCGGCGTTGAGCGGCAGCTTTGCCGACATCGACTGTGTCGATTGCGGCGAGGCCGGCGCGGCGGCGACGAGCAGCACGAGCGCGATCGCGTATGCTGCAGCAACGATGCGCCTCAAGATCAGACGGCTGGACTCCACTATTTCCCTCCCAACGTACGCGACCGAGGAAGCGGCCGGCTTCGACCTGGCCGCGTCACAGGATGTGAGGCTGGCGCCCGGGCAGATCGCGCTCGTCCCGACGGGCCTCGTCATCGAGGTCCCGCCCGGATTTTTCCTTGCCATTTTTGCCCGAAGCAGCACCCCGCTCAAGCGCGGATTGATCGTCGCCAATGGGGTGGGCGTGCTGGATCCCGACTATTGCGGCCCAAATGACGAGGTCAAGATCCAGCTGCTCAACATCAGTGGCGCCGAAGTGCAGGTGAAGCGGGGCGATCGCCTGGCCCAGGGCATCGTGCTCCCCGCGCCCCGCGTGAGCTGGCAGGAAGTCAGTGACCTCCGCGAGGTCACCCGCGGCGGCTTCGGCGCCACTGGACATTAGACGTGTAATAGGGAGTGTAGGCCGGGCCTGTTGGACCCGGCACATCAGCCGGTGCCAGCATCTCGTCTCCGCCGCATCCTGCACGTCGATATGGATGCGTTTTACGCCTCGGTCGAGCAGCGCGACAACCCCTCGCTGCGCGGGCTCCCTGTCGCCGTCGGCGGCGATCCCGACAAGCGCGGCGTCGTCGCGGCCGCCAGCTACGAGGCGCGCACCTTCGGCGTCCGCTCCGCGATCCCGATGTCGCGGGCAGTCCGCCTCTGCCCGTCGCTCGTCATCGTCCACCCCGACTTCGGCAAGTACCGCGCGGTCTCGCAGGAGGTGTTCGCGCTCTTCCGCTCGATCACCCCGCTCGTCGAGCCGATGTCGCTCGACGAGGCGTATCTCGACGTCACGGAGAACGCGTGGAACGAGCCGCTGGGGATGAACGTGGCGCGGCGGCTGAAGGAGGCGATTCGCGCGGCGACCGGGCTCACGGCGTCGGCGGGCGTGGCGCCGAACAAGTTCCTGGCGAAGATCGCCTCGGGCTGGAAGAAGCCGGACGGCCTGACGGTGATCGCGCCCGAACGCGTCGAATCGTTCCTGCACGGGCTGCCCGTCGATGCGCTCTGGGGCGTCGGCCCGGTGACGGCGAAGAAGCTGCGCGCGCAGGGGATCGAGAAGCTGATCGACGTGCGCGCGGCCGATCCGGCGCTGCTGCACGACACGGTCGGCTCGCTGGCCGAGTGGCTGCAGCAGCTGGCGCGCGGCGAAGACGACCGCGCGGTGGTCGCCGAGCACGAACCGAAGTCGTCGGGCAGTGAGAACACCTTCGCGCACGATCTCAGCGACATCGCCGACATCCGCGACGAGATCGGCGCGATGGCGCGCGACGCCGCGTCGTGGCTGAGCAAGCAGGCGCTCTACGCGCGGACGGTGACGATCAAGGTGCGGTATCACGACTTCACGACCATCACGCGGAGCCACACGGAGCAGGCGACACGCGACGAAGAGAACATCGTCCGCCGCGCGATCGCGCTCCTCGCCAAAACGGATGCCGGGGCGCGGCCTGTGCGATTGCTCGGCGTGAGCGTGCACAACCTGTCGGAAACGCCGTTCATGCCGCCGGACAACCCGCAGCCTCGACTCCCCTTCGAGGCGCCGACCCTGTAACCTATACACCTCATGCTGAAAGGGTCGCGCGAAGGAATCCTGCACAAGCTGCAGCCAATCAGCATTCACGGCCAGCTGTCGTACGACGTGCACTACGAGTTCGCGGACGACCCGGAAGGGCAGATGCGCGTTGCGCGGGTGGGGCCCGAAGCGCTTGGACAGGGCCTGCAGCAAGGCGAGCGGATTCGGCTCGACTTCCTCGTCGGCGTGGTCACGGGCGTGCACAAAGTCTAGGCGGCGCGAGGTCTGCGCTGTCGCGCTGTGACGGCCGGAGCTACAATCGCGCCCTGTCTCTCTGGAGGACCGTATGACACAAGACCGTCGCGTGAAATCCGCCGCTGCCGTCGTCGCCCTCCTCGTGATGGCTGCCGTCAGCCTCGCAGGCCAGAATGGCGGCGCTGCAAATCCATTCAGGGAGGATGCGAACTGGGCGAAGCTGCCCGCCGGCGCGAAATGGGCAGGCGTGATCTCGGTCGACCCCGCGTCGAACGGCGACATCTGGGTCTTTCATCGATCCGATCCGCCGATTCTCCGCTTCGATCCGTCCGGGAAGGTCGTCAAGAGCTTCGGGCAGGGACTGATCGTGCAGGCGCACGGCATGACGATCGATCGCGACGGGAACGTGTGGGTCACCGACGCGCAGATCAAGGACGGCAAGGGCAACCAGGTGCTGAAGTTCAGCCCGGACGGCAAGCTCCTGATGGCGCTCGGCAAGGCGGGTGTGGCGGGCGCCGGCACCGACGTCTTCAGCGGGCCCTGTGACGTCGCCATCGCGCAGAACGGCGACATCTTCGTCGCCGACGGCCACATCGCGGACGTCCCCGTCAACCGCATCATGAAGTTCTCGAAGGACGGGAAGTTCATCAAGGCGTGGGGCAAGCGGGGGTCGGGGCCCGGCGAGTTCGACACGCCGCACAGCATCGCGATCGACTCGCGCGGCCGCATCTTCGTCGCCGACCGCAGCAACAGCCGGGTGCAGATCTTCGATCAGGACGGAAAGTTCCTCGAGCAGGGGAAGCAGTTCGGAAGGCCGAGCGGGATCTACATCGACCGCAACGACAACATGGCGGTCGCCGACTCGCAGTCCAACGCCAAGCAGAACCCCGGCTACACGCGCGGCATCCGGGTCGGCAGCGCGAAGGACGGCAAGGTTACCGCGCTGATCCCGTTCGTCGAGCCCGACCCCGAGAAGAACAACAACGCCGGCGTCGAAGGCGTCGCCATCGACGCGCGCGGGAATGTCTACGGCGCGGAAGTGAGCACGGAGGCGCTCAAGAAGTACGTGAAGGGGACAAGCACCTTCTGACGCTGCGAGGATGGGGCCGCGGTGCGTATCGCCCGCGGCCCGCGCGGCGAGGGAAACCCGCGCGGTTAGAAGTTGTCAGCCTGGCTCGCGGTGCCGGAGCTCGACATCAGAATCGTCGAGAGCCATCCCTCGGTGGGCGCCGAGTAGATGCACCACCAAAGCACCGCCCAGAATGCGATCAGCTTCCAGTTGATCTTCTGCATAGCGAAGTGCCGCGCGCGGGAGACTTTTCTCCGAGCCGAACGCACCGGCCGCATGTCGTGCCGCGAGAAACCCGCGATCGCGGCGGCAGGGTTCGATGTCATGCGCATTCTGGACCAACTGGCTGCATCGTGCTGCCCATCAAATCTGTAATTACAAAATTTGCGTGGACGCGCGCGTCGCACCGCGCCGTCGCCAATCGTCACCGCCGTTGACGGGCTGACCATCTCCTGGCCGCGCGTCGATCGCCGGTCGACGAGAAGCGGCGGTTCGACAAGGCGACGTTCGATCGCTGCTCGCGCCAGAACGCTCGGCGCGCCTCTCAGCCGTCGACGGCTCGTGCGCGGAACGACCCGCGTGAGCCAGGGAGGCGGCTGCACGCTTCCCGATCAGCGTTCGAAGAAACCATCATCGATTTCGTCGCGGCTGGCAGTAAGATGCCGCGTATCGCTGAGGTCGACGGGTGTTGCCCCCCGCGCTGGGTCCGATAACCGGTACAAGCCTCCCAATCCGGGTGAGATCCAGCTCTGCTGTTCAGGTTCCTCTCCCCCCTGCGCGCGAGCGTCGTTAGTCAGCGCAACGGTTCAGACGCCATGAAATTCAGTGTTCGAACGCCCGTTCGCCGGATCGCGCATCAGCACCAGTGGGTCCCGCTGGCCGTGCTGCTGCTCGGCTGCGCCGTGACGACGGCAGCCGTCGTCAACCTCGCGGCGCGCGAGGAGGCGGCCGCCGCCAGCACGTTCCGCGCGGACACCCTCGCGGTGCAGCGCCTCGTCCAGGCGCAATTCGACGCCATGGTGGGGGTGACGCACGCCGCGGCGGCGCTGCTCGCCGCCAGCCCCGAGATCAACTTCACCGAGTTCCGCGCGTTCGTCTCGGAGCTGCACCTGGCGACGCGCTACCCGGGGCTGAACGGAATCGGCTTTGCGGCCCGCGTCGGGCGCCGCGGCCTGCAGGACTTCGTTCGCACTGCGTCGCTCGACGGCGTGGATCTCGCCGTCCGGCCGGACGGCGCACGGCCTGTCTACTACCCCGTCGTCCTGATGGACCCGCGCGTCGGGGGCAACGAGTCGGTCATCGGGTTCGACCTGGCGTCCGATGCGGAGCAGCAGGCCGCCATGGACCGCGCCCGCGATTCGAACGCGGCTGCCGTCACCGGGCTGATCGATACGTCCGCGCTGTTCGGCGCCGCGCGGCGGGAATTGATCCTCTACCTGCCCGTATACCAGCGCGGTGCGCCGGTGGCAACGGTCGAGCAGCGGAGGCGGGCCCTGCTGGGATTCGTGTTCAGCCGCCTCAACCCCGAAACGATGTTCGGGGAAAGTATGGCCGCGGCGGCGTCACGTTCGCTGGCGATGGCGATCTACGACAGCACGACTTCCGCCGATGCGATGCTGGTGTCGTCGGGCGAGCCGCCCGCCACGCGGCGATCGACGGCGGGCGTCCTCATCGCCGGCCGCGAATGGCTCGTCGTCGCGAGCGCGCGCGAGGCGCGGTCCGCCGTGCTGCCGCCCGAGGCGCGGCGCATCCTCGCCGCCGGCGGGCTGCTCTCGCTGCTGCTTTTCGCGCTGATGCGGGCGCAGGTGGGCGCGTGGCACACGGCGGAAATGCACGCGGCCGAACTGCACGCGACGGATCGCGCCAAGGACGAATTCCTCGCGGTCCTGTCGCACGAGCTGCGGACGCCGCTCAACGCGATGCTCGGCTGGCTGCAGATGCTGCGCAACGGCAGCGTGCGCGAGGATCGGCGCACCTACGCGCTCGACATCATCGAGCGGAACGCGCGGTCGCAGGCCCAGCTCATCGACGACCTCCTCGAGATGTCGCGCATCATGATGGGCAAGATGCGGCTGGAGAAACGGCCGCTGTCCGTGG
>Ga0134127_10000240_pt1 | contig 60795 bp, 59 predicted proteins | sample KB31753_FD_96459 | JGI IMG/M metagenome (GOLD analysis project Ga0134127, IMG submission 96459) | Terrestrial soil microbial communities with excess Nitrogen fertilizer from Kellogg Biological Station, Michigan, USA - KB3-175-3 | ecosystem: Environmental > Terrestrial > Soil > Unclassified ... | reverse complement strand
TTCGTCTTCCCGTACGAGAGCATGCGCAGCATGCCTGATCCCGATGCTGCGCTACTCGAATTTCTTCAGACTACCTATGAGGCAGCAGCTAACTGTGCGCAGTGGGATCGGGCTGCGCTTGAGTACCCAACCTAGCTAGGAGCGTCAGAGTGTAGTTCTGAAAGGAACAGTACTGCCGACGCCGTCGACTGTCACCTTTAACTTTAGGCAGAGTGCTCACTGACCTTTCCTTTGCACGCTGAACCGGAATAGGTCCCGGAAACGGGCTCTGCTTTACGAATCTGCAGCGTGGACACCTGAGCTGGAGAGCGCGATGCCGACTTATCGTTCCGGACGCATGGATGAGTACATTGGCGATTTGGCTCAATTTCAGAAACTATCCAGTCATGAGAACACTCCGTCTTGATGTCGAAGGAACATGTGATGCTGTGCAAGCAATAGGCAATGACGCGTTCACCGAACCTTCGCAGGATGTCAAATCAGTTGCTTCTTCCGGATCGCACGGTGATGGTCACTGACACGCAAGATCAATAGCACCCCTCTCGAACCCCGATAAAACCTGATCTCCCCGGTGCCCAGTGTGCTGCTTGTGTGCGGGATTACGAGCCGGAGGCTCCGACGCGACGAGTGAAGCGAAGTCCGTCTTTCGGGAGGGATCCTGCAATGGGTTCCTCAACCGACTCTCAATGAGTGCCTTGCCCTGATATCGACAGTTGAGGATGAGTGCCCAGTTTGTGGCGAGGGCAAAAAGACAAGAAATGGAGTGGGCACCTCTCCAGATTTGCTACATCTCTCGAAAGACCGCGTTATGGGCCGCGATGAGTTGGGCATCTGCATCTTCCTTCAATTCGCGGCTCATGAACAGACCAAAATTGAACAGGACAAAAGAGATTGCAAGCAGGCCTATCGCCAATTGCTCTTGCCGCTCATTGTTGAAGACGATCACTTCATTTGGTACGGCATGAATAAAAGGAGAAAGAGCATCATAAGTCGCATGAATTGCCCTGTGGCCCCATGCATACGCTGTCAGCACAAGCGCAACCATAAGCGGGCTGAGGCCGCTACTCTTGTCGAAATATTCGGCACGTGCCAACAAGGCACCTCTGATACTCCAAGAGATCTTCTGATCGTTTTGGCCTGTCTGCTTCCTCGCCGCATCCACGGCCTCTTGCATTTTTGCCTCGGCATCCGGCGATGGTGGTTGACTCACAAGAACTTTAAGCTTCTTGGCATGTTTATAAAGTGTTTGGGTTTCGAAATGAATGAAGCGGTCAATTTCCTGGTCTTCACACAGTTGGAGGTAAGCTCCATTTACAGCAACCTCTGCCATCGTCCTCGCTACGGACAGGATCTCTTCTACACACCCTGCGGTGCCAAGAGTCACCGCCACCTCTGCTTGGTGCAACAACTTCAATAGGGATCCCAGCAGAATGTCTTTTCGCATGCATGGTTCTAACCTGATGCAGCCTTGTTGGTAGAACTTGCGAAGAATATCGTGCAGCAGTGTGATCCTCGTGACGGCATTCTTCACATCCGAATTAAAATCCATCTCATTAGCGGCAGGCATCATAGACGGCTCCAAGTCTTATGTCATTTTTCCTAACTCAGGTTCATCTGGAAAAGGAGGCCGATGGCGGGGGTCTATGTAAAGAGTACCCGCCGTGGGTGCCTCACCCCTGACAAGCGACAAGGCTGGTTAGCGACGTTAGCGAGTTTCGGCAAATGAAGAATGAGCGGCACGTTTTGTGTGGCGAACTGGGTGCCGCGTTGATCCCTCGCCCAAACGTGTGTCTACCAATTCACAATATAGATTGAAAACGTCCCAGCTAGAACGGATTCATGAGTAGATCCAGAATGATGGTCAGCAAGACTGCGTGCGGCAAGCTCAGGACCCCTCTTGAGGAAGGCTACACCAGATGCCAATGTACGCTTGCTCTCGGTTGCCGACTTATCTCAAGCTGAGTGGCGTGGTGTCCTCGCATTGCATATTCTCTCGGTCTCTAATACTTGGTGCGAACATACATTCCGTATCGCCCATAACACGGGTAGCCTTGCTTGTTTTTGTGAGCGTTCAGCGTTCCGTCCATTTTCTTTTTGTTAATGGTTTTTCCGCAGACGGCACATCGAAAAATATATGTTGGCCCCTCGACACGCCCGCGTGAAGCTCGTTGCATGCGGGGCATTCTCGGCATGGCGGTTGATGGCGCCACATTCAACGTGCCCGTTGCCGTGAGTTCAACCGCGTAGCGCGGATCGAACACCTGGGATGTTACAGTCGCTCCTTCCATCCGATCTACGCGATAAGACCTGTATTCACCGGAATCGCTGCGGATTGCACCCAACACGTAGTTCCCCTCGGCCGTCTCCCGCAGGGAATATGGCTCTATTCGTCGAACGCTGTTGTCATAAGCGAGATCGACACAGAGATAGTTTGCCGCCGCGAACCGGATGATCTCAAGATTCGAGCGTGACCGGAGAGGAATACGCATCGGCAGCGTGCGCGTATACACCGGGACCTCACCGGCGCCACGCTGGATGAATGCACGCTGTGGGACCGGCGCACCGCTTGTTAGCCAGGTGAAGATTTCCGGAAGCGCATCCCAGAAATCATTGAGCGGAGGGAGCACCGGAAGCTGATGCGAAAGCATGTCCGCCCACATCGCTTCGAGCGCCTGGTGATGTGGCTCGATCAGAGTAAAAGTCGGAACTGGGATGGCCTTGTATTCGCACTTTTGGCGGAGAACGTCCAGGATCACAGTAGCTGTCGGTCGGCTGTCTGTGTGTCGATAGAGGTTCACGACATCGTAGAGATCGCGTGGTCTCGTCCGTTCTCCGAGTGCGCGGAGCTTTTCGCCGAAGGCTTCTTCGTAGGCATAGCAATTGGCCCAGATTCCACCTTCGGGCCTGTCGCTGTATGGATGAAATACTTCGCGCCGGACGGAGGGTAGCACTAACCTCTCATCGGCGGTGAGGTCGAGTTTGATCTTGGGCCAACCGCCTGAAGTTGGAGATACCGGGCCGCGGTATGCGATTTTTCCCTGACAGCTCGGACGGCCGCGCGGATTGTCGTAAATGTCGAAATCGATCTGGTCCGGCGGAAGGTTCAGACCGGATTGTTCGGCGACCCACGCTACGACTTCCTCGAACACTGGCCGCAAGAACTCTTCATCGAGGTGGCTCTGATCGCGCAGCGTAAAGTCCAGGTCTTCCGAAAAACGGTAGGTCTCGAAGTAGCATTTCTTCAGGCAGGTGCCGCCCTTAAAGACCCAAGTGTCCGCAAGCTCCTCATGGGCATTGATGCCTGCCAGTATCCAGCCCAAGACATAGTCTTTTTCGACAACGGCAGGTAACCCGAGCGAAAAGGACGACGTAGCTTCGAGGATTTCACGTTTGTCGATCATGCCGTATGGACCTTTGAGGTCTCAGGCACCCAGAGGCGCCAGCCAGTGATGAGTTTTGTAGTGTGAAGGGATGGATCGAGTCTGGCGTATCCATGCGTGAGCCGTGCCCGGCATTCATCCGCGAGTTGCTTGTCATCGAGCCGTGTGTCGGCCAGGAACCCGAGACGTTTGAACACGGCGCCATTGCCGAATTTCTCGGCGTGGCGAATCAGCAGCTCTCGATCCGCAGTTTTTCCTCGCAGATACACGCGAAGGCAATCCAGTGCGTGATCGATTCCACCTCCCACTTCTGGCGCTGCGATCATATCGACCAGAGTGCGCGCGGGGTCCGAAATCGAAACCTTGGATGTGCCACGCCACAGAGTTTTCAACCCGAACAGGCGTTTAGGATTCACATAGTGCAGCAGAAACGGAGCGCCCTGGGCGATAACGCGCTTTTGAATGATACGGCGAGCCGTAAACACCAGGGTCTCATTGAAGAGCTGCTCTGTGAGTTCCCAATGATGCGCGGCTGTCCAACCGCCGATATAGGAGTGGCCAAAGAGGCTGGGGACCAGGATCCAGGGATCAGCGACGACTTGCTCGCTTCCAGCCAAGTCCAGAGGGACAGGAACATAAAGCCCGTGTCCGATCCTACGCAGCCAGCCCTGCCCTTGCCAGCGGGAAAGAATTTTGGCCGCCTCGCGCCGTTCGATCCCCAGTATGTTCGACGCAACTTCCACAGACACCACCTCTTTGGCAGCACGCATTACGGAAGCTAGTCGCGCCCGCGCAGCGGGCAAAGGATTGATGTCAAGTTGCACAACTATATTGTTACACATTAAGTTCGCGTTTTTATGGAACTTTACGCGTATAAATATAGCCTAGGATGGGCACGGCTTGCTCTCGACTGCCGTTCGGCCAAGTAGTTTTGTCCGATTCTTCTCCCGTAAACATATCATTTTGAGAGTTTTGAATCGGGACTGCTTGAATCGGTCGGTGGTGCACCGGCCAAATAGGAGCATTCGACTGGTGCAAACGCTCGTAACGTTCGTCTTCAGCCTGGTGCTCGATATAGCCCCCTCAAACTCGATAAATCTTCATCCTTCACCACTTGGCTTAACGACGATTGTGCCCCTTTGCGGGCCGGAGGTGAACCATGGCCCGCAAACAAGGGCAGATTATTGCGCGCGGACAAAGCACGTGGCTTGTCCGCATCTACCAGGGACGCGATCCCCAAACGGGAACGCGCAAATACCTGAACCAAACCATTCACGGACCACTGCGCGAGGCGCAGCGCTTCCTGAACCTCAAGCTTCAGCAGAGAGACAAGACAGGATCGCCGCGCGCGGCGGCGATCAGCCTCAACCAATTTCTCGATCAGTGGCTCACAAGCGTGGCACGGCCGAAGCTCCGGGCAAGGACTTTCCACGACTATGAGACGCTCCTCCGGCTTTACATCCGGCCTGTCCTCGGTACACGGCTGATCGGTACGATCGGGCAGATGGATATGCAGGAACTCTACGCACAGATTTTCGAGCGGGGATTGTCGGCCCGAACTATCGAGTACACGAACGCGGTGCTGGAATCGGCTTTCCGCCAGGCGGTTCGCTGGAGAATGCTGGCCGAAGACCCCTGCGCCGGCGTCGATCTGCCACGGGTGAAGCGCAAGGAGATGGATGCGCTCTGCGTCGAGGAGTGCCGGCAATTCCTAGCGGTTGCTGCTGCGGAATCGGAGTGGTTTGCGCTGTTTGCGCTGGCGCTCACTACTGGGATGCGGCCTAGCGAGTATCTGGCACTCAAATGGAGCGATATCGGCTGGCAGCGGGGTACGGCCAGCGTCAGCCGGACTATCCAGGTTTCGAGATCGGCTTGGACGTTTGATGACACGAAGCGCAAGCGGAGCCGACGAATTGTAAAGCTCCAGAACTTCGTGCTCGAGGCACTTCGAGGCTTGCAGAACAAGCAGGGAATTGGCGTAGAAGGGAACTGCTGCTCGGCGCACAAGCTTATCTTTGTGACCCAAGCGGGAATGCCGCCTACTCAGCGTGTAGTGAAGCGCGAGTTTCGCCGGTTGCTTGCGAAGGCGGGAATTCGGCCGGTGCGGCTTTATGACCTACGCCACACCGCGGCTACTCTGGGGATTGCGGCCGGGGTTTCGGTCAAAGTGATCTCTGATCTGTTAGGACATGCAAGCATCTCCTTTACGCTGGAGCGTTATTCGCATGTCTTGCCTTCAATCCAGGACGAAGCCGCCGCGAAGGTGGAGAAGCTGCTGGTTGCCTAATTCTTTCCACACTCCCAAGGGAGTAGGCCCCGTTCCGTGGGTTCGGACGGCCGAGAGACAACGAGACTGAACGTCCGTCAGATTCTCTGGCTTAAGAACTGCTTTACTTAGGACTGTTCGTCCGGTTGGGACTCCTCCAGAAACTGTATCCGCGGCGGTAGCCCCTTCTCTTCGCGCTCAGCCTCCTGCCGTCGCACTTCAAGGTAGGCATCTTCGGGATCTCGGAACTTCTTCTCCTCGCTTATTCGCAGCCGCTCAAAGAGCCATTCCTCTGTAAGTTCGACATCGTTCATGAACGATACGATGTCCTGGCTTGCGCCGGCCCGGACACACTGGATCAGCGACTGGTAGTAGGCCATGGAGTCGTGTTCGACGCAGAAGCGCTTCGAGAGCTCCTCGAGGAGGTCAACCAGCTTCTGGGAGTGTGCATTGATTAAATAGAGGCACTCGTAGACTGGAAATCGTAGCGGTGGTGTGCCTTCGCCGGCGTGTACCATTGCAGTATGCCAAAGACGTTCCCGTTCATCGGATTCGGAATGATCGCGGAAAAGCTCTAAGAAGAAGGGATTTGTATCGCAGCCGCTTGCGCCGGTATGTTTAGATACAGCCATATCGCCGCCTTTCACGAGAAGGTGGTGTGTGTGGTCAGGGCCACGCTGGTGCTCCAACACCCGTGTGGCCTGCTGATGGCAAGTCAGTTCCTCAAGGTAGGAACCAAGCCTTAGCGAGAAGGCTACAGCATTAGATTGACAATGTCAACTTATCTCGACGCTGTATCTTGGATTTCTCAATCAGAAGCCGCGCGTTTGCGCTCGGTGTCTCGCCAAGCGATTGCATCGCTTGTTAAAAGGGGCCGTTTTAGAACCCTGGAAATAGGCGGAAAGGTTCTTGTGCATCGAAAAGACGTGGAATTGTATGAGCCTAAGCCGCCAGGGCCTCGCCCAAAGGTAGAGCGCTCACAAAAGAAAACTGCGGGTAAGAAAGCGGCCAAGCGCTCCAAAGCTAAGAAATAGCTCTTTTCCGCACTGGTGAATCACTTCGGTCACAAGGTGATTTCGGGGCGAAGCGTCAGCGCGACATTGTGTTCCGTGGATGGGCCATCAGAAGACATTCAGGGGGCAGAGGGTACTGAACCCTGAGTCAGCATCCTGCCTTCCCGATTAGCTCGTATACCAATCACTTGCAAATCGCATCGTGCGCCAAAGGTTGCCGCACTGAAGAGCATGGACTGGCGTTGGAGTTTTACCGCCTCGGAATGGGAAACTACCGGGACTTGACGTGGCAGGAAGGCAAAGTGACGACTCTTCGAGTCCTGACTTCGGATAAGACTTCGTTATCCGAAGCAGTGTGCGCTGGATCAAAGGTTGAGCCCGACTACAAGCCCAGCTTCGACGCGCCGTTCACGACAAACAATTCTCCTTTCCGAATGTACTTCCGCAGCGTCGTCACACTGCGGTGGCCTGCAGTCCGCATGATGACCAGCTCCGGGACCCCGGCACGAGCCGCAGTTGTTACGTGACCGGCACGAAGGCTGTGACCGCTCACATCACCTCTGATTCCGGCACGACGAGCTGCCTGCCGGATGATCCACGAGACCGAATCGGGCGATAGAGGACGATGGGAGAGACGGCCGCTTTTTACGACAGCCCTGAAGACCGGACCACAATCGATATTTGCGCGTGGAGCCAGGCCTTGAGGCTGCGAACGGGACAGGTCGATTCATCCGCGCCGAACTGAATTCCGACCTGGCGACCTTTCGCCTCGTGGTCAGTCTTCGATCGCCGTAAATTGATTACGAAACCTTCGGGTGTAAACCTCAGGTCGGTAAATTCCAAAGCCGCAAGCTCCGACCGACGGCATGCACCAGCGAAGCCCACGAGAAGCAGCGCACGGTCTCGCGCTCCGCCGAGCCCGCGTGGACTATGCTCGATCATCCTGCGGCTATCAGATGCGAGTAGGGCGTCCTTTCCATGTTGGGCAGTGCCAATGGCACAGCGGATGCCCTTGAGCGTTTCGCTCACAACGAAGTGACGGCTTGAAGCTGGCGAAACGGTGCAGCCGAAGGCCTGATGAGCTTTGGTGATCGCCGTGAGCCGGAAAAATAGAGCGCAACTGCAGTTGGTGTGGCTGGGAGTGAAGATAGGTAATAGTCGCGGCAGAATCGAACGAAATTGGCGAAGTCCGATTGGTAGGCACGGATCGTGGCCGGCGAGGTTGCGCCGCGCATTTAGTTTCTGGTTTTGGCAATAAGATCCTCAAGACCGCGCTTAGGCGCGATCAGAGCGGGTTTGAGGTTGGGGAAGTGAGAATAGGGAATTGAGAAAAACGGGGGGTGGGTTGGAGTTGGCAAGTATCTATTGAAGGAGCTTTAGATTATCTGTTTGTGGTACGAATCTGCGGAGTTAGACCGCACATTGGGTGCATCACCCAAAGGGCCATGGAGATCCCCCGCGGAGAAAGCAGCGGCTATCTCATAGTTCAGTTCTGAGTTCCAAACCTTTGCGCGAGCGCCGCTATCACCTTGGCAGTTGATGCAAGCGATGTCGAATCCCCTTCCCGCCAGTAGACGTTTTCGCCCACATAGGAAAGCTGTTTCTGCGGCGGGATTGTCAGAATCATCACGCCCATTCCGTAATAGTCATTGAAATCCATGTTTGACAGCACAGCTTCCTTCAACGGACAGGAAAGGGCGGAATTCTTGATAGCAGTTTTCCATTTCCCGAAGTAGGCTTCTGGAGAGATTTTCAAGATTGCCGCTTCTCGGATGATCCCGACCACGAACCTCTTCCCCACTTTTCTTGGAGTGATTTTGTCGAGAGCAGCTATCCGCGTAGCATCACTCTCCTTGTCTGTGACTCCTATGATGAGCTTGCCCATGTGTTGCGGTCCGTTGTTCGCAATTGCGCAAATTGTCGTCACGATCTTTTCGATGAAGTCGGCGTCTATCAAGCGTTTATCGGAGAGAGAAAGCATCCCTTGCTTCAGTTCGTATGCTGGAGCTTCGACCTCAGACCGCGAATGATAGCATCCACATCTAGCGAGGCATGACTTCCATAAATCGCTGGTCCTGGATTCCCCGGCACAAATTGGTTCCCGATAAGCCCCTTAACTACGTCGATGTTCTTACGGCGCTCGTCAGGTGAGGTTGCTTTTCTCCCTGTTTCTATTCGGCTGTTGAGATCGGTGAGGCTGTCGCGCACTCCAGGGTAGTCCGTGATCACCTTGTTCTCTTTTACGATCAGTTCGTGAAAGGCGATGACAACCGTCGCGAAGACCGATGGGAATGCGTTCGTATTTCCTTTCTTGAAAAGGAGATCCCGCAGGTGAATAATTCCGTCATTTCCGGATCGGCAGACCTTCAGGATTTCATCAACACAGAATTTGAACTCGCTTGCAAACTTATCCGGCCCATAAACTTCGAGGCTTGCCTCTACTTCGGTCGAAGCAGAACTGCCGCGATCGTATATCTCGTCGAGCGCGTCTTTAGATCGTTCGATGAGCTTACCTGTGACCACGCAGACCGCGATGTCGGCAATGCACTGCTCGTCCATGCTGTCTCGCAGATCGGTCGAGCGTAGGATGCCCTCTGTTACCCAGAACACCTCCTCCGCCTTGACCGTGTATCCGTGTTTCATCATCGGAAGGTCAATACTGATCTGTGGCATTGCGTCGAGCGGTAACAGATCTGTGGAGGCGTCGCCACGGAGGGTGCATGCGACCTTCCGAATCATTTCTGAAAAACTGGTCTCTACTCCGGCCTGCCTTCTCTCCTGATCGCTGAGCCTGTGACCGTATGTATTGATTCGTCCGAATACGTCATTCACCTCCTGCTCAGTGGCATTCCGCATCACTGAGAGAGCGAGCGCGTAGTCGAGCACGGTACTAACCTGCTTCTGAGTCAGCTGCTTGTCAGCCTTCGGGGGTGTAAAAGCGCCGGACGTTGCGCGACTCTTAGCAGTCGGGAAGTATTCCAGATTGAATTGTTCTCCGTCCAGCGTCGGGAACGCAGTTTCAATGAAGGAAGTGATGGCATGAAGGCGTTGCAATCCATCGATGATCTCGTACGAACCGGGCTCCTGTTCCCTTTCAGCAATGAGAACAGCGGGAATCGGGTACCTCTTGAGGATGGACTCGATCAGCTTTTGCTTCTCCTCGAGGGTCCAGACCAATTTCCTCTGATAGCGGCGATTAACATATAGCCGGTTTTCCGCGTACCAGGAATAGATCGATTGGATCGATGTGGGCTGCGCTGACAATTCGGCCATGCCGCTAATTGTATCGAACGAGACGAGTTTGAACGGACAGTTGGCGGACAGGTTCTCTGACCGACTCAAGTGGAGAGGGTCTTCAGCGGCACATTGAGTCTATGATAGAAAGCGCCTCACACCGGAACCCGATCTTGGGTCGGATCTCGCAGGTTGACTTGCCGTCAGGTTTCCGGATCATGCCTGAATCCCCATTGATGCTGCTGAACCCTCATCAGTCTTCTATGTCTTGATCCATCCACAAACAATGCTGAGCAGTGGCTTCGCCAAACGTGTGCCGGCCCAAAATACGAGTGCGTATAAGGCTCGCAACTTAGGCCTACATTCCCACCTGAGTCGAGCACATCGCTAGTCTGAACTCACGCCGCTCCTTTCCTTTGGCGATTATGGGCATTCCAGGTTTGCCTTTACCCGCTTGGCTATATACGCGGTCTGCTTTTTGTACGACAGCAGAAGCATCGTTAAAAGCAGGGTGACGAGCGCTGGCCACTCTCCGTACCTGAGCCACGGGAATTTGATCTCAATGAACATCAGCCCCTGAAGCAGGATGAGCACAATGATGAGAGTGCAAAGCGTACGGTACATATTGTTAGTCTCTGAAAGCTCATCGATTTTGGGATCCTTTCGGCATGCAGCGATGAATTCTCCATAATCGGCGAACTTCAGGAACTTCCATCTCCTCAGGAGGGGCTCCACAACAAGTGATCCAATTCGACTGATGACCAACCCATAGAAGTAGTAGACAAACAGGCCAAGCACAATGCTTCGTTGAGTGAAGGGACGATGCGTCAGCATCGACGCCAGGACGCCGAACAGACAACCGGGCAGCAAGTAGTTGAACAGATGATAGGACGAGATCTTACTCAATAGTTCGTTCATGTATTCCCGCCCCGCAGGTCACTTGGATTCGCGTGCGCATCGGAATTGCGTCATTCCGCAAATGCAGGCTCTTTCTTCTCCGGTTCCACGTCGACCTTTGTATGGAGGCGCACATTGAGGGCCTCCAATATTTTGATCGCTCGCTCTAGGGTTATGCCGAAGTATTCGTTCCGCTCGTCCCTGGAAATCTGTGACTCATGGACGCCAAGTTTCTTTGCCAGGTCACGCTGGCTGACCCCCCGTGCGATTCTAAGCGAGATCAGCAGGTGCCCAAAACCTCGAAAATTCTCGAGTTCCTCGAATTCGCCTCTTTTGAGTCTTTCGTAGCTTTCGACTTCTTCGACCAGTTGCATATGAAACGACTCAAAGGGGTCCACAACTCGCCTAATCTCCTCATCATTCAGCCCTGCTTCCTTCAATCGAGATTTATGTTCCGAAATTCTTGTTCGCTCCTGTGCCAATCGCGATGAGGCGTTTTGGTACTCAGTTTCGTTCCGAATCATGACTACTCTCCGGTTTGATTTTGATAATTCCTCGTGGCTTGCCGTCGCGCCTTGATTGACGAAATGCGGACGGAAATTCCAGTTCATTCCCATGCGGATCACGAATGTCGTCGCCGAACCCTCGGACATGGGGATAGAGTTCGACACGGTATCGATGCCACATCGGCAGTTGTTTTTTGGTGTACCCACGGCAGGGCTTCCGGGAGAGGGGTCCCAGGTCCAGATCTTGTACGGATCAAGCAGATTGAGCTTGCGAACGAGTTCGCCTGATGCCAATTCTTTTAAATCGCATTCAAAGTAACCGTCAATATCGTTGGGGTGATCTTTGTCTTCTGCGAATGAGCCATCGACAAAGATCTCTGTGATTCCGACCCGCCAGAGCTGGCGAACCAAGACCCGGAGATTGTCAACGAGCAGTGATCGCCAAGCGGAATCCCAAGACGCCCGCTCCGTCCCGTGCACAAGCAGTGAATTCACCAATTCGGCGAATGAGACCGGGTAGTCGCCTGGCGGCAACAGTCCGTGTTCCTGAAACGCTGGAATGATCACGCGCTCATACCGTGTCGCATATCATCTTATCAAGCTTGACAGTTAAGTCAAGCTTTACTATTATGCAAAACATAGCTGCCCAATAAATAGTGGCCTCAAACGTGGAGACCACCTTTATTGCGGTAGCCATGCGGATGCTTGAAGAAAGAGGTTAGATTAAATGGCGACGAAACTTACATTCTTCCCGGTCGGAAATGGGGACATGACACTGGTCTCTCTGGGCGACGCGGATGGCACAACGATTCTCATTGGCTGCAATATCCGGGCAGCAGCCGATGATCCTGAGGACGATACACGGGATGTGGCGGCGGATCTACGCGCTTGCTTGAAGACAGACGCTCAGAAGAGGCCCTACGTTAACGTCTTTCTGTCTACTCATCCCGACAAAGACCACATCACTGGCCTCAAGAAGCACTTTCATCTCGGCACTCCCGCAGACTACTGCGATGACAAGAAAACCGCTGAGGAGAAACGAATCATCATTCGCGAGATCTGGTCGTCTCCGATTGTGTTTCGCCGTGCGAGCAAAGACCACATGCTCTGCGATGATGCGATTGCCTTCAATAGCGAGGCGAAACGCCGTGTCGCGTTGGCGCGGAAGAAGGACTCCAGCGGGATCGAGGATGGAGACCGGATCCTTGTCCTTGGCGAGGACGAAGACGGTAAGACCGATGACTTGGGTTCTATTCTGGTCAAGGTCGATGGGACTTTCGACAAAGTCAATGGTACTCAGAATGCATTGTTCGCGGCTCGTCTGCTGGCGCCGCTTCCCGCGACTGATGACAAGGAAGCCGAGGCCATGGGCAAGAACCACTCCAGCGTGATCCTGAACATGCAGCTTGCCGATACTCCGAAGCGAACGACTGTCAGGAGCTTCCTGACTTCTGGCGATGCGGAGGTTCTGATTTGGGAAAAGCTATGGAACAAGCATGAAACGAAGCCGGACGTGCTCGCCTACGACGTGCTCCTCTGTCCTCATCATTGTTCCTGGCATTCACTGAGTTACGACAGCCGCTCGGAAAAGGGCGAGAATGCCAAAGTCTGCGACGCAGCAAGGTCCGCGCTCTCACAAATCAAAACGGGAGGCAAGATCATTTCGAGCAGCTGTCCCATCAAGGACGACGACTGCGATCCGCCAAGCTACGCGGCCAAGCAAGAGTACGAGGCAATGGCCGAAGATGCTGATGGCGAGTTCTTGTGCGTGGGGGAACTGCCCAGCGAAGAAAAGCCTGCACCGCTCGAGTTCGTGATCACGGATGGCGCCCTCTCGCGCTCGGTGCAGAAAACGGCGTCGACAAGACGCAGCATCGTCACCTCCGGAGTCATTGATTCCATCAACGCAAAAGCCGCCCAGAACGAGGCTGTTCAAAAGGGTGGAAACACCCGATATGCCTGAGCCCGGGAGCACTGTCCGGGCCTTACAGGAACAGGCGGTAGCCAATGCCGACCTGTTCCTTACAAGTAGCTATGGAGCTCTTCGGCTTGCGAAATCCGAGTTTGTCGCCGAGGCGAAATGCTTTCGGGCTGGTTGGTCGCTTCTGATTCAGCCGTCCACCCGAGAGCGGGAGCTCCATCTCTATCTCGATTCAAGCTTCCCCTTTTCCCGCCCTGCTTTCTTTCTGCGCGACCGCCCCGAGTTCCTGACCTGGCCACATATCGAAAACAGCGGCAAGCTCTGCTTGTTGGATGACATCAAAATCACTCACCCAGAGCATGTAGAGGAGATTTTGTGCTCCGAGATCACGGACGCGTTCCGTTTGGTCGATGAATCAGAATCGGAAACGAACCAGCCAGATTTTCAGCTCGAGTTTCATTCCTATTGGAATCGCCAGGCGAGCCTCTCGAAAAGGCGAGTCTATAGCTTGCTCGAGCCGCACGGTCCCAGCCGGCCTGTTCGCTTTTGGCATGGGAAACGCTGCTGTGTTGCGGGCGAGACAGAAGAACAGATCTCCAAATGGCTCCGGCATCGGCATGGGAAAAAATCGGAGTATGAAGATACCGATGCCGCTTGCCTGCTCTGGCTAGTGGCACCGCTCCTTCCCCGGGATTATCCTCGTACCGCAGCAGACTTGTATCGGATCGCAGAATCAGCGGATCGAGGCGCTCATTTGTTGCGTAGCCTGGCAATTGAAGACAGACCCCCGTTTCCCATTCTGCTCGGCGCAGAAAGCAGGAATGGGGCATGCCTTGCGGCGGTTCTTTCCTACCGTCCAAACCGACTTGACCCACGTGGAGCTCGAAGCCCGGTAACACGGCCGGGATTTCGGCCGGGCAAAGTCCCCCCGAACCTTCAGGCACAGCACGTGTTTTCAGCCGCTGGAAGGGTTGAACCGATAGAAGTTGAACGAGTCGATGGTGCCTGGGTTCATGGCAGAGACCATGATCCTCGTCAGAGGATCCTTGCCCAGAAGAGAGTCATACTGGCGGGCTGTGGCTCGGTAGGCGCTCCCATTGCGCAGCAGCTGGCGATGGCGGGAGTGGGGCGATTGACCCTGGTCGACCCTGAGAGGCTCACCTGGGCGAACATTGGTCGCCATCCCCTTGGGTCTAAATTTATCGACCAACACAAGGCGATCGCACTTTCCGAATGCCTTCAGGAAAACCTCCCACATCTGGAGATCGATGGTTTCGTCGGAACCTTCGCAGAATATTCTGCGAGCAGATCTCTCTCGGATGTAGACCTAATTATCTGCGCAACGGCGGACTGGAATTCTGAACGACTACTCAATCTCGATCATGTGGACCGGCAGATCAGTTGTCCTTTACTGTTCACGTGGACGGAACTGCATGCGTGCGCTGGTCATGCGTTGTATCTCCCGGCTGTAGACCATCCGTGCCTGCAATGCGGCCTCACTCCCGGGGGCGATATGAAGGAGCCGGTCACAAGCTGGCCGAAGGATGTGCCAAGTTATTTGTCGGAGCCGGCTTGCGGAGCTCATTTTCAACCGTACGGTCCGATTGAGCTAATGGGGACGGTCTCAGTTGCCGCGTCACTCAGTCTCGATGCATTACTTCAGAAACTAACGATAGCCACTCACCGGATTTGGATCGGTCCTTACTCACTTCTTCAGGAAGCGGGAGGCAGCTGGAGCCAGAAATGGTTCTCCGAACATTCAGACCGGAAGGAGGGGGCATTCCAGGAGACTATTCCTTGGCAAGAAGATCCGGCCTGCTGCGCATGTGGCCATATCGACCCACAAGCCTGACATTCGAAATTGGCCAATCTGGACAGCAACTCGTCATCCCAGGTAAGGTCTTGGCACACATCGCCAAACATCAGCAGCTCGATTCGCGAGATACCGAAGCCGGTGGGCAGCTATTTGGGCGTATCCTCGAGCAGCGGATCACAGTTGAACTGGCAACGGGCCCACGACGGACGGAAGTTCGTGCGCGCTATGCCTATGTGCCCGATCGGCGTGCCGAGCAGGAAGAAATTGATCGATATCATCTCAAGGGACTCTTGTTCCTCGGCGATTGGCACACACATCCAGAGCATCTTCCCATCCCTTCCGGTCAGGATCAACGGAGCATTCGCGAGGCATTCAATAGATCGAGGCATCATCTGAATGGCTTTCTCCTGGTGATTGCCGGCACCCAGAAATTGCCATCAGGACTGTATGTCGCAATCCATAACGATCGGGAAGTGCTTCACCTTTTCCCGCAGAAATGACAAGCACGGGCGTATGTGAGTCTGCAACGGAAGTCGCATCGCTCGAGTCGCTGAACCTTCTATAATTTGGTCAAAATGTCTGCTCCCGACCATGAAGACAATAAGAAACTGCGCAACCTATTCGTGCAGCTTTGTGTCCAACCGGCCTCGGTGCTTGAGTCAGATACACTCGAAGTGAAAAGCTGGTGCTCTAGCGAGAAGCAGTTATCGGAGAAGGCCAGCGACTCTTCCGCTTGTCTGGCAAATGCTCACGGCGGCATTTTGCTGTTGGGGATTGAAGACGGTGATTGCGGTATGAGAAAATTCTCCGCTTCGCCACATCCTAATGTCACACCAGAGTGGATCGCTCAGCGAATCCAGGATGGTACAGTTCCACCGGTAGAAATTCGGGTCGTCGATGCCAGCTCTGTTCTGCGGGAAGCAACGGAACTGGCTGTCGCACAATGTTTCGCTGTCTTCGTTGCCAAGAGCCGGCGCGTAGGTGGTCACCAGACCGTTGGCGGCCTCTCCCGTATTCGGAATGGGAAAGATTGCCGACCTTACTATGTGGCGGCAGAAGATGACCGCACGAAGGCTCCGGTGTCATTTGCTCAAATCGAATCACTCTCGGTCGGCTCGATTGGTTGGGCGATCCAGCAACATAAGAAGAAGTTTGGCTTATCAAGTGAGCAGTGGGAGTCGGAGATCGATTTCCTTTCTCATATAGGTCTGGTTGAAAATCCCTCGCAATGTTCGGATGCTCAAAGGCCTCCGAGTATCACCCTCGCGGGCCTGCTGCTCTTTGGTACTGAAGGGTCCTTGCGACACCACTGCCCCGGTCTTGAAACGATCGTGGTGAGCCGAATGGAAGAGAAGCGGCTGACGACCAATATTGTCGATTCTTTCCGGCAACTCTGCGGAACCCGCAATTCGATCCTGCCGTCGCTATGTCCGATGATTCCGGAGCGTTGCATCCGAGAGGTCTTGATGAACTGCTATGTCCATCGAGATTATCGAATACACTCTCCGATCGTGATCCGGGCTACCGACGAAGCCATTGAATTTGAAAGCCCCGGCGGACTCTGTACCGGACTGTCGGCCGAGACCCTACTCTATTGCACTCCCATCTACAGGAATTTCTTGTTGGCTGAAGGTGCCAGGTATTTGGGTCTCTGCGACAAAGTCGGGCGTGGAATCGATGCAATTTACGAGAGCGTACTCCAGCAGGGTCTGGGTTTCCCAGTCTTTGAGAACGGGGACAATCATTTCACCACCCGGATCACGCTATCTGGCAGCAAGGAATTCCAGCAGTTTCTCAAGATCCGAGCCGGATCCTTGAGTCAGCTCGATGAGATTATCGTCTTGCGCTTTCTGTTTGATCGTGAGACGGCGACCTTCCGAGAACTGAGTGCAGCTATGCAGCGTGGAAGTTCCTTCACGCATCGCATCTTGAGTGAGATGGCCCACAAATCGATGATCGAATCGGATTCCTCTCTGAATCTCGAATGGCGACTGTGCCCGATTGTTCGGTCCGACATTCAGAATATCTTCAAAACCGATCAGTACGATTTTGGCTTTGGAGACTTATTCGGCGAGCAGAAGTTGGGCTAAAGAACGTCGATGGAAATGTCCGTAGAAATTTGCTCCGAGTGGACGAACTGAAAGCCAGCACCTGTTTGTGAACTCTGGCCTATGCAGGCCAAGAAACTTCTCTTGGTCTCAGTTTAGTCGCTGATGAGCAGCGGGAATGCTGATCCGGCATCAGCCTAAGGTGTCTGATTGTGGGTTTCGCGATGTAGTAAGTCTGCAGGTGTGCGAAGAGTGTGCCGACTAAGTCGAGGGAAACCCTTGCGGAACGCGGACGGAAAGGTCACCGACCGTTCTGCCACTGCCGACAGAAATCCCTAACAAACCTCCTGACCCGGCACACATCTGGCACACGAAACGCCGTCGGGAGGCGAATACGCCAGGTGTTCTGGAGCAGATGTCATTGATCAGGCAAATCATAGTCTTTTCCGCCTTCTGATCGATCCTGAGAATTTGAGATTTTTTGTGGTCAGCACGAGCGTGGCGTCATCGGGGTTGGAGTGCTGATCCCGCAACAGCCATCCATCCCCATTCCTCAGATCGCGCGGCCGCGGGAGCCCCGTGCGGCCGGCGTGCTGATTTGCCATTTGGAAGCGCTTGCCGATGAGATTTACGGTCGCATTCGCATCGAACTCGACGCTCTCGGAATCCGATCGGCTCGAATGATCTGTTGATTCCTCCAAGCGCTATCGGTCGGCCGAACTCTGGTCAGGAGTCAGATCTGGAGACAAATCCGATGCAATATCCCCCTCTGGTTCTGGAGATTCTTTCTCAGACTCTTCTCCTGTTCCATCTGAATTTGCCGGATGGCCCTGTGACTTTTCGTAGGCAGCGCGCTCTCTCTTGTCGCGCCGTACATCGAGCAGTTGCTCGCCGACCGTATGCTTGGGTGAGTAGCAATACTGAACGTAGGCTTCGAAAAGCGATTGGTTCGCTACACCCCGTTTCAACACATCTTGTAAGTGGTGCTTATAAAGGTGCATCAGTGCTTCGGGCGTGATCGCGTACCTGTTCTTATTGCCGCGTCTGCATACCGTCGCTGGCAACCATCCCACCTCAATCCAGGAGAGAACTTGCGCACGCGGGGCGCGAATGGCGCACGCAAGACTATCGAGAGAAAACAGGTCGCAGCGGATGTCACGAAGCCTGTATCCTTCTCGTGCGAGCTTTTGCCGCAATGACTGGGGTGTTCGGTGAAGCTTTGACGCCATTTCCGCAAGCGAGAACTTAACCAGTCCCTCCCTTAGAATTTCGAGTTCTTCATCGGTCCAACGGCGATGATCGATCCGCGCTTTGAGGCCGTACTGAATGACGAAACGCCAGCAAGCATCCTTTGTCCGCCCAGTCTGGCGTTGCAGTCGTACGATGAGTTGTTCGAGCTTGTTCCCAGATAGAACTCTGGCTTGTGATGCCAATGCCCGAGCCTCTGGGTTTGAATGCAGGGGCTGCACGATGGGTAGGGAAGTAGAGGAGAGCATAAAACGCCTCGGGTCGACCTTCGGGATCAACGAGCATCTTGTTGCTCTAGAGTCGCTTTGTCGCTAGGAGTTGTCCAATACTTTTCAATTATCGCCCGATAAACGCGACCTATCAGTGCAGGAGAATTGGTCTGGCTCACTGACGTAAGCCCGCTCGAGCAATGAGGGCTCACTCAGCTGATCATCGATGAATAACGGCACACAGATACCGCAAAACAGCGTAAGTTTGGCCAAATCGAGTGGCAGTCCGCTGCTTCAGGGATGATTAATGGCAAGATTTCCACATGAGAAGGCATGATGCATTTCTCACGCCGACTCACATTGCTCTTGCTGTCAGACAGGAGGGCCATGCACGATTGGGCAGAATTCCGTCATTTCTTGTATTTACTGAAGATCCTGGAGAAAGGTGGATTCCGTGTCGCGGCGGAGGAGCTGCATACATCGCAGCCAAATCTGAGCGTTCAGGCAAGACGGTTCCAGGATTATGCATCGATTCGTCTCTTTAGCAAAACAAAGAACGGACAGATCCAACCCACGGAGACCGGAATCGCGTTCATTTCCCTGGCCCGGATGGTCCTTGAGATTCGCGAGGAAGTTATCGATGCGCTCATGGCCATCGATCGGGGCGGAATCGCTGTGATTCGGTTGGGTTCAACTCCTCTTGTCGATCAGGGCTTGTTCCGCCGTTTCAGCAATCTACATAGAGAGTTACTCCCACGCGTATCCGTGCGCCCCACTCACGGAGACGCAGCACAGCTAGCCCGGGAGGTTCTCGACGGACAGGTTAATGCAGCACTGATCACTCTGCCGCTTTCCCATCCCGATCTTCACGTCGAGGAAGTCCGCCGCGATCGGATCGTGGTTTGCCTGCGCAGAGATCACCCGCTTGCTTCCAAGGTCACTCTCGAAGCAGGAGATTTGCAAGACAGGCTGTCGATCATTTACCACCCAGAAAGGCATCCTGACGCCCATCGTCAACTTATCGAGCTTTTGTCTGATGTCGGTATCACACTAGGCGACTACTCCTGTGCATCACACCCGTCCGAGATGCAGATGCTTGTCAAGGAAGGGCACGGTCTTGCGCTCATCCGAGAAGGAACTCCGCTCGACGAAGAATTGACAGTACGTCGCCTAGCCGCTGTGAATTGGACCGTGGATACGGCGGTCATTTACCACAAGCAACACCACCTCAAATCACTTCCTATTCTCGTGAGGATGCTGAAGCGCAGCATCCCGCAAGATCCCGTGTTGCGCCGATCGCTCAACGTGCTTTCCCAACAGCCAGCGCGTGCTATCAGAGGTCTTCGGGAGCGACTGTCTTGAGTGCTGAGTTTCTTTGAGTGGTGGTTCCCTGGAAGCCGAATTAGCTTCGATCAACTGATCGATTTCCCTTGCGCTGTCGTAATCGACGACGGTCAGACCTTCCCCCTTCACTGGCCCTGTCTTCGGGTGTAACTACCGCAAGCAAAAGGCAACTATAGTTGCTATCTGAGCCTAGAGCCACCGCGGCACGATGGCAATGTGGCTAAACCGGTTGGAGCAGATAAGAAGCGTAAGACGATAACGCCCAACCAGGTCTTTGGCGGCGCTGTTACTGAGAAAAGGGTCTCGAGTAATCTTTCACAAGCCAATCTGGCTGCGGCGCTAGGTTATAGCAACTACTACCTTGGCCGGATCGAGCGTGGCTATGCCAATGTCACCTGTGATGTCATGTTCGCCGTGAGCAGCTATTTCAAAATGTCCATTGGGCAATTTTGGATTTTCGCCGAATCCCTGTCCAAGAAAGCGGGAAGTGTCAGGTAGGCACAAGCCTTACCTGGCGCTACCGTGTTTGCGTCCAGAATACGGCAACGGCGATCTCCCATTAGGAGAAGGCTGGGTTCTACAGCTCAATGATCCTTCTTGAGCGGCAACATCTCTGCATAAGCCCAAAAGCGGCTCAGAGGGAGCATATCGAAGTAGCCAACGAGCGCATACATAATGTCGAAGGTGAAGTTTTCTTTGCCTTGCTCGATGTTCCTTAGGTAGAACTCCTGACAACCCACTCTGGCTGAAACAGTGGCTTGAGATGCCCTCTTTTGGATGCGGAGCTGAGTGATCGCATTTCCGAAGATCTCTCGGGGAGTGCCTGATCTTCGCGGTTTTCCAGATCCGATCGGCTTGGCCACAGACCAATCGTGCTTTTCAGATCTTCGATTGAGATAGCAACTATAGTTGCGTATAATCGATAAGACAACTATAGTTTGCCTATTGTTTTTTTGGGGTCTATCGATGTACTTCTCACAACTCTCCGGAGTTCAAGAAAGGGAGCAATGACCTCAGAGGCCGTCTACCTCCCGGATTCCGAAGCGCGTCTCACCAACACCCCCCGTCGAATCGATCATCAACCATCAGTTTCATCGCCGCATTTCGATCAAGCCACGGATGAGAGTTTGATGGACGCAGTTGCACAAGGATCCCAGGAGGCACTGGGCCTAGTATTTCGTCGGTACCGTCCTGCCGTCCTAGTTATTGCAACGCGAATTCTCAGGGACGCCTCCGAGGCGGAAGATCTGTGCCAGGAGGTCTTTCTTCTGCTGTCCCAGAAAGCGAAGCAGTTTGACGCGAGCAAAGGGACGGCTTCTTCCTGGATCATTCAGATTGCCTATCATCGGGCGATGAACCGCAGACAATATCTTAGCCACAGGCAGCATTACGATGCCCGGGAACTGGACGAAACACAGGTCAGCGGGGCCCGGCAGACACACCTCATTGACCAACTTGCCGCCAAGAATCTGCTGAACCGGCTGCGCGAGCAACTCTCTGCAGAACAAAGAAAGACGCTCGAGCTTCATTTCTTCGACGGATACACTCTGGCCGAAATCGCGGAGAAGACGAATCAATCACTTGGCAACGTGAGACATCACTACTACCGCGCACTCGAGCGGCTCCGCTCCAATGTTTTCCCTAAAAAGAACACGTGAGTGAGAGAATTGGTACGAAAATGCTCTCGAGAGCGGCTGCCTTTGTGAACCCTGAATTTCATAACGAATTCGTCGCTCTGTGTGCTCTCTACTACTCCGGCGAGATCTCGGAGGAAGAATGGGCATTGCTGCAGATCCACATGGGCTATTGCGACTCCTGCCATAAAACCTTCCTCCAGTATCAACGCATTCGCTTGGAGGTAATTCCGGCCATGGCTGCCGAAGCGGCCTCCGAGCGTGAGAATGGAGGGCTTGAATATGCCGCATCACTCGAGGAAGCCGAGAGACGTCTGATGAGCCGCCTTCGCCCCCTGTCTTCAGACCAGCAAACAGTGCCAAGTTCGCGGTTGGGCTGGAAGCTTCCGGCCGCTTTGATTGCTGCCTGCACCCTGGGCGCCGTGTCTCTCTTTACGGTCTACTCTCTTCGGACAAGAATTGCTTCCACCCCTCCGCCAACTCGCGCGGTTCCTCTACCGGAACAGCCGAGTCGGGAGCGATCGGTTCCTTCCGATCGAGAAACGATGTCGGCACTTGAAAATGCGCGGCAGCGGGCCGAGGCTCTGGAGCGCCAGGCGGCTGACGTTGACAGTCAGCTGAAACAGGCCACTCGCGCAACTGCCCAAATTGAAAAGAAGCTCGAATCCGAGCAGGTCGCGCACAAACAGTTGAGTGAGGAGAAGATTGCACTGAGCCAGCAGCTGGCCGAGGTTCAGGCTCAATTGGCTACTGCTCGAGAGAAGTGGGCTGCGGCAGGCGCGGACGTCGCCCAGCAATCAGAGAGGTCAACGACCCTTGAAAGCCAGGTCAGGGAACTCAAGACCGCGCTTGAGGAAAAGGATGTCGCGCTGAGCGAAAAGGATCGAATGCTTGCTCTGGACAAAGACTTCCTCTCCCATGATCGCGACATTCGCGATTTGATCGGTGCGCGGAACCTGTATATCGCAGATATCTTTGATACCAATGAGAACGGCAGAACCGCAAAACAGTTCGGTCGCATCTTCTATACCCGGGACCGATCGCTGATCTTCTATGGTTTCGATCTCGATAGTCAGGCCGAGCACAAGCAAAACGTATCCTTCCAGGTGTGGGGAAGCGGGAGCGACCGTTCGAAGCCGGTCAGCCTCGGCTTGTTCTACCAGGACGACAGTCACAAACGGTGGGTTCTCCGCTGCAATGATGCACGGACGCTGGCTCGTCTGGATATGGTCTTCGTGACGGTCGAGCCGCCAGGCGGCAGCGTCAAACCTACGGGCAGGCAACTGTTGCGGGCGTACCTGCAAATTCATCCGAATCATCCCTGATCGCTGAAGAATCTGGTACACATTGGCAAGCTCAGCGGTAGACAGAGTGAACCGAATTCATTCTCAGTCTTTCGGAGCGCTGCATGAAATCTGGTTTCTCCGTCCTTCTGTTGACATTGCTTTCCTCCTTTGTTCTTGCTCAATCGACCAGTGCCACGATCAGCGGCGGAGTAACGGACTCTGCGGGAAGGTTCATTGTGAATGCTGAAGTCGAGATCGCTAACGATGCGACCGGGGTGATCTATTCAGCGACGACCAACACTTCGGGGATGTATCTTGTCCCGATCCTGCCTCCCGGACACTATCATGTTCAGGTTTCGAAACCTGGATTCAAAACCATCATCAAGGCCGATGTCATTTTGAATGTGCAGAGCGCACTGGCGCTCAATTTCATGCTTCCCGTCGGCGCGACGTCTGAAAGCGTCACTGTTGGCTCCACATCGATTCCGATCAACAGTACGGATGCATCCGTCAGCACCGTCGTCGACCATAAGTTCATTGAGAATCTCCCGCTGAATGGGCGATCGTTCCAAGACCTGATTTCGATGACGCCCGGAGTCGAGACTCAATCGCCTCAGGCTCGATCCCAGATCGGGTCGAAGGGCGACTTCAGTGTTAACGGTCAAAGAACGGAATCGAACTACTACACTGTTGACGGAGTATCGGGTAATGTCAGTCCCGGCGCCGGAGTCGTCGGCAGCGGCGGCAAGATCGCCGCAGCGACCGCATTGGGAACGACGCAAAGCTTGGTATCTATCGATGCACTTCAAGAGTTCCGGGTGCAGAGCTCTACCTATTCGGCAGAGTACGGGAACGGGCCGGGAGCACAGTTTTCTCTTGTTACCCGTTCCGGCACCAATACGTTCCATGGAACTGTATTCGACTACCTTCGCAATGACTACTTCGATGCGAATAACTGGTTCAACAACAATCTCAACGTTCGCAAAGCTCCCCTTCGACAAAATGATTTTGGAGGGAGCATTGGGGGTCCTCTGCGAATTCCGCGAATATATGACGGGCGCAACCGAACCTTCTTCTTCGCCACATACGAAGGTCTTCGCCTTACACAGCCACAAGCAGCCTCGATCTCATACGTGCCCGACACCGCGCTGCGAGCGAGCGCACCCCCGGCTCTTTCACCCCTTCTAAACGCGTTTCCTGTTCAAAACGGAAAGGAGGAACTGGTTCGATGCACCCCAGGTGCAGCCAGTGTCTATCCCTGCCCAGCCGGAACTCCAACTGGAACTCTGGTCGAAAGCGGACTGGCGGATTTCAGCGGCTCCTATGCCCTTCCGTCTTCCGTCAATTCGACGAGTGCCCGACTGGATCACACATTTGGTCCTGGGCTTACCGTGTTCGTCCGATTTGGGGGAACACCCAGTGCGACGGCTGCGCGAAGTCTGGCCGAATTGGTTCACACCACCAACAACACATTTACCTACACCGTGGGCGCGACAAGTCAGGTCGGGAAGAGCATCACGAACGAATTGCGACTCGGCTATGCGCGTGCCGACGCCACCAGCGCCTATTCGCTGGACTCCTTTGGCGGCGCAAGTCCGACAGATGGTGTCAGCGCATTTGGAGTGCCGGGCAACGTAAGAGGTGCCTCTGCAATCATGCTTCTCTCCTTTACCGGGGTGGGCACTACCAGCTGGCTCGTCGCCCGAAACGCATCGGGGACCAGAAGCTTGAATATAACGGATGCAGTCGGAATCCTACATGGGCATCATCGCATCAAAACAGGAACCGACTTCACGCGATACAACTCGCTTGAAAATCCCAGTCCTGCTCAGGCAGCAGGGTATTACTTTTCTCCGGCATCTATCCAAAACAATCAAGCGACCACCGCATATATAACGCGCAACGGCAGCGCTTCGCCACTCTACTACCGCACGGCGCTTTACGCCCAGGATGACTGGCAGGCTACTCCGCGATTCTCACTCTCTGCCGGGCTCCGTTGGGAGATATCTCCTGCTCCCCGCGATACCGGAGGAAATGACGCCTACACGGTATTTGGGAATCTCAGCAATCCGGGCTCCCTGAGCTTGGCCCCTCGTGGCACCTCGCTTTGGAAGACCTATTGGTATGATTTCGCGCCGCGTTTGGGGTGTGCGTGGGTGTTACATCATGCGCGCGACAGGGAGACGGTAGTGAGGGCCGGGGAAGGCGTCTTCTTCGATACATACGGACAGGTGACCGACATCGCTTTCAATGGGTTAGGTTTTTCCGCAACACATGCGGTTGTCGATGGAGCTCTGCCGTTCCCTCCTTCCCAGTACGATTTTCAGGTTACGCCAACCGTGCCTTATTCGGGTCTCTATGCGTTCCCGTCCCATCTGCAGGTTCCCTACTCCCTGCAGTGGAATGCAAGTCTGGAGCAGTCGCTTGGGTCCGCTCAATCGTTCACAATCTCATACGTCGGTGCAAACGGTAGGCGTCTGATCAGCGCTCAATCGGTTTCACTCCGTGCCCTCAATCCAGATTTCGGAACCATTTACGAGTTCCCGGGACGGATTACATCCAATTATCAGGCTCTGCAGGCGAAGTTTCAGCGATCGGTGGCCCACGGCGTTCAGGCGTTGGCTTCCTACACATGGTCCCACGCCATCGACTTTGGTTCCACGTACTCTGCCTTCGGTCTTCGGCGCGGCGACGCGGATTTTGACGTCAGGCAGAATGTTTCCGCCGGTATGAGTTGGGATCTACCGGTTCGGGACAAGAATAAGCTCCGAGCCGCTCTGCTCGGAAACTGGGGGATCGATTCCCGGTTGATCGCTCGCAGCGGTTTTCCAGTCAATCTCGCTGGTAATCTGCTCACGGATCCTGTTACGGGCAGCGCCTATTACAGCGGAGTCAATCTGGTTCCCGGAACGCCAATATACCTCTACGGTTCGAAGTATCCCGGTGGGCGTGCCATCAATGGTGGCCCAGCTGTAGCCCCGGGGAGTGCGGCGTTTGCTCTTCCCACGGGAAACAAGGAAGGAAATGCGCCGCGGAACTTTGTCCGCGGTTTCGGCGAGAACCAGATCAATCTTGCGGTCCGTCGCAAATTTCCCATGCGCGACGCGTTCACGTTGGAGTTTCGCGCCGAGGCGTTCAATGTTCTGAATCACCCCGCCTTCGGCTTCGTTAACACGACGCTGACAAACGCCCAATTCGGATTGGCCACACAGACGCTGAATCAAAGCCTCGCCACACTCGCTTCCGAGTACCAGCAGGGAGGACCGAGGTCAATGCAGTTTGCTCTGAGGCTTCAGTTCTAGCCACGCCAGAGATCATCCGATCGTTCTGAAAAACAATGAAGAATGCCATTCTCTACTGCCTAGCTATGGCCCTGGGTGCCTCTACGGCGCTGATGGCCCAGACAAAGCGACCGATTACTCCAGCCGACTGTGTTACGGTCCGATACCTCCTCGGAGCATCGAATGACGAACCTCGCTCCATCCTGGTCAGCCCGGACGGCAAACGTGTGGCTTATTTGGTCAAGTCACCGAACCTGAAGACAAATGAGAACGACATCGAGCTGTACGTCAAGGAAATCGCATCGACAATTTCTCCCTCTGAAAAGCCGGTTGCAATCGGTAGGCTTTCTCGACTGCAATGGCTCACAGACAGCAGGCATCTCACGGTCTTGGCAGCGGAAGGCAAATCACACTTCGTCAAGAAGATCGATGTGGAGACCGGCGCAGCTGTGGTCCTTCTACGCGCCAGCCAGGAAATGGACGAATACGTCACGGACGGCAGTGGCAACACGGTCGTTTTTGTCCTCACCAGACCCGCAGCCCAGAACACAGCAGCCGAGGCCACTCCGCACGACATTACGGTTGGCTACCGTATCCCATTTCAGGGGCTGACCCGAACCGCATGGCCAGTGAAAACGCTCTTCGTAACGAGGCTTATCGGAAAAGAGTGGAGCAGACCCGAGCGAATCCAGATCGAATCCCCGTTCACACATCGGCATTTGGCGACCCTCACAGCCGAAGGGGGACGAACCCTATGGCTCAGCCTGTCTCCGGACGGCGAGAAACTATCGCTGCAATACTCGGATCCGTCGCCGGCTTTGCCGCAACAATGGAGGAAGAGCCCCTGGGTCCAGTGGCTTAACAGCTTGCACACCGGCCTAGGCCAGTGGGTGATGGTTCTCTATCACCTCAAAACAGAGCAGACCACGGTGCCGCTCGAGACCCCATTTGCCACCACGATTCCGCTATGGGCTCCGGACAGTCGATCCTTCGTAGTATTTGCCAAACCCCCCATCGGCAGTGCGCTCGAACAACAGGAGTCCAAACTCGGCCCGGCAGTGATCCAGCATGGACATACCGCCGACTTGTTCTGGGTGCAACCTGATGAGGGCAAAGTGGAAATCGTGGCCACACATCAGCAGGCGCCAGCGAATGCCTATCGGCCGCCACTGTATTACGGGCGGGATGAGAGCCTCCTGATCGCGAGCACAGATGGAATACTTACTCGTTTCTCTCATCGCGAGGGCCATTGGGAACAGGGTGAATCCTTCAAGCTCTCAATGGAAGGACTGGCCGATCTAGCAAGTGAAGGTATTCATGTGTTAGGTGATATGCAGTCACCAACCACACCGCCAACCATGTTTATTGAACGGCTCGGCGATCCGAAGCCGGATATCTTTGCGCGGTTAAATTCTCAATTCGATTCCCTATCCCTCGCGATGGTTAAGAGCGTTCGCTGGAAAACATCTGGCGGCAAGAGCGTTGCCGGTACTCTTTTTCTTCCTCCCGACTATCACACGGACACCCGATATCCATTGGTGATCCAAACAAAGCCATATGGAAACTGGTTTGTCTGCGATCAAGGGGCAGGACACTTCCCCTCGTTTATTCCCCAACCTCTGGCCAGTGCCGGTATAGCCTATCTCGGCTTCTATTTCCCTAACGATCACGATGGGAAGGGGCTTGAAGACTACTATCCGAAGGGACTTCCCGGACATATCGGAGAAGCGATGTTCAACACCGATGTTTACGATTCAGCGATAAAAAGCCTCGCTGCTGAGGGAATCGTAGACCCGTACAAAGTCGGCATCATTGGATTCAGCAGCACAGGATTTGAGGTTGAATTCGCATTGATGCACGGCAAGACCCGCTATCGAGCCGCGACCGTTGCAGACAATGTCGAGTACAGCTTCAGCGAATACGCAATGGGAGCATTGATCGGAACATCAAGCGAACAGATCGCGGCAATGTATGGGGGCCTACCCTATGGGAGCACTCTCAAAAATTGGGCAGATTACTCCATCTCGTTCAACGTTGACAAAATTCATACTCCGCTTTTAATGGAAGAGATGGGGCACGGGCGCTTGTTCGATCGGCGAAATTCTCCACCTTCGATCATCGCGCGCACATTCGAACTCTTCACCGGTCTCAATTTGCTTCATAAGCCAGTCGAGTACTACTACTACCCGAATGAAGATCATCAACCCGATCACCCGCAGGCACGGCTCGCAAATCTGCAACGAAACCTCGATTGGTATCGGTTCTGGTTGCAAGGCTACGAGCGAACCGATCCAGAAGATCCAGAACAATACGTGCGATGGCGTGCATTTAGGAAGGAGCAGGATGAAAACAAATCCAATGAACACACGGACAACTCGACGGCACATTGAATGAGCGGTACCGGCGATCATCAGCGAAAACAGGGTTTCCGATGCGACTCATCAGAGATACCTAAAGGCGACACTGGATGCGAGATCGACCCTCACATCCAGTGTGGTTATGCAACGGATCTGTGCGCAATTACTCGTCTGCCTCATAGGCATTCGGAGTGCACCTCGGTAGAGCATCCGAGCTGTCCGCGATCACAGGAGTTGTATCCTTTTGGTCGGCGGGCAGTCCGAAGCTCTGCACTGCATCCGTGGCGTTAAGTGTGTTGACGATTTGTGGAGCTATGTATCGCATTGTGTATTTCCTCATTTCTGTTGAGATATCCGTCGGCAAAGGCTCAATAGACCTCCGATGCAAACGGAGCCTTGGTTGTTCGAAGGTTCGAACAAGATAGGTTGTGTGCTGGGGGTCCGCAGCGTGAAGGAACGGTGGCTCGCTGTTGAAGCCAAAGCTCAAGGAGCATAGCCCGCAGAAGATACGGCCATGCGGTTGTATCCCGGCCGCTTGTGACCTCGTCGGCTGCGTGGTGAATTGCCTGGCTACCCACCCATCCCATCTCAACGAGAACGGATGTGCCTGCCAGCGATCTGATCTGCGAGGATGCGGCCTGGAGCGCGACGAGTGGCCCGCGGCTGATGAACGCCTTTCTCGGGCGTTCCAGAACTTCGGTGGGGAGCAGTTCTCCAAGGGCACGGCGCATGAGATAGCGCCTCCGCCCGGGCCGGGCGATCTGTTCGCGCGGTATACGAAAGAGAAATTCAACCAAATCGCGGTCAAGATAGGGGTACCTGTACTCATAGCGGATGCCGGGGGCCGGCCAAAGATTAGGGAGGGTCTCCTGAATTGCGGACCAAGTCCGTGCATTGCTGAGAGCAGATGGTCGAGCACGGACGCGCGAGCCAAATGGGACATCAGTCATCGATTCTTGGTCTGGAAGTTTGCGTACTATTGAACTCAGCCACGGAGGAGGCGAGGGCCTGGACCGAAGCCTCGGGAAATAGAGTTCGAGCGCGAATTTAGCTGTACCGAGCAGCAGGTGAAGCATCGGGATTCTGAGAGCCGTTGACCAAGCCAGGCCCTGCGAGACGAAGTCCGGGAAATCCATCCGGGTCAGATAATTTGCCAGTATGGGCCCGGGTGTAGGGACCCCGCCGAGAAGTTCGTCGCCGCCCACACCTGAGAGGATGACACGATATTCCTTGCCCTGAATCCCAGCGTGGAACCGCTCTTGAAACTCGACAACCGCACTGGTGAGCCCGGGAAAAAGTTGCCTCTCAGTTGCGCAAGGCGGGGGACTGATCATCTTTTCCGAGTAAGACGTCTCGAGATGAATTCCATTCTTACCTCTCCCAGCCTCGGTGGCGCAGATAAACGGCTCTTCATTCCAGTTCGGTTCAGACGGAGAAAGATAGGAAATCGTGTCGAGAAGGCCCGGCACGGCGTAGCCCTGCGAATGCCGAATATGATCCGACATGCAGACGATCGAAGTCGAATCCATTCCCCCACTGAGTTGAGCAATAACGGGATCACCCATGACGGTACGGCGTGCAACAGCTTGTTCAAAAAGCGTGAAAAAATGTGACTCGTACTCCTGGTCAGATCTATATCGAATTTCATCGTGCACCAGAGGATCCCAGTGACGGACTTTCCGAATGCGTACTCTTTCGATGGCGACGTAGTGGGCTGGTGGCACCGCGCGAATACCTCGATACGGTGTGAGATCCCGGATAGGAGCGGCGCAAAGGAACGAGGCACAGTACTGATCGCAAAGGGGAGGTTCATCGCCTTCGGCGAAGAAGGTTTCAAGGCAGGTGGACCACCTTAGCCGGCTCCTTGTGGTTTGAAGGTACAGTGTGCGACTGCCCGCATGGTCCCGAGCAAGGTAGAGCGTCTGCATGTTTTCTGACCAAAGGGCAACGGCCCATTCTCCAATCAATTTGGCAAATACGCTTTCCCCCCAGCGAAGAAATCCGGCCAGGATGAGGGCTGAATCACTCGCCCCAGCGTCGTGAATCTTCAGCTCCGACAATAGCCCCAGACGGTTATCGATCCGGCCGTCGAGAGTGATCATGTTCTTCTGATCGTCAGCCAAAGGTCCAGTTTCGCGCCATGCTTGCGATGTAGTGTGAAACGGCTGCAGTCCCATGCCGATTCGCTCACCGAGGGCAATTTCTATCCCGTCCGAAGTGAAGCTTTGAGTTGTCGAAGCCAAACATAATAATTCCTGCTTCGTTGCTGCTTGTCCTGCGGCTCCTCGAGTTCCGAATATGATGCTCATCGGCTCCGGCCTCCTATTTGACCTCAAAAACCTTATAGATCTCGCGCATGTACGGTTTGTCCCCGACGACGGTGCCGTTGAGTTCCACCCAGGCATGGGATTTGAATGGTGTCGTTTGCGCTCCAATGATCAATTGAGCATCCCATCCATGACGCCTGAGAAGAAAGACAGTGGCTGCCGAGCGCTGGAGACAGAGAACCCGCCGGGGATAGAAGGCGCAAGCGAGTTCCATTGCCCGGCACAGAATGTCGAGACTCAATCCAGGAGCGGATCTTTTCTGGCGTGTTGAATAGAGCACGACAGAGCTGTGAATTGAGCGGAGGCCCTTGGAGCGCATCATGACCTCCACACGCATTAGCCAGAACAAGCTTTCAGCTAGTGGGTAATTCATCAGGTCCTCCAGTTGGAATCGAAATGTTCAGGCCACGGCACAAGAAAGCGATCCGATGAGTCAATGCGTCGACTCGGACAGATAGAGGCAGGACAGGGGTATGGCCGCGGTTGAGGCTGTAGTCGACCAGGATTGGGTTCGACTGTGTACTCCGCTCTTGCAGTCGTGCCGCCATCTTTCGGGTATGCGCTGCATCGCAAACGCTGTCCTTGTCTCCGGTCACGAAGAGTGTCGCGGGATAATTCACATCATTGGCAATCCGGTGATAGGGTGAATAGGCATACAAGGCGTGAAAATCCTCAGCATCTTTAACTGTTCCGTATTCTGCCTTGAACCTTTCTGCCTCTCCGAAGGACTCGTAGCGCACCATGTCCAAAAGAGGCGCAATGCATAGGACTGCCTGGAAGAGATCGGGGCGTTGGATCATCGCGGCACCTACAAGTAAGCCGGAGTTCGACCCTCCAAAGATCGCAGTGTTTCGCGCGGAAGATATGCCCTGGTTCTGCAGCCACTCGGCCGCTGCGATGAAATCATCAAAGGCAACTTGCCGTTTCCGCCCGCGCGCAGCTTCGTGCCAAGATCTTCCGAATTCGCCGCCCCCGCGAATATGAGCCAGCGCAAACACCACGCCAAGTTCGAGCATGATTGCGACCAGAGTAGAGAACCGGGGCGTGATGCTTGTTCCGAAGCCTCCGTATGCGGTCAGAAGCGTGGCGCGCGGTACCGAAATGTCCCCTCTCCCTGGCAACACGAGAGACATTGGGATCATTGTCCCATCCTTCGATTGGTATTCAACTCGCCGTTCTTCAAACGAGGCGCGGTTGAGCGCACCAATGCGTTGGGCCCAGACCTGCCAGTTGAAGAGTGCGTGATCGAACTCTAACGTGGACGAGGGCGTATAGAACGATTCGTAAGTGGAAAACAGTGCCTCGCAATGATTGGAGTAGCTGCGCGAGAGTGCAAATGAACCACCTTTGGGCACAGGTATTTCGCCTTCGAACGTTCCCTGGAGCGACCAGATACGAACGACGGGCTCAAGTTCGACCAGGTAAGTAACAAGAATCCGATCGCCAAAAAAACAAAGATCTCGAACGGGTGCCTGCCATTCCGGAACGATCACCCCCCGTTCGCTTCCGTTGTCATTTAACTCAAGAAGGCGGCCGAGCGGTGCGGATCCATGGGAATAGAGAAATATCCGTCCGTGCTGAAGAGCCGGTCCACAGGGAGACGGATGATCGCGGAACACAGGCACCCAGGACCGACTTGCGGAGCGTGCTGCACGGTAAAGATCGACACGCAGTTCTCCGTCCTTTTCGTGGTAAAAAATAGCTCCTAAATAGAGATCGTCGGAGATGAGCAGCAGTCGGCTCCGTCTCACTCTTTGCATCGCGAAAAGCACTTGATCCGAAGCAACTGGTGTATCCAACCGGTGATATCGGATTTCGTGGGGCCGGTTCTGCTCTATGTCGTCTGTAGTTTCATGACTGTAGAAATATCCTTTCTCTTCAGAATCGAACTCCAGTCCCCGCGCATATCCGTGTTCAAGATATTCATCGACCTGCATTCCTGAAGCGACATCGAGAAAATGAATGCTTGCCGACTTTTCGCCCCCGATTCTCTGTTCATATGCAAGGAGGCCTCCATGATTGGAAATGCGATGAATGATGACGGAAACGTATGGCCCTTGCCAGGCCGGGTCGACAAGAATTCTCTCTGTGCCCGAGCGAAGGTCGTGAACCCAGAGACTAGCCTGCTCCTGACCCTTACTTCGCTTCTTGAAGAAGCATCGGTCTCCAACTCGTACGGGTTGCTCCTTGGTTTCGACATCGAGGTAGGTCTTTACTCGCGCTCGAATCGAATTGGTGCCGGGTAGCCGTGTCAGATAGTCGTCGTAGGCTTGCCTCTGCCTGCTTACCCACATCTCCGTTGCAGGCGAGGAGCGATCTTCAAGCCAACGATGAGGATCGACAATCGTGACTCCGTGTAGAACGTCTACGACTGAGGGCAGGGAAGATAGGGTTAAAGGCACAGAGCCTCCGTGGCCATTCGTTCCCGGACGATTGAATACATTTTTCGTGCCAGGCAACGGGCATAGGCTTGAAACCTCGGGTTGCGACGCCGAGAAGAGTGAAGCCAGTCGGCGCGGCCAAGGAGGTCACTTGCAATTGCAATCAGAGGTGTGAGACAGAATGCACGGCTAAGGCGCTTCTCTGAAAGAACGCTCTGCCATTCGCGCTTGTACAACTGCCTCAGATTCTCGATCCATGCAGAGGTTGTCCCCGGACGGGTAACAATCAGGTGGGTCGCGAGACCTTCAAAGGCGAGGAATGGGTTACCGACAAAGGCTTCCGCCCAATCGATGAACACGCAACGTTCTCCATTGAACAGGATGTTTCCCGGGTTCATGTCTCCATGGAGAAGGGCATCGGGCACCTGCAAATCCAACATTTCAGAGCAGGCGCCCAATAGTGAAGATTTGAGTTGGTGCAACTCGCCGCGGCCAAGGCGAGATGCCTTTGTGGACAGCTGATAGGTCATCGTCTCCTCGAGGTACTCGATCATCCCATCGAGCTGATTGAGTAACATGCTGATGCGCCGATCCGCGCATCCGGCTGCTAGGAGCAGGTCAATGATCGAAGTAGTCTGCAACTGGAGCGAAGACATCAGGTGAACTGCCTTCTCGAAAGGGGCAACCCCAAGTTCCTGACGAAATGACGCGCCAAAGTCCTCCATGACCCAGGCATTCCAATCCTTGCGGCTTGCCACGATGGGCGGCAAAAAGTCGGGAAGAATTCGCGCGAGCTCCAAGGTGAGGGCATATTCGTGCGTGTTCGGCGGTCCAACCGCCTTAAGCCAATAGCCGCGACCTTCTTGCGTTCCGAAATGGGCCAACGCGAACCCACCGCCAGCGTTGAGTTGGTACACTTCACCATTCAGAGACTTGGCATCTGCTGAAACAAAGTTCTGAATCCACATTCTTGCTTGGTCGAGCCAATGAAGGCGAGAAAGAGGTTTCAGGTAGCTGGAATTATCGAAAAGATCCTGAAGCGCGACTCGCTCCCGGACAGAAATGCCCGCTCCGGAAAGTCTTTCCAGGCTGAAAAAATCCTGGTGCAGGTGAGAGGGAACGAAGATGGCTTCGGCCAACACACAGGGGCGGCCACGTTCGTCAGAGTAAATAAGATCGAGTATGATTGTCTTGAATCCCCATTGATCGCTGATTGCCTTTTGCAATTGCTGGACTGGACGCTTGGTAACGGACACAGCAATCTTCGGCAGCTGAATCCCGTCACCCTCACTTAGGGCAAAAATCCCATGATTCTCAGGATTGACGATGGCAACGCAATATTCAATTTGGCTCAGATTCTCGATAGGTACATTCATGGCGAGGCTCGCTTTAGACACTCAGCAGATGTTGCGATTTCAGCTCATTGATGAAGGAATGCATGTCGTGATCGATCCGGTCTACGGCAGTACCCGTTTCGAGCGCGAGTTCACGGATAATGTCGTCAAGAAGCTTCCCTCGTCTCAATCCGTCCCAGATGAATGCGCCGGTAGAATTTAGCGTCACCATTACGTTGTGCTCGATATCGAGAACCACGGCACCATCTTGATCAACAATCGATTGAATGTTCTGAGGTATTTCAGACATGTTTGTCTCCGTCGTCGCGTCTAAGCGGTACTGGGGGGAATAAACCGCATATTTGCGATGGAACATAGATGAACAAGTTGCAGAAATCAGTTATCACTTACTGTCTTTATCGGACTGTTCCAGCAACCCTGTGTCCGGCGCCCATCTTGATTCATTGCGACCGTGCCGAGAGTCTGTCACCTCTCCAAGCGAGATGCAACGGAAACAGATTCGCAGAAAGCGACAAAATGTGAACCGAGAGCACCTGGTGATTACCGTCGAATCGGCCAGGGCGAGTCATTGGCTCGGCGGATTCTTCTCCCGTTCGAGTCTCTCTCGCTCCTTGCGGCCCCATTCGGCCGGAGACTGTTTCATGTACTTTTTGAAAAAGCGATTGAAATCCTGAACTCGAGCGTAGCCAAGAACCGACGCAATCGCACTGATTTTCGATGAGGATGGGGAGATACTTAGCGACCAACACGAAAACTGCAGGCGCACTCGAGCCTGGCATGCTGTGAAATTTTCATGATATTCGTCGGTGAAGGCTCGCTGCAGCGTTCGGATCTCACTGCCGAGAGCCGGCGCCAAGGCTTTTATCCGCAGCTTTACATTTCCATGCGAAGCTTGGATGAAATGATAGAGAAGCCGTTCGGGATGTTCGAGCAGATCGGTACGCCGTGGATCTGCCAGCGTTGCCCGCAAATTTCGGATTTCGGCGATAATCTCCTTCTCAATGTCGGAGAGAACAGCTGATTTAGGATTTCTCACGGCATCCCTTCAGCCTCCAGCCGATCTGAAGAGTAGCAGCTGCGCCACTGTGCATAGCTCTGCATGCTATTCCGCCCTTAGTGGGAACTTCGATGTGAAGAGAGGTTAACCCTGAATGCAGAACGGTCGGAACAGAATCGCCATCATTGGCCAAACTTACGACCGAGCGCTATTCGGAGAGGGTGAGTGTGAAGCGCGACCGGACTCGGAAATTAGCCTCTTGCGAGTCCAGATAGTCCAGTCCTCGAGTCGAGCCGCATTTCGGCGATCTAGACCGGGACTGCAGCACCGATTACCCGGCTGAGATGACGGAGATCTTTCGCGTGGAAGGTCGCTTCGATTTCGCCGTTCGCGCCTGAAAGTACCGCATAGTGGCTGCCATCCCGCTCAAGATACCCGCAGATAATGTCAAACCCCTTCCGCAGCACATAGATCGGTCGCGCCCAACCGTGTTTCATTTTCTCGATATGTTGGCCAGGCATCGAAGGAACGTGCTCAAGCAACAGAAAGGAACCCGGAACGAGAGCCGGATCAAGGCCAGAGATCGGATGTTCCTGGGCTAGGCGAACGATACTGTTTTCCCACAGATGCAACTTGGGAAAATATGCGGAAAGCAGATGGGGCCAACCACCGAACTCGTCACGACGAGCCTTCCAGACCTCGGTCGGTGTCGGCAGATCTGCTTTTCTGCCGACACTCGATGCTTCCTCAAGGGATCCTGCACGAAGAAGCGTATCGAGGGAAAAACGCTTCCGGTCGGAATGCCATGAGCCCCCTGCTCGAAGTGCGTCCGTGTAGCGCGCCATGTGCGCAAGCGTCAACTGTATCAGGCCGCTGACATGGGGATCGGATGAGCTTGAGCGCCGATAGCGCCGCTTGCTCCGCGCGCTGAGATCGGCCTGCAATTGGCTCATGAGAAATTCATGGACAAGGACTTCCGCATCTTTTGGTCTTTTGAAGCGCTGGTGCTTGGTCATGAACAACCTGTCTCGTGTGCGATGTTCCCAGGGAAGAATCAAATCCCCACCCAATCGGTTAGGCGAGAAGGGAGTTCGCACTGGATATTCAGGCATGGGAAGGCTCAAGGCGAACATCCGAATCCTGCCGACGATGCGCACGGAACCCGGATAAACGAATTCTTCACGGCCAAAATACGTTCTTCCGGTAGAAAACGGGAGTAGCCTACCTCTTGTCACAACACAATGGCTGCAACGGTATCCATTGACAAACTGAAGTAAGTAGATGCTGCGTGGATTGGGAAACACCCTTTCCGGTTCGCTGATCGGCTCTACCAAAGCCACGGAACCGGCCGGAATACTGGAACCAAAACTATCCTCTGTTCCCACGCGTACATAAAAAGTGCCAGGCTTTTCCCACCCCTCTCCTTCGAGTACACGGAGTGGAATATCGGTTTGCCATTCGAGAACAAGGTCCCGCAAAGATCCGTCCACCGTGAACGATTCGGCTGGCGCGAGTCGGGCCGGCACGTCGATTAATAGATCGCGTTTGAACGGGTAAGACTCAAAAATATGCGTACGACTGCCGTTCAAATGCGCATCGACTTTGTTGAGGTCTTCCAGGTGATAACCGAATAAGCTATGCGCCCCTTCCAGCGTTAGCGAGTAAATCTCCGCTATTTCGACCAAGGTTCGCAGCGTGGGGTGTTCGCCAGTACGGGGCAAATTGGACAACAGATCCTTAGTGGCCGCCTCCCGACGTTCCGCTGCTCGGAAGTCGTGTTCAGTAGAAGGCCTGATCCGGCGAAACAGATCGCGAACATGAATAAGTGCCTCAACAATGTCACCGCTGGAAACGGGACTATAGACCAACAGGTTACCTCCTCAGGAGATCTAAAACCTGAATCAATCGCGGGAGGGGTAGTTCAGCAGTGATCAATTTCGAGCTCAGAATCTTACGACCGAGTGGGGGCCCGACTCCGGCCTGCTGTCATATGTGGCAGAGCCCCTAATCACAACCTATCTTAAATCGGAGGGAGGAAAGTGTCGCTCGCTATTCTCGAGCCGAGACATGTTTCATCGAGTGGCAGCCATCCGATGCAAGTCCACGCAATTGATGATAGCTTTCATGAGCGGTGTGCTGCGGCACTGCGGGAAGTATTCTTCGGTGATCTGTTGTTCGTTTCTCATTGTTCTACCAAGTGAAGCATCGGGATGTCGGAATCCATCTCGACGTTCGCATTGACTGGAATCAGGCATCCTACAAGAGTCTATTGTTCTCGCCGGCGCTTTGCAGTTATAGCAGAGCCGGAAATCAACTGGCTGCCAGGCTCTTCACAGTCCACCAGTGGCTCGGCACGGTAGCAGCGCTGTTGTTCAATTCCTCGCGTGATGGCGTTGGAGATTCATACGCGCGCTATCCCGCCCAGTGGGGCGCATCTGGTGTTTACCTTTTTCGGTTTCCTGGCGTTGGTCTACCAGGACAGTCTGTGAGGCGCCATAGTTTTCGGACACTGATTGTTGCCGCCCTGACTGGCCGCAGCCGCAGTCGCGACCAAGAATCCGAGCAGGCCCAAATCCATGCTCCATCTCTGGTTGATCGCGAGGGCCTGGTCTGAGGCAATGCGCTGCCTTTGCGCTCTCTGCTCGCGTGTGCGAGTGCGCACGACCAGTCCTTCCTCGATATAGAGGCGGTAAATGCGCTTCGCGTTCACCTTCCATCCTTCCCGCTTCAGCATGACCGTCAATCTGCGGCAGCCGTACCGAACCCTGCTGCCGGCCAGCTCTTGCAGCTCCACTCGCAATGCATCCTGCGGATCGCGATGATGCTCATAGCGAAGAGTCGCACGGTCCACAGGAATCAGCCCCGCGGCGTGGCGCTGGCTCAAGTGGTGAGCTTGTTGCGCCCACTCCGCCAGTTCGCGACGCATACGGGTCTTCAGAGCTTTCTTTGCGACGACCTCCTGAAGGATGTGGCGATCGAGACTGAGTCAGCGACCAACCGCTTCAACTTGTTGTTCTTTTCCAGAAGCTGACGCAGTTCCCGCAGCTCGTTCAGACCAAGTCCCGCGTAGTTCTTCTTCCGGAAATGACAACTTTGCGGACTGATGCCATGCTTGCGGCAGACCTCAACCACTGTCGACCCTGCTTCAGCCTCCCGCAGCACTCGCAGAATCTCTTCTTACGTATGTCCTCGCTCGCCCATCCCGACCTCCTCCTCGTCTCCTTCCAGACAACCACGGAGGCCACGAACTCGCAACGTTTTGGGTCACGGCTATTACGCGACCGATCAATGTGGGCATTGCTGCCGCGGCTTTCTCCGCAGCTCTCTCGTTCTTGGATGGATACTGCAGCAGCCAATTGCCCGCCAACTTACTGCAAGCATAACGCGACTACTTTGGAGTGCACACCTACGAGCGCGTCGCCCGTCCGCGCGCCGAATGTTTCCACACGAACTGGAGCGGACACCACGAAATGACGGTCGTTTAAGCATGGCTCAATTGTTTGATCGAGGGGGCTCCGCCCACCTGCGTGCCTTTGGCTTCGTTGGCTAGAAGCTCCTCTACCTCAGAAAGGGGTCCGATTGAATACGGCCACCTTATGACCGTGATCATTCATGTTCAGGACCAAATTCTGCCACATTACGCCAAACCAATAAATCCGATATCAAAGGAACCATTTGCGTGCATTTCTCCTATTCTGTTGAATACCTGTGACCTTGCCCCCGCAAAACGTAGCCCTTAGCTGAACTGTTGTAATAGCGAAGGGAGACGGATTTGAGGAACGGGAAACGAGGCCGTTACACGCTGGAGTTCAAGCTGGAAGCGGTGCGGCTGGTGGAATCGGGCCAGAGCATTGCGGAAGCATCGCGCAGTCTTGGTGTGGTGGAACAGACGTTAGCGAATTGGATTAAGTTGAGTCGCGCTGGCAAGTTGAAGGAGGTCGTCGGCAAGACGGGTGTCACCGCGGAGCAGATGGAGATTGCTCGATTGCGGGCGGAGCTGGCGCGGGTGACGATGGAGCGCGACATCCTGGGAAAAGCGACGGCGTATTTCGCGAAAGGCCAGAAGTGATCTACGCCTTCATTGAACGCCATCGGCGTGTCTGGCCGATCTGTGTGCAGTGCCGTGTACTGGGCGTGAGCGTGTCCGGGTTTCATCAACACCTTGCCCGGCGAAGGAAGATCGCCCGTCGCCGGCATTTGTCTGACGCAGCGCTGCTGGCGCACATCAGCGCGCTATATGCGGAATTCCGTGGAGCTTATGGCTGGCCTCGGATCTGGCGGGAGCTGATCAAGCGGGGCATTCGTGTAGGCAAGCAGCGGGTGCAGCGGCTGATGCAGAAACACGGCATTCGAGCTCGCGGCAAGCGGCGTTTCCGGGTGGTGACCACCGACAGCCGACATGATCTGCCCATCGCGCCGAACCTGTTGAATCGCAACTTCACTCCTGCCGGGCCCAACCAGGCCTGGGCAGGTGACCTCACCTACATCGCCACCGAGGAAGGCTGGCTGTTCCTGGCGGTGGTGATCGACTTGTTCAGCCGCAAGGTGGTGGGCTGGTCGATGCGGCCAGACATGCATCGCAGCCTGGTGATCGACGCGCTGGAGATGGGACTGTTCCAGCGCCGTCCGCGAAAAGGAAAGATGATCTTTCACAGTGACCGCGGCAGCCAGTATGCCAGTGATGACTTTCGCAAGGTACTCGATCAATACGGAGTGCAGCCATCCATGAGCCGCAAGGGTAACTGTTGGGACAACGCGGTAACGGAAACCCTATTCGGATCGCTGAAGGTGGAGCGGCTCCACGGCGAGCGCCTTCAAACTATTCGCCAGGCCAAGGACGCAGTGTTGTCCTGGATCCTCTGGTACAACCGCCAACGGATGCATTCAACCCTGAACTACCTCAGTCCCGTGGAATTCGAAAGCCACTGGGAAAACCAACCTTCACTGGTTGCTGCGTGAGCAATGTGGCAACCGAAGCAGACGGCGGAAATGCCGGTCGATGGAAAGCGTGGAAAACAATAAAACCGTTTCCCACCCTTCCCACCGACCTTGGAAATCGATCAGACCGATTTCCACATTCCCACCGTCACGACGACTACGACGAGATGAATTAATCTCTTCAAACCGAAGACCTAAGAGCTACGAATTCTGAGGGCAAGGTCACCTGAGCCCAGGCGGCGCGAGACTCGGCGCCATACCTGGTCAAGCTGATCTGCGCCAGTATCGAGGGTTTAGCGGTTTGAGGCCATGGTTTCCGGATCACAGCGACGTCCGGTTCAAGGCATCTCTTTCTAAGGAGGGCCGAGCGTTATTACTGATATATCATATTGCGAGATGCTACGGTGCTAATCATGTTTTGATCTGAGGCGTTCCAATGAAGCCGGTGCCGCTGGATGGAAGCGAGATTCACGACCTCGTTAGGTATTTGAGGAAAGAGGACGCACAACGCCCTCCCCACTTCAAAAGGGAAAAAACAATAGTTGTTTAAGTGATTCTGCGTCTGGATCGCCGGATAGCGAGAGTTGGGTGAGGCGGGCACTTACCCGACCCGCTTAAGGCGCCAGCCTTTCTCCACCTCCAATGTCGCAAGACCCTCGACCACATCGCTGAGCCCATAGCGGACGTGGCTCCTCATGGCCTCATCTGCCTTGGTCGGATTACCGGAGCAAATGGCCTCTGCCAACTCATGGTGAAATCCGGTGGGAAGAAATCTGCGATGGGTAGCGGTGTCATAGACCCAGTTAAAGATCAGCACCTGCTCTTTCTTGATGGCCTTCAGTAATCCGGGACTCCGCGACATCTCCGCGATACTCTCATGAAATTGCGTATGATAAGTATGTACCGAAAATAAGAAACGAGAATCCTCCGTCTCCGAGGCTCCGACTTTAAATAGATTGTCCAGAAGCTGAGCGCTGCGGGTAAATTGTTCTCGTTCCGGATCGGTCATCTCGGCGCAGCAAAGGCGCGCGGCTTGACTCTCCAGAGCTTCGCGGATAACGAAGCTATCGAGGATGTCTTGTTTCGTTGGAATCCGTACGCGAGTGCCGATCCGGGGGCGGCTTTCCACCAGGCCTTCCGATTCCAGGCGCTGTAAGGCCTCGGTGATCGGCAGGAAACTCATGTTGAATTCCGCCGCAAGGCGGCGGCGCGATAGTACGTCGCCTACAGCAAGATTGCCTTGAAGAATTGCTTCTCGAATCTGCTCGTATGCCTTGTCTGCCAAGGAAGGCGAATCGGAATCCGCTTTATGGCCAACCTTCAATCGTGTCGGATTTGCATTTCTCTTAAGCATGAATGTTCGGGCGACACCTGAACGCAAAACTGCCAAAGCCAGTTCTGGCTAGTTCTCTCCCGCTGCACAGATAAGCATACTACGTCTTGTCAAGCATTCTTCTAGATGATATATCAAATATAGGAAAAGGTGGACGGCGGGATTATGGAGCTTAGGGGGAAAGTTTGCCTGGTTACGGGCGGCACCAGCGGTATCGGGGCTGCCACGGTGCTTTCGCTGCTACGCAAGGGCGCCGGAGTCGCGATCGCGTCACGAAGCATACCGGACGAGATGCCCGCAGCCTTGCAAGTAGAGGTCGAGACTTTCGGAACAAAGGTCAGATATTTCAAGACTGACGTTAAGGATCCTGCGGAGTGCCGGGAGTGCATTGAGCGGGTGGTCGGAGATTTTGGCCATCTCGACGTCCTGGTGCATTCGGCCGGAGGCCCGGCGCCAGGAAACTTGTTTGCCATAACCGAGGAGGGCTGGATGGATGCCTTTGCGGTTCACGTACACGCCGTACTGCATCTCGTTCGGGCGGCCGCACCCCATATGAAGCGGCGCGGCGAAGGAGCCATCATCCTGATAGGTTCTGCTGCCGGGCTTCGTGGTTGCCTCGGGGCTCTTGCCTATGGTGTGGTCAAGGGAGCATTGCCCCAGTTTGCCCGGGGCTTGGCGCGTGAACTCGCGGATGATCGGATTCGGGTGAATTGCGTTTCTCCTGGAGTCATTCGTACGCCTTTTCAGGATGCTCTCACTCCAGCACAGGCGCTGAACAATATAGAGAATCGCATTCCGCTCCATCGCGAGGGAGCCCCTGAAGATGTGGCAGCGATGATTACCGCACTGATTGAAAATGAATTCATTACCGGCGAAAACATGGTGATCGATGGCGGTATGACGATGCGCATTGTCTAAGTGCCCATCGTTCTGCCGAGAGATAATTCGGCATCCGCTTGGCGGGGAAGGAACCAAACAATTGAAGCAGCAATGAGCGGTAAGATCCCGAAGAGCACGAAAACCGGCTGATAGGAGTAGCGGTCGATCATCCAGCCTGTAATCAAGCTGAATATCATGCCTCCGAACCCAGCTCCCATACTTGCAAATCCCCAAAGTGAGGCGACTGCGGTCTTGGGAAAGACATCGCCAGGCAAAGCCAATAGGTTCGCAAGCGCGCCGGAATAACCGAAGGTGGCGACAGAGATAAGGAGGATGCATTCCTGGATGCTCCCTCTCCCTACGAACACGGCGCATGCCATCAATCCTGAAAATGGCAGGATGGCAAGCCGCCGAGCAAGGGCAGGTTCTATTCTCAGGCGCAGCAATCCATTGAAGACTCCTCCACCGGCGAGGTTGCCGATTGCGGCGGTCATGAAGGGAATCCATGCCGTCTCACCGATCTGGCGTAGTGAAAAGCCGTGCACGGACTTCAGATACTGCGGAATCCAGAACGTGTAGAAATACCAGACCGGGTCGCCAAACACCTTCGAGAGTGTAAATTGCCATAGAAACCTGGATTTGACGAGCGAGCGGAAGGGAACCCCCGGCGGTTCTTCGCCGTCGATCGCGGTCGACGGCGCCCGGTAGAAAAGTGACCAGGCAATGAGCCAAATAAAGCCGAACAGGCCGACGATCACAAAGGCAGCTTGCCAGCCCATTTTCAACGCGAAGAATGCGACCAGAGGCGGTGCAAGAACGGCGCCAATTGCGGCTCCGCTGTTGAAGATGCCGGATGCGAATGAACGTTCCTCCTGCGGAAACCATTCTGCGATCAGCCTGACACCCGCCGGATAGTTTCCAGCTTCTCCAATCCCGAGAAGAAAGCGAAAGATGCCGAGGCTAAAGGCGCCGGTTGAGAACGCATGCAGAATCTCCATCGCAGACCAAAACGCGATGGTGAGCCCATAGCCGATCTTGCTGCCCATCCTGTCGAGCAGCACGCCTGCGGCACCATTCATGACCGTGTACGCCAGCATGAAGGAAAAAATAATGTGCGAGTAGCTCTGTGCGGAGATCGAAAATTTCTCGAGCAGAACAGGCGCCATCACAGAGAGCGTCTGCCGATCGAGATAATTGATGAGGGTCGCGAGAAAAGCGAACGAAATGGCGATCCACTTTCCCCGTCGGGTCATTTCTGTTGTCATAGATTGAGTAGACCGGAAACGATCGATCCCCAACCGAAATGATATACTGATATATCATTGCAAGGCGAGCTTTTTTCACTCGCATTGAGACGAATGCAATTGCGGAATTGAGGATCAGATGAGAGCGCTCATGCTTTCCGGAAGAAGGCAGTTAGAAATAGTAGAAATCGAAAAGCCTTCTTTCAAGGAAGACGAAATACTGGTTCGAATTCATGCATGTGGCATCTGCGGTAGCGATGTTCACGGTTATGACGGTAGCACCGGGCGGCGCATTCCGCCTATCGTGATGGGTCATGAGGCGGCCGGCCTTGTGGAAGCCGTAGGCGGCTCGGTTACGAAGTTCACGCCTGGCGATCGCGTCACCTTCGATTCGACCGTCTACTGTGGAACATGCTTCTTCTGCAAACGCGGTCAGGTTAATCTCTGTGACCGGCGAGAGATCATTGGCGTCTCAACTCCGGTCTTTCGCCGAATGGGTGCTTTCGCTGAATACGTGACCGTGCCGGAACGAATCGCCTATCACCTGCCGGCCACCATGCCCTTCTCGCATGCCGCGATGATCGAAGCCGTTTCTGTTGCCGTGCATGCGGTTGCTCTCACTCCGATGGCGCTCGAAGACACGGCGGTGATCGTCGGCGCCGGAATGATCGGCCAGCTGGCTGTACAAGCGGTGCGTCAAGCGGGCGCGGGACAGATCCTGGTCCTCGATATCGATGATTCACGTCTCGAGCGGGCGCGGAGCCTTGGAGCTACACATACTCTCAACCCGCGTAGCGCTGGAGTGATCGAGGACATTCTCGAACTCACTTCCGACCGCGGCGCCGACATCGCATTGGAGTGCGTCGGCACGACGAAAACCGTGAAACTCGCGGTGGACAGCGTCTGCAAAGGAGGTGCGGTTACCCTGGTGGGCAACGTTGCACCATCCGTTGAACTCGGATTGCAATCGGTGGTCACGCGCCAGATTCGGGTGCAAGGGTCCTGCGCATCCGCCGGCGAATATCCAGCCTGCATCTCGATGATGGCTCGGGGCTCGATCCGAGTGGATTCGCTTATCTCTTCTGTTGCTCCGCTTGAAGAGGGGATGGCGTGGTTTGATCGGCTCTATCAGCGCGACCCCGGCCTGCTCAAAGTTGTTTTGGAACCTTGAGGCAATCACCAATCATGAATGACTCATTGTTTGATCTCTCAGGCCGGGTTGCGCTCGTCACGGGCGCAAGCCGCGGCCTCGGGCAATACTTTTCGCGCGCCCTGGCACGGGCCGGCGCCGATCTCGCTATCACCAGCCGCAAAGTGTCGGATACCGAGGGCTGTGCGGCAGAGATCCGCGCACTCGGCAGACGAGCTTTTGGTGTCGCGCTCGACGTCCGTGACTATGCCAGCATCGAGTGCGCAGTCGCCCTAATCGAGGCGCACTACGGCAAGATCGACATTCTGGTGAACAACGCCGGATGCAACATTCGCAAGCCCGCGCTGGATGTGACGTGGGACGATTGGAACACGATTCTGGACACAAACCTGCGCGGTTCGTTCTTTGTGGCGCAAGCGGTGGCACGGGGCATGATTCAGCGCGGCTATGGACGCATTATCCAAATAGGCTCGGTCACCAGTGTTGCAGGTTACGCAGGGCTGGGACCTTATGGCGCGAGCCGAGGCGGCATAAGGCAACTCACCATGAGTCTCGCGGATGACTGGGGTCCTGCCGGTGTCACGGTGAATTGTCTTGCGCCCGGCTGGTTCGAAACAGCGCAGAATCAGCTGCTCTATCGGAACGCCGCGTGGGTCGATTACCTTATCGATCGAATTCCCCTAAAGCGCCCAGGGCGGCCTGACGATCTCGATGGCGCAATTGTTTTTCTTGCATCGGAGTCGAGCCGGTATATGACCGGGCAAACGCTCCTGGTGGATGGAGGGATTTCAACGGGTGCCACCAAGGCTTCAATTGGCGGTCCAGGTTTGAAGAGTTTGAGCGAACGGGGTTAGCTCGACTCCAGCAGGATGTTGCCAAAGCGAGTTGCGTCGCCGGTGCGTATGATCCCCAGAACAGATCGAACTCGCACCTTGAGCTCCGCATGAGGCACCCAGGCAATCTTGACCTTGGTCAAGAGTCTTTCGTATCGGTTCAGAACCTCGGCAGAGCTGACCTGGCGAAATTCTGCAGCCATAACTCCCCGGGTACAGCTGAAATTGGCCAACACGGCGTCGAGCACGTCTACAACCCTCGGAATGCCGGTCACAAGCGAGATATCGATTGTCTCAACGCCCTGATAGGAGGGGAAGCCGCTATCCGAGATGATGAAAGTATTGGTATGGCGTACGCGACTCAACAGAGAGTTGATCGCTGGATTGAGTATTCCCGTTGCAATCATGAAGATCTCTTTCAGTGCGAAACGAGGATGGCGAAGTCTATACGGCGATTTTGAACGTCCAGGCAAAGTCGCAGGGACGACGACTGTCGTCCTGCAGGTCGTCGGGCAAGGCAATGCGGGTTCCCGCCGCGGCATCGTAGGACCAGCGAAGCGGTTCATGATAACCGAGCATCTGAATCGCCGAGCCGGGACGAGGCTTCACTGTGGCCAGATTCAGGGTGCGGCCAGGCCACACTGTGGACATGGCATACACGATGCGCTTGTCTTTCGAGCACGTATAGCGAATCGATGCTCCTTCGCTCCAGAGCGAACCTTCTCGTTCCCGCGTAGCATAAACGGCTTCGGCATTGATTTTGAGCCAGCGGCCCACGGCACGCAGTTGCTTTTCGGCTTCCGGGTGGAATTGCCCATTCCCGTCAGGTCCGACGCCCACCATGAAGTTCCCGCCTTTGGCGACTACATCCACAAGATTTCGCACGATCCAGCCCGTTCCCTTATACTTCGAGGCGTCTGGCTCAAAGGAAAACGCAGTGCCGAGAGGATAGATAACAAACCACGGGACGTCGGTATTCTCCTTGCTTCCAGGCACGAAGCCTTCGGGAGTATAGTAGTCACCGTAGTTGCCGATGCCGCGAGCACGAAACATCACATCGGGCTGGATTGTCCGCAGGTGGAGCATGGTTTCTCGCAGCTGTGGCCATACTTTCGGACCGAGCCACTGATCCAGACAGATCATGTCGATTGTTCCGTAGTTGGTCAGCAGTTCCTCAAGCTGCGCGCGATGACGAGCCATCATTCGCGCAACCTCCTGGGAAGATGGATCGGGCACCGTCATGAAATTCCCTCCACGTTTGATTCTGCTCCGGATGTCATCCGTGTTCGCAGCCAATGAGGCCGGAGTTTGGAGAGGGTGATACGCGTAGGGCCGAAAATCTGCGTCGTACCAATCGGGATGGGAAAAGTAAAGATCGATCTTCAGGCCGCGGCTATGCGCGGAATCGCACAGCTCCTTCATCACGTCACGCCTCAATGGCGTCTCCATAATGCTGTATGCAAGGTCACACGCCTCGATCTGCGGACCGCCTGCGGCAGTCCAGTTCACACGCGACCTCACCCGAGTTTTGGTGTCGTACATCGAAAATCCTTCGTGATGCTTCGATGTAAAGGAGAACATCTTGGCACCGGCCTCCTGGAAAAGCGATACCCACTGATCAGCGTCAAAACCAGCGGGATTCCAGGTCTTGTATATATCGTTGTATCGTTGCCGTTCTGCATTGGACAGATCAAGGAACGGCCAGGATTCGTGATCAAATCCCTGTTGCGAATAGATTCCCCAATGCACACGAATGCCGAATTTGATATCCCGAAAACTTTCATAGGCTTTTTCCGAGGCCCAGTGGTATTCAGGTATGGGTATGGTCTCGACATATTGCTCGACCTTGCGAAAGTGATGATCAGAGGCCGGAAGCCGGTGCGAGCGCTTATCCTGTTCGGCATCGAGGCGGATCTTCGAGCCGAGAGCAACTGCTGCCGCGGAAAGAGTGAATTCACGACGGTTCATTGTTATGTTCTCCGAGACTCGTGATATGAGCTGGCGCGTTGTCTCAGCCTCTCCATGGGGCCACACGAGATCATGCGTAATGTCTGTCCGTCAAGCGGCATCGACTATGTTGATATATCATTACCGATACTCAATTTTCAACCCAATACTTTTCAGTTGAATTAGAGATAAAGGGAATGCAATACTGACATATCATCATGAAGCTACGGCTGGTATTCCTATATGTGCTCCTCCTGACCGTTATTTCTGCGGCCGCCCCAGAAGCCCCCGCGAGCGAGAAAACTGCAATGCACCTTCGTTTGCGTACCCAGATACAGCCGTACCCAGGCAGCACCAGCTGGACGGAAGCGAATTTTGACGAGGCGGTTCCCGCGGCCAAGACGGCTATCATCATCACGGACATGTGGGATAAACACTGGTGCGGAGGCGCGACCCGCCGTGTTGAGCAAATTGCGAAGAGAATGGAGCCTGTGCTCAGCAAGGCGCGCGCTGCCGGCGTTCTGATCATTCATGCCCCATCCGATACCATGGCCTACTACGCGAATACGCGGGGCAGGCAACTCGCGTTGGATGCGCCGTTCGTTGCTCCTCCGACTGGCCGCCGAATTGCCAGGCCGGCCCTTCCTATTGACGACAGCGATGGGGGATGTGACACGCCCGGCGATACTGCGCAACGTGCTTGGACACGAGAGAACCCCGCCCTTTCAATCTCGCCGGAGGATGTGATCTCCGACCAAGGGAGAGAAATTTATAACGTGCTCCGGGAACGCGGAATCGACACAGTTTTTTTCATGGGTGTCCATGCGAATATGTGCATCCTCAATCGCACATTCGGGATGCGTCAGTTATCAGAATGGGGAATCCGGTGTATCCTGGTTCGCGATTTGACGGATGCCATGTACAATCCCGCCTCGCGTCCTTATGTCTCTCACGCGAAAGGGGTCGATTTGATGATTGGCTACATTGAACGCTATGCCGGTCCTTCTATCACCAGCGGCGAGTTGCTGGAATCGCTGGAAAGGTGAAACGAGTAGAGAGATGCTCGGCATGAGCGCCGCAAGGCGCGCTGACGGTGAAGCATTCTGTCGCCATGTTGGCCCGGCATTCTCATCGAAAGCCATCTAACACCGAGAGGCGTGACCTGCGAGGAGCATTGGCTAGCTGATAATTACAGAACTGCGATTGACATCCGGGGCACTGCGCGCAACCCCGTGCGAGCACAGATGACTTGTTACAGGAGGGATTCGAATGAAGACCTTGACGAAGCGAGAATTCCTACAGATGACCGGCATGAGCGCCCTCGCGCTCGCGACCTGCAAGGCCCGGGGTGAACGGGATCAGCTTCAGCTTAACTTCCGGTATCGGAGCGATGAGAAAGATACTTTTGAAAGTCGGAAGCTGGATCTCCAGAAAACTGCGGCCGTTGTTGTCGACATGTGGACTGCTCATGGATGCGCAGGCGCCACGGCCGGAATTCAGGCACTTGTTCCAAAGATGAACGAAACGCTGGACGTCATTCGACAGTTGGGAATTCCAGTCGTTTTCGCTCCATCTGGAGACGATCTCGCGAACTGGAGGGGAAAAGAACAACGGGTTCAAATCGAATCGCTTCCGTTCTCCCCTCTGCCTGCTTCCAATGGTTTTTTTGCCGGACGCAAAGGCTCAGGCCCATTTACGTCATCCTGCATGTGCAAGGTCACTGAAGTCGACCCTGCCACCCACAATCCGATCCTTCGCTGTCACCGTCTGCAGAGTAACCATCACCAAAATCCCAACCTGCGGGTCAGGCAAAGGGATTTGTTTATCCGAGCGGGGGTCTATCGTCCGGGCGTAAATTCTGCGATGGAGAGTTGGGGTGAAGCGGGTCAACAAGAACTGTGGAATCTTGTTCGAGCTCGAGGGATCACTCACCTCCTCTATCTGGGAATTGCGACGAATATGTGCATTATCAATCGAGAGTTCGGCATGGTTCAGGCAAGACGGATGGGTTTGACTCCGATCCTGATCCGGGACATGACGGAGGCGATGACATTCGATGGATACAATCCGATCACGAAAATGCTCGATCCCGCTTTCACACCCCTAGTCGGAACGGAGTATGCCGTGCGGTTCATCGAGGGGAACATCGGCGCGAGCATTGAGAGTTCCCAATTGCGTGGCTGAACTCTACTTGGGTGGTATCCACAGGGCGTGGTGATGGCCGCTCCAGGCTCGTCACCTTCCTCGATAGCAGGTGAATTGGATTAGAAGGCGCATTGACGGTCGCTTGCCTATTGCGCTCGATCTGAGCATTTGCATTTTTGAAGGTGCCGTGAGAGCTTTCCAGCGGCCAGGGCATCTGAATGGATCTGCACCCGGCGAAGAGAAGCACTCTCGTCATTATCGGAATGATTATCAATGCTGCCTCTTTACCTAGTGATATAGCACCATTCCCCTCCAATCAAGGTCGGCCCTGGGGCCTGATAATATTGTTCCCTTATTTTCGCGGCTTTTCGTGTTGACATTAGCAATTTTTCTGTAGTATACCCGGAGTACATCACTGATATGTCAGTGCAAACTTCAACACACTCAGAGGCCGCACTATGAGGTATTTCGTCAGGATTGCATTCGCAGCCGTATTGGGGTTGATTGCATGCCATGCACTATGCCAAAGCACCTCATCATTGTCTGGTTATGTGCTTGATCCTAGCAAGGCCGCGATTCCCGGAGCGCACGTAGCTATAACCAATCCCTCGACAGGCTTCAACCGTTCTGTCGTGACCAGTGGCCAGGGCCGCTACTCTTTCTTCGGTCTTACGCCGGGCGTCTATTCTGTCGCAGTTCATGCAGACGGCTTTAAAGCCACGGAGCAAACCGGGATCACAGTGGCAGTCGATAAGCAGGTGAGCGCGAATCTTGTGCTGGAATTGGGACCTTCGATAGAGACGGTGACAGTTTCCGCGCCAACAGTGGAGCTAGAGACAGATAGCGGACATCGGGGTACCACAATCGGCGCCACCGAGATCGATGGCCTGGGGGTAAACGGGCGAGACTTCGCGCAACTCACGACGCTGGTTCCTGGAGTCTATGGGAACGTGAGCGATTCTGTAGGGAACATCAATGTCAAATCGGTAATGGTGAACGCGAATTATGGATGGGCCACCAGCTGGTCGGTCGACAATGCGCAGGATCTAGAACCCAAGAGCTCACAGAACCTCGAAACCAACCCCGCCATGGCTGCAATTGGTGAGTTCAATGTAGAGACAAGCAGTTTTAGCGCGGCTTATGGGTCGGCGGGTGCTGCGGTGGTGAACGTCTCCATCCAGAACGGCACAAACCAGTTTCACGGGCAGGCCTACGAGTGGTTTCGCAACAGCGCGCTGAATGCGCGCAATTACTTCTCGACCACGGTACCTCCACAAAAGCGAAACGACTTTGGCTTCACTCTCGGCGGTCCCATTAAGCGAAACAAGGTCTTCTTTTTCTATAGTGAGGAACTGCGACGTTACATCGACAATTCAAGCATCGCGACTCACACGCCGTCGGAAGCTGAATTGCACGGCGATTTTAGTCACTCTCCTTTCGCCAACAACGCTCACTCGTTGATCGATCCCACGGGAAGGGGTTGTGTAGTCGGGGCGCAGGTGTCAACTTCATGTTTCGATCCGAACGCAGTCGCCGTTCTTAATACGGGCTTGTTTCCGAGCGCAAACGCGTCGTCATTCACCAACTACATTGCAACTCCGGCCTATGCGTCTAACCTTCACCAGGAACTTGTGCGGCTCGATTATGATGTGACGCCAAAGACAGCTCTGATGGGTCACTACATTCATGAAGGGGACGTGGTTGCCAGCCCGGTGGCGTCCACCGGAGGTCAGTCATTTCCTACGATCGGCAGCAGCAATGCCGTTCCTTCGTACAACGCACTCATTCGAATTACTCACACTGCCTCGCCCAATTTCGTTAGCACTAGCGACCTTACGTATGGACGATGGGGTCAGCATTTGACCGCCACCGGGAATTACACGACTCCAGCCGGCTTTAATGTTCCCCTGCTGTTTTCCTCGGCGAATACCGGAAACCGAATCCCTTCATTGTCCTTCTCGCAGGGTTACGGGGGCATTGGGATTGGTTCTACTCCTTCGATTTCCACAACCCAGACGTTCCATGCCCAAGAAAACGTTACTCTCGTTCGTGGGCTTCACACCGTTAACTTTGGCGGGCTGTGGCAAGAAGCAAGGTCATTCAAACAGGTTACCAGCAACCCGAGTACACCGGGGCAGTTCAGCTTTACGGGTGCGTTTACGAATAATTCGTTTGCAGACTTCCTGCTTGGCTATGATGCGACGTTCTCGCAGCTGAGTGCGCAACTGGCGAGCGACTTACGGCAAAAGATGTTCGCCAGCTTTGTTCAGGATGACCTACATCTAAACAAACGCCTGACGCTGAATCTGGGGCTGCGGTGGACGGTGATGCCGCACGCATTCGATGCCGGTAATCTCGCGAGCAACTTCCTTCCGTCCTTGTGGGATCCCGCTCAGGCGCCGCAACTTACCAGTTCCGGGAACATTGTGCCCGGGACAGGGAATCTACTAAACGGCATTCTTGTGGCGAATGGAAAGGGCTTTTCGCGCAGCTTTATTACTTCGTCGTGGAATGTTTTTGATCCCCGGCTCGGATTCGCGTTCATTGTTCCGCATTTTGAAAAGCTCGTGGTGCGGGGCGGATACGGTATGTTCCACTACAACGATCCGGAAGACGATTCGTTCAACATGATCACGAATCCACCTTTCGCAAGCGCGGTTACGATTCAGAACAGCACGCTGGCCGATCCGTCGGCAGGCATATCCCCGGCCAGCGCTCCACGCAGCCTCACGACGCGAGATACGACCTACAAGGTTTCAACCGTGCAGGAATACAATCTTGGCCTGCAACTGGGACTGCCTAACAAGGTGCTGCTGGACGCAAGTTATGTCGGGTCAGACTCAACCCACGGCCAAGCCTACAACAACATCAACACGCCTCTGCCGGTGCCGGGATATGATTTCGATCCGGCGCTGAACACGTCGAGTGCTCAGATTAATCTCTACCGTCCGTATCGCGGCTTTGGTTCTATCAATCAGTCAGTTAACGAAGTGATTCAGAACTACAACTCGCTCCAGGTTAGCCTTCGCCGAGGCCTTGCAAATGGCTACTACTATGGGGTGTCGTACACACTTGGCAAGTGCCTGGGTGACAATCTCGGAAACAATCCACAGAACAATTACAGGCGCATCGATGACTACGGCTACTGCAGCTATGATCAGAGCCAAGTATTGAAAGCCTACTTTCTCGGCCGCATCTCGATTTTTCGGAATAGCCACTCTTTGTTGAGCAAGACACTTGGAGGGTGGTCTGTTTCGGGAATCGTGACGGCGTACACTGGCACTGCAGCAAACATCGGAATCACGGGTGGCAACCTTGGCCTGGCGACGCGGCCGAATCTGGGTCGGCCAGTCAAATATGTAAAGAAGCAATCGCAATGGTTGAGCGGCGATTTCACGAAGCCTCTGCCTGGCTTTTACGGCAACTCGCGGGCGTATGGGGTTCACGGTCCTGGCTTGCAGCAATGGGATCTGTCACTCTTGAAGCCGTTTGCGTTCACAGAACGCATTAGCGCACGGCTCAGGTGCGACGCCTTCAACGTCCTCAATCACACCAACTTCTCGGGATTCTCAAGTTCCTATGGAAGCGGCAACTTCGGACAGACAACGTCCGCCGCAATCCCGCGGAATCTGCAACTCGGTCTGCAGGTCTTCTTCTAGGAGAAGGTACTTTCGCCATGATTGAGACTGTGTCGGGATAACCGGCCTATTGCGGCGAAGGTTCGACGAGGAATCTGAAAGAGAGTTGGTCAGTCAACAAGCAAAAAGAGGAGCAGACTCGATCTGCTCCCCCCTGTGTGCTTGACCTCACTCCGTGATTAGTCTCGGATTAGTCTCGACATATGGCCATGTAGCCAGCTGAACCAACTCAGCCTTGAGGCAACTGTCGTTTCTTGCTCAGATGTGATTGGGAGGCTTGTGCCTGCCGTGAAAGGGAACGTGGTCAACTTTTTGACCTTTGGTTCCACATAACCGACCATTCATTCACGAAACGAGAAACGGTCGCATTCCACGCAACGAAGCTCAGGCCTGCGGATCCCTGGCATCTATCGAGCGTCCGGCCTTCGTTGTCGTGGGCCTGAACTGAGGAATCTTCAACCGTTCCTATTGATTCGGATTGACGTTCAAGGCACCGTCAGGCACCCTAGGAGTACTGTGACAATTGATCGTGCGAACGTCGACGGTAAAGTCGTGCTGCATGTGACTGGCCGCATGGACGCTGAAAACGCCGTTCTTTTCGAACGGGAGTGCGAGTCGTGCATTGCGGAGGGGATTACCAGCCTCGTGGTCGATCTGGCCGATCTCAAATATGTCAGCAGCATGGGACTTCGTTCCTTCGTCGTGATCGGGCAGAAGCTGCAAGAGAAGGGCGGAGATTTCCGAATCTGCCGCCTGACTGGTCTTGTCAGACAGGTGTTTGAGATTACAAGGCTCAACCAGGTTCTGCCGCTACACGATTCCTTGGAGTCAGCTCTCGTAGGGAGATAGCGAGAAGCTTGCCGGGCACACCCAAATCATTGACGCTGACGGCGAAGCCCGAATCGCTCGGTGCCTTGACCGAGTTTGTAAGGATGGGGGCTCGAGAAGCGAATTTGCCTGAGCTGCAGATTTGTCAGCTGGATCTCCTGATCGAGGAGATCTTCGTCAATATCTACCGATATTCGTACTCTGAACAAGCACCCGGCTCCGTAACCGTCAGTTATACGATCCCAAAAGCAGGTGAGTTGAGCGTTGAGGTGGTGGATCAGGGGATTGAATTTGATCCTCTGGCAGCACCTGCTCCTGACCTGACGCTGGATCTAGAGCATCGACCGATCGGGGGACTGGGAATCCTTCTGCTGAAGACTCTTGCCGGGTCTCTCAGCTACCGCCGTGAACAAGGCTGGAACCACTTGCGATTTGGGATATCAGCAAACTCGTGAACGTTATGCTCATCCAAGGCATTGATTTGCTCCGGCTGTCATTGGCTCTTTTGCCGGTGCTTCTCTTCCTTGTCGCTCTTCGCGGCCTGGACAGCTTTAAATTGGTTTCAATCCGTACGGTCATTCTCGCAATGGCGGCAGGTGCGATCGCAGCCGGGTTTTGCTTCTCAATCAACAGCCTCGTCTTCCGGGAGTTTGCTGAATATCAGGATCAGTATGCGCAGTTTGGCGCACCAATTGTGGAGGAAGTGGCCAAAGCTGCGTACTGGATACTTCTGATTGCGACAGCCCGCGCTGCGTTTATGGCCGACTCGGCGATCTGCGGTTTCGCGGTCGGCGCCGGATTTGCCCTGGCTGAAAATGTTTCTTATCTCCACCTGCTCGCCGGTAAAGGCACAGGCATCTGGATTCTGCGGGGCTTTGGAACTGCAGTGATGCACGGGGGAGTTGCGGCGCTTGGCGCAACACTGTCTGTCTTTCTGCTCGAAGGACACGAGTCAGTGAGCTTCCGCTTGTTTGTCCCTGGCGTATTGGCGTCGATTCTGCTCCATTCATTGTTCAATCAGAATCTGGAATCTCCGGTGGCTTCCACAATTGCCGAGGTCGTTGGTATTCCGGTGATTCTCGCAATCGTCTTTTACTTCAGCGAGAAGTCTCTTCGGAACTGGCTGGGAGGCAAACTGGATCGCGACATTGATCGGCATGATAGGGTCGAAGGAATTCCAGGTGACCCCGGTGGGATCTTATCTTACCAACCTTCAGGAAGCCTTTCCGCCGGCTGTGCGTGGTGACATGCTCTCTCTGCTGCAGTTGACGAGTGAACTGAGTGCCAGGGCAAAAAGCGAACTTATGTTACGTGAAATCGGACTGGAAGTTGAGCCGGATCCTGAGTTGGAAAGCCTCTTGACTGAGCTACGGTATCTAGAAAAGAGCATTGGACCGACGGGGATGCTTGCCATCCGGCCATTGCTTTCACAAACACCCCGCGATCTTTGGGAATTGCATCGTCTGAGTCAGAAGCCCCACTGATGGAACAACCGGCTGCAAGTCCTTCGCTCAGGGCTGGGCGTGCAGGCAGGCGTCCCTTGAAGGAGGTCAGGAGACGTGGATTCTCACGGCGAAGTCACCAATCTGTTGGCGGCTTGGGGTAAGGGCGATCAGAATGCCATGAACGAACTGATGCCGCTCGTGTACAACGAGCTGCATCGGATGGCGCGTCGCGCGTGGACTGGGCAACAACAAGGAAACACACTGCAGCCCACTGCACTGATTAACGAGGCATTCCTTAAATTGGCAGGCGCAGAGGGTGCTACGTTCCAGAACCGGAATCATTTTCTTGCGGTCGCGTGTACGGCGATGCGGCAGATACTGGTGAATCACGCAAAGAGCCGCCATACCGATAAACGCGGCAGAGGTGAAATTGCCTTATCAATCGACGACGTGCAACTGGCCGTCCATCAGGAGGCGGCCGAAGTCGTGGCGCTGCATCAAGCGCTCACACGTCTGCACCAGATTGATCCGAGGAAGAGCCAGGTTGTGGAGATGCGTTACTTCGGAGGGCTGAGCATCGAAGAGACAGCCGACGCACTCGGCATTTCCGTAATCACAGTGAACCGCGACTGGCGTTTGGCAAGGACGTGGCTTATCCGCGAGATGAAAGGCGACACCGCATGAAAGCGCAGGTACGCTGGGAAGAGATCGAGCGGCTCTTCCACGAAGCAGTCGATCTTCCACCTGATGAACGCGCTGTTCTTCTCGCTTCCGCGAGTTTGCCACTCAGGGCGGAAGTTGAATCACTTCTGCGGACAGACGACCAGGAATCGTTCGATATACCTCCTGTCCATCTCGTTGCTGATCTGCTCGACCAGCAGCCCGGCGCTCTCACGGCGGGACAACGCGTGGGGCACTACGAGATAGAGGAACTGGTTGCAACAGGCGGGATGGGCGAAGTTTATCGCGCGCATGACTCATCGGCAAATCCAGTCGCGTTGAAGATTCTTCGGCGACATCTCGTTCTGAGTCCACAGGCAATCGAAAGATTCGAGACGGAGGCCTACGCAGCCTCTGCTCTGCATCACCCAAACATCGTGTCAATTCTCGAGTCCGGAGATTCTTCCGCGGGACTCTTCATTGCGATGGAGTGGGTGGAGGGACCGACATTCCGGCAGCTGATCGGCTCCACAGAGGTGAGTGCTGCACTGTCCATCGACTGGTGCGAACAGGCCACTCGGGCTCTGGCCGCAGCTCACGAGGCTGGGATTCTGCATCGCGATATCAAACCGGAAAACATCATTCTGCGTACAGACGGGATTCTCAAGATGCTGGACTTTGGCCTCGCCCGCCTTGAGGGGCCGGTGCGCCTCGAACCGGATTCGAGAGGCTCTTCCGGCACGATATCGGGCACCCTCTCAGGGACGCTGCTCTACATGTCTCCGGAGATCCTCAGGGGTGAAACGGCTACGCCGGCTTCAGACGTGTTTTCCCTTGGTGCCTTGCTCTATGAACTGTGGGCAGGAAGACATCCCTTTGCAGGCGAAACTCCCCTGGATGTGTTCGAGGCCATCGAATGTCGCGTGGTCGGCGCTCCTTCTACGCGACGGGTTGGCATACCGCGGGAGATCGATGAAGTTCTTCTGCGCATGCTTGATCGGGATCCGGCATGCCGGCCGGGTGCAGACGAAGCCTGTGCGGTATTCAGTAGATTTTCAGGGAGAACATGAACTCCGTTCCGATGTGACCAGTGCGGTCATATGCCAAGGCGAATCCGCTCGAAAAAGTGGACTTCACCTGGGAGAAGATCACTGTTCTCAAATCGATCTGGGTTCCAGCGTCTGCATAACCGGTGCGATCATCGCCGGCCGGGTTTGTGACAAGACCGCCGGTAAATAGCACGAGCCTGGCCCAGTTGCTGTAGAGCTTGGTGGAACCCAGATTGCGGAAATGGAGAGGCGTGAGATCCCACTCCACGAGAGACTTTGCGAAGTTGTTCGCGCCGATTTGATCGATGTGAACGCCAGGGAAGCTGTAGTAGTGGCGGTATCGGCTGAAGTCCCGTTTGTCTATCCAGTTGTTGCCGAAGGCTCCGAGATAGAAATTTGCAAACGGATCAACCGCGTCACCAAATGCACCTCCGGCCGAGGAACGAACCCAAAGAGATGAGTTCCGCAGCGGAAGGAGGAAACCCCGAGCGTATTCACCCCATACATTTGGAAAAAGCTTTGGGAAGGTGTCATTGATTTGGCCGGTCACACTCCATTGCACGCCATTCTCGTCTTCGATAGCTCCGAGCGATTTCTGGAGATTCGAATATGCCAGGCTTGCTGTACCTTCCACGAATCGAGTGTGCGAAGCCGCGACGTTCTGGTATTCGGGTAGTTTATCCAAGCCGGAGTATCCACCCACATTGGCTGTCAGATCGAGTGTGCGGTCCGAATCGTGAATCAGGTTACTCCGCTTTTCGCCGATGAGAGCGAATCCGCGGCGACCGACCCTCGTCGGCCCGAACAGGTCGTAGAAGTCAGCTCGATTGAAATAGCCTGAGAGCTGCCAGTCCCAGTATCTGGCTTCCGCGCTGGCGTGTACCCGGTCCCGGATAGCCCGTGAGGTATCTGGAGAGTAAGACACAGTTGTCGTAATATGGCTAAGTCCCAAGCTGTCGCCGAAGTCGAGGCGCACGCCTCCAGCTTTGGAGTCCTGGTATCCCTGCATGATCGGGTATGCAGATTGCAGATCAATATTTCGCAGCGGTCGATAATAGCCGGCGTAAGTTCGCAATCGCAAATCGTCAATGTTATTTCGCGAGGGGAGATTCCACGATTTCAATTCGGGGAATTTCTCAACGACAGATTCGCCAAGGTATGGAATCGCGTTTACATCTTGGATCACTTTGACGGGCAGGTCAACAAGCCGAAAACCTCTTGCCGAGTACTCAAACGCAGCTAAGGTGCCGTCGGGAAGCGGGAGAGGGCGGAATAAACCCGTATCAGAATTGCTGAGCGCCTCCAGTTTGTTCTCTCTTAAATCGAAGCGGAACAGGTTTGACGCTCCCGTCACATAGGATGAGCCGTATAGGTAATGGCCATCTGCAGAGAAGACAAAGCCATCAGGTGAGTTGTACTGAAAGTCATGCAGAACCTCAGGAGCATACTTTCCGGCGAGCAGATCAGTAGTGTTGAAGCGTACCAACCTCTGCGTTCCGGTCACGTCGACGAGCGCGCCAGTCAACTGTGTGCCATCAGGTGACAGGTCCAGATTGAAAAAGTCGGATGCATATGGGAGCGTATGAATCACCTGCATCATCTTTGAGCCTGATTGCAACCGGACGATACTGGAGAGGCCATTATTATGTCTGATGCCCCAGAGAGTTGCGTCTTTTCGGCAAAAGACGAGATCTCCTATTCTCACGTTCGTCTGAACCGATTTCGTTCTGCGAGCGGCCAGATCGAAAACATTTAGAGATCTGAGGCCGTGCGCATTGTTGGACGTAAAGAAGAGCTGCCGTCGATCAGGATCGAAGGCCAGTGAAGCGACCTCATAAACAGCTCCTCCCCGAATGTCTGTCAGGTGTTCGACCCGTCCAGAGTCAAGATGAATAGCCGCAAGATATGGCATGGCTCCGGTGTGCCTGACGGCAACGTAGATGACCTTTGCTTTCGAATCGTAGTAAGACCTGGAGATGGAGCCGAGAATGCGGGGAGAGAGCGGCTTTACCTTAGTCAGCGGATACTGCTGAATTGATTTCAGATTCGCATTTTGCCATTCCCGTTCAGAATCAATCCATTTCCGCCATTCGTCGTGAAGAGACACTCCGTACACCTTGCGAAACTGGCTTTCGAAATAAGCGTGGCTGACGTTGTTGCGAACGATCCACGCAGTCAGCTTTTCCGGTCCATACTCCCGGGCCAAATAGTTCATGAACCGAGTGCCATACAGATAGGAATTTGCGCCTACCTGGAAGTCGGCAGAAGTGCCTTCGGATTCGAGACCAACCAAGTCATAAATGTATCGATGATCGCGAACTAAGCCTCGAAAGACCATCTCGTCGTAGCCGCCCAACCCCCGTCCGAAGCCGCCGCCCAGCCAGGTCTCCATAAAGACAGCCGCGCCCTCGTGATACCAACGAGGAGAGTAGACGCGGGGGCTGCCAAGGAAACTGAAGAGGATAGATTCTGGATCGTCAGTGTTTGGCATGATCTTGCCTCCAAAGATTCTTCGAAACATTGCGTCCCGCGGAGCAGGTTCGTCGCCCATCACGATGTGCATCATTTCATGTTTCGACATCAGCCCCATCCGCTCGGCCGACGGCAATGTCTCAAATACCAGGTTGAAAGGCTCTATGCCTATTTGAATGAAACTCTCCGGGACCGTTCCGGCGCCTCCGTAACCGGAATCGTCGAAATCCTGGATCAGGACGGTAATTTTGCCCTTCGGTTGATAGCCAAATTTCTCGCGATAGAAGGTTGCCGAGTTCTCTAGCGAGCGAATCAGCAGCGGGGCGAGGTATTCGTGAGCTGGGGAGTAGTAGACGATCCGGAACTGCTTTGTCTCCTGCGTGTAGAGACGGGGCTGCGCGATCGAGGTGCCAGATGCGAGCGCCAGCACAGGAAGAATCACGAAAAAAAAAAACAGACGGGGGCGGGTCAGCCTATAGAAGGCGTAAACACCGCGCCCGACCATTTTGCATTGCATCAACAGATATCGAGAACCAAGGGAAGGGCCGGGAGGAGCGCAATTGCTTACCAGCAGCAGCGCCTCTCTTTTTTGGGGAGCTTAGTACTTCATGGCAGCTTGAATCTGCCCATTATTCAGCTGGTAGAGCATGCCGTTGTTCAGTTGGAAGAGCTGTCCATTGTTCAACTGGAACATCTGTCCGTTGCTCAGCTGAAACATCTGGCCGTTGTTGAGC
>Ga0134127_10000239_pt1 | contig 60829 bp, 68 predicted proteins | sample KB31753_FD_96459 | JGI IMG/M metagenome (GOLD analysis project Ga0134127, IMG submission 96459) | Terrestrial soil microbial communities with excess Nitrogen fertilizer from Kellogg Biological Station, Michigan, USA - KB3-175-3 | ecosystem: Environmental > Terrestrial > Soil > Unclassified ... | reverse complement strand
TCTCAATGGTTCGCAGCTGTCCAATAATTTCTTCAGCCGTGTACCGCTTCCGTGCCATGCGCCCTCCTTTCGCCGGTCGGAATCCTAACTCCAGATCCGACCTAGTTTATAGGGGGCAGGTCAAGCCCTAGAAACATCGACTTCGCGGGTCTTGAGTTGGAGAGAGGTTTTTGAAAAATGTGGTGAAGACTCTGTGGCAGGGAGACAGTCTTTTGAACTCGCAGTCCATTTGACAGAGGTCAAAAGGGACTGCGACAGGGCCGCTCAGAGAAACCCTGCCCAACACCCGAGAAGTCGCCTCATATGAGGACAGATACGAGGAACGCGGGTGGGCTATCCTGGCGGAACATCGCGACAATCTCAGAGAAACAGAGAATGTTTCTCTCTTGTCCAGACTGGTTGGCGGAGGGGGCGAGATTTGAACTCGCGGACCCCTTGCGAGGTCTCCAGTTTTCAAGACTGGCACGTTCGGCCACTCCGTCACCCCTCCATCATGTAGCTTCTCTATGATTTCATCGAGTTCTGGCTTTCCCCATTTACCGCTTTCATCGAGACGGTGCGGTGGCGGTGCAGATTTAGTTGTTTTCAGGTCTGTTGAATCGATCTTCTCGACTACATCATCGAGACGATGCACTTGATGCCGATGGGTCTCCTTCAAACAAGTGCAAGTATACATCCAAGGTGATACTGATGCTACTGTGACCCAATTGTTGTTGGATCTACTTCACGTATGCGGCTTGCTGAATCAGTACACTGGCAATGCTTCAGGTCGTGAAACCTCACACGCCTCAACCCTGTCGCTTCCAGGCAAGCGTAGAGCTCCCTCCTGAGAACCTCCGGAGTCATCCGGTTGCTCTGTGGAGTGAGGAACACCCATTCTGGTAGGGCCTGCCCCTTCATGGACACCTCAAGCTGACGAGTCTCCTTGAGCCTCAATAGCTCACTTCTCAATTGTGGCGAGAGATCAGCGCGCCGGATCTTTTTCGTCTTGGTACTGGTCTCCTGACGCCTTACCACATTGTGTCTAACCTCAATGAAGCTGCCTTGAAAATCAATGTCCTCCCAATGCAGCCCGATCAGTTCGCCTTGCCTCATGCCGGTTCTTACGGCACACAGGAAAAGGGGATTGAACAGCGGGAACCGTTCCCTGGCCGCTGCCAAAAGTGCTCTGACATCCTCAGTTGTGAGCGGATCGATATGGGCACTTGTGACCTGACAGCCCTTCACGATCATGCCCACCTTGGCGATAGGATTGGCTGTCACCCCGCCGTCATCAATGGCGGGGTTATAGAGTTCTCTCAGTGGAGCAGAATGTTGAGGATGGTCCGTTTCTTCAAGCGAGGCTATTCCACGTCGCCACGAGTTGCTTGGTATTGCCTCTTGTCACCTCATCCAATCGTTGCTGTCTCAGGGTAGGGTAGAGGTGCCCGTTGCAGACCCTTCGGTACTCTGCCGCCGTGGATGGTTTACAGTTGTCCTCTACGTAGGTCTTCAGCCAGTTGTCCGCGTACTCTTTCAGTGTGGGAACAGCGGCCTCTTTCTGAGAGAGGACCACTGGATTGCCATTCGTTTCGGCCCCCTTGATCTTAGCCTCAAAGTTCTTGGCGAACGCCTTCGCCACTTTCTTGTCAGAGAAGCGCTTCTTCTTCCGATTGTTCTGGTAGTTTTGGCCAACTCCCGAAAGACTTCAGCTACGTCGTTGAGATTCGCAATGCCGGTTTGGTTGGGCCTGAGTAGCAGAAGGTTCTTGAAGCTCATGGTGTCGCACATGTCTATAACCACTGGTCCTATATGCCTTCGTTGGCAGAGCAGCACACACGGATAGGGACCTTCACGCACCTTTCACAGTGCTGAGACTGCTCACGCATTGAAGATTTCGTATGAAGCTGCCAAGAAACGGGCTGAGCCGTATACGAAGATCGTTGAGGAGCTGCCGGAGATGAGACGAGATACGGTGGAGTTGGTGAAGAAAGCTGTGACTGAGAACCGGCGCACATATGTGCTGGTCAACAATCGGTCAGAAGGGAATGCGCCGTTGACGGTGGAGGGATTTGTGGGAATGTTATCAAAATAAAGGCTCGGTCCCTTTCGGAGCCGAGCCTTTTACTTTAGATTCCGCTATGGTTGCACTGCATGCACACGGAGGCGAATGTACCTGCACAGGGCTCCCATCAGCGGTTTCTAAACCAACGCGAGGCGACTTCCCTGGCGTCGGACTACCTCTCCACTCGCTCCCTTCAGCTCTCGTCATGAAGTGGAGCTTGAATACGCGAACCGCGAGCAAGGGAGATCTGATAAGTCGCGTAGCCGATTTGGAGAAGCGACACCCGTCTGTCTCTCGACATGCCATCCACGGCAACGAATAGTTCTCTCCAGCGAAAATTGGGAAAGCCCGTGACGATATCGTCAAAGCAGCACGGACCGCTTCGCAGCTTTTCCAGAATCGCTTCTTCTATGGGCAGCATGGCATCAGACCTCCGATTGACGTGAGGGACATCGGGTACTCTACAGGCTGACAGGACCCACCCCTCCGCGCTGTCTTCTTTTATCAACCTCTGCGAAGAGTCTGACTTGTGGGGATACTGGGTGGCTAGCGGCCTTTGTGCCACAGATTCTCCGCAGGCAAAACAGACAATATTACCTGTCGAACGATCGAGATCATCCACTTCCAATTCCAGGCTCAGGTGCTCACAAGGTAGCAGATCAACTCGCTCTTTCCACTTCGTGCATAGAGCTTGAACTTCATTCTCCGTCATTCCGTCCCCTTCATAGTTGCCCTCCCCTGCTTCACTCAGGGAAAAAACACGGGACTAGCGATCGACTCAGCATTCTAGGCTTTGACCCGCGCTTTCCCCATCGGCGACTCGACGTTGGACCGGAGATACAACCTCTGGACGGAGTGCAATCTGATAGGTTGAGTAACCGAGTTGTCGCATCAACACCCCTCCATTCCTCGACATCCGATCAACGGCGATAAATACCTCACTCCAACTGTAGCTGGGGGAGAGGTACGCGACGACATCGTCTAGACAACAGGGGCCACCGCTTCGCAATCTTTCAATGATCGCCTCTTCGATGTGCATCATGGGTAGAACCTCCGGTTGAAGTGAGGGGCATGAGGAACCATGCATGCAAACGGGAATGCGGCGCGTAGGAACTGAAAATGCCCTAACTCGCCGCCCTTTAGTGTACGGATGATAAGCCTGCCCAACCTCTCCATGCTGTCTTCTTTTGTACACTTTTGCGAAAAACCTGAGTGGGTTTACCACTGCTGCTTTGCTTAGATGAAGATAGGGTTGGAGTTTGCGAACTGAGCAATTTTGACCAGATTGCCTTTTTTCTAGCCTGATAGGGTTCCTGCCCAAATACCAAATCGGCCCAGCCCCCTTAAGGGGGAGCAGGCCGTGGGAGTCAATCCTATGGCGACATTTAATCCACAGACCTTCCTCAAGCAAGTCGGCAAGGACAATACGACGCTGAAGGTTCCTAAAAAGCAGGTTGTCTTCTCGCAAGGGGATACGCCGGATGCCGTGTTCTATGTTCAGGTAGGCAAAGTCAAGCTGACTGTGGTTTCGCCGCACGGGAAAGAAGCCGTCATTGTGATACTGGAGCCTGGCAGCTTTTTCGGGGAAGGGTGTCTCGCCGGGCAGCCGGTGCATTTGGCCACGGCGACCACCGTCGAAGACGCCCGTATCGTCCGCATCGACAAACAGTCAATGCTCCGGGCACACCAGGATACTTTTCTTGGGTGGTAGGGGGGTCTGGTCTGAGATTTTGACGGTGCGCCGGCGGTGTGGAAAGTGCGACAGGATGGGCTATAGATGACCTATCCTGTCTCGCTAGATTGAGCCTTTTCTGCGGTTTATTGAGGTTCTGACGTATCTGAATCCGTTTTCAAGACTGGCACGTTCGGCCACTCTGTCACCCCTCCATCCCTTGCTTGACTAGACCCGCGCCCGTACCAGCGCTCGTGGGGCGGTACAATATTTTTAAGTATCTTATTCTTTCTCGATCCGTTCCATCCCACCCATGTAATGCCGCAATACTTCCGGTATCGTGACACTCCCGTCCGGTTGCTGGTAATTTTCGAGGATGGCCACGAGCGTGCGACCGACGGCCAGTCCAGACCCATTGAGGGTATGAACAAACTCTGTTTTCTGCCCCTTCTTTCCCGCTGCGTCCTTATAGCGAATGCCGGCCCGTCTAGCCTGGAACCCTTCAAAGTTGCTGCAGGAGGAGATCTCGCGATAGTGGTTTTGAGAAGGGAGCCACACTTCGATGTCGTAGGTTTTTGCCGCGGAGAATCCCAAATCGCCGGTGCAGAGGGTGACGACTCGGTAATGAAGGCCTAAGCCCTGCAAGATCGCTTCGGCATGGCCGGTCAACCGCTCCAGTTCCTTGTATGACTGGTCCGGCTTTGCAAACGCAACCAACTCGACTTTGTTGAATTGATGGAGGCGAATGAGCCCTCTAGTGTCTTTTCCATAGGACCCTGCTTCGCGGCGAAAACAGGGGGTATAGGCTGTATATCTGATCGGCAGCGCGCTTTCGATGAGTGTCTCGTCACGGTGGAGATTCGTCACCGGCACTTCTGCCGTCGGGATCAAGAAATAGTCCTCGTCCCGCAAGCGAAAGCTATCTTCTTCGAACTTGGGTAACTGGCCGGTCGCGGTCATGCTCAATCGATTGACCAGGAATGGCGGCAGGACTTCCCGATAGCCGTGCTGTGTCGTGTGAAGGTCGAGCATATAGTTGATGAGGGCTCGTTCGAGTCGCGCGCCGGCTCCCGTCATAACGGCAAATCGCGCGCCTGAGATTTTAGCCGCGCGGTCGAAATCCAGAATGCCGAGGGCTTCGCCGATTTCCCAATGGCTCTTGGCCGGTGCGCGCAATGCGGGAAGAGGTCCCCACCGCCGCGCCTCCTTGTTGTCGCCCGCGTCTTTTCCTGCCGGCACCGACGCATGTGGAAGATTCGGGATACGGAGATTCAGATCGGTCAGGGTCTCTTCAATAGCCCGTAGTTCGTCTTCGATCGTTTTGATCCGCTCGCCGACATCCTTCATGGCTGTCATGGAGGCATCCGCCGACAAGTTCTCTCGCTTTAACTTGGCAACCTCATCCGATCCTTTCTTCAATTCATGGCGAAGTTGCTCGACCTGATTGGTCAAGGTCCGACGTTGCTCGATGAGCGTGCGAAGTCTATCCCATGGGACGTCGGCGCCACGGCGGCCAAGCTGTTCCCGGATGGCGTCGAAATTATCGCGAAGCGCGCGGAGATCGTACATAGCCACATGTCCCAGAAAGCGGCTGGAATCTAGCATCGAGATAGGGGTTAGTCAATCAATTGGGGCGTGATATTTCTATCTGACATGCATGGTTTGTCCCGTTGACAGAAGCGAGTGGATTGCGGAACATATCGCGATGCGCACGGTGATGAATCCGCCTAATCCGTTTGAGTCACAGCACCGGGATCTCCTGGAGCCTGCTCCCCATGTGCGGTTGCAAATGTTTGAAGATGCGACCCGTGAGATACTCAGTCGGAACGAGAGTCCCGATTTGCCGTTTCGATGGAGTCTGAACCCCTATCGTGGCTGCTTCCATGCCTGCGCCTATTGTTACGCGAGACCCACGCATGAGTATTGGGGATTCGGCGCCGGGACTGACTTTGAGTCCAAGATCAGCGTGAAGCCTGAGGCCGCGGCGTTGCTTCGCCGGACGTTCGAGAAGTCTTCGTGGAAGGGCGAACTGATCCTGTTCTCCGGGAACACCGACTGCTACCAGCCGTTGGAAGCTTCGCTGGAGTTGACACGGGCTTGCCTGGAGGTCTGTGCCGAGTATCGGAATCCGGTCGGGATTATCACGAAAGGGCTGTTGGTGCTGCGAGATCTGGACGTGCTGTGTCGGTTGCAGCAGGAAGCGTCGGTTCACGTGTATTTCAGCATTCCGTTTTCAGACGATGAGGTAGCCCGCAAGGTCGAACCTCATGCGCCGTCCAGTCGTAAACGCTTCGAGGCCATGGCAGCTTTGGCAAGCGCCGGGATTCCCACCGGTATCTCGCTGTCTCCGATCATTCCCGGTCTCAACGATGAGGATATTCCTGATCTGTTGGCCCGAGCGAAACAAGCAGGGGCGGTCGAGGCGATGGCGACGCTGCTGCGTCTATCCGGCTCAGTGGAGCCGTTGTTCATGGAGCGGATGGCTGCGGCGTTCCCAGATCGAATCGGCAAGATGACAAGCCGGATTCGGGATGTGCGCGGTGGAGCGATCAGCTCAGGGGCCTTCTTCGCGCGCCACCATGGCACAGGTCCATACTGGGCCATGATCGAACAGTTGTTCGAGGTCGCGCGACGTAAGGCAGGGCTATCGATGTCGTGCGCTGAACCGGTTCTCACTACCTTTCGCAGGCCGGCCGGCGAACAAATGGTTTTATTTTGAAGCAGGACAGGGAAAGGAGCGAAGATGAAACATAATCCAGGGTTTCTCAAACTGGTCGATGCGGCACGAGCAAGGGTCAAGGAATGTTCAGTGGCGCAGGCTAAGGCGAGGCTCGATCGGGGTGAGGCGCTGCACTTCCTTGATGTGCGTGAGGACCACGAGTTTGCGAAGGATCATGCAAAAGGCGCTCGTCATCTGGGAAAGGGGATTATCGAACGTGATGTGGAAACGCTCATTCCAGATAAGGAAGAGGCCATTCTGTTGTATTGCGGGGGCGGTTACCGATCGATCTTAGCGGCGGATGCGCTTCAGCAGCTGGGCTATACGAATGTGGTGTCGATGGATGGGGGAATCAAAGGCTGGCGGGATGCGGGCTATCCGATGGAGTCCTGAAGTGGGACCTCGAAGAGATCGAGGTCCCTTGCGTCTGATGACGAGTTCAAGCATCTGCACGCCCGGAAAGGTTACTTACTGTTGACTCGGTCGAACTCCTTGATCACCTGATCGGTGAGATCAATGGTGTCTTTATTATAAATCACAATTTTGACTGTTTGTTCGCTGCCCCTATCGACGACAAGGGCAAACCCGCCTTTTTCCGCCACGGCCTTCGTGGCTGAGGAAATTTTCTTCATATACTCATCGACCAATTCCTTCTGCTTTCCCTGCAGTTCCTGATTAAACTCCTGCGCGCGTTTCTGATACTCCTGGACCTTGGTGCGGAACTGGGCTTCTTTCTCTTTCTTTTCGGTATCGCTTAATTTCGCAATTTGCTCCTTGAGCGTCTTTTCTGTGTTCCGCAGTTCCTCTTCATCACCGGACAGCAACTTCTGCCTGGTGGCGACGTATTCTTTGAGGCCATCCAAGGCTTTTTTGCCTGCTTTCGATTTCTCTAAGACAGCTTGAGGATCGACGACGCCCATCTTGAAGGCCTCGCTGGCCTGCGCAGCAGGAAGAGCGGCGAACCATAGTAAGCCTGCCGCGACCAGGGAAAGGGCGGTTCGCCCTACGAAGGTTCTCGTTCTATGCATACCACGCGCTCCTTGTTGAAAATTAATGCAGCAGTGTAACCGTTGCGAGAATAACTGGGGGGGCAGATCCTGTCAAGGGACCGGAGCGTGCGGAGGCTAGACGAAGTATTTGCTGGTGTCGAACTTGTATTCAGTGTTGTCGATCAAGCGGATAATATTGTGGAGGAAGTCTCCGGTTTCATCTTTTTCAGTCAGGTCTATTTCGCGCCCGTGATCGATCGAGTCTCCCTGCGGATCTGTGATGACTCTGACGAATGGCCGTTCGGCGTCCGCTTTATCGGCAGCCGGTTTGAGCACAACTGCCAGTTCATTCGTATCCAGCATGACCAGGCTGCCGATGGGGATGATGCCGACACAGTTGACGAACAACTTGAGCAGCACAGGGTCAAATGCTTTCCCGGACTTTGACAGCATCATGTTCAACACTTTCGACGGGGACATGGGTTCCCGGCGATAGACACGGGAGGAGGTCATGGCGTCGTAGCAGTCTGCGATCGTAAGGATGCGGCCGGTCAGTGAGAGTGTCCAGGGCACGGTCAGCTTTGGATATCCCGAGAAGTCCAAGTTCATATGGTGCTCGAAGGAGGCCGCCGCCATGCGGCCTGGTAGATTGGTGAGGCCTCTCATTTTCGAAAGACTCAGAACTCCCTCCGTGGGGTGATTGCGCATGGCCACCCAGTCCTCATCGGTAAACTCGCCCGGCTTATTCAATACCTCCATGGGAATGGTGGATTTGCCCATATCGTGAAATAACGCCGCAAGGCCTAGGTCGGCCAGCTCCACTTTGGGGTAGCCGGCTCGATTGGCCAGCGCCATGGACAGCAATGACACATTGACCGAATGGTTATGCGTGTACTCATCGTGGCACCGAAGGGTGGTGAGTCCGAGGACCGCGGTCTCATCATCTACCATGCGATCGATGATGTTTTGGATCGCGCGCTTCGCCTGTTTAAAGCTGATTTTTCCTCCCTCATGGGCCGATTGTGTCAGAGCCCCGACTGATCCTGCCAATTTGGCATAGCCGTTCTTCGCGGCTAGTTTCCGTTGCGTTTTCGGATCGATGATTCCCGTTTCCGGCGCTTTGCGGATTTGCAGCTGCCGTTGTTCTTCCAGGGCGATGCCGGCGATCCCCCGTGCGGTGATTTCCTTCTGAAGGTCTTCGACGGTGTTGTTGCCTGGATCGAGGCTGACAAAGAGCGAGGCAAACTCACGCAGGTCCTTTGACTCCACGGTCACGGATAATGTCACGCCGCCGATTTTCCATGCGTTCAACACATCGATGATGCTGGTCGCCACGGCCATCTGTTGCGCATTCACTTTCAGATGACTGTCCCCGAGAAACAAGAAATCGTTTTGCAAGCGGAGTGTGACCGGTTGGTCATGACCCATGGTCTTAATCAAGGTCAATAGCGCGTCAACGGGTTTATCCAGTGCCGTGTTCGTGCGCTCGTAGATGCGGGAGGTCTTTATCAAGACGTTCAACTGGGTGATCAGCTGAATGCCCAGCATGATCATCTGCTGGTCAAGAATGTCTCCGGCCTCCGATCCGCGGGCGATTTTCTGCGAAAGGGACTTCTCGTGGGTCAGGATTGGCTGGGCCTGTTCATTCTCGACCGAGGCCTCTTTGATCTTGAAGTCACTCACGTCAAAGGCTCCTTACTATGATGCAGTCTGCTTGAGATGCTGCTGTCGCTGGGCCTGGGCGAGCGCAGCGGTGCAGGCTTGTCGTATGGCGGCTCCGCCTTTTTTCTGACCCAGTTCGAGCGTGGTGACGGCGGCTGGGGTGGGCGATCGCCCCAATGTCTCAGCGGCGAGAACCGCGAGCTCGTCTTTGTTCTTCCGGTTAGTCCAGGACCGGTCCATAATCAAGTTCTCGAAGAATGGAAGGACCTCGTCGCCGCTGGTGGCGCGCGCGGATTGAAACACCGCGCGTTTTTCACCGAGGCTCCGATCCATGAATGTCTCTGCCGATAAGAGGGGTGACCAAGTGGAATAGGGAGCCTTATAGTGGCCGGTCATGAGCAGTTTGAGCGCCGCAAACCTGACCGACTCCTCGGCGTCAGTCAAGAATGCGACCAGCTTTGTGCCGTTCCCGTTAGGGCGGAAGATCCCGATAGCTCTGACGACCTCCTTTCGCACCTGCACGTCCGGGTAGCGCACCAGCTTTTCAACCGCGTCTGCAAATTGAGGATTATTCCATTTGAGAAGGATGGAGAGAAGGTTCTTGACATAGCGGGGGCGGCGATCAGACAAACCGCGGAGCACGTGATCCGGTTGATTCTTCGCAAGTGTCTCAAGGGCCTCAGCCACAATCGTTTGATGGGCCGGCGTTTCCAGATTGGCTAAGAGGGTGCAAAAGGCAGGAACTGCCGTCGGTGTCATCGCCAGTAACACTGCCGGCAAGCCATCCGTGGTTGCATCGGGGGTTTTGTTCAAAAAGGTTTCGACCAACTTCACACGCTCGGGGCGACCGAGGTTATCGAGCAGGGCGGCCAGTTGTTTTTTGTGATCGTCGCCGAGATCCGGTCTGACGTCAGCGGTGACATGTAACAGTCCAAGCACGCTGTCCAATACAGTCCATTTGCCTTGAGCCGCCAATGCGTCAAGGACATTTCCCCAGAGGTCGAGCAATTTTGTCAAAATCGTCGGAGATTTTTCCGATGCCAGGATCGCGGTGAGCATATCCAATAGATAGGTCATGCTATCTCTGGCACTCTCAGCCTCGACCTCCTTCAATAATGCCGCAAATTCCGCTTCAGACACGTCGTAGCCTTGGCGTCCGGACTGGAATTGGCCGGCCCTTCCGGCCTGTGTGTTTCCCGAAGGGCTGTTTCCATCGACCCCAAGGCCTTTCTCTTTTCTTGCTTTGGCCTGCTCCCGATCCAGGAGTTCCCGCAAGTTTGATTCCGCTCGATTCATCGTTTCTGAAGTCGGTAGGGCAAAAACATTCCCACCGATCGAAGCTTTGGCGACTTCCTCAGCGGTGACCAGGGTGATGGTGGCGAGGTTCTTGGACCATAAACGAGTGACAATGTCGTCATCATCTTCCTCGGAGTCGAGGCTGCTCCACAGCGAATCAAGAAAAAAGGAGAGGTCTTCAGCGGCAAGGCCTTCGAGAAATGCAAGCTCGCGAATACCGTCTGCATAGAGCTTGAACGCGACGCTCTCATTGCTCGAGTCCTGCTCGGATCGGTAGACGACATTCCCGTTGAAGTACAGTTCGGAGCGTTGAATAAGAAACCCCAATTTGGAGTAGGTCGTGAGGTGAGTCGTGAGCCCCTCGAACAACTCTTGAAAGAACTTCTGCGCCACAGGATTCGATGACCCGTATGTTCGACTGGACTTCGCTGTTTTGTCCAAGAGGGTGAGCAGTCGCTTGACTGAGACCAATTCCGGGTCGGCAGGCTCTTTTGCAGTGACAACTGGCGCTGAGTCGTCGTCTGTTTTCGGCTCATCCATGATGCTTAGTCGTACCTTGGAGGTGCTGAATCGTCAAGGAAATAGCCGCTCTTCACCAGATTCTCACTGAGAAATTGCAGAGGGATTTTTCCGCCTCGAATCGTGGATGAGAGGGCATTGTGAACCTCCTGGCGAGGCCGGTAGAATCCGTTTCTCATGACGAATACCCAGAGCCACATCGTGTGTTTTGGAGACAGCCTCACGGCAGGGTTTCAATCACCCACGGTCGATCATCCTCAAGGCATTGAGACCCCGTATGGGCGGTTCCTGCAGGAGCTGATCGGGCCATCTGTGCGTGTGTCTGTGAGCGGCATCTGCGGCGAGCTGACCGGTGAAATGGCGATGCGGTTTCGGTCGGCTGTGCTGATGCACCACCCGACGCACGTGGTGATTCTCGGCGGAACGAACGATCTTGGATGGAACGCCGCGCCGGCGGACATTATGCGCAATCTCCTCAAGATGTATGAACTGGCCGTAGCAGCTGGAGTGAAGCCTGTGCCGGTGACTGTTCCGTCGATCAGAGTGGGTGACGATCTTCGCAGTGAGGAGGGGCGCCGGTGGTTTGCAGAGCATCTTGAACGGCGGTGTGAGCTTAACGGATCGATTCTTCGCTATGCAGAATCGAAAGGGTTGACAGCGTTCGATATTTTTACCGCGACGGTAGACCCAGAAACTCAACAACTTGCGGCTCAGTACTCCAACGACGGGTTACACCTGACGACAGCAGGATATCGACTCATGGCTGAGCGGTTGTACCAAGAGATATTTGTTGCGGTGGCGGCGGAAGGATCGTGACGAGAGGAGATCTTAGTGCGTGAGGTCACTGATCGGGACTTCGACCACGTTGTAGAACAGGCCGGGTTGCCGGTGCTGGTGGAGTTCTGGAAACCTGGGTGCGGAAGTTGCCGGGCGCTGATGCGGGAACTTGAGAAGCTGGAGATCGATGTGACCGGCAAAATCTTGATCCTGAAAATGAATGTCGAGGAGAACTTTCAGATCCCAGCGGAGTTGGAGGTTCGCTCATTGCCGGCGTTGGCGCTCTATCGCCAGGGTGTGTTCGAGCGGTTTATCGGCGGGCTGGGAACGAGAGTGGAGATTTTCAGGCAGTTACCATTGACATGACAGGAGTGGCTACAAGGTCCGCCAGATCCGGCCATCCTTTTCGATGAGGCGATTGGCCTCGACCGGCCCACAGGTTCCCGCCGGATATTCAGGCAGCCACCGCAACCCCTGTTTTTGCCATCCTTCCAGAATCTTGGTGATCCAGGCCCAGGAGGCTTCAACAGCGTCGCGCCGCATGAACCGGGAGGCATCGCCGGCCATCACGTCCAGGAGCAACCGTTCGTAGGCTTCGGGCGAAGGGCGGCCAAAGACATCGCTGTATTCAAAGTCCATTTCCACCGGATGTGTTTGCTCGCGAGTTCCCGGCACGCGCGAGACGATTCGGAGAGAGAGTCCTTCCTCTGGTTGGATGCGCAGCGCCAACACGTTCGGCGGTTGCGGGTGCTGCGCATTGGCGTTGAACAGGATTTGCGGAATGTCTTTGAATTGCACCGCGACCTCGCTGGCGCGATGAGGGAGCGCTTTCCCGGTGCGCAGATAGAAAGGCACTCCGGCCCAGCGCCAATTTTCCACGAAACATTTGAGCGCGACAAAGGTTTCTGTCGTGGAATCAGGATGGGTCCCTTTCTCGCGACGATAGCCTGGGATGGGAACGCCATGGGCCGTGCCTTCGCTGTATTGAGCGCGGACGGTCACCTGCTCGACATCCTGATCGGTGATAGGTCTGAGGCAACGGAGGACTTCCATCTTCGCGTTGCGCACCACGTCAGGATCGAGCGAGTAGGGAGGCTCCATCGCGACCAGGCAAAGCAACTGCAACATGTGGTTCTGCACCATGTCGCGTAAGGCCCCTGCTTCTTCGTAGTAGCCGGCCCTCGTCCCGACGCCTTCAGCTTCGCTCACCGTGATCTGCACATGATCGATGTACTTGTGGTTCCAAATCGGCTCGAAGATGCTGTTGGCGAACCGGACGACCATGAGATTCTGAACGGTTTCTTTCCCCAGATAGTGATCGATGCGGAATATCTGCGATTCGTCGAACACACGCCCCGTTACGCTGTTGATGGCCTGGGCCGAGGCCAAATCGCGGCCGACCGGTTTCTCAACGATGATGCGGGCATAGGGCGTGTGTGCGCCCGGCTTCGTTGCCAATCCGGCTTGTTCAAGCCCCTCGCACACAGATTCGAATGAACTGGGAGGGATGCTCAGGTAGAAAATCCGGTTGCCGGGTAACTGGAGGTTCCGTTCAATCTCTTCGGCTCGAGACTTCAGTCTCGTATAGGTGTCGGGGGCATCGTTTCCCCCCGATACGTAAAAAAGCCGTTGCGCGAAGTCCTTCCACTTGTCTTCTGCCAAGGCTTGCCGGGAATGTGCCACGACGCCGTCACGAAGTGTGGCGCGAAACTCCTCGTCCGTCATCGACGTACGGCCCAACCCAATCACCGCGTGGTTTGACGGGAGGAGGCCGTCAAGGAGCAAATTGTAGAGGGCAGGAATTAGCCGCCGGCGCGCCAGATCGCCTGATCCTCCAAAAATAATGAGGGTGCAGGATTCCACCGGGGGGATCGTTTCCTGTGAAGGGCTGATATCGATTCGCGGGCTATTGGGTGGCATAGAGCTCCGGTGTCACCGGCGGACCGAATGGCCGCCAAAAGCGTTCCGCAACGCGGCCAGCATCTTTTCCGCAAAGGACTCGCTTTGCCGCGATCGGAATCGAGTGAACAATGCCGTTGCGAGCGTCGGGACCGGCACATCCTTCTCGATGGCATCGGCGATCATCCAGCGGCCTTCGCCGGAATCCTGCACGTAGCCTTTCAACTGTTCCAGCCGCGGATCCTCTTTCAAGGCGCCCGCCGCCAATTCCAAGAGCCAGGAGCGGACGACGCTTCCGTGCATCCAAAGGTTTGCGATGTTGGCGAGGTTGAGTTGGTAGTCACTCTTCGCCATCAGTTCGAAGCCCTCGGCATACCCCTGCATCATGCTGTACTCGATCCCATTGTGCACCATTTTGACGTAATGCCCGGCGCCGACTCCGCCGACGTGAGCCCAGCCATCTTCGGGCGCCAGTGTTGTGAGGATCGGCGCAAGCCGTTGCACCGGCGTCTCTTCACCGCCGACCATCAGGCAGTAGCCGATCTGGAGTCCCCAGATACCTCCGCTGGTTCCGGCATCGACATAGTGAAGCTGTTTCTTCTTGAGGTCTGCAGCCCGTCGAACATCGTCGTGAAACCTGGTGTTGCCACCGTCGATGACCGTGTCGCCCGGGTGGAGCAGTGCCGCCACAGCCTGAACCGTCTCCTCCGTCGGCGTCCCGGATGGAACCATAATCCAGACCGCGCGCGGGGGCTTGAGCTGGCCGATGAGGCCGGCTAACGAGGAGGCTCCGACACAACCAACGCGTTCGGCCTGCGCAATCAGATCTGCCGATCGGTCATAGACCACGACCCGGTGCTGGCCGCGTTGCAACCGGGTGACCATGTTCATGCCCATCTTCCCAAGTCCGATGAAGCCGATTTCCATAGTAACTCTTTCTGGTACGGTCATGGCCGGACAGTACCGTGCAGATCATGTTTCCCAAGAGGAAGCGATCATCTCCTCAGATCTGCCAATATGAATAACGGGTAAGCTCCATGTGACAGCGGTCGATAGTTAATGAACTAGTCCGGGAATCCTGTCAGTCGATTCTGGCAGGATTCGGTACGTCCTTAAAGAGGGTATCGGCCAGATCTCGCCCTAAGTTGAGCCGTTCCGGCAGAGTAGCTGCCGTCAGAAACCGCCCAGCCAGGTCACCCAGCCCTGCATCGCGGGAAGCGATGAACTTCGGCACGTCACCCGGTGCAGTCAGCCAGAAGCCCCGTAGCCGAAAAAACGCGCTGACAGCGTCATCGAAAAATATCGAGAGGAGATAGTGGGCAGTTGCGGGCTTATCGGCCAGATCCCGCGCCTTCCCCAGCCAATGGAAGCACTCCGCCTTCATCCGGATCTGCTCATTGATGCTGACAGGGGGCGGTCCTTGCCGGAACCGTTGGTTGGCTCGCTCGACGAGCTTGGCGCCTATATTCTCGTGATCAAAGAGGATACGGGCCTTCCTTAAGAGAGAGGGGAGGCGAGGCGAGTGGGAAATGTCTTCCTCAAGCTCTTGATGTCCACGATAGCGGACGTCCGCCAGATGGTCGGCGACACGGACGATCTCATGGCCATCGGCCTGTCCTTTCACGAGCGCGATGAGATCGATGTCGCTGTGGGCTGTAATGGCTCGCCGAACGCTGGATCCCACGAGGATGACGCTCACGAGATCGCCACCGCGGCGTCCACGGACATGGCGCAATGCCAATGCCACAAGTTCTTCGAACCCCGGTTCGTCGATCGGGTCCGGCTGTTCCGGCGGCTCCGGCATCGCCAGGAGTTCCGCCTGTAATTCTTCTGACGTTGGGATAGGGTGGGCGGCGGGGCTATCCATATTTAGGCTCCCTGTAAGAGCTGAATGTGTTTTGGGAGCGCTTCCAGCCAGTCCTCGAACGGTTGATTTGCATCGACGACGATTTCCAACTTGCCATTGGTCAACCGCCGGATGACACCGGGGCTTTCCGGAGACAGGGGGATTTCAATCCACTCGCGATTCAGTCCGAGCGAGTCGGTGACTCCAAGGATTCGGCTGATATGTGTAAACGACACGACGTCTAACGGCATTGATGCTCCACTGTTCGGCATTCTAGATTTCAGCGCGAGAAGTGTCAATGAGCAGACTTCTCCTGTCTGCCTCATTCCTGCTGGCTAGTTCAACACGCGGGTAAAAATTTCGCAGGCTTCTTCGGTCATGGCACTGGAGATATCCAAATGCGTGACGGCGCGAAAACTGTTCCCGCCGATGGCATTGATCAAGAGCCCTTCCTTCTTCAAGGCCGCGACGATCGTCGGTGGAGTCAGACGGTGACCGATCACCTCGAAGATGACGATGTTCGTATCGACGTCTTGCGCGTTGACCCTGACCGCTGGGATTTGTTGCAGTTGTCGCGCCAGCCGCTTCGCATGGTCATGGTCCGTTTTCAATCGCCCGATATGGTGCTCGAGCGCATAGATGCCGGCGGCGGCGAGGATGCCGGACTGCCGCATCGCGCCGCCATACATCCGCCGCAGCCGCTTGGCTTTATCGAGCAGGGTTAGATCATTCATTATGAGGAGGGAGCCGACCGGCGCCCCTAATCCTTTCGAAAGACAGACCGACAGGGTATCGAAGTGCTGCGCATAGGAGGCTGGCGGTAGGGTGGTGGCGGCGATGGCATTGAACAGCCGTGCACCGTCCAAATGCATGGGGATGCCATGGGTGGCCGCCACGGCGCGAATCCGCTCAATCGTCGCCAGAGGATAAATCGTTCCACCGCCGCTGTTATGGGTGTTCTCCAAACAGATCAGCGCTGTTTGAATCGAATGCGGTTCCTTTGGGCGGATTGCCGCTTCAACCTGTTCGGGTGAGATAAGCCCCCGATTTCCCGCGACCCAATGGAGCTGGACACCTGCCAGCGCCCCGGCGGAGCCCTGTTCATATCGGACAATATGCGCCGTGCTTTCGACGATCACTTCCTGGCCTGGTTGTGTGTGGAGGCGGATAGCGAGTTGATTGCCCATTGTGCCGGAGGGCACGAAGAGCGCGGCCTTCTTTCCGAACATCGTAGCCGCCATCTCTTGCAGACGATTCACGGTGGGATCTTCGCCGTAGACATCATCGCCCACTTCAGCGCGCGCCATCGCTTTTCGCATGGCGTCAGTGGGTTTCGTGACTGTATCGCTGCGAAGGTCGATCATCACATGTCCCTGAGCATGTCACAAGATCGTGAGCCGTGCGCATTCTAGCAAATTTTTTCCTTGCGTGGGAGGGTTGGCCACTATGGGCCGTAGTCGTATGCAGTGGTTTCAAAACGCGCTCATACTCGGTGGCTGGCGCAGAACCGGACGGTCCTGTCTTTCTCCGCCTTATTAATGGGAGGTCGACCAAGATGTGTTTCGTCGTGTGCACTGCGCGTACACTGCTTTACGTGTGAAAAAATCGCATGCTATAGTTCCAGATTCATTGTGCTGCACTAAGAGTACGAAATTATGTAGCAGGTTCGACGATGGCCGTTTTATGAGGTTCACATGCATGAAGTTCCAGTTAAGATTTACATCGATAAGCTATTGAGAGATTGCCGTAAAACAACACAATCTCTCGCGCTATTGTCTGGCCCTGTCAAAGAGAAGGCCTTGCGCGCGATGGCAGATCGATTAGCGGCTGACGAAGAAAAAATTCTGGCGGCGAACGAGAAGGATGTGGATGCGGTAGGGAAGTCATTCGAGGCTGATGTCATGAAGGACCGTATGAAGGCCGCCGTAGCCCGACTGCGTATGACATCTGACGATATCAAGGAGATCGTCGAGCGTCTCCGTACGATCGCTGATCTGCCCAATCCGGTGGGTACAGTGACGTCACGTTGGGAACGACCGGATGGATTGCAAGTCAGCCGTGTCCGAGTTCCGATCGGAGTGATCGGCGTTGTGTCGGAACTGAGCCCGCTCATTATGGTGGAATCGATCGCGCTTTGTTTCAAGTCAGGCAACCTCTGCGTCTTTCGTGGCGCGCCGGAGTGGATGCTGACGCAGCAGGTTATTGCAACCGGCCTGCGCGAAGCCGCGGAACAGAATGGCGCACCGCCCGGCGCATGGATCGTCATTGAACGTCCGGAAAAAGAGGTGGCGGTCGAGCTGATTCGGTCTGGCAAAAGCCTGGATGCGATTATCCCGCGAGGCGGGGCCGGACTCAGGAAAGCCGTCATCGAGCAGGCGAAGATGCCTGTGCTCTGCTATGACGGAGGGCTCACGCATATGTATGTGGATGCGGACACCGATCTGCCGATGGCCCAGAACGTGGCGATCAACTCCAAAGTTCAGAAAGCTATTGCATCGAACTCGCTCGATACGCTGCTTGTCGAGCAGGTAATCGGGCGGCAGTTTTTGCCTCCGCTTGTCAATCGCATGCTGGCAGAGTTCAAGATTGAGGTGCGAGCCTGCCCCAAGACCGTCGCCCTCATGGGGCAAATGGCGATGACCGGACATTCCTCGATTATCCCGGCAACAGAAGAGGACTGGCGCACTCAATTCCAGTCGCCTGTGTTGGCCGTCAAAATGGTCGCAAACCTAGACGAGGCGTTGGCGCATATCGTCGCGCATGGTCCCTGTCTGACCGCCGTCATCGCGACCACAAGCTATGAATCGGTCTTGCGGTTTACGCGTGAAGTGGATGCCAGCGCGGTATTCGTCAATGCATCGTCCCGGCTCAATGCCGGCGATAGTTACGGGATGGGCGCCGATATCGGGCTCAGTGGTTCGCGTCTCCATGCCAAGGGTCCGATCGGGCTTGAGCAATTGACCTGCGAAAAGTATGTTGCGTTCGGATCGGGCCAGCTGCGCTATCCGCATCCGGTGCCGGAAGCGTATTTTGACGCAATCATGCTCAAGAGACCGTAGGCGCCTGCTGAAAACGCTCTCCAGCTTCGTTCTCAGTCGTTCGAACCACTCAACGTACCCTCACCGCGTACGCCGCGTGGTTCTCACTCCTTGCGGCCTCGCTGGAAAATGTTTTGAGCAGATGCGTCGAGAGCTATCAATGACCAACGACTCACTGGTGCAATCGCTCCATTCGCACTTAACCTGGTGGGGCCTCAAACGGTTTACAACCGACGCCGACTATTTCGCCTGGCAACAAACACAGTTTTCCCCCGCAGATCTGGTTGAACTCAACACCCTGATTGAGCGAAAACGGGGAGGGGAGCGCAGCGCCGAAATCGCGTTCTATGATCTGACCGCCCGGTCGCAGATCTTTCCTGTCCTGTATAGCCAGCGCTACGAATACTACCACCAAGTCGGTTCACATGTGGCGGCTTGCATCGGAGATGCGGACCGCATCCTCGATTTCGGCTGTGGGATCGGAGCTCTGACAACCTTTTATGCGGCTCAATATTCTGGAAAGCAGTTCGTCGGCATCGATCGTTCGCCGGTGTCGATTGCGCGAGCGCGAGAAAAGGCGCGAGAGCTTGGCCTGAGCAATCTCCGATTCGAGTGCGTGGACATCGAATCCGGAAACTTCAACGGGTGGTACGATCTGGTTGTGGCCACTCATGCGCTGGTGCAGGCCGAGCAGGATCCGGGGATTCCAAGTCACAATTGGCAGACGTTCGAACGTGCTTGTGATGCGAAACAGCAAGCCCTGTTCGAACAACGAACGGGCATCGGCGTACGGCTGGATCGGCTCGGCGCGTTGTTAGTTAAGAGTGGCCGGATGATCGTATTTGAGAAGACCAGACAGCTTGCGCGTCGTGTGCCGTTCCAGCGCGCATTGGCAACGAGGGGCTTGCAGCTAGCCGAAGCGCCTGAGCTGATTCGGTATCAGCTCGTCGAAGAAGTGGCGGATGACGGTCCCTTCTATGTTGTGGAGAAGACGGGCCGTGTGTTACTCGACTGGGATGAATCGCCGGAGCCGGATGAGGGCCGTCCGTTCGATCGAGCCGATCTGAAAGCAGGTTCGACAGATCGGGACGCGCCACTCTATGAGAATCATTGGCCTTCTGCGCAGAGTGTCTGGGAGCAGCTGCGCGATAAACATCTCCTCAATGAGGCCACCTATCAGGAACCAGATGGCCGGCAGTTGCATGTCGAACTTGGTCAGGCAGAGGAGGGAATCTATCTCTATTGCGCCAACACCTTCGATCAGCGTCAAGTGGTCATCGTCGAGCCGGCTCGTGCGGGCATACTGGAGTCCTATTATCGAGAGATTGCCTGCAATATATCCGGTTAGACGCCGATCCGGCGGTTTTCCCTTCGGATGTCACCGTTCACGGCAAGGACGATCAATTTCATATCTCGAATTGCAGAAGAATCCGATAGCCGCGCGGGCATCGATGAAATCGATACGATCTTTCAGACCTCCAAGAGGCGCAGGTAATCGGTGGGTGCCACTGCTTTCATTTTTTCGGTAATTGGGGTATGAAGTGGAGGCGGCGATGGTGTCGCAGCGCGATATTACTCATCCACACAGTAGAGGAGAGACTCAATGGCTAAGGGCATGACACAAAAGAAAGCGACCAAGAAGAAACCAGCCAAGACGATGAAGGAAAAGCGCGCCGACAAGATTGCCAAGAAGAGGGGCTAATAGAGCCGTTGCTTCGGCCATTCCGGACGGAGTGCTGTTCGCGAGATCCATCGACGTGCGTCAGCGACAAGCCGCGCACGTCGATGGTTGTGTTGTGGGGCCTCGATATCCCGCAGCCCATGTATCCAGCCCAGGTCATTTTTTTCTATATACGTTCAGCCCGACTTTCTCTTCGCGGTTTGGAATGGTCACATTCCCCTCTGTCGAGGCAATGATCGTCGTCTTTCCGGAAGCAGAAGGTCCGAACTCTTTGGACAGATCTACCTTGATCGTCAACGTTGTCCCTTCGACGGTCATCTCCACGTTCTTCATGATGATAGCCTCTCAGTGGTGGACAGAGAGTAAGGACGCCCTATCCGAATGATGGTGCATTCTGTATCGCGCGCGGTGGAGGAAGTCAATGAATCGAATCGCGACTCGCGAGATTGGCGGAAATGCGCGACAAGCACAGACAGGGCTCACACGTCACGCGAGTCCCGCTCCTTGTGCTTGTCGTGCGCCAGAATTGTAATGCTCCGCATGCACAATTCTGGCTAAGCCTCTCACCCTCCAGCAAACACAGGCCTAAAACCGGCATTGGTTAGGATGCGGGCGACGATCTCACGCTGGTCGCCCTGAATTTCGATTCGTCCCTCCTTCACTGTGCCTCCGGCACCGCAGGCTTTCTGCATATCCTTGGCGAGTGTTTGTATTTCGGTCGGACCGACGCCGGTGAAACCTGTGACGACTGTCACGGTCTTGCCGCCGCGATGGGCGGTTTGGCGAATGAGGTCCACTCGTCCACGGTTTTTCTTGGATGCGGGGGGTGACATGTCGGGCGGGGCGGCATCAGGTTGCCCCATCGGAGGCAATGGCGGGCGTACCCTCCTCAGCGCCGCGAATGGATTGGTCCAGGCGATCGCCTCATTATTCATAGGGGTGCGTTTCTTTGCTTTCATGGCCGCATCCTCTTACCTCGACGACAACATGGCGTCCATGTTTCATCGCCTAAATGGCGTTGAAGCGTCTTTCAAAGTTGTCAATGTCATGTGGGCGGTGTTTGCTCCATCCGCGATCCAAATCTGACCTTCCTGAATGGTGCATTCCAAGCGCATGCTGGGCTGCGCGAGAGCGGCCAATGCCTGGCTCCCGTCCATGGGCAAATTCATCACGGCCAAGTTATTGAATCGAACCAGCGTAGCCAGATTCTTCTCCCACCACTGGTCAGCGCCGCGACCGCCATAGGTATAGATGCAAACCTGTTTTGCGCGACCACAGGCCTGGCGAACGGTCTTCTCATCCGGTTGACCCACCTCGACCCAAAGATGAATGGCGTCGGTCAGATCCTTATGCCACAGCGCAGGCTCCTCTTCGGCGTCTACCCCACGGCCGAACAACAAGGCCTCATCGGCGTGCAACGCAAAAACCAGTAATCGCACCATCATACGCTCATCGGTTTCCGACGGATGGCGCGCCAGGGTGAGGACATGGTCCCCATAGTATTGGCGGTCCATGTCCGCGATCTGGATTGCAGCTTTGAAGATGGTTGCATTCGAGGCCATACGTGTGACTCCTGAAGGTCAAAAACTTTCCGAGGGATGACGCGGGTCGCGTTCTCTCACATGTCTTTGTATGCGATGTACCAGCCTTCGACCCGTTCCCGTGCCCAGGGGGTTCTGCGGAGAAAGGTAAGGCTGGATTTCACGCTGGGATCGTGAAGGAAACAACGAATCGGGACCCGGCGTCCCATCTCTGCCCAGCCATACCGCTCGACCAGCTCTTTGATAATGGTTTCCAGCGTGATTCCGTGCAGGGGATCGCGGGGATGGGCAAAACTCATGAGCGTATGGTCAATAGCATATGGGTAATGACCGACAAACCTTTTTAACCTGACACACCAGGGAAGCTATGTGTTCCGCTTGAGCAATTTCGCAAGATGAGCAAAGGGTGTGAAGGTCGAAGGTCGATCTTGCTCTCGGCCTAGTGGCGCCGTATCAGACGGGTCAGCCACCTGACTCCGCTGGTGTTCATTGTCATGACAGTAGAGACAGAGCAATTCCCAGTTGCTTCCGTCAGGCGGATTGTTGTCGTGGTTATGGTCCTTGTGATGGACCGTGAGCTGGCTGAGTTTCTTGCCGTCAAACTCTCGTCCGCAGTGCGCGCAGATCCATGGAAACATCTTGAGCGCTTGCTCTCGATAGGCCTGTTGCAGCTGTGCCTGGGTGCGCCGCGCCATGGGGGTCTCGGAATGAAAATCGACTCGGTACGGGTCGTTACAGCAACAAGTCTTAGAGGTTTGCTAGATGAGCTGTGTGCAGGGCCAACAAAAAATCCGGACGGCTGGTTTGACCCATCCTGAACGCTGGGCCTCTGCACACCAGGCTTTGACTGCGTCGGCGACCTTATCGCGTTGAGTTGATTCGAGCGAGACCAGAATCACACTGTTCCCGCCTGCATAGAACGAAATCCCTTCCGTCGATCCCGACTGCCCCGTCCCGACCGCATGGGGGATTTCGGTGTAGGCCGTGACCTCGCACGTTCGCAATATCTCATATACGCGTTCTCTCAGTGACGTGCGAAACGCAATCATCAACATATCCATGGGTGTCCTCACATGAAATGCCAAGACACTATAGCAGATTTCTGGTCTGCCTTGGTGGATGCGCAGGGAGAAAAGATTGTCGGCTCTCGGTCTTTTCAGGTAGCGGGGAAGGAAGAAAAGCCTGAAGATTCACGAGATCAGGGAGGTTTACGCAGGGTAGCCGGTTGATCTAGCGTGGTAGTATCTTGTCAATGAGTTGTGGCCTGGCGGCTCCGCCAGGCGCCTTAGCGGCTTTCGAGCGGTAATATGAAGTGTTGTCATTTTTAGAAAGATGTAAGAGAATATACTAATAGTGGACGACGAACTTCCAGCACAGTGCTCCGCCGCCAATCCGGGCCGGTTGATAATTGGGGCGAGAGAAGGATGTTATGGAGCCTGCCACTGAGCAACGCAAGCACCGACGTCACCACGTCAACTTCCAAGGGATCTACTCATCTGGTTCAGTGCAGGTTAGGGAAGCTATCGTGCTGGACCTCTCCATGGGAGGGTGTCGAGTGGCAAGCACGATCCCCATGCCTTCAGACACCGCGATTCAGCTTCAAATTCGGCCTAATCAAGTCGCGCCCATTTATGTCCCCAGTGCGATCGTGCGTTGGGCGAGTGGCTACGCATTCGGCGTGCAGTTCAGCGAGTTGCCCGAACACGAATCGAAAGCATTGACTCGCTTGCTATGGTCGTTACCTCCTTCAGGGCAGGGCAGTTCATCGACTCAGCCAAACGAGACTTGACGCCCTGTCACCGGCTATCGAGGCGCGCAGATAGCCGACAGAGTTTAGACAGTTTATCTCCTTGCCAGGTGCCGAAAATTGAGTCCGGGCGCTGTGATTTCCTGCACCGCATTCCGCCCCGTATCTGTGCTAGCCCATCGCTGCCCAGATTTTCTGCGCATTCTCGCCTGTAAATGTCATGTCGTCCTGAGAAGTGGCGCTGCGTTCGAAATAGAGGCGCAGCAGCCCTCCTCCAAAGTGCGCCTCTCTGACTAGATCGAGATTGATCGCAACATCACCCGTGCGTTCTTCATCCTTTACTTTGACGAACCGCATCACGCTACCTCCTTGTATAGAAATGACGAGAGCCGCCTCACATGAAACCCATGAGCACCAGTTCTGTCAAGTAAAAGAAAGGGCATAAATATCGTAGGCTCAGTATCGAGTCCGCGATATTTATGCCCGGCGAGGGATTGCGTCTGAGGATCGAGGTTTTCGAAGCTTCGGACGTCGAATTCTATCTATGCCACTCGGCGCATAGCGTTACAAAAGTGTGTCAATCGTAGATCAAGCCGGTTCATACAGGCGTGGGACACGGGAGCCTATCCCACAGAGGACTTCGTAAGGGATCGTGTCGATCCAGCCGGCCACTTCATCAGCCCAAATCGATTCTCCTCCCTGCTGCCCGATCAGCGTGACGGTCTCACCGACTTGTACCGGGGCAAGGTCGGTGACATCCACCATGATCATGTCCATGCAGACCAACCCGATGATCGGCGCGCGGCGTCCCTGAATTAAGACAGATCCGTGATGGGAAAGCCTTCGGCTATAGCCGTCGGCATAGCCGATCGGCAGTACGGCGATGCGTGTCGGTTTTTTCGCGACAAATGTGCCGTTGTAACTGACGGTTCCCCCTCGTGGAATGGTCCGTAGTTGGGCGATCGTGGTTCGTAGTGAGAGGACAGGCCTGAGATCAGGAGCGGGGACTGTGTCCGGCAAGGTGTGGTAGCCGTAGAGCATGATGCCGGGGCGCACGAGTGAAAAATGCGACCTGACAAATCTGACGATGGCGGCACTGTTGGCCGTATGCACTAACGGGAGGGTGAGGCCGCGTTGTCGGATCTGTTCCAGCACGACAGCAAATGTATCGAGCTGTCGTTCCGTGAAGGCACTGTCTTTTCCATCGGCGTCGGCAAGATGGGTCATCAAGCCTTCGACCCGGAGGGGACTTTGCAAGAGAGGATTGTCGAAGAGTGAGCGCAACTCTTCAGGAGAAAACCCAAGCCTTCCCATTCCGGTTTCGACCTTGAGATGAATTGGGTAGGGGGCCTGATATGAATGAGCAGCCTTGGCCAAAGCAGGAAGGATGCGTCCATCGCTGACGACCGGGGTCAGTTGGTGGGCGACAAGGTCTGATATCTGTTCCTCGAAGAGCGCGCCAAGAACGACGACGGAGGCTGAAAGACCGGCTTGGCGAAGCGCGATACCTTCGTCGAGCGAGGCCACGGCAAACCGTCCGATGCCTTGGCGGCACAGTGCCTGAGCGATCTCCGCTGCTCCATGTCCGTACGCGTTGGCCTTCACGATCGCCATGACTTCACAGCCAGGGGACAGGTATCGCGTGATGCAAGAGAGGTTATGGGCAAGCGCCGCGAGGTTGATGGTGGCGTAGGTAGGTAGCAAGGTCGAAATCGAGGTCACACTTCCATGATCTCTTGTTCTTTTTTCTTCACGACGTCGTCGATTTTCTGAATGTACTGGTCGGTGAGTTTCTGGGTGTCGCCCTCGGACTTTCGCAGCTCGTCTTCGGTTAACTTGGCATCCTTTTGCAATTTCTTCAACTCTTCGTTGGCATCTCGACGAAACCCCCGGATCACGACTTTCGTGTCTTCGCCGTGTTTTTTGCAGATCTTGCTGAGTTCCTTGCGCCGTTCTTCGGTGAGCGGTGGAAGGGGAACACGAATGATCTTTCCATCGTTCGACGGGGTGATACCGAGGCCCGATCCTGCCAGGGATTTTTCAATTTCCTTGATCAGAGCCGGCTCCCAGGGCTGAATCGTGATGAGGCGGGCCTCGGGGGTCGAAATATTGGCCACCTGCTTCAGCGGGGTCATGGTGCCGTAGTAATCCACTCGAACGCCGTCGAAGAGGGCGACCGATGCCCGTCCGGTCCGTAAGCCGGCCAAGTCGCGCTTGAGATGTTCCAGCGCGGACTCCATCTTTTCCGTAATTTTTTGGCGGATAGCGGCAGGATTGGACATGAGAGACTCCCCGGAAAGTTAGCGGCGATCGGGGGTGACAACGGTTCCGATCGCTTCGCCTGTGGCGACGCGTTTGAAGTTGCCTTGTTCCTTCAGATTGAACACGATGAGCGGAAGATTGTTATCCATGCAGAGGCTGATGGCCGTGGCATCCATCACTTTTAAGTCCTGGTTCAAGATCGAAAGAAAGGAGATCGTCTGATATTTTTTAGCGGAGGGATTTTTCACAGGATCGGCGTCGTAGATGCCGTCGACCTTGGTCCCTTTCATGATGACCTGGGCTCCGATCTCCATCGCCCGGAGCGCCGCTGCGGTATCGGTCGAGAAGTAGGGATTCCCTGTGCCGCCGGCGAAGATGACCACGCGTTTTTTCTCAAGATGGCGAATGGCTCGTCGCCGGATATAGCCCTCGGCCAGTTGGCGCATTTCGATTGCGGACTGGACTCGCGTCATAATGCCGGTGCGTTCGAGCGCATTTTGCAGGGCCAGAGCATTGAGTACGGTTGCGAGCATTCCCATGTAGTCGGCAGAGGCGCGTTCCATACCGGACGCGCTCGCGGCAATCCCGCGGAAAATATTGCCGCCGCCGATGACCACAGCGACTTCAATATCCAATGCCACGACAGAGGCGATCTCCGAGGCGAGGCCTTCTAGGATGGAGGGTTGGATGCCGTAGCCCTGCTCACCGGCCAACATCTCTCCGCTCACTTTGAGGAGGATGCGCCGATAGTTGGCAGAGTTCATGCTTCCCCTAATTGATACCGGGTGAAGCGGCGGATGTTCATGTTCTCGCCAATTTTGGCGATCTTCAGTGCAAGGAGGTCCTTAATCGTGACGGCAGGATCTTTCACAAATGACTGTTCGATGAGACAGCTTTCCTGGAAGAATTTTTCCAACTTGCCTTCGACGATTTTGGGCCATGCGGCAGGGGGCTTGCCCATCTCTTTGGCCTGTCCCTCATAAATCGAACGCTCTTTCTCGATGAGCGAGGCGGGGATATCCTCCCGTTTGACAAAGGAGGGTTTCCCGGCAGCGACCTGGAGTGCCAGGTCGTTCACAAAGATTTTGAACTCTTCGTTCCGAGCGACGAAGTCGGTTTCACAGTTGACCTCGATGAGGACACCGATTTTCCCGCCCATGTGGATATAGGCATGCACGAGGCCTTGGTTGGTCTCACGGCCAGACTTTTTGAGCGCGGCAGCCAGGCCTTTTTGTCGCAGGAAATCGATGGCTTTCTCGATATCGTCGCCGTTCTCGGTGAGCGCTTTCTGGCAATCCAGGATGCCTGCGCCGGTTTTCTCTCTCAGCTCTTTGACAAGATGACTTGATCCAGCCATACGTGACGGTCCTTCTCGATAAACAGTGGGTGTAGTCGTTGATGTCTACAGATATCGGGCGTTATAAAGCCGGCGCACTGGCAAAGCTGACAGCTGCGGCCTTGTCTCCCCCTGCCGGAACTGGCTTGAAGTCCGCTTCTTCGCGCTGTGTCCGCAAATGAGCGCCTTCAATGCAGGCGTCGGCAATGCGGGACGTGATGAGCTTGATGGAGCGAATGGCGTCGTCGTTTCCAGGGATCGGATAGGTGACGTGGTCAGGGTCGCAGTTCGAATCCAGGATCGCAATCACAGGGATCTCCAACCGGTTTGCTTCCTGCACGGCAATGTGCTCAATGCGTGTGTCGAGGACAAAAACCGCTCCCGGGACCCCGCGCATATCCTTGATGCCGCTGAGATACTTCTCCAGCTTCACGATCTCCTTCTGCATCTTCATGATTTCTTTTTTCTTCAACCCGTATTGGCTGGGATCGGCCAGCTTGGCTCCCAGCTTTTTCATTTTGTCGATGCTTTTCCTGATGGTCTGAAAGTTCGTCAACATTCCACCGAGCCAGCGTTGATTGACGAAGAACATGTTGGCGCGGACAGCTTCCTCTTGAAGGATTTCAGCGGCCTGCCGCTTGGTTCCGACAAACAGGACGGACTGGCCTGCGGCGACGGTATCGCGGACGAAGGCATAGGCCTGCTCCATCCGAGCCAGTGTTTGCTGAAGGTCGATGATGTAGATGCCGTTGCGTTCTCCGAAGAGGAACTTCTTCATCTTTGGGTTCCATCGATTCGTCTGGTGCCCGAAATGGACACCCGCTTCTAACAATTCCTTGATCGAAACCACTCCCATGCCTTCACCTCCCCTCAAGACTTGCAGAGCACCTACTTTGCGCAGGCGAGGGGGACTGGCCCCCTTATTCTCAAGTCGAGCGACGTCCGTGACGCCGATATGAATTTTATACTGAATCCTTCACGCAAGAGATTATGCGAGAAGGAACTGATCTTCTGACCCCGATAGCCTTGGCACGCTAGCATGGTGACGCTAAGTTTGCAAGACCTGAGCCGTCCAACCAGCACTGTTTCCGTCGCTTGCCGCCTCCTTCAACCAGGTGTTAAGATCGCTTAACTGTTGGAGGGAATCGGTGCCGAACATTTTGCTGTTAGTCTCGCCGAGTTGTGGAGCCTGCCCGTCGGCGAAGAGTTTGTGGAAACAATTGAGAGTGAAGTATAGCTTCAGCTATCGCGAGGTGGATATCACCACGGAGGATGGAAAGAGTCTGGCCGATCGGCATTCGGTCAGAGCAGTGCCGGCCACCATTATCGATGGGCGGCTGACGTTCGTTGGGGTACCGAGCCGGGAGAGTGCCGAGAAGGCTCTGTTGCTCAAGATGAAGCCGCGCGAGTAGGGGAGAAAGATTGCTCCATGATCGACGACGACTTTGAACTACCCGAACTCCCTGTCATCGACAAAGGCCCCCCGCCCGAGTGCCCCATGTGCGGTGATCCAATGGGTTTCATAGATGGTGACTGGTGCTGTGTAGATTGTAACGGCGAGCTATTAGGGCCGGAAACCGGCTAGTCGCAGCGGTATTAGATGCTTCGCCTCGTTACCGGGCCTTTTCATCCAGCGCTTGATCGTGCCCTGGTCGAGGACATTCGGTCCCGTAAGGCCGGAGATCCCTTCGCTCCGCTCGCCGTCATTGTCCCCTCAGCTTCTCTGGTCGAACGGCTCAAGCAAGTACTTACCGGACATGAGCCTCATGCCTTCCTCAATATCCACTTCCTGACGTTCCACCAACTGGCTCTTCGTCTGCGTGATGATCTCGCATTGGTCTCTGAGGCCGGTCCGGAATCGTCCCTGCAACTGGTCGATGACTTCTTCTTCGAGCAATTGGTGCGGCAGATCATTCAGCGGAAACTTCCGGGACTCGAACCGCTCACGCGCCTGCCTGCTTCACCAGGGACCTGGAAGGGCTTGTGGGCGGCGGTGCGCGATCTGAAAGACGCGGTGGTCGCGCCAACGACGGCATTGAAAGCCCTCACGGAGGGAGTATTCGAGGAGGAAGATCGAACCTGGCTCCGCTCCCTGTTCACCCTGCATGCGGCTGTCATGGAAGCCAGTCGATCGCTCGAAGTCGGTTCTCCGGATGATCTGGCTGCCTCACTTGGTCGAGATTTCTCAGGCTCTCCATTCCTCAAAGGGCTGCACCACGTGTTTTACTATGGGTTCTACGATCTTTCGCAAGTTCAGCTTTCATTTCTCGAAGCGGTGATCGACGTGGCGCCGACCACTTTATATTTTCCGCTGCAAGACCACCCGGCCTTCTTTTTTGCCCGCCGATTCTTCGAGCGGCATCTTCTTCCGCTGACAGACACCCACGAGGACCTGAGCGGGGAGGAGGAGGGAAGCACAACGAACCAGCAGGTTGAACTCTCCGTTACAAACGTTATTGGAATCGAAGAGGAGTTGGCGGCGGTCTGCCGTGAAATTCTGACTCTGGTCGAGGTGAACGGTTATCGCTTTGATGAGATTGGAGTGGTGGCTCGCACACTGGAACCCTACCAAGCTCGGTTGCAATCGGTATTCGATCGTTATCTGGTCCCGTTCACGTCAACGGCTGGGAAGCCGCTGTTGCGCGAACCCCTGGTCAAAACACTTTTGCGTCTCGCATCACTTCCATTAAACGATTTCGATCGTGTTGCCATGTTGGATGTAGTTACGTCGCCCTTCTATAACGCCCAGGGCTCCGGCTCGACCGGAGCTGATCTCCGGCCTGACCTTTGGCGTTCCCTGGTCTATACCTTGGGAATTACGAAAGGGGAGGCGGAATGGAACCGTATAGCAGAGCCGGCCAGCTCGTCGATTCTACGGGATGCAGAAGCGGACCGTGGCGATGATGACGAGAGACCGGTCGGGTCGCAGGATACATCACAGCTGACATACTTATGGGAGATCGTGTCGCGGTTAATTCATGATTGCCGGGCTCTCCCCGCGCAAGGTTCGATCGGGACCTTGACCAATGCATTTCTCGAACTGGCGCAATCTCATGTTCATGCGCCTGGGCTGTCCGATCACTCATCGACTGGGTCGGCCGCGTCGGCTGATTTCACCGAGGTTGGCTCGCTGATTCAATCCGCTTTGGCCCGCTTACAACAGCTGGACCCGCTCGGTGGGGAAATTCTCTGGGAGGAGTGGGTCGAACTGTTCCGGCGGGTCTTGGACGAAACCAGCATCCCCGTCGAAGCGGGCCGGCACCAAGGTGTCCAGGTGCTGGATGCCATGACGGCACGAGGCAGGACCGTTCGCGCACTCTTTCTACTCGGCATGAACGAAAAAATCTTTCCACGATACGTGCGGGAAGATCCCTTTCTGCGCGACCGTCAACGAGCTCTGTTGGAATCGACTCTGGGCTACAAGATCGATGAGAAGTTAGCGGGACACGAAGAGGAACTCCTCTTGTTTGAACTCCTCAGCCGCTCGGCGACCAATCGGCTCTATCTTTCGTACCAGCGAGCCGACGAAACAGGGCGGGTCATGGCTCCGTCCAGCTTTATTGCGATGGCGATGCGCGATCCACGATTCATCGGGAAGCCTGAGGCGCAGATTCCTCGCCGGCTGAGCCAGCGGATCAGTGAACAGCCCTCGATCCAAGATCTGTTGGCGGCGGAGGAATTGGTTTTGGGTTGTCTGTTGCAAGGCCACGATGCCCTGCCGGTATTCGATGCCACAGGGCGAGAGCGGCCTCTTTTTGAACAGGGCCTTGTCACCCTCAAGATCATCGAGCGGGAGTCGCCTGAACTGGGTTCCTTCGACGGCATGGTCGGTCTCCAGGCAGCTGGATTACCGGCTGTCTCTGCTAGGAGTTTTTCACCGACCTCGTTGGAGCGATATGCGACCTGTCCCTTTCAGTATTTCGCGGAAAAAATTCTTCGATTGGAACCGATACGGCGGCTTCAGCAAGACCACCTGCCTTCCTTGACGATGGGGACTCTTGTTCATGCATCGCTCCGATTGAGCTATGAACGGCTGGTATCGCATCAGTGGCCCGATAACGCATTGACCGATGCGCTGGTGCAATCCACGGTACAGGAGGCAGTGATCGAGACGTTTGCCGCCCATGCGGCGAGCCAGGGGACAGGATATGCGCTTCTCTGGATATTGGCATGCGAGCAGGTGACAGAACTCGTGATCTCTGTCGTCAGTTCCGACCAGGTGGAGTATCGATCAAGCGGATTCAGACCTGTGGCATTTGAGACTGCCGCCCAAGGTGTTGTCACGCTGGGTTCCGATTCGCCATTCCTGTTCTTGAAGATTCATGGCACCTTGGACCGTGTCGATTATCGCGCCGAGCCTCCTGCGCTCCGTATCGTGGACTATAAGTTTAAGCAGGGAAGTGAAATCAGCGGGGCAGATCGGAACCTCGCGCTGTCGGCTGTGCGAGGGTTGCGGCTGCAACCCCCGCTCTACGCCCATATGACGCTGCCGTCTTTGCCGGCAGCAACCGATGTCCAATTGCTCTTTCTGGCTCCTGAATGGAGGCAGCAGATCTCGCGATCGATCTTCGACGCCGGCCTCTGGACCGGCTACACCGGTGACATGATCCGGCAGACGCTCAAGACATTGATTCAAGGGATTGCGAACGGAGAGTTCTTCATTCTTCCCGATGGCTATTGCGACTATTGTAAATTCTCCGGCGCCTGCCGCCGCCACGACACCATGGCCTGGTGGCGCTCCTATCGATCGCCCCAAGCCAGAGCCATGCGGAAATTAAGAAAACAGAAGGTCGGCGATGACTGAATTTGTGGCGCTCACGGACTCCCAGGATCGGTTCCGAGCAGAGACATCCTGGGACCACAATGTCGTGGTGATAGCAGGAGCCGGGACAGGCAAGACCACGATTCTTGTCAATCGCATCCTCAACCTCCTCATGAGAGAGCCGAGTCCATTGGCCATTACGGAGATTGTCGCACTCACGTTCACAAACAAAGCGGCAACGGAAATGAAACAACGGCTGCGAGTGCAACTCCTTCGGCTGACCGAGCAGGATGAGGACCTGATCAATACTTTTAGAACCCGATACCATCTCTCTGCTGAACAAGTCGGTGAACGAGCGAGGATGGCCCTAGGGCAGCTAGAAAAAGCCCAGATCGGCACCTTGCATAGTTTTGCCGCCCACCTTCTGAGACTTCATCCAGTTGAGTCAGAAGTTGATCCATTATTTCAAGAGGATGATGGGTCAAGATTTAAGGAATTGTTTCACTCTTATTGGGATCGATGGCTAGACGATGAGCTTGGATCGTCCGGACCACAACATGAACGATGGCGACGAGTCTTAGCCGGGACGACTCTCGATGATCTCCGGCAGTTTACTGAAGCTCTCGCCGGAGATTTTGTGGATCTGGATGAACTGGAACGTCAATGCCGATCTCTTCCCCTCGATGGTGGCTTGAAGGATTGGGTTATGGCCATGCATGGCCGCGCAGCCAGTCTTCTTGTCGCACAGGATCGGCCGAAACGGCGCAAGGCTGAACAGATGCTGGCTGCCGCCGTGCAGTCGATGGCACTCCTGATCGAAGAAGGGCCAACCGGCCTCGCTCAACTGACACAGGACGACCAGGCTCTCTTGGAGAAGGATCTTGGAACGGCGCCTGGCGGCTGGGATCGCGCTCCGTTTCAGGAAGCTGCCTCCATCATTGGACTCGCCCAGCAACTCCTCACAGTGGACCAGGCATACTTCAAAGAGGTGGTGACACTCGTACGGCCCTTCTTGAATCAGGTGCAGTATGGGCTGATCACCTCCGGGTGGATTCCCTTCGATGGATTACTGGCACGGGCCAAGACTCTCCTGCGCGACCATCCGTCCGTCCGTGCTCGGATCAAACAGACCTATCGGGCGATCTTGGTCGATGAGTTTCAGGACACAGATCCAGTGCAGTACGAGATTATCCTCTATCTCGGTGAAAAAGCGGGCAGTCATCGGACTCAGTGGCAAGACATAGAATTGGAGCCGGGCAAATTATTTATCGTGGGAGATCCCAAACAGTCGATCTATGCCTTCCGCCGAGCCGACATCGAAGCCTTCGAGCGAGTGGTGGAGAAGATACGAGCCGGTGGGGGAACAGTCTATTCCCTGGTAACAAATTTTCGCAGCAACGAGGCGGTGCTCGCTGTCGTCAACAATGTCTTCGACCGGCTCTTTCAACCGGCAGAGCACATTCAACCGGCCAATGAACCTCTAGCAGTCAAGCCGCAGCGGAACCCGGAGGTGTCGGTGTCTGGCGCGCAACTTCGCCTCGTGACCGCGGGGGAGGACGACGAAGAATTCGATGTGCAGGCTGCAACCAGAGCGGAGGCGGAAGCGCTGGCGCGCTGGCTGAAAGAAGAGCTGCTTCCAGAGACGACGGTCACGGATCGCGATCGGCGCGATGGTCCGCTGAGGCCTGGCCACATTGCCCTGATCTTCAGAAAACTGACCCAGGCACAGGTCTATTTGGACGCGCTTCGCCGCTACGATCTCTCCTATATCACAGACGGGGAAAAGCATTTTTATCGGCGGCAGGAAATTGTCGATGTGGTCAACCTCCTCCGGGTCATTGATAACCCGCACGATTCGACTGCGCTGGTCGGAGTCTTGCGCTCACCTCTTGGGGGGATGGCTGATGGGGATCTGCTGGCCCTCCAGCGGATCGAGGCATTGGGCTACCAACGAAGGGAACGGCTATCTGCGTGGAACCATCCACGGGCAGAAACAGTGCGGCGGCTCTATGAGCGATTGGCTGAACTGCATCAGCTCGCTCCCTTACAGCCTGTCCCCGACGCCATCGATCTACTCTTCGATCGATTGCCTGTTCTGGAGTTGGCCGCCGCATCGCTCCATGGCGAGCAAGCGGTGGCCAATCTTCAGAAAATCAGGGAGATGGCCGAAGCGCTGGCCGATCGCCCCCATCTCACCTTGACCGGGTTTGTCGATCTTATGATGACGCGAATATCGGAACAGCCGGATGAAGCAGAAAGCCCCCTGGCTGAAGAATCGCTGGACGCAATCCGCGTGCTGACCATCCATAAGGCCAAAGGATTGGAATTTCCTATAGTCATTCTTCCCGGCCTGCACCAAGGAGCCAAGAATCCTCGCAAGGGGCCATCCGTGCATCATGATTGGTCGAGCCGCTGTTATAGCGTGCGGATGGGAGGCCGTTCGAATCTTGGAGCAGTGCTCGTCGATATGAAGATGGCGGCGCGGGAGGAGGCGGAACAACGGAGACTCCTGTATGTCGGGATGACCAGGGCACGCGATCTGCTGGTCTTATCCGGTGGTCAGACTACTAAGCCTGGACATGACACAGTCCTTTCTTTGCTCGGAGAGGCAATTGAAGACGAGGATGGGTTTTCGAAATCTGACCAGATCCGTATTGGAACGAGCCGGCTCACTCGCGTGATCACGCCGGCCACGGTCGCCGCAAGACGGCGTATACAGGGACCCATGGCAACCATGGTTCCTCAACCGAGTCTTGGTCCCATCCTTATTCGCCGACAGGCAAGGCAGGTTGAGTGGGACAAGAGTCGAACAACGCCGCGACACCTGACTCCTTCGAGCCTCATAGGAATAAGATCCAAAGCAACGACCCCCCGTATTGTCGCAGGCCGTCACGCCAACCTGAGTCGGCTGGTAGGAGTCTGTGCCCATGCGGTGCTTGAACAGTGGGACTTCACCAAGGCTCGTCCAGAGATTTGCCCGGTCATCGAGCAGGTCTGTCGCCTCTATGTGGGACAAGAGTATCCTCAATTGATACCCGAGGTTACGGAGGATCTCACGGCGCTCTTTGATGGTTTCCTTTCCTCCGAGGCCTATAGACGGCTGCAACGCGCAACGGTGCTCGGGCGAGAAATTCCGTTTGTCATGTCCTGTGGTGAGAACCAGCTGATGGACGGGGTCATTGACCTGATTTACAGGCTTGACGACCGGATCTGGATTGCCGACTATAAGACGGACGAGTTGGTGGCTGAAGAGGTACAGATCAGAGTCGATCGCTACCGGCCTCAAGCGGATATGTATCTGCAAGCTGTCGGACGTTCTTTAGGGTTGTCGTCCCTCTCGTTCCAGTTCATCTTTTTGCGGCTGGGATTGACCGTGGATGTTTAGGAGAGATTGCCACCCCAATTCGGCTATACAACAGGCAGGGTACGCCCAATGATCGTGTCCGTGGAGGAATTTGACGCCTGGATCCGAGAGGCGCTTGCCGAACTGCCCCCTCGTTTTGCAACATTGGCGGATGAGGTGTCTATCGTGGTCGAAGAGGAGCCCTCGACTGAGGTCCTGCGGGATCTTGAGCTGGAATCAGAAGACGATCTGCTGGGGCTGTATCAAGGCGTTTCGATTGATCAGGCATCTTTTTTCCAGCCTGCTGGACAATTGCCCGCCCGTATCTCCATCTATCGAGGTCCAATTCTGCGTCTCTGCCGAACAAAGGCCGAGGTCATTCATGAGGTTCGAGACACGGTGGTCCATGAACTTGGACACCATGTTGGGTTGGATGACGACGAGATGCCGTACTAATCGGATGCTGAAAAAGTCCGCCAGCTTCGTTCTCGTCTCATCGAAATCCTCAACGTACCCCAGAGGGTACGCCTCCGGTTTCGACTCGCCTGCGGCCTTGCTGGACGGCCTTTTTGAGCATCCTCTTGGATGCTTTTCCTGTCATGGCATGCGTACGGATGTCGAACCTTGCGCGTACCAAGATCGCTTTTCCGAACATCCTAGGACTTAGCTTGAATCAAGGCCCGCCGTTGATAGCCGATGGCGAGCATGACGATTCCCACGACGACCATGGGCAAGGAGAGGAGCTGGCCCATGGAAAAAGATCCGAGAATAAAACCGAGATGGGCATCCGGTTCACGAACGTATTCCACAATCATCCGACAGACTCCATAGCCGGTGATGAAGGTCCAGAAGAGGGTGCCGGGTGGCGGAGTAGTTTTATTAACGATCCAGATCAAGGTGAACAAGAACACACCTTCAAGCCCTGCCTCATACAGCTGTGAGGGATGGCGACAGGCAGGCCCTCCACTTGGAAATACCATACACCAGTCAACATCGGTCGCTCGGCCATACAACTCGCCATTGATGAAGTTGCCGATTCGCCCAAACCCTAGTCCGATCGGCGTAACGGCAGCGGCTAAGTCCGCAACCTGGTAGGCAGGAATATTCTGCCGTTGGCTGAACCAAAATAAAGCGACGATGACTCCGATCAGACCGCCATGGAAGGACATGCCCCCTTCCCAGACTGCGACGATGCTCGCTGGGTGCTGCGTGTAGTACGAAAAATTATAGAAGAGTGTGTAGCCGAGCCGTCCTCCGATAAACACTCCGAACGCAGCCCACACGATCATATCGTAGACTTGGTTCTTGGTCATGGAGAGACCGCGCGACTCCACTCGACGCTTAATCAAGAAATAGGCGGAGGTCAGCCCAATCAGATACATCAGGCCGTACCAACGAAACTGCAGGGGACCCAGCTCCAAGAAGACCGGGTTGATATTGGGGAAAGGGATTGCGTGCAACCAAGTCATGAATGCCTCATGTGGCGTATTTGACGATAATAGGTGAGGGTCTCAACCATTGCAAGCACACGAATGACTTACGGACGGTCCCTCCCAGGCCTTGCACAGAGCCAGTTTGGGAGACATGATACTTTCGTATGTTGGTTTTCTGTCACGTCTGTGTTGTGAACTGTGAAAAAAACACAACTGAAAATCGATCGGTATTATTCGTGGGAACAAGATTGAAGCGAATCATTGGAAATTTTCGCAGCTTCTCCTCTGGCACGCTTGATGCTGAGAAGAACAGCATGAGTGTGCCGGCAATCACATTTTTTATTTAACTGTTTCGAAGGAGGTTCACCATGTCGGACCAGGGACGTCAGGCAGCGAAGGTCGCAGCGTTGGTGGCGGGTGGGGCAGTGATTGGAGCGGGGCTTGGGCTACTCTTCGCGCCGCAAACAGGCGCGGAAACTCGGCGTGGCGTGAGCCGTTATGCAAAGAAAGCCCAGGTACAAGCGACTCGATGGAGCCGAACAGTGCAATCGGGTGTGAAAGAAGCGATGGATCGCAGCAAGGCTCTCATGCATAAGGAAGAGGAAAGACCGCGGATCGAAGCAGTGTAGCTGCGTCGAATCGCTTCGTGATCAAGTCTGAGCGCAGGACGGCTGTTCCTAGGCTGCTCTGAAACGTGCAGCCTAGCCTGTCCTTGGGGCGAGTCTGTACTTAGACGCTGACCTTGACCGACCTCGGCCCCGATGCTAGAGTCCCGCCACTGTGCGGGAGTGGCGAAATAGGCATACGCACAAGACTTAAAATCTTGTATCCGCAAGGGTGTGCGGGTTCGATCCCCGCCTCCCGCACCAGAAACTAAGGGGCTGCGGTTGATGCTTCCAGTTCTCGATTAAGACCGCTTCTACGCGAACACCCTCCCGTACGTCAAGAACTCCTTGCTGCAGGACTTCACCATACGTTGAGAATAGGGGGAGGATTGTTCAGTGCCGAGAACGACACAGTTGGTCGCAGATCGTTCGCCGCAGTAGAAGGGTCAACGTCGGGCTAGGCTCGAATAAGAAGATGGTCAACGAGTGCAGGGTCTTCGATAGACATGGTTGAAGGGGCATTGATAAATCGTTTCAGTCTCATTCGGTCGTTCTGGCTTACTCGGATTACTTCCACCGTAACCCAGTGCTTGTGAACCTTTGTGATTAGCGCCAGCCGGATATCGATAAAGGCCTCCTCGCCTTCCAACCACAATTGAACGTTTGCGGTATCCCCGACCCTCAGATGATCCGGGGTGCTGAGTTCATGCCCATTCCCCAGGCGTTCGAGCACGCACCCGTCGGCTTCAAGCTGCGTGCTTCCGTTCGCGAGCACACAGTCGATCGTAAATTTCGGACTAGCCCACGCGATCTGAGTCATCATGGTCTGTGCAGGGTAGTATGGAACGGGATGGATGGCTATTCCTCAAGAGGTGGGGGGCTTACCCAAAAGGGTACTGCATGGATAACTCTATGTATTTCCAGTGTCTATTCAAGCCTGTGAAAGGCCGGAATCTATCTATCCCCTCTTTCCACTGCTATTGGAGGAGGGGTGCCGCTTGGCCTCTGGCGCGCATTGAGCGCCAACGCTTTCTCGTGAGGCTCACAAACAGAGAGGCCGGTCAGACAGCCACTTCTTCCCCTACGAATGCCCAATAGGTTCACCTCCGTGGATTCTTGTATCTTCCTTCCGACAGTCAGGAGGTGATTATGGGGTTAGGAGTTATCGTGCTGAGCTACATAGGGCTGCTCTATTTCGGTGCGATCATCGTGCCGGGGGTCGGTTTTGCCGGCCACCTCATGGTGCAGGTACCAAACAGTCTTTTGGAATGGGCGCATGCGCCGGGCTATGGAGTCTTGGCTGTGCTGCTCACGCTCGGGCTGCAACGTCGCGCATGGCCACCGGCCTATGCGCTTCCAGCCGCAGCAACCGCAGCCTTAGTCTTCGGTCTCTGGACCGAAGTGTTCCAAGGATCGGTTCAAGGCAGGGCAGCGAGCGCCGACGATCTGGTGACGGATGCGATCGGAGTCGGTCTTGCGACGTTATTGATGCTCTCTGGAACGATACGAAACAGGATCGCCTTTTTCACCTACGCGCAGTGGCATGTGAAACGTCAGGCGTGAGGCATGAGGCACATGAAGTTGATCGGTGCGAAGTAGGGTACTCGGATCGGCTTTCAGGCTGAACCATCAGAAAATATTTCAGATCTCTTTGTTTCAGATTGACCGGCGACTTTGAGATGGGCGACCCAGTTTCACTCTCCGGTCGCTCGTTACCGAGCACAGGGTTTTGCTTCCTCTTCCATCAGGTTCATCGTCGAACTCACTTCGAGTTCGATAAATACCCCACACCGAGCAGTCCAGAATTTTGGTCGTGCGGGAGGTGTTGGCGGTGGCGTCGGCGGATGATTCAACTCGGGTATTTGGATCTGGATGTTCACAATTGTCATGGGTAGGGCTGGGGGATAGTAGATGAATGGCCAGCCGTATATTCCGAATCGACTAGAGAAGTTTGTCAATGGAGATGCCATCATCCGACTGTCATAGCGCTGCATGGCATCCCCGCTAGCGTCACGAATCAGTCGGCTGGCTGCGGCATCCGTGCCAAGGAGAGGGAAAAGCACTACTGTCAGCGCCAAGACCCACCAACCAGCTTTCATGCCAACCTCCGCTCAAGGAGTCTTTGAGTCCTACGAGGACAATCTAAGGCTAACGATCACAGGTTGCTCACCCTTATTGTCATCATATCCCCCACTGTCCCTTTGCTCAAGTTGGCAAAACCGCACCCCGAAGATCTCCCTCGCTGATTTTCTCACCCGCCTACGCAGGAAGCCACGGCGTCCGGCCTTCGCAGCCCACGCTGCTTTGGCGGAGTAGGCTAAAGCCGTGGGGCGCCACAAAGCTGCACCGGTAACACTGGCCCTGTTGTGCTACCCGATCACAGATGCAAGGTCTCGCGGCAACCTCAGTGCTTTCCCGGAGACGGTCTATCTGGTACCCAGGTCTGTCCAGTCTCTCTCGCTCGTTCACCCATACAAACCAGAAAGACCACATAAACGAGATGGCTCAGCTCTTCGCCCCGCACCACGAAACCGAAAGGATGTGAACCATCAGGGGTGAGGCGCGATACGCGTGAAGGGTTAGGCGTATGGGGTGGGGGTATGGTGCAAGAAATATATCGGAGGGAAGTAGGGTATTAGGACAGATTTTCAGGTTGAACAATCAGAAAAGATTTCCGACCCCTTTGTTCCACCCCTTCATTCGATGTAGTCCCTCTTTTGTAGGTTGTGACGCGCGCACAGTAGTTGGACATTCTCGGCTGTAAGTGAAGTGCCACCCCTTGAGAATGGAACGATGTGATCAAAGTGTAGTTCGTCGTGTGCGTCACATAGCCGGCACTTCCCGCCGTCTCTTTCCCACACTTCAAGTTTGACAGCGGTTGGGATTATTCGACGCCGCTCTGCGTCCATGTGAACTGGTTGAGCAAAGTCTTCGTCACCCTCCACCGCCAGGAGTTTGAACTTGTAGACAACTCTATGTTCGTCATGCTCCTGCCAGGCATCAACGAGATGAAAAACCCCGTTGTATGACCATATGCCTGAGCGAATCTTTTCATAGATGCGAACCCGCTCTGGGGTGCGTTCTCCGTTCTTGAATCGCCGCGCGGCTTCATGGAACTTGCCGTTTTGGGTGAGTTTCCCTGAAGGTAGTAATCCGGGCTGATCAACCGCCTTTGGGTTAGGGCAGGAAGTCACCTTTGGATGGTCGTGGCCTTCATAGATCAGCGTTGTTCCGCCGTCTTCGAGACGATCCCGGTAAGGTGCATTGCGGCGCATCGACATCAGAATGACGGAATGATTGCCTCCAAGGCCGAAATTCATTCCCCGCTGGAGGCTGATACCTTCGCGCCGACACATTTCGTTATGCGAGAGAACGTTGTCGCTCATGTGTTGACTTGTGACGCCCGATCGCGAAGTCTGCGCGGTGAGTTTACTGGAAAGAGGTGAACGTATCCATTGCCCTATTAGGTGGGGTGGGAACGTTGTGTGAGGGGAGGAACGAAGAAAGAGGGACAATCTACGTTTTCATCGTTAGCCGATCTATGCCCATGTGTGGCTATCTACCAAATACTCCTTTCATCCTCTTCTTCCGGTATGGGAGGGGTGGCGTGGCGCTTTCCCAACGTGCGCGCGTTCAACGAGAGAAGTCCGCGACCGCGCGTTGCGCGAGCACAGGAGACTTTCGATTCTTTCCTCTCCAAGCTACTCTCGTCGATTGAGTCTCGCCTCATTCTTCTCGTCTCTCTCGGGAGGAGTGACCGGGTTGCCCTTTACTGCGCGCATCGAACGAGCACATTCTTATCGTGCGCGTTCTGCGAGCAAGAAGGGCACCTGGCCGCTCCTCCCTCTCTCTTATTGCTGGATCCCCGACAGCAGCCACTTCCCATCTTGGGATCGCGTAAAGGTCCAGGCTTCGCCGGATTCGGTCGGCTTCTCCTCGCTGCCTTCGACGATGTAGCCCGGTTCTCCGCGCTTCTTCGTCAGGGATACGTTATAGTCGCGGGCACTCCAGCGAAGTCCCGCCGTCACGTACTGCGTCGCCTGTTCAGTCCAGGCTTCCAGGATCTCCGCACGGAGGAGCACCACATCCTCGACATGGTTCTGGATGTCTTGGCTAGTATTGTCGGCCAGGGCGGCGCTGAAATAATTCAGCATCTCCGGCGTGACGAACTGCCGGAGTTCGGTCAGATCCTGTTTGCTCCAGGCCCGTTGTACATCGGTCAGTAGTTGTTGAAAGGCGGCTTTGTCAGCGGAGGTAATGCTATCGACCGATAGTTTCTGTCTGGTGGTGCCGGACCGCCTTGCCGGCAGATTGTCGTTGGATGGGTCGCGGCCTGTAATCCCGGAAAAGTCAGGGAGAGATGGCCGTTGTATTTTCAAGAAGTAAAAAACTGTCAGCGCCGCCACGAGCAGGAGGATCAGAAGAATTCCAGCAGAGCCGAGGTCTTGGGTGGTGTTGTTGGTTTCGGGAGCAGGCGTATCGGCTTCAGTGGTCTGCGCGCTGCTGTTCGTCGCTCCGATGAGCATCTCACCGATCAATAATCCGGCGGCTCCAGCTGCGAGCCCAGCCGATAGAGGAGAACGGTGCAGAACGAGTGTCGTCGTGTTCAAGGCAAGCACCCCGTTATCGGTCTCGGAGGGGTCGACTACATTGATGAGCTACTTGAAGTATCAATGCGAAGCAACAAAAGTAAGAAGTTATAGTGTTGCGGATTTTTGGGCAGCGCGGATCGCAAGCTCTTCGGGGATGAGATAGCGTCTTGGTCCGAGGATTGCCGTACCGATGCGCACAGTGGTCGCGCCTTCGGCGATGGCGATATCCATATCTTCCGACATGCCCATGGAAAGCGTATCGAGTTCGTAACCATCTTTCTTGAGTCGGTCGAACAGTTCCCAGAGCATATGGAACTGGCTGCGCTGCAGGGCGGTGGCGGTCGTGAGTTCAGGGACAGCCATCAACCCGCGCAATTTCAGACGGGGCAGGCGAACGACATGGGCTGCCAGCTGGGCCAGCTCTCCGGGCGCCACACCGCTTTTACTCTCTTCTCCGCTCACGTTTACTTGCAGACAGATTTGCAACGGCGGCAGTGATTCGGGCCGGTCTTTTGCCAGGCGGTCGGCAATTTTTATCCGGTCTACACTATGAACCCAGACGAAATTTTCTGTGATGCGTTTGGTCTTGTTGCTTTGGATCGGGCCGATGAAATGCCACTCGATCGGCAAGTCGGTGAGGGCCGGCATTTTAGCCAGCGCTTCTTGCAGATAATTCTCGCCAAAAATCTTTTGTCCTGCATGCCAGGCTTCCCGCACTCGCTCGGGCGGCTGGGTTTTACTCGCGACCAGCAGCGTGATCTCATCCGGCGCTCGGCCGGCTGATTGCGCCGCTCTGGCTATGCGGTCTCTGACGGCTTGCAAACGTGAGGCGACTGTTGTGATCTGCTCCATTAGCGGTACAGGTGCTCCCGCGTGAGGGGCATGGTGTTGTTCAGTCCGTTCGTAAAGAGGACATGATAGAGCCGCATGTCCCCATAGCGAAAGTTGGCAACACAACCGTTGAGAAACATCCGCCACATGCGAACGAAGGAGGCATCGTACATCGCCTCGATCTTTTTGACGTGGACCTCGAATCGCGCGCTCCACTTCTCAACCGTTCGCGCGTAGTGCGGGCGCAGATTTTCGACGTCAGTCGGAATGAGCTTGGCTTCGCACATGGTCCGTACGATTTCGTCGAGCGAGGGAATGTAACCGCCGGGGAAGATGTATTTCAACGTCCAGGGATCGCCGGGTACGGGCCGCTCTTGTCCGATGGTGTGGAGTAACCCGATGCCGCCGGGATTCAAGATCGATTGTACCTTTTCCATAAATGTCGGAATGAATTGCTTTCCCACATGTTCAAACATGCCGATGGATACGAATTTGTCGAACTTGCCTTCAATCTTCCGATAATCTTCGAACACGATCGAAATGTCTTTTTGCAGGCCCTGACGCTTCACGAGATCGGCTGCATACTCGACTTGTTCTTTTGACAATGTGCAGCCGACGCCGCGCACGCCATAATGCTTCGCAGCGTAGATCAGCATGCCGCCCCAGCCGCAACCGATGTCGACCAGTGTTTCTCCGGCCTTCAACTGAAGTTTTCGGCAGATGTGTTCGTATTTCTGTTGCTGTGCTTGTTCGAGGGTATCGTTCTCATGGCGGAAGTAGGCGCAGGAATAGGCCATGCTCTCGTCGAGCCACAGTTTGTAGAAGTCGTTCCCGCGATCGTAGTGGTGCGCAACGTGTTTCGTCGAACGCGACAGGGTGTTGAGCGATGTCTGGCGCAGGTGCTTAATGGCGAGCTTTGCCTTCAATCCGAGAGGCAGATTGAGGAATGCGGCGTCCGCTCCGAAGCGGAGCAGTTGTACGAAATTGCCTTCGACCAGAATGTCTCCTGCCATGTACTCTTCGCCGAAGCCCAACGATCCGCTTTCAAGGACATGCTCTGCAGAACGCTTCGTGGCAAAGGTGAGAATGAACTGCGGCTCGCCCGCGCCGTACGATTTTTTCACTCCGTCCCAAAACTGCACCTGAAACGAAACGTCCCTTGCATGATCGCTCAATGATTCGAAGAGTTGCTCGAAGGTTTTTCGCATGATCGTACCCTTCCGGGTGATGGGACATTGTATCGGGGGGAAGCCCGAACACCCTCATGAGGCCTTGCCAGGTGCCTGTGATAAGCTCTTTCCTCGGTTCTTGTCAAGATGCTCATGCGGGCAGAGTGTTGCGAATAGACGATACGGATTGTGTTGGTCTCGTCGAACGTGAGGGGGTTGTTTTTTATCGGGAAATAGCCGACAATGCGTCCCGTTCGTCACTCGGCAATGAACTGGTCAACTCAACCAATAACAACACAAGAGGCGTAACGATGAAATTACATAAGATATTGTTGATGGCGGTTGTTTTGATTGTCCCTGCCAGCGCCTGGGCGTATGGCGATAGTGCTGGGAGCAGCAGTGGGTCAGGGATTTGCGCAAAAGTGAATTTTTCAGAATTCTCGCCAGTCAATAATTCAGAAGTGGCTCCACATTCGGAGTTTTCATTTTATGCTTCAGAATCAACCTTTCCCAATAGCATTAAGGTGACGATAAAAGGTCAGTCCGTACCGGTCACCGTGGTTCAGAAACAAAATGGGTATAAGGTCTCCGGCAAACTTCCCGATACACTCAGGGGGGCCTTCGCGAAAATTAACATTGATGCGAGAGGCATCGCTCAATGCGAAGTCAGCACCGGATGGCTGGTAAAAGTGACTGAATAGTTCCGGTATCCGGTTTATGTATCGATTCAAGAGAGTCGGCAGGAAATCGGCATAGACGGGCCGAAAATATGTTCTTGTAGCGTATGAGGGGGTCACTGTATGTGACCCCCTTTTAGTTTCTGGAAGGTACTCGCGAGCGGTTCTTGCCCTGCATTGCCAGCCGTAAAGCTTCTGCTCAATGCTCTTATGTTCTTGTATGAGGCACGGGGTGAACTCCTCCCCGGTCTTCTCTGCGCTGTGACGATGAGCCGTCATGAATCATGATGGCGATCAGCCAGCCCGATCCATCGGCTTACATTCTTCTGTTTTGGTCGATGCAGTGGAATGGCACGAGGGCCGGCCCTGACGGTCATGGTCAGGAGCGGCCCTCGTCTTGTTTCGCTGGATGTCCTTGTTCAGTGAGAGGGAGGCCTCAGCGGATGCCGGTGATCCGCTTATAGCGGATCACCCGCATAGTTCACGTTCTACTGAGGAAAGGATGTCGGCTCTTTGACATGTTGCCATCCTTCGCCATTCAGTGTGCGAAGGAATGCCACGAGATCACTCTTTTCTTGATCCGTGAGTTCGAGTGGGAGGATCAAGGGATCCTGGTGAGGATTCTTGACGCCGCCCTTGTTGTAGAAGTTCACAACTTCTTCAAGGGTTTTGAAGCGGCCATCATGCATGTAGGGCGCGCTCCGGGAAATTTCCCGCAAGGTCGGGGTCTTAAATGCGCCGATCTCCTCCGCATTCGAGGTCACCATGTAACGGCCAAGATCCACTTTGTTGTCGTCCCAGCCGATGCCAAGGTTATGAAACTTTTCGTCAGTGAAGTTGAATCCTGAGTGGCACTTTGTGCAGCGTGCTTTATCCCGGAACAGGGTCAGGCCCCGTTGAGCCGCTACCGGAATCGCTCCTGCTTCTTGTCCCTGATCGAACTTGTCCGCCGGGCTGTTGCCGGAGAGGACCGTGCGTTGAAAGCTGGCGATGGCCTTGCCCACGTTACCGATTGTGATCTCATCGCTGAAGAAGGACTCCATGAAGAGTTTTCTGTAACCGGGGATCTTCTTCATCTTCTGGATCATCAAGTCATAGTTGGTAAACCCGTGCTCGATCGGATTCGTAAACGGACCGATGGACTGATCTTCCAACGTTGCAGCCCGACCGTCCCAAAATTGCGCGCTGCTGAACACGCGATTGAAGGATGCCGGCGCGCTACGGCCGCCCTTCTGACCTCGGATACCTGTGGAGACCGGCATGCCGTCCGTAAACGCAAATTTTGCCAGGTGGCAATTCGCGCAGGCGATCGTGTTGTCTGCCGACAGTCGTTTGTCGAAGAACAATATCCGGCCTAGCTCGACTTTCTCGACCGTCATCGGATTGTCCTTAGGAATGACTACGGCGCTCTCTTCTAAACCAAAAGGCATCTTGAGCTTGTACTCAGTTGCCGTTGCAGCTAGGGGCGACAACATCGCCACTGAGCTGATGGCTAAGGCTCCAAGAAAGCTCTTGCGCAACAGAGACGAACCTCCGAGCACTGGCTGTCGGAGTTCGTTGTTCGGTACGGCTGGCTTCATTGTGGCTCCTTTCATTTGGGTAGTCATGACGTGTGTCCTTTGCTTTTGATGAGCGTTCGGTCGTTTTTGATTGTGATCTGCGCAGGATCGAAGCATTCGAGACTTGGAGCGTAAAGGCAGGTTTTCATGGCGCGAATCCTAGCGATCATGCTCTTTGTTTGCAAGTTCTTTTTTCAGTTCCCTCCCGCCGGCTACCCGGTTCTCAGAGCTGTATTCCGGCATGTAGATGGCACCGAACCAGATTGAGCGCAAGACTCGATCCAGCAAGGTGGTATTGATGTTGCTCGGTCGTGCGAGGCTTCTCTGGGCAGAAGGTTGGGTGGTAGGTGAGCCCTATTTTCCTCGACGCAGGGCATCGCTAACTCTTGATTGTTCAAGGGGTATTTTTCGATAGGTGGGTTCGTTTGATCGACCGGCTTGAGGTCATCTCCCCGAAGCGCGCGCTTCTTCTATCAGCGCGGCAAGATCGGGCGGAATCGGCAGGCTCTTGAAAGGGTTGACATTTGTCCCGCCGGTGTTTCCCTGAGGTACTAGACCAAAAGCCGTGCCCATGGAAGCGCCGACGATGCGCAACAGCTGCCCTAAACACTCGCTGATGTTTTGCTGGCGAATGCTCCAGAGGAACATGTGCCAGTGGACGCGAACATGTTCAACCGTCGATGTTTGTCCAAGTATGTGGGCGCGCTCCAAGTGCGAGAAGGCAACGTCTGGTTTCCCTCCTGCTTCGGCTTGATAGGCAGCAAGAATTTCTCTCTCCACGTATGGACGGATGCGGCGACTAAACTCGGTCACGTATCTTTCCTTGACGCGCAACTCATGAGAATGAGCAGGAGTTGCCTGGCTGTACGATGGGCGTCATGACGGCTGCGGCCTGTTCCATTACCCGGCTGCGCTCCAATCGGCAAGATCCAGAAGCGCCTCGGCTACAAACACCAAATCCATGACGCGGGAAAAAGGGGGCAGAGGCTATGTCGCCACAAACTTCAATGCGACGCCGTTGATACAATACCGTAGTCCCGTCGGCTTGGGGCCATCCTTGAAGATATGTCCTTGATGCCCTTCGCAACGGGCGCAGTGGACTTCGGTTCTGGGAAAGATCAATTTGTAATCGGTCGTGGATTCGACCACTTTGGGGTCGATCGGTTGCCAAAAGCTGGGCCAGCCTGTGCCGCTGTCGAACTTGTGTTCGGATGAATAGGCCGGAAGATCACAGCCTGCGCAGTAGTAGATGCCTGGTTTCTTATTATCGTGCATGTTGTCGGTAAAGGGGCGCTCGGTATTCTCATGGCGTAGGACCCCGTAGGCCATCGGTGAGAGGAGCTTTTTCCACTCCTCGTCGGTCTTTACAACTTTGACAATCGCGGGGATTTCAATCTTTGGCGGCATAGTACTGCTCCTTTCTTGTTGGGTCCACCACAAGGTGAGTCGAGGGCCCGAAAGTATCCTTACACAGCGATCACTCTGGCCGCAACACAGTGGTAGGGTGTGGAAAAACGCTCCGAGCAACGGGCGGGACAAGTTAGTCTGGTTCATCTGGTTCTACTGAAGAAACCAGACAGACCAAATAAACCAGCGAAACCATCCGGTTCTCGCCCTTCAAGCGCACCAGTCTGTTTACACTGAGGCTGGGGCAATGCCAGTTCCGAAGCGGATGCTTCCGGGAGCCGCGGTATCAAGGTTGAAAGCAGCGGGAAGGACCTCCTCGATTCGTTGTACAAGAATGAAGGTTAGATTGTCGCGCACTTCTTGCGGTACGTCCTTTAGGTCTTTTGCGTTTGCCTTTGGCAGAATAATCCGTTTGATGCCGGCCCGATGAGCGGCTAAGACCTTTTCTTTGATCCCACCGACCGGAAGGACTAATCCGCTCAGACTGATCTCACCGGTCATGGCTGTATCGCTACGTACGGCTTCTCCGATATACGAAGAAGCAAGAGCCGTGGCCATCGTGATTCCGGCAGAAGGCCCATCTTTTGGGATGGCTCCGGACGGCACATGGATATGCACCCCGTTCCGTTTGAAACGGGAAATATCGAGCCCCATACTTTCAGCGTGTGACCAGAGGTAACTTCGCGCAGCTCTGGCAGACTCCTGCATGACATCTCCCAACTGACCGGTGATCGTCAACTCGTGGCTGCCGGGGAGAAGCGTGGTTTCGATATAGAGAACATCTCCGCCACTCGGAGTCCAGGCGAGCCCGGTGGCCACACCGGCGGGCAACACCTTGCGCGCCTCCTCCGGCATAAAGCGTTCGGAACCGAGCCACTCTTCGAGGACATCGGCCTGAATGATGACGGGCTGCCGTTCCTGGCCTTCCGGCAGATCGGCGAAGGTCAAGGCGACTTTTCTGGTCAGGCGACCGAGCATCTGTTCCAACTGGCGGACTCCCGCCTCTCTGGTATAGCGGCTGATCGCCAGGTTCAAGACCTCATCTGAGAGCGGGGCTTGACTGGCATCCAAACCCGCCTCCTTGAGCCGCCTGGGCCAGAGGTAGCGGCGGGCGATCTCGGCCTTTTCCCGTTCGCTGTAGCCTTGCAGGCGGATAATCTCCATCCGATCCAACAGGGGCTGGCTGACCGTGTCGAGCGTGTTCGCCGTCGTGATGAAGAACACCTTCGACAAATCGAACGGGAGATCCAGATAGTGATCGCGGAACGTATGGTTCTGCGCTGGATCGAGGATCTCCAATAGTGCCGCTGCAGGATCGCCACGGAAGTCTCGGCCCATCTTGTCGACTTCATCGAGCATTAACACAGGATTGTTAGCGCCGGCACGGCGAACGGCCTGGATAATGCGGCCTGGTAGCGCACCGACGTAGGTCCTGCGATGGCCGCGCAGCTCTGCTTCATCATGCACGCCGCCCAAGCTGAACCGCTCGAACGTGCGACCCATGGCTCTCGCGATGGATTGTCCTAAGCTGGTCTTCCCAACACCCGGAGGGCCGACCAGGCAGAGAATCGGCGCCTTGGCCGTCGGATTCAGTTTCAACACCGCCAGATGTTCGACGATCCGTTCCTTTACTTCTTTAATGCCATAATGGTCGTCTTCGAGTACCTGACGCACCTTGCTCAGCTCCAGCTGATCTTTCGAAGCCTTCTTCCAGGGAAGTTCCAGCACCAGATCGAGATAGGTTCTGAGGACTTGATGGTCAGGCGAGGAGGGTGGTACCTTCGCCAATCGGGCGATTTCTCGTTCCACTTCCTTGCGCACATGATCGGGAAGATCTGCATCCTGAATCTTCTTTTTCAGTTCGGTGATCTCGTTTCCTTCTCCTTCGCCCTCGCCGAGTTCCTCTTGAATCGCCTTCAGCTGTTCACGGAGGACATACTCCCGCTGGCTCTTGCCGATCTTGGTTTGAGCGTCGTTGGTGATTTTCTCTCGCAATTGCAGTATCTGGATTTCCTTTGAAAGTGCTCCGTACAGCGATCGCAACAGCTCAATCGTAGAAGAACTCTCGAGCAGTTTTTGCTCGTCCTGCACGGTAAGATTGAGGAGCGAGGCCACGCGATAAGCCAAGGAGACGGGATTGTCCTCATTACTGAAGGCCGCTGCTGCTTCCTGAATACCAGGGGCCTGAATTAATCGAGGAAGGTCAGTCACCAATTCCTGGATGGCTCGGTGGAGGGCCTGGATTTCGGTGCCTTGGCCCTCGGGATGATCGAGTCGGCGAGCCTGTACGAGCAGGCACGGATTTGATTGTTCGACTTTGAGTAACGCGACGCGCTCGAGTCCTTGCACGAGCACATGGATCATGCCTTCTTCTGACCGACCGATCTGTTTCACGATGGCTTTCGTGCCGATTGTGTACAGATCTTCGAGTCCCGGCTCTTCTGTCATGGGGTCGCGTTGTGCGACTACGAGAATGGTCTTGTCTTCAGTTTTCGTCGCCGACTCTACCGCGGCAATCGACCGTGCCCGCCCAACCGTCAAGGGCATCATGACTCCAGGAAATAGCACAGTACGTTTAATCGTGAGTACCGGTAGCGTGACAGCCATTGTCCCGTTATTCATGTGGAAGCGTCCCTTCGCTCGGCCGGTGAAAAGACAGGAGAAATACGTCTACGTAGGTAGATAGCTTTCGTCGAGCACAAGTCAAGGGGAGGGACGAAAGAGATGCGGTAACCACTTGTAATCGTAGGGGTGATATAGAATTAAGCTTTCTTCATCGATTGGCAACGATTCCGGAGATGATGAGACGCTACCCTCTACTTTTGGGCGCGGGAATCGTTTTGCGCATGGACCCCGACACGATTTTAAATTCATATAACCGGCATTCCAGCGGACCGTTGAAGAGGGGAATGCGTTTCGATGGTGCGAGGCCGATCAACTTGGGGACTCGTAAATCGCCGGTAAAGATATAGGCTCGCCATCCGCTGAATCGCTGCTTCAACCAGTCGCCTAGTTGAGGATAGAAGGCATCGAGTTCTTCGGGCTGGCTGAGCCGGACTCCGTAGGGAGGATTGATCAACAGCACGCCCTGTTCAGCCGGAGCCTCCAGGGCGAGCACGTTACTCTGCTTCAGGCGAATATCCACAGAAACTCCTGCGCCCTGAAATGTCCGTTGCGCAATCTTGACCGCGGCAGGATCCTGGTCAGAAGCATAGATGGCGGACGGCATCTCCGCCAACTGTTTCAGTCGAGAGGCTTCCCGCAGATGGCCCCAGCGTTGGGTATCGTGGATCACTAGGCGCTCAAACGCAAAAGAGCGGGATTGCCCCGGTGCGATCCGCCGCGCCATCATGGCTGCTTCAAGCGGAATCGTTCCACCGCCGCACATGGGATCGAGTAGTATGTCGTCGGGCGTCCAGCTAGCCAATCGCAGCAATCCGGCCGCCAGGTTTTCTCGCAGGGGTGCTTCGACGGATTGGACACGATGCCCTCGCTTGAAGAGCGGCTCGCCGGAGGTGTCCAGATAGAAGGTCACCGTTGACGCATCGAGAAAGGCGTCCAACCGGATATTGGGGCGATGCCGGTCTACAGTCGGTCGCTTATGACGCGCCGAGACAAACTTATCGCAAATGGCATCTTTGATCCGCAATGTGATGAAGTCGAGACTGGTGAGCGGACAACGGCGCGCACTTACTTTTACCTTGATAGTCTGTGATGGTGCGAACCAATCAGGCCAGAGCAGGCTATAGGCCGCACGGTACACATCGTCTTCCGAGCGATAGGGGACCTGTCCGACTTCCCAGAGCACGCGGCTGGCAATGTGACTCCTGAGATTAACCCAATACATCGTTGACCAGGGGGCTTGGAAGGCAACCCCGCCATCCGTTTTCGCGGTCGTCGGCACGCCAAGGTCGTGGAGTTCCTGATCGAGAACTCCCTCTAATCCGCGCGGGCAGGGTGCAAAGAAGCGTAGTTTTGTGTTATCCATGCTCATCGCGTTATCGTTCGTGAAGCGTCGTTCGTATCTCGCTTCGCGAAGTACCGTTCACGAGATACGTTTTCGTTATGAACTATTGCAGTGCCTGCGGTGCCCCTGTTACCAAGAAGGTCCCCGTCGGCGACAACTTGCCTCGGTTCGTCTGCGATGCCTGCCGGGCCATTCATTATCATAATCCAAAAATCGTTGCAGGCTGCATTCCGGAGTGGGGTGGTGAAATTCTTCTCTGCCGGCGCGCCATAGAGCCTAAATCCGGTCTCTGGACTTTTCCTGCCGGTTTTATGGAAATCGGGGAGAGCATCGAACAGGCGGCCGTTCGCGAGACGTTTGAGGAAGCGCAGACGCAGATGGAGCGTATCTGTCTCTTCGCGGTCCTGAGTCTCCCGCACATCGGCCAAGCCTACTTGGTATTCCGAGGGCCGATGCGTTCGCCGGATTTTGGGGCGGGTGAGGAAAGCCTCGAAGTGCAGTTATTCGCACTCTCTGCAATTCCCTGGGACAAGATCGCATTCCCTGTGGTCAAGGACGTTCTGCGCCGCTATGTCGATGATGTGACACGAGGCGAGTTCCAAGTGCATGTGGCCAGTTTACCAGACCGACTTACCTAATCCCTCAGGATGCTGAAAAGCCTGCCAGCGGCGTTCTCGCATTGTTCAGACTCTCAACGCTGAAAAGAATTCCTCGGACGTCGGAAGCACTGGAAGGGCTCTTCCGTTCGCCAAGATCCATTCTAGGGGCGAACGGCCCACACGAAGTGCGGTATGTACCTCCTCGGGCCTTCACTCGCTGCGGCCTTGCTGAACAGTCTTTTTGAGCATCCTGCAACTACCCGTTAATTGAGTGTGGGAATTGTAAGAAATGGCAGGTTGCGGCCCTCCTCATCGTGAAGAAAACGAAACCCGGCTGCCTCAGTGTAGTCGACTGTCACCCGCTCCATCCGTGACGCGCTTCGCCGATCCATCGCAATGGTGAGGCCATCGATCTGCTGAACGTCATCGTCAGGTTGAGTATTCGCTTCCAATGTAAGGCTGAAGCTTAAGTGTGAATCGTCCAGGTCTCGCACGGAAATCCTGACGACTGGATCTTCAGGATGATGGACTTGAATTGCTTTCAATTGTGCGGCGGCGGCAAGTGAGATGGCAATCATGAGCGCAACTCTGTGTGGCGAATGATGCTGTGAATATCGACCAGGTGATCTTCCCGATCGACGGAGTAGAAAATTCTCCAGTCTTCGACCGCATATTTTGAAAGGCCAGGCAGGTCTGACGCGATGGGTTCGTGGCGCAAGTTATCGACGTTGGAGGCGATCCATTTGGTCTTGTCCAACAGTCGCTGCGCCATAGGTGGCTCAAGCTTCGCAAGATCTTTGAGGATAGCCGGGCGATAAGCTAGACGATACCAGGCCATGTCGTCCTTACCAGCGGAGGCCGAGCTGGTTGGCAATGTCCTCGCCGGATAGTCTTTCCGTACTGGACATGGACTCCTTCAGACGGGCGCGTAGGCCATCGCCGAGTTGGAGTCCGAGGTCAGGATCACCCAGTAACTCGCGCAGACGATCGTCGACGATGCCGCGCACGAGTTCTTTGAGTTGCTCCTGGGAGAATTGGGCGAGGTCCATGAAGACAAAGGATACGGAGGAGAGCGCCTAAAATGCAACTAACGTGAAGGTCGCCTACTGAGGGCCGGTTTTGAGCTGAAGCCGTTGGATCAGCCTTTGAATCATGCGGTCCAGCCGGTTTTGATGTGATGGAGCCATCGTTAGAAACTCTAGGCCGATGCCAGCGGACCCAGACCAACGGACTGCGGCATTGTCGATCAAGATGGGCTGAGACTCACCTGGAATATGCAGGTGGATGGTGAGTTGCATGCCGGTAAAGGGGCTGATGATACTGTCTACGCAGCATCCCTTTGCTGAAAGGTCCCGGACTGATCCGGCATGACGAAAGCGATTCTGGTGCACCAAGGTGCTGGAGAGCGACACGGGAAATCTGGGATGCTTTCTGGTGACCATAGCGGTGTATTGAGCAGTTCCTATGGGACGATATTCGCTTGGGTTGCGAGGAACTGCTCCAGACGGACTCGTTCCAGCTCCTGCATCTCAAGAAATTCCACGCCAAACTCGAGTTCAAGGATCCATCGAACTGTGGCGGCTCGAATGGTGATCGCGAGAGTCTGTTCCGGAATCCGGAGGTGCACGGCGAGGAGCGCGCCACTCTTTACCGCAAGATCGCTCACGACCTTGCAGCCACCCACCCCGAGATTGTAGACGATCCCGATCCCGGCATGGTCGCCTTCGAACGTAGCAGGGAATTCGACCTGATAGCGGACGTGCTGTCTCTGTTCCGTCACATTGATGTCTTCAGCAGGCATTCGTTTCAACGGTTGCTTCTGCGATAAGGCTCCCTGACCGTGCCGTCGCCTCACATGAGGCTAATCGGTGAACGGGTGGTTGTCAAAGAAATTGGAATTTCAAGTCATGCGAACAATGAGGAAAGACATAGTGGGACCTGAGGGAAGTCGCTCTATGAACGATGCTAGTGAAGTTGCGCAGAAGAGAGGGAAGATCGAGCGATTTAGACTCACATGATAGATTCCTGTCGGGCCCGCGGCAACTCTTGGTACATCGGCCACAGCATGTGCTGACTGGTTGCCATTTGATTTTCAGTGGACAGACTTCTAGAATGCGGCCATTGGATTGATATGGCGATGCCGTCCACCTCTGGCTCACGAACACCCGCTCAGCGTAAAAAGAAACGATCAAAAAAGCTCCCAGGCCTTGATGCATCACTGAAGCGCCGCTTTCAGTCTCGGTTGCTGAAGTGGTACGAAAAACATGGCCGCGATCTGCCTTGGCGAAAAACATCTGATCCCTATCATATTCTGGTTTCTGAAGTGATGTTGCAACAGACTCAGGTCGATCGGGTGATTCCGAAGTATCATGAGTTTCTAGAACGTTACCCAAGCTTTGAAGAATTGGCTGATGCGCCGGTCTCGGATGTGAAGAAGACGTGGTACCCGCTGGGTTACAATATTCGACCGGAGCGGCTGCATAGTATTGCATGTGAAACAGTAGAACGGTATGGAGGCCATTTGCCGAGCGATGCGGAGGAATTGCTGTCGTTCAAAGGAATTGGACGGTACACGGCCGGCGCCATTCGGTCGTTCGCATTCAATGAAGATGCGCCGATTCTTGATACGAATGTGATCCGGGTCCTCCATCGTGTTTTTATCGCAAAGGGAGATCCTAAGGCGCAAAAGACGAAGCTCTGGCAATTGTCAGAAGCCCTGATCCCGAGCGGGAAGGGCTATGATTTCAACCAGGCGATCATGGACTTTGGGGCTACCTGCTGCACGGCAAGAAGTCCCTCCTGTCGGCGATGTCCGATGAAATCTTTTTGCAAAGCCTATCCTTTCGATCAGAAATCTCGAACCGCGACGGTACGGCATGAGAGTCGTTAAAGTCGCAGCAGGTCTTATTTGTCATGAAGGTCGCTACTTGATCGCCCGGCGGAATCCTGGCGTACACTTGGCGGGTTTCTGGGAGTTTCCAGGCGGAAAGTGCGAGTCAGGTGAGACATTAGAAGCGTGTCTGCGGCGGGAGTTGTTCGAAGAGCTGGGTATTCGTATCGATGTACCGATCCCGTTTCAAGCAGTTCGGCACGAGTATGCAGAGAAAATTGTGGAGCTGCATTTCTTTCATTGCCGAATCGAAGTCGGGCATGCCGAAGCCATCGACTGCGCGGAAATTCGATGGGTTTGGCCGCACGAGCTAGGGGGCTTTGAGTTTCCTCCAGCGGACCGTCCGATCATCGAAGCCTTACAGAGACAGGGCATAGGACAGGCGTTATGAAGATTGTCCTGGATATTGAGACGATTCAAGCGCCTCGGGAAGAATGGGCAAGGCTGGTGGGGAAACTTCCATCAAGCCGGGAATTCGAACCGGCAGGCGAAGGCTACGATTTGTTTACGGCGGGAGCTGTCGAAGCTGAACAGCGTGCCGAGGATGAGCAATATGCGAAGTCCGCCTTTGACGGCACATTTAGTCAGATCGTCTGTATCGGCCTACTGGAGTTCTCCGACCAGCTCGAGCCGCGTGGGTCAGTGGCCTGGTATGGCCGGGATGAGCGGGAGTTGCTGCGGCAATTCTGGAGCCGTTTGGCTCAGAATCGTCCATCGCTCTTCATCACCCATAACGGCCTGGGCTTCGACATTCCGTTCATTAAGAAGCGATCGATCATTCACCAGGTCAAGCCTAGTCTGGACGTCAACCTTGCCAAGTTCCGCGCGGAACCGGTCTACGACACGATGGCAATATGGAGCAACTGGGATACACGTGGATGGGTGAAACTCGATGTGTTGGCGCGAGCACTGAACGTCGAAACGAAATCCGGCAGCGGGGCTCAGGTGGCTGAGATGTGGGGGAAAGGGCAGGGACAAGAGCTGGCTCGGTATTGCCTGCAAGATACCTATGTCACGTATGCCTGTTATTGCCGGATGAACTTCCGGCAGCCTCTGTCCAGTGAGGTTGTCTTGCTCCAGCCGGAATTACTGAATGTCGATTGAGGGAGCTTAGCGGGTCTGTATCGCGTGTGCCGACTTCTTTTTAGGCGCCGGTTTAGCGGATACCTTGGTCAATCTGAGTGCTTTCATTTCCTCGTCGCGATTCCGCAGTTCTCGTTTCATCCATTCCGCTTCCTTGCGAAGCATCATGATCTCGGAGTCCTTCTTGACAAGCGTCTCTTTTGCTACTCTCAAGTCAAAGAGCTTCTGAGCCATTAGCTCGTCCTGTCCCATCACCTGTCCTGCACTGGCAGAGACCGCCTGAGTTTTTGCCGGAGCGACCACTATCGAAGGCACAGTGGAAGCGATCGGCGCGGTTTTCGCCACCGGCATGGCGGCGGGCATCGGCGCACTGGCCAGCGCATGATAGTCGATAATCATCGTCATGGCGCCTGGTGTGCCGCTGGTGATGTAGGCCGGAGTCGGTTCGATGCGTGCAGCAGACTCAGGCATAAAACCGATCGATTCATTGCCTCTCTGGACGCTCATGTAGATCGATCCATTCTGCACGTAAATACTGCCCGTGGTGGGTTCAGAGCCTGACCCTGCCGATGAGGATACGCGAAACCCAACAAGCTGGTCTGGTTTCGCCTTGGACAAGCCTTGTGCGAGCAGGGGGGAGAGAAATTCTGCATCCTCATCGCTGAAAATTCTCATCGGCTTGCTGCCACCAGCGGGCATTCTCGAGGATCCGGTCGCTTCGTCGTTGCGATGTAACCCTTTCACGATTTTTGTGATGGTCAGTTGGTCGATCACAGCGGGATGGCTGGCTTCATACGACCAATTGCTCACTTCTTCCAAGTAGACGCTGCCGGTTGAGTTCTGGGCGAGTTTTGTCCCGCCTGCACAACCGCTAATGACAAAGGCACAGGCAGCGATTCCAAGAAAGCTTCGCATGATCGGATGCTGCACATTCGTTAGTGAGAGGTAGCTTTTCATCGCGCCGCTCCTTCTTTGGGAAGGTTGTGTGCACGTATCCATGGCTAGATGCGGTGTCCTGGTGGCAGGGGAATTACCAGATTCCCAAGCCCATGAGCGCAAAGCTCAGTGCAATCCATCCGAAGAGTCCCATCGCAATGAGAGTCTCTAAGTTTATGGAGGTATCTGTTTTTTCTTTCACATTGCGGTCTTGATTCTCAATCATCCTTCGTCTCCAATGTGTGAGCCAGTCGAGTACGTAGTGGGCGATTCATTGCAAAGCAAAGACTATGCCTTCAGTAAAATAAAGTAGATTCAGCGATGTGCGAAGGCAATGGCCGGAGAAGGGGGTAGGGCTATGGAACGGACTGCCTAAATCACGATAAAGGGAACTAGAACGAAGAGTGAGTGTAAGCCTATGACAATATGGAAGTAAGTCAAAATACTGTGCCGATGTGTTTCATGGGTTCTGAGAAGAAAGACTCCTATCCCACTTTGGACTTTCGGTGGATGGCAACCGTACATTATTTTTTGAGAGTTTTCAGGGATGGAGGAACCTAGTTACAGATCTTGTTCGGAAGTGTTCGTTTTGGGAGCATAATCTACAACGATGAAGTGATTGCAGGGAGGTAGGGTGGTGCCCGCGATATCAATTCTCCGGCGGACGCTCGGCATACAACGTTGTGGACGAGGCATCGTAGATGGCCAGAGAAACCATGTCTCCGGGTCGCGAGGATATCGCGAGTTTGTTCCAGATCACGGTGATGTTGCCATCTGATTTCCCCATGCCTTGTGTGGCAGATCGTTTGGCATCCCCCTCCACCAGGACAGGAATCGTCGTCTTCAGATATTCCCGGTTGCGTTCGTAGGAAATATTTCGTTGGAGGTCGAAGAGTCGTGTCACCCGTTCGGTCTTTACTGTCTCGGAGACATCGTCCGAATACTTGCGCGCGGCAATGGTGTTCTTCCGTTCGGAGTATTTGAAGATAAATGCCGAGTGAAACTGTGTCTCCTCGACAAGCCGGTATGTCTCGGCAAAGTCCACGTCGCTTTCTCCGGAAAAACCACAAATGATATCCGTGCTGAGGACAATATCCGAGCGCAGGGCGCGGATGCGGTCGACCAATGCGCGATATTCTTTGTTGGTATAGGTGCGATTCATCAAGCCGAGGATACGGTCGCTGCCGGATTGGAGCGGCAAGTGAATTTGTTTGCAGATGTGGGGGTGGGAGGCGACGGCTTCCAACAATGAAAGGGGAAAGTCTTTTGGGTGCGGGGAGGTGAACCTCACGCGGTGAATTCCTGGCACGTCCGCGACGGCTGTAATCAATCGTGCAAAGTCCCAATCGCCGAACCGGTACGAATTGACGTTCTGCCCGAGGAGCGTGATCTGCTTGAACCCTTGCTCGGCGATCCGCTGCGCCTCCTGAACAATTCCTTCCGGATCACGGGAGCGTTCGCGCCCACGCGTGTAGGGGACCACACAAAAGCTGCAGAAGTTGTCACAGCCGCGCATGACGGCAATCCAGGCATTCACTCCATCATTTCGGTCCGGTACGACATCGTGATAGGTTTCATATTCCGAAAGATCTACCGCGAGCCCCTTTTGATTCAACCCCTCTTCTTGCGAGACCATCGCATTGCGGATCAACATCGGCAATTGGCGATAGGCATCAGGTCCGGCGAGGACATCGACCAGCGGTTGAATATCCGTCAACTCTTCTTTCAGGTTTTGGGCCATACAACCTAAGACCCCTACGACCAACGGGCGCTGTTGTTTGAGTTTTTTAAGCTCAGATAAATGCTTATAGACTTTATTGTGGGCATTCTCGCGGATTGCGCAGGTGTTCATGAGAATCACGTCCGCACGTTCGCGCTCGTCGGTAAACACAAATCCATCCTGTTTCATGAGCGAGCGCACGAGCTCCGAGTCGTACTCGTTCATTTGACAGCCGAAGGTTTCCAGGTGCACATGGGTCGGAGCGGAAGTCGCTTTCATAGGACCGGCGCCTCTCGGAATGGCTGATGTTCAACTGACAGCTGACCGACTGCCCAGCTGTCCGATACTCCGATGATACGCACCTCTTTCAGGGCATTGGTCAGGTCCGCGCTTGAGGGGACACCCACCTTCAAAAAGTTTGCCGTCGTTCCGAGCCTAAAGTCATCGGTCGATCCTGACTCGAAGAGGACGGGCACGGTGGATCCGATATACCGCTCCGCAAAGGCCAGGCGTTTAAGGCGTGACAGCTCAGCAAGCTTCTTTGCCCGTTGCCGAGCCACTGCGATCGGAACTTGGTCGGGCAGCTTCGTTGCAGCGGTGCCGGGCCGTGGCGAATAGGTAAAGACATGGAAGTAAAAGAAGGGAAGCTCACGCACAATGGCCAGAGTATGCTCGAATGCTTCCTCAGTTTCTCCTGGAAACCCGACCATCAGGTCAGTGCCCAGTCCAAGGCGAGGTATTGACGCCGTGGCTTGGCGGATGAGCCGTGTAAACTCTTCTACGTTATACGGGCGATTCATGGACGACAGGATGGTGTCGTCTCCGCTCTGCAGGGGGATATGGAGATAGGGACATAGCTTCGACGAGGAAGCCATCCAATCTAATAAGGCGTTCGTGACCGTCGTCGGTTCAATAGAGGAAATTCTAATTCGATCGAGTCCTTGGATCTTCTCCAATTGCGCGATCAGCCCGACCAGACTGAGATTGCCCTGGCGATACTGCCCGACGTTCACGCCGGTCAGCACAATTTCCCGGTAGCCTCCTGCGGCGAGTATCTTGGCTTCTCGGATCACGTCATCCTGGAGGCGGCTCCGCTCATGCCCGCGCGCGAAGGGGATGAGACAGAAGCTGCACATCACATTGCATCCGTCCTGGATCTTGAGTAGCGCTCTGGTCGAGTCCGGTTCGCCATACTCCGGCAGGGAGAAATCCTCCCGGCCGATGGTGCGAGTATGGAGTACTTCCGGCGCCGGCTGCTTTTTCAGGATATGGGGTGCTGGAAGAAATGAGGGCAAGTCCCACTTGAACTGATTGCCGACGATGAGATCGATTCCTGGAATGGCGCGCAACTCGTGAACGCCGGTCTGGGCGTAACAGCCGGTGACCGCCACAAAGGCATCGGGGGAATGTCTCAACGTCTTGCGGATGACGTATCGGCAGGTCCGTTCCGCATCGTCTGTCACGGAGCAGGTATTGACGATGAACAAGTCAGTCGGCTCACCGAATTCGACCACGCGGTAGCCATCGCGCCGCAAGCGAGCTTCGAGCACCGCCGTCTCTGCTTGGTTCAGTCGGCAGCCGAGTGTATGGAGAGAGGCGCGTTTCATGATAGGTGGGCCATTATAGGGAGGTCCTTGCGATGGGAGCAAGGATCTCCCGCCAGTTCTTTCCTGTGTGCGCTATCTTTGCTTGAAGGCCTTGGTAGCCCATGGTAGAGTCCCGCTGGCTCCGTGGCCGCCCGATTACCGTGAGTCTGTTGTGACACTTTCGCAGCTGGCGGTTTCCATATTCACGGTATCTCTTCTCCTTCTCCCTGGATCTGGAGGGTGGACGAAGGATCTTCTTCCTGTTGAACCTGACCTCGCGACAAGAATCGATGAGCACTACGATCACGAAGCGCGACTCTTTCTCACGCTCTATTCATTGCGCGGGAATGGTCAAGTCGATTATGTCACTGGTCGTCTCGTTCAGGAGTATTCCAGGAGCACGTACGGTAATCCTGTCTACAGGACGGAAGCCTATCCCTTATTCTATTGGTGGAACCACACGATGTATAACGATCCGGAGCAGGATGGCGTGAACGGGAATGAACGGGTGTACCAAGAAAACATAGAGTTCGATATTTTGCGCTACAAGCCCTGTACCTTCAACGGGCAACCCTGCTGATATGTGATTCGCTGCTGCAAGGGGCGGTTCTTCGATGTCTCTTTGACCTAGCCCGCATTATT
>Ga0134127_10000238_pt1 | contig 61238 bp, 110 predicted proteins | sample KB31753_FD_96459 | JGI IMG/M metagenome (GOLD analysis project Ga0134127, IMG submission 96459) | Terrestrial soil microbial communities with excess Nitrogen fertilizer from Kellogg Biological Station, Michigan, USA - KB3-175-3 | ecosystem: Environmental > Terrestrial > Soil > Unclassified ... | reverse complement strand
TCTGCGGGAAGCTCACCGTGGTAGAGCCGAACAGCCTGCCTGACGCTCAGCGGCAGCGTTGCCCGATCTGCGAGCGGGACCGGCAGACGGTGATCTCCGGGCACCTCCTGGACGTGACCCAGTTCGGCGAAGACCAGTCCATTGCGGACGGACTGGTGAACGGCCGAGTGGTACTGGTCGTGGACGCGTAGGCCGGGGTCGTGCCGTACAAGCCGAAGGCGCGTTGCCCCGACTGCAAGAGCCTGCACGAGGGCACAGGACGCTGCGAGCGGTGCAAAGACGTCACGGAGGCCATCTACCGCGACCCGCGCTGGCAGGAACTCCGGGACCGCGTGCTCTCGGAAGAACCCCAGTGCAAGGTAAGGGGCTGCTGGAAGATGGCCGTGGAAGTCGACCACAAGCGATCCCTGCGGACGGCACCGCACCTGGCGTTCGTGCGCAGCAACGTTCAGGGGCTGTGCAAGCGCCACCACTCGCAGAAGACCAGACTGGAGCAGACGGGATGAGCGTCGGATTGCCGAAAGGTAAGAACGATATCGACTACCGCGCCGGACAGATCGTGGTGCAGCTCCGGGACATCCTGGAAGCGGTCGACAATTTCAAACTGATGCTGGACGCCTACCCCGACGTGGACATGGAAGCCGCAGGGTGGACGCCAACCGAAGTGGCCGTGATGAAGAGCGCGTACGGCGACCTGGCGAAGCTCTCCAGGATCTCGAAGGCGCAGGACACGCAAATTGCCGTGTCCGACTTCATGTTCTGGGCACGGAAACTGACAGGAGTTCAGTGATGGACAAGTTCGTGAAGTCGTTCGTGGCCGTGGCGGGATCGGTAGCCGTCTGGTTCGCGACGAAGGACCCGGAGCAGACCGGGGCCGCCGTCATGGCCGCGTTCGGCGTTTTCCTGATCCCGAACACGGTCGCCTTCGACTACGCGAAGTCGTGGGTGTCCGCGCTGGTGCTGGGCGCTGGCGTGTTCCTCCCGGCGCTGAACGACGGCTTCACCACGGCGGATCTCTGGCCCACGATCGTGGTCGTCGCCACCGCGTTGGGAGTCCTGGCGCTCCCCAACGCGAAGCCGAAGCCGCAATCCAGGACCATCGCAGGCCAGTGGGACTCCGCCACCTGATCGAGAACGGGCCCGACTCTTCGGAGTCGGGCCCCATTGGCATGGAAGGAAAAGGCCCGTGCTGGAAGTCGAGTACTACATAGAAGTGCCACCCGTCTACCCGCAGTACCGGCTGACGGTGGAGAACGCGGAAGAGATCGCACAACTCCTGAAGACCCGCCGGATCAGCCAGGAGCCCGGAGTGGTGGAAGAAACGGGAGTGTCCTGGCATCACGTCATGACCGGTGCCGCGCACATCAACTTCGGCCAGTACCTGGTGATCATGCGCGACGGGTTCGCCGCCGTGTACACGGACTCCCTGGACACCACGGCCAACCACCAGAAGGTCAACGTCGGCGGCACGGGACGCGTGTCCCTGGACACCACCCCGGTCTGATGCCAGCCCGGTACGTCCTGGCGCTGCGCATCTCCGTCGCCATCGCGCTGTGCATCATCGTCGCGTCAGTGAACGTGCTGGCAGCCCTGAAACCCTGAAGTCCTGAGGCCCGACCACCGAAGCGCCAACCCGATGACGTCCTGATGCCCCCGAAGCGTTGGGACGTCATCACGTTTGGAGCACAACGTGGGAAACCACAGACGCAAAAACCATGAGATATCCCTGGTGTTAGGGGAAACGTTCGATCCACAGCGGACAGGGACGCTGCGGCTACCAGCGAGACAGCCCGGCGCGGCGGACCATCACCGGCCCGTCATCTCCCCGGAAGAGCCCTCCACCCTGAAGTTCCCGCCCGTGGCAGCCCCCGCTACCGGCGGCAGGCACAGGCTCCGCCGACCGGCGGCGCTGCCGGAGATTGTGTCTGGGCTGGAAGTCCCCTTGCGCTGGAGTCACACCGCGCAACGGGCCACAGGCGTAGCCGCCGTGGTCACGGTCGCCATCGTGATCGGGTTGATTCTGAACAGGGACCCAGCGCTCCAGAACCAGAGCGCGGCGGACATCTTGATCCCACCCGTCAGCACCAGCGTGACCGAGGAAGCACCGTCCAGCCACCAGGGTCAAACGGTGCGCGATCTGCTCACGAAGTCCACGAGCACACAGCCCCCCACGCTGGAGCCACAGCGCCCGGTGGAGACACCGCAGCCACCTGCGGTTGTGAAGCCTACGGCGACGTCACAGCAGCCCGTACAGACGCAATCAGCGCCACCTCCACCACAGGATGCCTTCTGCGACACGAAGGAAACCTGTATGGCGTACGCGGAGGTGATCGTTACTCCAACCCAGTTGGGGTGCTTTCAAAACGTCATCATGCGGGAGTCAGGGTGGAACATCCGTGCCCTCAACTACACCTCCGGAGCCTACGGACTTGCCCAGGCCCTCCCCGCCGGTAAGTACGCCTCCGCCGGAGACGACTGGAGGGATAACGGGGCTACTCAGCTCCGTTGGGCTCTTGACTACATGGATGAGCGCTACGGGAGTCCTTGCGGTGCCTGGGACTTCTGGGTGATCCACAACTGGTACTGACCGAGCTGCCAGAAGGGCGTGTACACGATGTCCGGTTCTGGATGGGACCTGTTCATTGACCTGATTCCGTTCATCGGTATCGCCCTTCTGGCAGCCGCGTTGAGCTTCGCTACTCGCTGGGCACCGACCCTGTGCCTGGTCGCGTTCGTCCTGGCAATCATCGGGATCGTGGCGATACTCACGCGCTACTACTGAACGGGGTAGGATCTGGTACATGACCAGTACCAGTTACCAGTTCGAAGAGCTGACCGACGCCGAAGTCCCGACCCGGCGCACCAACCCGTTCGACGCCAAGGTGTGGGAGACCTGGGACGAGAAGTACAAGGCGGAAGGCCGCTGGGCCGCCGTCACCGTGGACGAGGACGACGTGAACCGGATCAAGACCCAGATCCGCAGCGCGGCGGAGTTCTACGACATCGGCATGGAGTTCGCGAAGGAGCAGGACACGGAGAACGGCGTCCGGATCGCGTTCCGCGCGAAGGAGAAGAAGGTTAGCAAGGCCACGAAGTAACACGGCCCCGGCCCCGACCGTTCTACCCGCTGGAGATGCTGTGCCTGCTCGAAGTCGCCGGGGCTCATCCAGTCGACTGGGGAAGGACTACCGGACAGAGCGGACAGGCATCACCGACCCGGCCAGCGGGCACCAGGCCCACGAGTACGCCAACACCATCCATTGCGACGCGTGCCGGACGTGGAAGTACACGCACCGGCACGCGTCGCGCCGTTTCGGCGAGTGGATCAGCCACTTGTCCCGCCACCACAGGAAGCCATAGCCCGATGGCAGACACGCCACGCACGTTGCCCACCGTGTTCCTCGTGTTCAACCCACGCGGGGAACTGTTCTCCAGCACCATGGATCTGGGAATCGCGAACACCCGTGCCGAACAGATCAGCGGGATAGTGGTCCCCGTAACCGCGTCCGTCGACTTCCGTAAGGAGAAGGCGTGACGTCCCGAGAGCTGCCCTCATGGGAGGCCCTGGCGGATCTCGCCATGCAGGCGGGTGAACGCCAGGACTTCGCCCAGGCGTTGGTCCTGCTGGACCAGATCGCACTGCACTACCCGAAGAGGGTCTCCAGTGCCCTCCTCCGCTTCGTGGATCGGGCGCTGGCCGCCATCGATCACCCGATGGGTGAGGGGCTGCGGATTGAGGGCCTCACGGTGGTGTCGAAGTGCGATGACCCCATGTGCCACCACAGGCCTCCCCAGTCGGTGCGCAGGGGAGCTGTTCCCACCGTGATGGGCAAGGCCCTTGCGTTCGTGGAAGCCCGTGCCGCGCTGGACGTTGCCGACGCGATGATGATCCTGGCGTCGCTGTCCACGAACGAAGAGGTGAGAGGCTTCGCGCTGAACCTCCTGAACCTCACGTCCTGCGTTGCCCGGTTCGGTGCGATCCCGGCGGAGCAGGGCGAGAAGGACCCGTGCGGCACTCCGGGATGCCAGGTTCCCGCCGCGAAGGGCCGCAGCCTGTGCGTCCCGTGTGCCGCGTCGCTGTCCACAACGGACGTGTCCCTGCGCAACGCCCGACCGGCCGCAGGACCGTCAAGCAGGGGTTGACATGAAACTGTGTTTGATCTTCACCTGGATAGAGGGGAAGGGCTGATGGCTCTCACGAGCGACCCCAACGACCCGCGACTGACCAGGGGAGCCGACGAAGAGCCCGTTCCGCAGGCGAAGGCCTACCTGGTGCTGTCCGCAGCGGAACGCGCACAGGGCTTCGTACGGCCGGTCCGATGGAGTTACCAGCACCTGGTGTGCGGAGCAGTGACCACCATGGCCCAGGCCATCGCGGAGACCTACGCGCGGAACCCCGGCTACTACGGCTCCACCTACTGCACCACCTGCCGGAAGCACCGGCCCGTGGGCGAAAACGGGGAGTTCGTCTGGGACGACGATCTTGGGACGAAGGTGGGCACGTGACCGAACGGAAGTCGCGCTGGGACAGTGCCGTGGCCGTCACGGAGGACCCCCTGAGCTGCCTCTACCTGATCACGATCAGCCTCTCCTACTTGGCGTTGACGGAAGTCCACTGGCTGCCATGGGTGTTCACGCTCACGATGGTCTTCCTGGCCCGGAGGTACACCCTGGACAACCGCGCGGCGAAGGCGAACAGGTGAGCGCGGGGGAGCCCCTGGTCCTGGACCCACGGGACGACAGGTCGAAGGGATGTCGCTTCGAGCGGACCCGTGAGGACGGTTGCCGGAGCTGGTTTCAGAAGGTGGGACAGAAGCTCTGGCACCCCTGCAACCAGGTGTTCGAGCACAGGGGCCCGCACGTGTGCCGCTGTGGGAAGCACGCTGGAAAGGGAGTCAGCCTCCCGGAAGCACGAGAGAGGGTAGCTCAATGATGATCACCAGGACGCTACCGCCGGATGCGGAGGACGCGACCATCCAGGCCGTTGTCGACCACGTCCGGGCGGAGTTGTCCGCCATGGCCGATGCTGACGACGATCCCGAGACCAACGCGGGTGACGTCCAGATCCGTGTACACGCCCTGGATGCGGGGGCCAGGGATGGCACCACCGGCCAGGTGTACGAAGACGCGTGTGTCCTGGTCATCGGCGAACTTGACATGGAACCGGATGCCCCGTACCTGAAGCCCGGATACGACCCCTTCGCGGGTGTCGCCGAAGAGCTGGAGGCCATCGTTCGCAGGGACCCGGCCGCTGCCGCAGCACTCGACTCCGCAGCAGCGAAGAACAGGGGGAAGCATGTCCGCCGTCAGTGACTGCCTGTTCTTCGCCGCCGTCTTCCAGGAGTTCGGCGTACCAGTCGAGTTCGAGCCGGGCTGGGAGATCCGGGGAAACGGCCAGACGGCCGCGTACCAGGGTCTGATCCTGCACCACACGGCCATCCCGGCTTCGTACGAGAACCCTGGCCCCGGTACCAGAGTGCTCCGGGACGGCCGTCCCGACTTGGATGGTCCGCTGTGCCAGATGCAGGGGAAGTTCAACGGGGCTGTGCGGTTCATCGCGGCCCACCCCGCCAACCACGCGGGAGCAAGCGGCGGAAGGTCTATGGGTCCGCTCCCGACCACCAACGCGTTCAACCGCCTGGTGATGGGCCTGGAGATGGACTACGCGGGTAACGCCCCGATGAGCCCGGAGCAGTACAAGATCGCGAAGGTCGCGGCCATCGCGACGAAGCGACTGTGGGGAACAGTGGAGCGGGCCCGACTTCACTTCGAAACCTCCATCGAAGGCAAGTGGGACGCTGGGTGGAAGCCCGGCACTCCCATCGACGCCAACGCCTGGAGGGCTAACGCGCTGGCGCTGGAAGCGGCAGGCGGAGACGGAGACACCATGAGTGCCGCAGGGGAAGCCCTGATCATCGAACAGAACAAGCAGATCCTGAACCAGCTCACCGGTTCCAGGGAGGTCAACCAGTTCCCAGGCTGGCCGCACCAGCGGTTCGGAGCGTCCGTGGACACCCCGAAGGCGTTCACGTTGGTGGACTACATCCGGGGCCTGGACGCGAAGCTCATGAGCAACTTCGACCTGAGCAACCGCCCTGGGGACCTGGTTCCGGACGACGCCGTGGGCCACGTTCTGACGCTCCACGCGCTGCTCCTGCGCATCCTGGACGAAGGCCTGGGCGGCGGACCCGTGATCGTGGAGTTGACGCCCGAACAGGCGTCAGCCCTGGATACACACGTGGCCGCCATCCTGACGTCCCGCCTGGACGAGCTCGCGGCCGAACTGGGCACCACGGAGGACAAGCTGGTTCGCGCACTCCAGCGCCTGGTCCTCACGCCGTCGCTGAAGGCCCTGCCGGGAGCGAAGGTCTGATCATGGGTGCTGATCCGTTCTACGCCCCACTGGGCCACGTGCGGAGCAGCGGCGCGGCAGGGGAGTCGTTCACCGGCTCTCCTGCCGCGCTTGACCTGCTGCGCCACGTGTTCGACCACTTCGAGCATCGGGAGCGCGTCCTGGTCGCGGAGTTCCTGCCCCGCATCGTGCCCAGCGTGGGCCTGCCTCTGCGCGGAGAGGTGGAGCGGATGCTGGAACATCGGCTCCACCACGAGATCGGCCGCGTACAGAAGACGGTCCTGTGGGTGGACAGGGTCAGGTGGTACACCATCCTTGACTTCACCGTGAGAGCCGAGGAAGAGGGCACCGCAGGGTGGACCGAAGTCCCAGCGGACTTCGAGCACCCCGAAGGGTTCCACCCGGCTTGCGCCCTGGTTGCGTACGTCATCCCGCTTTTCCAACCGCCACAGCAGAAGGACTGATCACCATGTCCGATCTCCACTACGGAGCCCTGGAAAGGGCAGAGCGTCAGCGCGGCACTCGCATCGAGATCGACCGCGCACAGGCCGTGTGGTTCGCCGCGTACATCCAGGACTCCTTCGTCAAGGGCTCCACCTGGGAAGGGCTCTCCCCGGCGGAGAAGGAGAAGCGCCTGGCGAAGATCGAAGCAGGCCTGGCACGGATCGGGGTGGACGTCGAATGGCCCGACCAGACCCAGGTACCGACGAAGAGCCTGGAGCAGGTCCGCGCAGAGCTGGACGCCCAGCCGTGATCTCCGAAGAGGTGACCATGCGCGCGGCGGAGGTGATGGCACGCCGTCGCCCCATGGCCAACCGGCACACGGAGTACAAGGGCACCCGCTGCGTGTTCGTGTGGACTGCTCACGCCTACGGCCAGACGGTGTCCTACCGCACGGAAGACGGCAGTCTCAACCTGATTGCCGTGCCCGTGTACACGCCGTCCCACAGGGGGATCACGCTGCGGTCCCTGGACTGCATGGACAAGCTGGTGTACGCGCAGGCGTTGGTGCCGCGATGACCGGTCCGGAGATGCCCGCTGGACGTGGCCCCGTGGAGCCCAGCGCGGCTCTGCGCGAGCTAGCGGGGCAGTTGCACCAGATGTTCGTGGCTCTCGTCGCAGAGGGATTCACGGAGCCGCAGGCGTTGATCGTTATCGGTCACGTGCTGAGGGCCGCAAGGGGTGACCAGTGAGCGATACGCAACCGGCCCAGGAACTACCCCCCTGCGGCGAAGTGCAAATTCCTCAAGCCGTGCACCAGGCCCGTCGTCTGTTCACCAGGGATGAGCTGGAGGCTGCCGCTGCGGCCATCCACGGCCAGGAGTTTCCCAACTGCAAGTGGCCCTGTGTCGCGTTCCCCGACCGGTATCGGCGGATGGCTGGGGCCGCGTTGGCTGCGGTCGGCGGGAGCGTGAGCGAATGAAGGCGTGGCTGCGAGACACCATGAACGCCGTCAGGGCGCGGCAGCGGCGGGAGCGCATGGCGGACCTGGAGCGTCGGAAGGCTGCTTCCCCGATGTACCAGGACATGCTGCGGTGGATGGACCGCATCCAGGAGAACCCGATCGACACCAGCCCTATCAAGCTGACCGGGCCCCAGTGGGAAGCGCTGAAGCGTCAGGTTCCCAGTCGACGTGAATCGGTGATCCATCCGGGACACATGAGCCCAGGTCTCCTGAGTCGCCCCGTACACGTGGTGGATACCCAGGCGGAGAGCACCTTCCCGGAGTGGGCACCATGAACATGAGGGGTCCGGCGGAGAAGGTCATTCCCTGGGACGTGGTGCTGCGGGCCGGTTCTCTCGCCGTGGCCATGTTCCTGGTGGTGCTGGCCGTGGTGGTATTCGTCGCCTGGAGAGTGGGCAAGCGATGATCCACTGGTCGAAGATCCAGCCGAAGGACGCGGCGGACATCGTCCTTCCACGGCAAGGCATCCAGGGCCCAGTCGACACGGAGGGCAAAGAGTGCCCGTGGCCGTGGGAACCGCAGCAACTGGGCGGTAGGCCACTGGGCATGTACCACTGCCCGTACTGCGGAGACATAGTAGTAGCCGGGGTGTCCCATGTGGACTACGTCACTGAGCGGTGGGACACGACCACAGCACAGTGGGTGAACCTGGTGGAAGAGGCAGAGCGGCAGGTGCCCGATGTATCCCCATGAGAACCAGGACTGGCTCCACCTGCGCAGGCGCATACTGGTGAAGAAACGACAGGGTAAGTGGATGGCGGAGTGCACCATCTGCCACCCCACGGTCTCCACGCTCCCGGTCCCCGACCAGACCATCGTGGAGGCGTACGAAGCGGGACTGTGGCACTGGGCGCTACGCCACCAGCCCCCCGAAGAAGTCGAGTTGGAACCCATACCCGAAAGGCCCGACCATGCCTGACCCGAACTCTGGATCTGCTGTGCCACCTGAAGTGGCACAGCAGATCCAGGAAATCAACGCTGCTGGTGCGGCGGAGCACGGCCCAGCCCTGGACGAGATTCGCAGGCTGGCACGGCCACTGGCTACCGATGCCACGGCCCGCGCTGAGGTGCTTCGCCGGACCGAAGCCGAGTTCCACGAAGCGCTCCGCCAGCAGCGTCCTGAGCTGATCCGTAACCACGCCATCGTGGAGCGTCCCGCGTGTCTCGCCGGACCGAACCTCCAGACGTGCCCCAGGTGTGATGCGCCGGTCATCGCTCACGGCGTGTTGGACGGTGTTCGCGTGTGCATGACGCGGTCCCTGTTCGAAACGATGGCCGCGCTGTGATCCCCGCGAAGGCCGAACGCGGCGCCCTCCCTCCCGTCCCGAAGCAACCGCTGCCTGAACGGTGCCAGCGGGGCAGCGTCCAGAGCTGCGGAGCCGCTGCAACACGGTGGGCCTGGTTCCCCGATTACTCCAGTGTGACCGTGCGACGGGGAGACCTGGTGGACCTGGGCGTGGACGGCTGGTGGGCTGGACTGTGCGACCGGCACGCGGCGGAGATCCCGGATGCGCGACTGGAGCCGCGAGGAAGGTGCTCTGAGCCAGACTGTACGGAGCACGGAGACCACGAAGCCCTGTACGCCGAACCTGAATCGTCCACAGCGGACGTATCACCCACCCCCCCTATGCCTCTGCGGCGTAGCGCAATTTCACCCGCTGACGGGCAGACGGTGCGGGGGACGGTGTACTTCCGCCCGGTCGACAGCATCCAGTCGTGGAGGGAGCTGGGCAGGGGAGAGGTCATCGTGGTGCCTGACCCTATGCCGGACGTTGCGGGCCTAGAGTCCGTGGTGCGTGACGCTGATGGCTGGTGCACATGTGCTGGTCATCAGGAGACCAAGCGCCAGTGGATGGCAGGGGAGATCACCATCCCTGGCAGGGAGCCCTACCGTGGTTAGCGCACCAGCGTGCGCCCTCTGCCTTACGTGGGTAGAGGCAGAGTGGAACTGGTGGGACGACACGGGTCGTCGCTGGCTGCCGTTGTGTGGTGGGCACTGGGGCCAGGTGAAGGTGAAGGACACCCGTCCTGCTACCCCGCTACACCCCCACCCCCTTCCCCCGGAAGAGGTACCCCCACCCCCCATGCCACAACTGAGGGGGGCATACCCCTACCCCAGGTACCCACCCCCACATCCCCTACCCCCCATGCCCCAGGTGGGGTGGTACCAGGAGGTGAGGTATGGATGAGCTGTCACTCACACAACGTGAGGTTCAGGCCTGATGGCACAGCAATGTGGCAGTACCTAGGTGATGGGGTACTGGAGGCCCAGGTACCCGAGTCGCTTCAACGCGTGAGCTTGAGCGAAGGTGAGACAGTGATCGATCGCGGATCGAAGTCGTTGGCCGCAGCGCTAGGTCAAGTCATCAACGCTGCGATAGCTGACGAGGTGCGACAGCGACGTGAGAGCGCGGCGAACGAACAAGAGCGCGAACAGCCGCACGGAGACACAGCCGTCCAGGACTACGGGGTCATCCACACACACAGGGACGACACACCACCACCCCAGTGAGGGCCTCTGCGCCATAGCGCAAAAACAGGGGCAGCAACACAAGCCAGATTTTCCAGGACCACAGGCCCGAACGACCCGAGTTTTTTAGGACAAACGCGCAGGTCAGAGGGCGTGCCAGGCTTGCGCACGATATCAGGATTCGGATCGACGCCTCTTCATGATCGAAAGGACACCCGATCGTGTCTGACCAGGGGATTCAGTCGACAGCAGGGCTCACGGACGTCTACGCGGTGGGGGTGCTGGCGGACCTGCGGCAGTTTCGGGACAACCGGCTGGCGTTGCCGCTGGGTCGTCGCCTGAAGACCCTGCGGTATTCGTTCTTCCGCCTGGGCACTCTGACCAGGCGTTCCGCCTGGAATGGCTTCCTGGCTGAGCCCAGGGACATGACCGGGCTGAGGCGCTGCGGTCATGGCTGGACGCGGCACAGGGCGCTCCGGGACCTGGAGCGCCACATCCATGAGTGCCACGTTTCCGCAGGTGGCACCCGTACCGACCAGTAACTAGGACTCGAAAGGCCCGACCATGGAAGAGAACGTGGACGCGGAGTTTGCCCAGCTCCGTGAGGATGAACTCCAGGAGCAGCAGTGGGACACCGTGGAGTCCGTGATCGGCCGGGAGATGTACGTCTGGCCTGCGAACGTGATGCTCCACCCGCTGCTGTACCGCGCGACCGTGGAGCGTCGCAGGCAGGTATCCCAGGGTGCGACCCCGGAGCATGACGACCAGCACGCCGTGGGGGAGTTGGCGAACGCGGCTTCCTGCTACGCGATGACTCCCACGCGGAGGGCAGGCCTGTACGGCTTCGCCACGGTGCCCATCGCGTGGCCGTGGGACGCGGAGTCCTGGCAGCCGTGTCCGGGCGATCGGAAGCGGGAGCTGGTGAAGGCTGTCTCCCTGCTACTGGCGGAGTGGGACCGGCTGGACCGCCTGGAGGCGCAGGCATGAGTGGGGAGGGCTGGGCAGAGTTCGAGTTGGCAATGACCGTGAACGGTGACGAACTGCCAGACCTGATCCGGCGATTCAAGGCAGGCATAGCCGAAGCTGGCATGTCGCACGAGTCGATCAACCGACTTTCCGTCACGGTTACCTACCGGGGGCGCGTGGTAGATGACTCCGGGAACCCGGTGCCGGAATGGGGCGAGTGATGAGCGGACGCATCGTGTACACGCCTTCGGGTGGGGAGACGCATTACTGTCGCCCTGGCGTGACCGTGTCCCAGGCCCCCAACGGGATCGCCTACGTGTCGGTGCCGCTGCCGCGAGACTTCCCGCGTGGAACGGTGTGGCAGTGCGATGACTGCGGCCGGACGTGGGTGTCCCTCGGGTTGTGGCCTACGCAGGCCGCTGGGGGCGGTTACACGGCTGCCAGGCTCCGATGGAAGCGGGAAGGGTTCTGGGCCCGCAGGCGACGACTGAAGGCCAGCACGGCAGCATTCGGCGGGGCCGTCCAGGCGATAGGCCGCAACCCGGACAGCGTTCCCGTGGTGCTCAGCGACGGCGGTCGGCTGGAGGTGGATCACGGGTGAAGAAGGCGAAGAAGGCGAAGAAGGTTCGCAAGGTGAAGCGCCCGGTGCTCCCGTCTCCGGGCTCCAGGCGGTGCATGATCTACGGCGGGATGCCCGAAGAGCAGCCCGTGCCCATCGTCGCGGAACTCATGGCGAAGTCCGTCGCTACAGACATCTACGCCATACCACCCACAACCCACTAGCTCCCACAGTCGAGCGCGCTACCCAGTCTGGTCGGGCCGGTAGCGCGCTCCTGTGGGCTCAGGGCCCCCGCTGTGGCCGTTCCGGGCCGTTCGTCCACAGCGGGGGCCTCTTGTCGTGAGGAGGAGTCATGCCCCGTGTAAACGACCCAATCCCCCTGAAGATCGCGAAGGGTCGGGGGAAGACTCGTGATGGTCTGCACCACACGGACCAGGAGGGGAAGCCGATCCCGAACCCTCCTGCCTACCGCAGGCTGGCCCCGCAGCGTCCCGTATGGCTGTCGGAGGACGCGGTCCCGTTGTGGGACATGGTGGTTAGGGACAACCTCCGCCTGGGGATGATCAAAGAACTGGATGGGTTCGCGCTCCAGGTCGGCTGTGAGGCCTACGCGCGGTGGCGTGCTGCGGTCCGGCACCGCCAGCAACTCGCCATGGACCCGGACGCGGTCGGCGGTGGGCTGATCACCCAAACCTCCCAGGGCTGGGGTGTGGCCCCGTGGGTGCGCGTGGAAGCTGACGCGTCCCGAGACTTCCGGCAGTGGTGCGCGGAGTTCGGCCTGACCCCGTCCGCCGAAGTCCACCTGGCACGACTGGAGACCAACCCCGGTGGAGCGGGTAGTTCCGCGTACGCCTGAGCCCGGCAGAAGGAGGGCTGATCGATGGCAGCCCTCGCAACCCTCACGGTGGAAGAGCTGGCAGAGCTGAAGGTCTCCCCCGAAGTTGCCTGGTACATGCAGGATCGGGGGATACCGCTCCCGGAGGTCTGGCAGGCCCCGCTGTGGAAGACACCTGAGCCCAGGGAGCTGGAGGAGGCCTTCTTCGACCCTGAGCGGGTGGACGCGGTCCTGGCGGCGTTCGGTGAACTCCGGCATACCCAGGGCCGCTGGGCAGCCCAGGGCAGGCCGCTGAAGCCCGATCCGTGGCAGGTGGCGCACTTCATCGCACCCGTGTTCGGCTGGGTCCGCTGGGACGATGACGTGGAGGACTACGTCAGGGTCATCCGGCAGTGCTGGATCGACGTCCCGAGGAAGAACGGCAAGACCACGATCGCGGGTGGCTTCGGTACGTACATGCTGGGAGCCGACGGGGAAGCTGGCGGACAGGTCATCGCTGCCGCCGCCGGTAAGGAGCAGGCAAACTTCTGTTTCCTGCCGGTCAAAGAGCTGATCACAAACTCCCCGACGCTGAAGAAGTTCTTCCGCCCGTACGCCAACGTCATCATGCACAAGTCCACGGGCTCCAGCTTCCGAGCGGTGTCCAGTTCCGCAGCGCTGGCGCATGGGGCGAACATCCACGGCGCGATCGTGGATGAGGTGCACGTCCACAAGACCCGTGACCTGATCGACGCGATCGAGACGGGGACGGGCGCGCGAAGCCAGCCGCTGATTCTGTACATCACCACCCCGGACGACGGGAGGCCCGGCTCCATCTACAGCGAGAAGCGAGAGCTGATCGAGAAGCTGGCGCGCGGCGTGTTCACCAACTACACCGTGTTCGGGTCGATCTGGGGTGTGGCGGAGTCCGAAGCGGACATGGTCAAGCTGAAGATCGACCCGTTCAGCGAGGAAGCGTTCAAAAAGGCCAACCCTGGTTACGGGGTGAGCCCGTCGCGCACCTTCCTGAAAGCCGAAGCGGACAAGGCCCAGCAGTCGCCTGCGTTCTACGCGACGTACCTCCGCCTGTATCTGGGGCTGCGGACGAAGCAGGCCACCAGGCACATCAGGTTGGAGGACTGGGACGCCACGGCAGGCATGATCGATGAGGACATGCTGGCCGGGCGCGCGTGCTACGGCGGGCTAGATCTGTCGTCCACACAGGACGTCACGGCCTGGTGCATGGTCTTCCCGAACCGGGCCCTGGACACCGTGGACGTGCTGTGGCGGTTCTGGATTCCAGAGGACCGCGTGGCCGACCTGGACCGGCGGACTGCCGCCAACGCCACGGTGTGGAAGGAAGCGGGAATTCTCCGCACCACACCAGGCAACGTGGTCGACAACGCGGCCATCATCAAACAGATCCTGGAGGACTCGAAGGAGTTCGAGATCCTGTCTATCGGCTTCGACCGGTGGGGATCGAACGACGTCGTGAAGTCCCTTATGGACGAGGACCTGACGTGTGTGCCGATCTCCCAGGGGTTCGCCACCATGACGGGCCCCATGCGGGAGATGCAACGCCTGGTGCTCACCAAGGGGCTCACCCACGGCGGGAATCCGATGATGCGATGGATGATCGATAACCTGGCTGTGGCCATGGACGCGTCGGACAACATCAAACCGGCGAAGAATCTGAGTTCAGAGAAGATCGACGGTGTGTCAGCGCTGGCGAACGCACTGCGAGAGAAGCTGGATTCCGACGAAGTCGAGTACGACATTAGGGAGTCGATCGGGTGAACGCCTGGGTTACGACCGTGCTGGACGCGTTGGGGCTCATGGCGTTGGCCATCGGAGCGGGACTGGCGGTCCTGAGCCAGGTTGACGGCCTGCTGGGGGTCGCGGCGGGGTGCGTCACAGGCGGGATGGTCGTCCTGGCGGGATCAGCCCTGGCTCAGGGACCGATCCTGAGGGCTAAGCGGACACGGAAGAAGGAGGACGGCTATGGGTCTGTTTCGTAGAGACCGGTCGCCCTCGTCGGGCCTGAACTACCGGGACGCGGCCACCCTGGCGGAACACCTGGCGCTGGCCGACCGGATGCGTGGAAGCACCGTGGGTTCCCAGATCGTCACCACCGACACGGCCATGCGCAACTCCGGGGTGTGGGCGTGCTTGCGCCTGCGGGGAAACGTCCTGTCGACCATGCCGGTGGACGTCTACCGCGAGGTTCTGGGCATCGATGTGGAGGTGAAGAAGCCGCCCGTTCTGGTGAACCCAGGGGGAGAGAAGGTTGGTATCCAGGAGTGGCTGTACTCCACGCAAGTGGACCTGGATCGGGCAGGGAACACCATCGGACTCATCACCGAAAAGGACGGACTGGGGAAGCCTGCCAGGATCGATCTCCAGCCGATCTCCGAATGCACCATGCGGATCAAGTCGGGTGTGATCGATGAGTTCAAGATCGGGAAGAAGTGGTACCGGCCAGACGTGGTGTGGCACGAGAAGCAGTACACCATCGCTGGCCTGCCGTTCGGCCTGTCCCCGGTGGCGTACGCGGCGTGGACGATCGGCGAATACCTGTCCATTCAGGACTTCGCTACCAAGTGGTTCAGCGACGGCGGGAAGCCCTCCGCCATCCTGAAGAACAGCAAGCGGGTACTGGACACCGGGCAGACAGCGCTGGTGAAAAGCGAGTTCAAGCAAACCACGGCTGCCGGGGATGTGTTCGTCACCGGCAGCGATTGGGAGTACAGCCCACTGGTGACCCAGCAGGCCTCCATGGAATGGCTGGACGCGAAGCGCTTCGGTATCGCGGACGTAGCCCGGTTCTTCGACTGCCCAGGGGACCTGATCGACGCTCAGGTGTCCGGATCGACGGTGACCTACGCCAACATCGTCCAGCGCAACCTCCAGTTCCTGATCCTGCACCTGGGGCCCGCCGTGACGCGGCGGGAAACCGCGCTCTCGTCCCTGCTGGCGCGACCACGGTTCGCGCGCCTGAACACGAAGGCGTTGCTGCGCATGGACCCTGAGACCCAGGCGAAGGTACTGGGGTTGCAGATCGACAAGCGCATTCTGGCCCCGTCCGAAGCACGCGCCATCCTGGACCTCCAGCCGTTCACCGATTCCCAGGTTGCCGAGTTCGATCACTTCTGGCCTGCCAAGAGTGCCGCCAGTCCTGCCACGTCACCCACACCGAAGCCCCAGACAGGAGCCGTGTAGCCATGAACATCACCCTGGAGATGCGCGAAGCCGCGCGGCTTCGCGCAGAGAAGCACGCTGCGGAGCCGGGCTTCTGCCCTGAGGGCACCGCACGCCTGGCGACGTTCGCCACGGAGGTACGCGCGAAGAAGGTCACGGTGGAGGGGCGGAGCTTCTACCAGTTGGACGGCTACGCCTCGAAGGTGGAAACGCCTTACATGATGTACGACTGGGCGGGCCCGTACAACGAAGTCGTGAGCCGCAACGCCTTCGAGGTGACCCTGTCGAACGCCCCTGATGTGGCGTACCTGGTGAACCACAAGGGTGTCACCATGGCACGCACCACGAACAAGTCCCTGACCCTGTCGGCGGACGACGAAGGACTCCTCACGAAGGCGCTGGTGAACCCCGGCCGCACCGACGTGAAGGATCTGGTGATCGCGATCGAGGACAAAAACGTGACGGAGATGTCCTTCGCGTTCCAGATCGTGCGCGGAATCTGGTCCCCGAACTACGACGAATTCCGGATCGAAGAAGTCGACCTGGATCGGGGTGACGTCTCCGCCGTCAACTACGGGGCCAACCCGTACACGTCGGTAGCCGCTCGGTCCCAGGAGATCCTCCGCGACCTTCGGCACCTCCCGGCAGGGGCACGGCGGGCCGCACTCCACGAGCTGGAGGACGGCTTCGACGTCGATTTCACGAAGGTGGAGGATGCGGCAGGCCCAGGGGACACGACGAAGCGGTCCATGATTGACCTGGACGCCGTACGGGCTAGGCTGGACGTGGACAACACGAACGGCACGACCACTTCGGATGCTGCGGACTCTCGCGAAGCCGCAGCGGCGAAGGATCAGCAGGGCCAGCAAGGGGCCAGCATCCGACTCACGGAAGCCCGGCTCCGCGCGGCACTGCTGGACTGATGGGCAGTCAGACCCTCAGTCCACCCGAGAGGCAGCGGACAGATCGGGCCGCGACTACCGGCGCTCCACCCCCTCGAAGCAAGCGCGAATCAGACCGCAGCCGCGAGGTTTCCCCCCCATTGAGTACGTGGGTTAGGAGACCCTGTTGTGGATATCGAACGCTTGATCAACCAAATCGAGACGGAGCTGTCCGTCGCGAAGCGCAAGCGGGACCAGGCGCAGGCCGAAATCGAGATCATCCTGAACACCGCGTCGAAGGAGTCCCGCACCGCGCTCGGGTCCGATGAGGACAAGCGCGTGGAGGCCCTCTTCGGCGAGATCGCGGAAGCCAAAGCGGAGATCGCGGGTATCGACGCGAAGCTTGCCCAGGCACAGCGCGCGCAGAAGGAGGAGAAGGACTCCGAGCAGTACGCGGAGCGGAAGCACGACACGGGTGTGCAGAAGCCTGCGTACGACCGGGTTGCGCGCGTCGGCAGCGAAGAGCGCACCTACCGGGCCGACAAGGACCGTTCCGGCGGCAAGTTCCTCCGCGACGTCGCACGTCAGTTCCTGTACCGGGACCTGGAGGCGGAGAACCGCCTGGTGCGGCACATGAACGAAGAGCGGGTGGAGCGCGGCGAGTACCTCCAGCGCGCGGCGGGTGACGCGCCTACCACGGCGTTCACGGGCCTGGTCGTGCCGCAGTACCTGACGGACCTGTACGCCCCGGCTGTCGCCGCGCTGCGACCGTTCGCGGACATTTGCAGTTCCCACGATCTGCCCGCCAGTGGCATGACCGTGAACATCTCCCGGATCACCACGGCGACGTCCGTGGCGAACCAGGCTTCGGAGCTGACTGCCGTTTCGGCGACGTCGATCGATGACACGCTGCTGACGGAGAACGTCCAGACGGCAGCGGGCCAGCAGACCCTCAGCCGCCAGGCGCTCGATCGCGGTACGGGCGTGGAGGATGTGGTGATGTCCGACCTCATGCGTCGGTACGCCACCAACCTGGACAGCACCCTGTTGAATCAGGCCACCACGGGTCTGACCAACATCGCTACGGCGACGGCCTACACGGACGCCACGCCTACCGGCCCTGAGCTGTACCCCAAGCTTCTGGGCGCGGCGGCTGGCGTGGAAGCCGCGCTGCTGGCGCAGGCGGTCCCGACGCACGCCGTCATGCACAGCCGTCGCTGGTACTGGCTCCAGAGCCAGTTGACGACGTCGTGGCCGATGTTCGGTCAGATGGGTGTTCCGGCGCAGACCGTGGGCCAGAACAACGGCGTGGGGTACAACGCTGGCCTGCGCGGGCAGCTCCCCAACGGTCTGGGAGTGGTGGTTGACAACAACATCGCGACCAACCTGGGCGCTGGCACGAACGAGGATGAGATTTACATCGTCCCGCGTGACGAGTGCCACCTGTGGGAGGACCCGAACGCTCCCCTGTTCATCCGGGCGGAGCAGGCGGCAGCCGCCGCGCTGGGTGTCCTCATGGTGCTGTACGGGTATTACGCGTACTCGTTCCGGCGCTACAGCAACGGCATGGGCAAGGTGAACGGGACCGGCCTGATCACCCCGACGTTCTGATCGACCCGCACGCGACCGCAGCCCCGTCTGGACTCCCAGTCGGGGCTGCGGCGCGCTTACCCACGGAAGGGGTCTCCGGATGGGACTCAGAAACGTACTCGGGGACGTCGCGCTCACCCTGTCCGCGCAAGCTGCCGGGACAGTCGTGAGTGGACCTATCGCCAACTCCGGCGCGGCGGCTGACGTCCTGGTGATGGCGCACGTGACTGCGGTCGGCGGGTCACCCACGCTGAACTACTCCCTGGAGGAGTCGGCGGACGGGGCCTCTTCCTGGACCGCCGTCACGGGGTCCGCAGGGGCCCAGCTCACCACTGCTGGCAACTCCATGGCCAACGCCAGGGCCTCGAAGGCGTTCGTGAGGGTTACGGCCACTGTTGCCGGGACAACCCCCACCGTGACGGGCCGTATCGCGGTCGCGATCTTCACCGAATAGGAAAGGTGTCGTCTCATGTCCGAGAAGGACAGTGCCCAGGAGCCCCAGCGCGATTCCGCCTGGCAGCTCAACACCCGCAACACGGACGCCGAAGCCGTGACCGTGAACGAGGAACCGGCAAACGGCATCCTGCGGCAGCAGCCGGTCACGGAGGAGTCCGCCGTGAGTTCCCCTTCAGCCCAGCAGGCGCGTAACGAACTGGCGAACGCGGAGGCCTACGGCAACACCACTGCCGCAGAAGCCGCCCACAAGCGCCTCCGGGCGCTGGGAGAGAAGCTGGAGGACCGATCCGAAGCACCCAGGGGCCGCAGGAGCGCGGAGAAGGCCACCGCCGACGTTCCCACCGTCCCCGTGGACCAGGCGGGCAGCCTGGAAGCGGCACGGTCGGGGAACGCGGCAGGCACCCCGGTTCGCGCGTCGGAGACCGAGACCGAAGAGCCGAAGAAGACCACTCGCAAGCCCAGCGGTACCGGCACCAGCGGGAAGTGACGGAGGTGGGTTGTGGCCGCGTTTGCAACGCCAACGGAGTTGGCCGCGTTCCTCCAGCGGGACCTGAATACGGCATCCGCGCAGCAGGCCGTGGACCTGGCTTCCCAGGCCATCCGACAGGAGATCGCGCAGGACGTGGACGTGGCCACAACCACAGAAACCCTGGACGGCAGCGGTGGGCCCTGGCTGTTCCTGGAGCAGTGGCCCGTTACCGCCGTCACTTCCGTTACAGAAAAAGGCGTCCTGCTGGTCGTCGGCGCTGACTACCGCTTCACCCAACGTGGTGCGATCGGACGATGGGGTGGGCTGGGCGCGTTCGACATCTACCGCGCCGACCCCACCGGCCGCTGGCCGGTCACCCACCAGGGAATCGTGGTCGTGTACACGCACGGGTGGCTGACCACGACGAAGGAGTACGGCACCTGCAAGCGGATCACGCTCCAGGTGGCTGGCCGGGCGTACATCAACCCCGGCCAGCACGCGTCGAAGGAGATCGGGCAGTCGAAGGAGACGTGGGGCGTTCAGGCGTCCCCCGGTCGTTACGAGCTGATGGAAACAGAGAAGCGGGACCTGGACCCGCTACGGAGGAGGTAGCGATGACCAGTCCCGTAATCCTGGCGCAGACGTGGTACTGCCCGAACTGTGTCGCAGGAGCGCGTACGTACGACGGCAAGATTCCTCACCACGTGTGCCCGAAGGTCGGGCTGATGGTGCCGCTGCTGCGGGAGGGCCAGCGTTCGAAGCTGGAATTCCGGGAGCGGGAAGACATGATCGCTGGCGACGAGGTCCAGTACAACGCCAACGGACGCCCGATCATGTCCACAGTGGTCACAACGGACGAAACCCAGGCCACCACGGTCTACGCACCGCTGGCGACCGGTTCACTGAAGGAGGGGGACTGATGGCACAGGAACCGACTCCACGGGAGATCCGGTCCAACCTGGAGATGTCCCGGAGAATCAGGGACGCGGCAGCGGACGCAGTGATCGGTGCGCAAGCCAAGGTGGAGAAATTCGAGGGCTTCGCCAGCGCGGCACGGGGAGACGTCCAGGAGGCGCAGGAGCGCCTGGAGGACGCGAAGTCCCTGGTGGCGCACTGGAGTGCCCTGGAAGCCGATCTGGACGAGATGGAGGCCAGGGAAGCCCGAAATGGGGCAGTGGTAGAGGTTCACGCAGGTACTACCGGGGGCCACGGCGTCGCGAGTTCGAGAGGGAGTGACTGATCATGTCCTGGTCGACCTCGAAAATCTTCCGCGCCACAGTGGCAGATGTCTGGGACAACACGGCACCGGTGGACCTGGGGACCGACGTCCCGAAGGCCGCGCTGTACGGGACCACCCCGACGCCTGACCAGAACGTGACGTCCGCGAACACGGCATACAACGTGGGCCAGTGGGTGACGGGCAATGAGATCAGTCAGGCCGTCCAGTGGCCTGCCGGTGGTGTCGCCCTGTCCGGTACATCGCTGAACTCCGGCACGTCGGGTGTGGTGTTCTACGACGCCACAGACACCGACAGCGGCTCCACCGCGACCCTGTCGGGCGTCTTCGGGACGCTGGTGTACGACGACACGCTGACCACGCCTGTGGCGGATCAGGGGATCAGCTTCCACTACTTCGGCGGGACTCAGTCGGTGACCTCCGCCATGCTGCGGATCGTGTGGCACGCGAACGGCATTTTCCGCTGGACGTTCTGAGCAGTACTTGAGACCAGCCTGGGGCAGGGTCGCGCAGATCCTGTCTCAGGTTCGAAAACGCGTCAATGAACCGTTGACATCAAAACGCCTGAAGGGTTGTGGCTAGGGTGATCGGACGTAGGAAACTGGTGGGTATCGCGCTGTCGATCTTACTGGTGGCGGGAATGGGGGCCGTGGCATTCGCGACTCCGGCCCGTGTCGCCAAGGTGGCGACTGTCGCAAGTGGACTCAGTCAGGTGTGCCCCGTTCCCGAAGCTCCTGCGGCCGGACAGGTGATCGAGTGCACTTACGTGGCCGCACCTCCGGTCACCACGACCACGGAGCCGACTACCACCACGACGACCACGACGACCACGACGCCGCCCGTGGTCACCACGACTACCACCACGCCTCCGGCGGGCCGGAGCTGTCCGGCACTGCCCGCGTTCCCCACGGCGGCGTGCACGGGCGTACCACCCGGTACCGCCCTGACGACGGTGTCCGGTGACGTCACGGCCCCCGCAGGCACTGTGATCGACGGGAAGAAGATCACGGGTCGGGTGAACGTCACCGGCAACGGCGTGGTGATCCGCAACTCTGAGGTGTACGGCGGAGTCAGTAACGGCAGCGGGCACTGGACGTTCAGTGTCGTGGATACCACCCTGGGCGCTCCGGATGGCAACGGGTGCAACGGTGACCCAGCGGTCATGTTCGACAAGTACACCGTGACCCGCGTCCTGATCCGGAACTTCAGCGACCTGTTCCGGGCCACCTCCAACCCGCAGGCGAACCACTCATTCAGCAACTCCGCCGCGAGTGACATCACCGTCCAGGACAGCTTCTCTGTCCTGTGCTCCAACGCGGGCGACCATGCGGACGGCTTCCAGGGGTACTACGGCGGGACGAACGTCAAGATCCTGCACAACACGTTGGACATGTCGGGGCCGACGCAGAACGCACCGTCAACGGTGACGGCCCCCATCTTCAATTCGGACTACTCCAAGGGAATCACGCTGAAGGACAACCTGTTGTCCGGCGGCTCCTACACCATCCGCCTGGACGACGACGGGCTCACCCAGGACGCTTCGAAGTCCACGGTGAGCGGCAACCGAGTGGTGAACAAGTCTGCGGGGTACCCCGGAGCCTGGGTGTACGGCCCCGTGCACAGCGACTGCGGGTCCATCAATCCCAACTGGACGGACAACACCCTGGTCACGATCGACGGTAGTTACTCGGTCACGTCCACCGTGGGACCGCTGGCCTGTAGCTAGCCAGCTAGTGGAGGGGGTACGCCGATGGCCTTCGTGCAGAGCACGGGAAGTTCACCCGGAACGGCAACGGCACCAACCCTGGCGTACCCCTCCAACAACACGGCGGCCAACCTTCTGGTGTGCCTGGTCACCTGGGACACAGCAGGGGGCAGGGTCATCAGCACTGTTGCCGACTCAGCGGGCAACACGTGGAGCCTGGCGAAGTTTCAGGACGACACGACCAACTTCCAGGGGTGCGCGCTGTACTACGCACCCAACGCCATCGCATCGGCCAACACCGTGACGGTGACGTTCAACGGCAGCGCCCTGTTTACAGGGTTGATAGTGGGTGAGTACTCCGGGATAGCCACAACGTCCCCGTTGGACGGGACACCGGCCGGACAAACCGCTTCGGGCACCACGGCGACGAACAACGTCACCTCCACCGCTTCCACGTCCGCGCTGGGCGGGGGCACGGTCATCGGTGCGATGGCGGACACCGATGGGACCGCCACCATGACTGCCGGTACAGGGTTCACCAAACGTGGTGCGTCCCAGACCTCCGGCCTGTCGCTGGAAGACCTGGTGCAGGGGTCCGCTGGTGCTATCTCCGCCACCTGGACCCGCTCCGTCGCCGGTCGGTACGCGGCTATCTGCGCGATTTTCAAGGCTTCAGCCGGTCCGGTCCTTGTCAATGCTGAGGCTGCGGAGGGAACCGGCGCTGCGCCCGGTCCCAGCGTGACGGCTCTCGTCAACGCGGAGTCCGGCACCGGTTCGGGTACCGCGTTGGACCCCTCTGCGGCAGGACTCATTCCTGCCGGGTCGGTGTCCGGTACGGGGTCGTCGGGAGATCCCGGCTGGGGTGCGTTCGTCAATGCGGACGTTGCCTCTGGCACCGGGGTTGCCCAGGACCCCATGTACACGCTCCTGGCTGCGGCCGGGTCCGTGACTGGTACTGGTGTCGCGGGAGACTCCACGGCCCTGGCGGCTGTCAACGCCGAAGCTGCCACGGGGTCGGGGGAAGCACCGGACGCCACTGTGGTGACGGACTCCATCACGACGGTGCAGGCCGGGGCCGTGGCGGGCACAGGTGCCGCTGAGGACCCCACGGTGATGGGTTTGCTCCAGGCGGGCCTCTCCGGCGGTTCTGGGACCGCTCAGGACCCCGTTTCACTCGCCGCGCTCTCCGCCGGGGCCGTGGCAGGCACGGGTGCCGCACTGGACCCCGTGTACACGCTGCTGGCTCAGCCGGGCGTGGCCGCTGGCACGGGTGCCGCCCAGGACCCGTCCGCCCTGGCGGCCGTCAACGCCGAAGCGACGTCGGGGACCGGTACGGCACTGGACCCCACGGTGACGGTGGCCGGTGGCGACGTCACCGTGTCGGCAGAGCTGGCCAGCGGTTCCGGTGACGCTCTCTCACCGGTCGTGGTCGCTGCCGCCAACGCTGGCGCGTCCGGCGGAACGGGTTTGGCTCTCGATCCGTTGGCGGTCCTGTCCGTGTTCGCCGGGAACGCCAGCGGATCGGGAAGCGCGGGGGACGTCACCACCACTTCGGCTGTTACCTACCCACCGTTCACCGGTTACACCCCCCGGCCACCGGTCGGTGCCACTACGGCACGCCCAGGGGGAGGGGCTCTCACTCCACGCCCATAGGGAGGTGAACGTGATCACTGAGAACGAAACGGTGACCGTGGTCCGCTCGAAATCCACCGTCAGGGACCGGTTCAACAACCTGAAGCCCGACTGGACGAACGTGGACCGGTTCACCGACCTGCGGGCCCAGGTGCAGCCGATGAACTCCGAAGAACAGATCCGCGACCGCGACACGGTGACGATCCACCTGCACCTGTGGGCGGAGTGGATCGTCCAGGACCTGCGGCACACGGACCGCGTCGAAGTCAGGGGAGATTCGTACGAAGTGGACGGTGCGGTGGACCTGTACTCCGAGACGGGGAAGCTCCACCACTACCACGCGGTATTGAGACGGGTGGTGTAGCCGTGCTCCCCGACCCGGAACAATTGATGACCGACTTCCTGTTGAGCCGGTCCGCCGTGGTCGCCATCACCACAGCGGACCGGATCGGTACGGACCTGGCGGCAGGTGAAGCCGTGTCCATCCGTGTCACCACCGTGTGGGCCGATGTTCCGCAGTACCACGAAGCACACGTGACCCTGGAGCTTGAGTGCTGGGGTGGGACGCGCGCGGAGGCAAGCGATCTTGCCCGCGTTGTCGTGGATGAGCTGCCGAACATCAAAGGGGCTGACGTGTCCCACTGGGACGTCACGCTGGGCCCCTTCTCCAGGCCGGACCCCGTGTCCGATCGTCCACGGTTCATTGTGGACGTTGAACTGATCACGCATCCATAGTCCGTAGGGAGTGTTCGGCATGGCAACCGCAGAAGAGCGCAAGGCGGCGAAAGCCGCACGTGAAGAGGCTGCCGCGCAGGAGCAGCAGGAAGCCGCGCTGGCCCCGGAGCCCCCGCCCGTGTCGGAGCTGGAGGCGCTCCAGGACGCTCCCGACCACTACACGGCGAAGCGTGACCTGTTCATCGCTGGGGTTCCGGCTTTCCGCGTGGGGGACCAGGTTCCCGCCTACCACGTCGCCCGGTACGGATGGGGTCACGACGTCGAAGAGCCGGGGGAGGAGGGTTGAGCGGACTTGAGGGTTGGGACTTCAACGAGTCCGAATACGAGCGCCTACTGAGGCAAGCGGACGGCCAGTTCGAGTCCCTGATAGGGAACGTCGTCCACGACGCGCAAAGCCTGGCACCGAAGGAAACTGGCGCTGGGGCCGCGTCCATTCACGCGGAGTTCTACACGGCAGCCAACGGTCTTCCGGCTGCCCGAATAGGACCGGACGCAGAGCACGACTACATGCTCAACGAAGAGTTCGGGACGGTGGGCCATGCGCCACGTCCACACCTACGTCCTGCCGCTACCAAGCGCCGAGACATCTAGTTGTGAGGAGTTGACGTCATGGCAACGCCAGTGATCGACCCTACCAAGATCCTCAACGACCCAGGCATCCTGTACTACGCACCCCTGGGCACTTCGGAGCCGTCCATGACGGTGGCCTCCAGCATCTTCAGCACGGCGGCGTGGGGTGGCCTGTGGGTCGCTCTCGGTCCGACTGACGAGGGCACGGAGTTCAACGACAAGGTCGACACGGACGACATGACCGTGGAGGAGTCCGCGTACCCGGTCAAGACCGTGGTTACGAAGAAGGAAGCCACGATCTCCTTCTCCCTGGTGGAGTTCACCGCTACCCAGATGAAGCGCGCGGCGAACGGCGGCAGCAACCTGGTCACCGGTTCCGGATCGACGACGTTGACCACGTTCACGCCTCCCGCCGTGGGGCAGGAAGTCCGCGCGATGATCGGCTGGCAGTCCCAGCAGGACGACGTGCGGTTCATCGGCTACCAGGCTCTCCAGATCGGCACGATCAAGCCGCGTTTCCGTCGCGGCGTGGCGAAGTCCGTCTTCGAGTGCAACTGGAAGTTCGAGCTGTCGTCGCTGGGCTACCCGTACCGCTTCTTCTTCGCGGGTACCACGCGCGCCTGATATCGACCCCGCTTTACCGGCCCGACTGACACGAAGAGGAACAGCACATGTCACAACCGCTCGAAGAGAACACGCAGGATCTGGGCGACTTCACCCCGCAGGCACGGATCGTTGAGATGCCCCATCTCACCTTCCGCTTCTGCGGGGTGAAGTACCGAGTGGGCAAGCGGTTCAACACCATCGCGTGGCTTCGGTTCGCGGAGGCCATGAACACCGCAAGCCAGCGGAAGACCAGCTCCATCCGGGAGATGGGGGAGTTCGGCTCCCTCATCCGCAAGGTGGTGGTGGAGGAGCAGGCGGAGGACTTCCTGGACGCGATCGAAGAAGCGGACATGTCCGAAGAGGACCTGATGAAGCTCATGAACAAGATCCTGGAAGCGGTGTCCGGCCGCCCTACCCAGCCGCAACCCGACTCCTCAACTGGGTTGCGGACAATTACTCCGAACTCGATGGCCAACTCCTTTGGCGTTCCGGCGGCAGTCACGGTGGATGGGAGTCCGGCGGGGTACTGAGCATGTCGATACGGCAGCTCTGCAACCTGGCGTTCGCGCTCCTTCTGAAGGGGTGCAAGGACGAGAAGGAGCGGGACGAAATGATCCAGGATCTTCACAAGCCGATGGATGGATCGTACGAACAGATGGAAGCCGAAGCCGCAGAGGTACAGGCCCTCCTGTACCAACTCGGATAGCAGGACAGGGAAGGGGGTTCTGCCGTGGGTGTCATCGCTGACGCGTGGGTGCGCGTGGGAATGCGTTCAGATCCCAACGCTGCGGGGAAGCTTCGGCAGGATCTCAACGCGGATGCCACGAAGGCGGGTGAGTCCGCCGGGCAGGCAGCGGGCGAAAGCTTCGCTCACCGGATGAACGAGTCAATCCGGAGCCTGGTGTCCGTGGCTGCGTTGGCCACCGGCCTGAAGGCTGCCGCGACGGGGATCAAAGAGACCACGGAGGCCGCGTCCAACCTGGAGGAAACCTCCAGCAAGGTCTCCGTGATCTTCGGTAAGGAAGCGGTGCCAGCCCTCCAGGCGTTCGCTGCTGAGGCTCAGAAGTCCATGGGGCAGAGCAAGCAGGCAGCCCTGGACGGGCTGGCCACCTTCGCCGTGTTCGGCAAGGGAGCAGGGCTGGCCGGAAACGACCTGATCGGGTTCTCCTCCGGTCTGTCCAAACTGGCCTCGGATATGGCGTCCTTCTCGAACACCACCCCGGAGGAGGCTATCGAAGCGCTGGGGGCCGCGCTCCGTGGGGAGTCCGACCCTATCGAGAAGTACGGCGTACTCCTGAACGATGCCAACCTGAAGGCCCGTGCCGTATCCCTCGGCCTGGCGGACGCGGGAGAGTCCACGGCGAAGATCGCGGACTTGAACATCAAAGCGGAGAAGGCCCAGCGGAACCTGAACGATGCCGTGAAGAAGTACGGGGAGGGAAGCTTCCAGGCGCGGGACGCGGCGAACACTCTTGCTGGCGCTCAGAACAAGCTGGCCGGGGCAGTCGACGGAACGATCTCGGTCCTGACTCCGCAGCAGCGTGTGCTGGCCGCACAAGCGGAGATCATGGCGCAGACGTCCGACGCGCAAGGCGACTTCATCCGGACGTCCGGCGGCCTGGCGAATCAGCAGCGCATTGCCTCCGCCGGATGGGAGAACCTGAAGTCGACGCTGGGAGAGCTGTTCCTCCCGGTCCTGACGAAGGTGATCTCGTTCATCAACACCAACGTGTTGCCAGCACTCCAGAACCTTGCTACCCAGTACGGGCCGCAGATCGAAGCGTGGCTGGGCAGCGCGGGAGCGAAGGCGGGAGAGTTCGCGGACAAGCTGAAGGGCTTCGACTTCGGCGACGCATACCAGCGCCTCAAGGACGTCATCTCCAACCTGGGCCCCGCCTTCCAGCAGATCCAGGCGGACTCCGGTCCGTTCTTCAAAGACACGCTGGAGGTCGGCAAGGTCGTTGTCGGATTCCTGGCCGACAACGTGGACAAGCTGGGCGACGCGTTGCCATGGCTTATCGCCGGTCTGATCGGGTGGAAGATCGCGCAGGGTGCGTCCAATGTGGTCGCGGCTATCTCGCCGATCATCACCCTGGGAGACATCTTCGCGAAGCGGGCCCTGGCGAAGGCAAACCTGGAGCTTGCCGCGACGTTGGCTGGCAACACCGCTGCGATCACCGGCAACACGGCGGCAACGGGGCTGAACGCGGCGGCAACGTCCACCGGGTTCTTCGGCAAAGTGAAGGACACCATTGCCACCGTCGCGCACGGCGTCGCGGTGGGGGCGTCGAAGGCTGCGATGTTGGTTGCCACGGCGGCCCAGTGGGCGTGGAACGCGGCGTTGAACGCCAACCCGATTGGGTTGGTGGTCCTCGCCATTGCCGCGCTGGTCGCGGGGTTCATCTACGCCTGGACGCATTCGGAGACGTTCAGGAAGATCATCATTGCTGCGTGGGAGGGCATCCAGACGGCTGCCCTGTGGGCGTGGGACAACGTGCTGAAGCCCGTCTTCGACTTCATCGTGAACGGGATCAAGGGCTGGGCCGCTGCCGCCACCTGGCTGTGGCAAGAGGTCATCCAACCAGTCTTCGGCTTCATCGGGGACAAGGCGAAGTGGCTGTGGAGCAACGTGCTCAGCCCCGTCATCGACTTCATCGTGAACGGAGTCAAGGGTTGGGCCGCAGCGTTTACCTGGCTGTGGCAAGAGGTCATCCAGCCGTCCCTGTCCTTCATCGGCGACAAGATCCGGTGGTTGTGGGACAACGTGATCAGCCCCGTGTTCCAGTTCATCCGGGACGCACTGGGCAAGGTCGGGGATGCCTTCCGCGACACGGCGGACTTCATCGGCCGCGTCTGGTCGGGGATCAAGTCGGCAGCGATGGAGCCCGTGAAGTTCGTCGTGGATGTCGTCTACAACAACGGGATCAGGAAGGTGTGGAACGGGATCGCGGACCTGTTCGGGCTGGGCCAGCTCCCTGCCATCACCTTCGCGGACGGAGGTCAGGCCTCCGGCGGTGGTGGCCGCCCGATGATGGCGCTGGCTGCCGGTGGGTTCCTGCGGGGGCCTGGCGGTCCACGCGAAGACAAGATCCCGGCCATGTTGAGTAACGGCGAGTTCGTGGTGAACGCGTCCGCAACGGCACGATCGCTGCCGCTCCTGGAGGCCATCAACAAGGGCACCATTCCAGGGTTCGCGGACGGCGGGATCGTCGGTTGGATCAGGGACAAGTTCACGGGTGTCGGGAATGGACTGGAGGCGTTCGGGAACCACCCGTTCATGCAGGCGCTGAAGGCCATCCCCGGCAAAGCCGTGGACGGGATCATGAACAAGATCAACGAATGGTTGTCCTCGGCGGGCCCGGCCGGAACCGGGTCCTACGGGGCAGGCGTCGAACAGTGGGCACCGCTGGTGCTCCAGGTCCTGGCAATGCTGGGGCAGAGCGCAAGCCTGCTGCCGAACGTGCTGCGGAGGATGAACCAGGAGTCCGGCGGCAACCCGATGGCCATCAACCTGTGGGACTCCAACGCGGCAGCCGGTATCCCATCCAAGGGGCTCATGCAAACGATCGACCCCACGTTCAACGCGTACGCGGGACCGTTCGTCGGCAGGGGCATCTGGGACCCGCTGGCGAACATCTACGCGGGCCTGAACTACGCCATCCACGCCTACCCGTCTCTCCAGTACGCCATGGACAAGCCGGGCGGTTACGACAACGGCGGGTGGCTGCCTCCGGGCAGTGGCCGCGTGTTCAACGGCACCCGCAGCCCCGAAGCCGTCCTGGACCCCGAAGAGTCGCGCGCGTTCATCGCGATGGCGAAGAAGGGCTTCCGTGGCGGTGGGGACCGGACGTACGTCATCAACGGAGCCGATGCTGACGAGGTTCTGGCGAAAGTCAGGGCAAGGGACGACTGGGAAGCGGAGGTGGGATCGCTGTGAGCCAGCTTGCCAACGGGACTGTGTTGTACGACAAGACGTATGACCTGGCCGAGATCCCCTTCAATCGCGTGGACGACTTCGGCGTCGAATGGCACATGTCCAAACTGGACGGTTGGGGCACGGTGCCCCCCGTCGGAAGTGGGGAGCAGAGAGCCGGGGGCACTGGTGGGTACGTCTCGAATGAGCGGTTCCTGCCACCCCGGCACCTGACCCTGACCGGCCGCCTGTACGCGGACACGGAAGCCGATCGGGACGCGGCGTACTTCCGCCTGGTGCGCAACATCCCCACCAACGTGGACGTCACCCTGAAGGTGGGGGAGTCCACGCCACTCCAGATGCAGGTACGTCGGGACAACGCTTCAATCGAGAGGGAAGCCCCAACCCGGACGTCCCTGCTCTTCCAGGTTCCGCTGCTGGCCGTGGACCCCAGGAAGTACGGCCAGACCCTGAAGACCGACTCCGCTCAGCTCTCCACCGCGTCCGGGCTGGCCCCGCCGTTCACTCCGCCGATCCTGCTGCCGGACAGCACAGGCGGCGTGAACACCCTGACGATGACGAACGACGGAGGGTTCGGCTCTCCGCCGCTGTTCCTCATCCAGGGCCCGGTGGGCAATCCCATGTTGACCGACCTGGCCACGGGACGCTACATGCGGTGGGCCGTGTCGCTGTCCTCTTCGGACATTCTGGTGGTCGACACGTTCGCGCTGTCGTCCTACGTCAACCTGGTGTACTACCCGCTGGACTGGGGCTCCACCTGGATCGAAGTGCAGCCCGGCACCACCACCCTGATGTTCAGTGGTGACGTGATCGGCGCAGGCGTTCCCACGGCCACCTACCAACTACGCGACGCATGGGAGTGAAAAACCAATGGCATCATTCGTGACGGTCCGCGCTCCCTCCTGGACTGACGGGGTCCAGGTCAACGGGCAGGACATGCGCCTGGGAATCACCACTCTGCTGAACAGTCCCAACGGTGAAATCTACGGTCGCGCTGGAGTGAGGCCCGGCAATAACAACGGGCTGAAGGTGGTGCAGAACACCAGCCCGGACATGCACGTCCTGGTCAAGGCTGGCATGGGAATCATCCAGTCCACCACGTCGCTGTCCGTGGACTCCGGTGGCATGTATCCCATCGTGCTCACCACGGACGCGGTCCTGGACGTCGCCACTGCTCCCGGTTCGCCGAACTCCCGGCGCGATCGGGTCGTGGCGCAGATCGTGGACGTGGGCACCGCCAGCACCACGTACCAGATTCGGGTGATCACCGGCACCCCTGGTACATCACCAGTGGTGCCAACACTTCCGGACGATGCGCTGGACCTGGGCCAGTTCCTGGTGGGCACGTCGGTCACGTCCATCCTGAACGCGAACATCACCGACAGCCGCGTGTACACGACCGCACTGGGTGGCATCATCCCGTGCCCGTCCAGCAACCGGCCAACCAACCCTTACGAGGGGATGGTGACGTGGTCCACGGATTCCAACGTCCTGGCCGCGTACTCCGCTGGCGCGTGGGGCTTCGTCGCCTACGGCAGGATCAACGGCGGCAACGTCCGGTACCACCGGACCACCACCCTGAACCTGCTGAGCCTGGACATGACCACGGTTCCGTTCAACGGGTCCAGCCCGGACACCGACGTGGACGTGACAGCCTCCGGCACGGGCAACCAGATATTCACCATGCAACGCGCGGGAAAGTGGTTCTGGTCCTGCTGCCTTCCGTTCCAGTCGAACGCGAACGGCAGCGGCCGATGGCTGATCATGCACAAGGGCAGCGACTCCAACACCCGTTACGCCGTGTCGAACAACCCGAACGCGGGTAGCGGCGCAGGCAACTGTCACCTGAACGCATCCTTCACCAGGCGGTTCGCCATCGGTGACACGCTCAGTGTCAGCGCCTACCAGGATTCGGGTAACACGATCCCGCTGGACCCCAACGTGGCCACCGGCCCGTGTGTCCTTTATGGCCAGTACCTTGGGAGCTGATCGCGGTGGCATACAGGTACTTCGCCACGGACGTCTTCACCGGCCTGCTCCTGGCGGATTCGTTGCCGCTCAACGTGTCCAGCTTCGGCCAGCGCATGAACGGCATAGCGGGGGAGATGTCGGCGGATCTGGTTCTGGGAACAGGGGCGAAGCTGGCGGACGACGTCGCGGTAGCCGCCCTCACCGACCGGCCCGTGGCCGTGTGGGCGGACCGGTCGGGAACGTTGGTGTGGGGCGGGATCTGCTGGGACACGGACTGGAACTCCGGCAGTCCGGACCGTATCGCCCTGAAGATCCAGACGTTCGACTCCTTCCTGGACAAGACCGAAGTCCGTGACGGTGGGCTGGCGGTCTCCGTGGACAAGTTCGCGATTATGCGGGAACTCCTGCTCCGGGCACAGTCTCTCTGGGGCCAGACCGTGGGGATCAAAATCAACACGGCGGAGTCGTCCGGGGTCATAGACACGTTGCTGTACACCGCTTTCAAGGGTGGCTCCTACGGTCAGGTGATGCGGGAGTACGCGGCCCAGGACGGTGGGCTGGAGTGGTGCCTGGACGTGTCGTACGACGGGCTGAGCAGGCCCCAGGTGGTGATGCGGAACCAGTACCCACGCCTGGGGTCGGCGGGGTCGGGGCCGACCTATGAATACCCTGGGTCCATTGTGGATTATTCGTGGCCATCGGTGTACTCCACGTCCGCCAACGACATCCGGGCCGTGGGGTCGGGCAGCGAACCGGATACCGTGTACTCGAACGTGCAGGTGGACTCAGCGGCACTGGCGAACGGGATGATCCGGTCCCAGCGGTCCACGTCGTACAAGGATGAAGACTCCGTCACCATCCTGGACGCGAAGGCGAAGGCGGACTTGCGTGCGATGAGCGGGAGCGCCATCCTGCCGACCATCACCGTGAGAGCGGACACCGATCCGGTCTTCGGGTCCACGCGGATCGGTGACGATCTTCGGGTGCGGTTGACGTCGCAGCGGCACCCGGCCGGGCCTCATGGGGAGCCGGGCTTCGAGGGCTACTTGCGCTGTGTCGGCTGGGATGTGCACCCGCCGAATGAGTCCAACTCCACGGACACGGTCTCTCTCATCCTGGCGGAGTTGCCCCGCTACCCTCGCGTGCCGGTTCCCCTAGGCCGGACGCGGCAGGGATCGTTCCTCAGGGAGCTGGATCGGCGAGTCCACAACCTGGAGGCCTAGCCGGGCTAGCGAATCACCCCACGGCACGGCGGTAAGGCGTTTCCGTGTCAAGGGCATGTTGACACCAGACACCCTGGAGAACCCTGTGGATATCGCCTTGCTCGTGAGGGAGTTCGGACTCCCACTGGGCCTGCTGGCTTCGGTGTTCGTTCTGATGATGACCGGGCGATTGATCCCCCGTGGCACGGTGGACAAGCTCCTGAAGGCGGAGTCAGACCGGGGGAACCTGTGGGAGAAGGCGTACCAGACAGAGCACGCCATCCGCATGGAGCAGGACAAGATCATGCGAGAGAGCATCGAAGGCATGAGAACGACTACCGAGATCGTTCGCGCAATCGACCGCAAGACAGGCGGTGTGTCGTGAACCCTTTCACGTGGCTACGGCACAAGCTCCTTCTGCCGCACGCGATCGAACACGACTCGCGTGCGGCAGAGGCCATCCGGCACGGGGAAAACGCGCTACGGCAAATCCAACAGGAAGGTGAACAGGTCAAGCGGGAAGCGGATTACCTGCGGCAGCAGCGCGCCACCAACCACTGGAGTGAGCGCGTGTACACGGCGTGGAGAGGTAGGGCGATATGAACACCAACACCCCGACGTGGCTGTACTGGGTGTACCTCGCCATGCACCTCTTCGTGCTGATCCCCGCCATCGGCTACTCCTACCGGTTCCACCGGATCACGGCTGGCCACTGGTGGAACTCCCTCACCGGAAAGGCGCTGATGATGCTAGCCGTGGCCCTGGCCCTCAACATCGTCCCAGCCATGCTGGGCACCGTCTGGATACTGATCACCGGCAACCCGATGCCCGGCCGGGTCGCCATCGGGGCCGTCGCCTACCTGATCGCTGGCGTGGCACTGTGGATGCAGTGGCTGGCCTTCGAGGGAGCGCAGCGCCCGGACCCGGCCGCGCACCAGGAACTGACGCGGCGAGAGCTGGAGCTGGGACTAGACTCACCCCGTACCGGTACGGATGCTGGTGCGGATGCCAATTGAATACTTCCTCCTGTCCATGCCTGGCGTGAGGGGAAGCAAGAGAACGAACGACAGAGCCCCCCGGACCCGTGAAGGGTCCGGGGGGCTCTTCTCGTGTATCCAGGCCTGGCCAGGTCAGGCTAGGCCGCTACCACAACGCCCCTGCGACGGCGGAGACACCCTGGGCCACGGCGTAGGCGACGGCGGACGCGGCACCCAGGAGGAAGAGGGCGATAACCGCGCACCCGCTGCCCTTCTTCTTCCCCTCTTTCGCGGCAGCCTTAATAGCTCCCTTGTTCTTCTTCAGGAGCTTCTTCACTTTGTCGTTCCTCCCTGCCTTGCCTGCCTTCTGGATGTCTCGCAGCATTCGGCCCGCATCTGCGTCCTTTGCGCGGGCCACGTGCTCCTGGACTTCCTTCGGGCTGTACCCCAGGATGTCCTTGAACGCGTCATCGAATGCCTTGTCTTCGGCAGAGTTGAACCTTGCCAACATGGCCTCTTCGGCTGCTGCCGCGTCCAGCGAACGCTGCTTGCGCTCATCGGCTTCGCGTCGCTGCTGCTCCCGCTGGCGCTTGCGGAGTTCGTCCCACTCTTTGTCTGCCATCCGTATGTGTCCCTTTGTCGTGGCGGTTGGTCAAGCTGTACACCTGTGTATCGCTGTCGCTCACGTGATCGTTACCGCGTTACCGAGATTGCTGTACCCCGCAGAGTGCGCAGTGCCTGAACTGACCCATTCCCACGTCGCGCATGTGCCAACCGTCTTCCCGGTAGTGGCCGCCGTACGGGAAGTCCCGAATCCACTGGCCCTTCTCGAAGTACGGGTGCTCACACCAGTACCCGTGGCGGTAGTGCCAACGCCACGCGCGCCACGCGTTGATCACCGTCATGATCACGATGCCAGGCTCTCCCCACCGCGCTCCAGCTCGATCAGCGCCCTTCGCGCGATGGACTCCGCCTGCGTCTTCCGGCCGGGTGGCCTCCGCTTGATCCCGTGCCGCAGCATCCCCCGCTGGAGCGTCTTCACCGAAGGCCCACCCAGCCCGCGAGAAGCCTCCCCCAGCGCTTCGGAGATGGCACTCAGGGACATGTTCTCCTCCACGTACATGCGCTCCACAGCGGCCCAGTCCAACGCGGGGTAACGGTTCATCCGGACGTGGTCCCGGTGCTTCGCCACGGCGTACACGGGAACACCCATCAACGTCGCCAGCCCCCTGGTGGACGCCTCCGGGGAGCGACGCACAGCCTCCTGCACGTCCACATCCGCCCACTCCAGGCCTTCACTTCCGACCCCTGGGGTCAGGAGCGCCTGGACGACCTCAGGGTCGTAGCCGGTGAGATTCGGCAGCGCGTTCGGGTCTGCGATGCTGTCCTCATCCCAGGCGAACAGGGGAGCGTAGCCCTTCAGTCGGGCCCTGGCCGTCACGCGGGTGTTCGTTCCGGGCGTCAGCCCCAGTTCATTCGTAACCTTCCGAACCTTCTGCTCCGTGATCGCGGAGCAGAAGCGCTTAGCGTCGCACTTCGTCAGCCGGGTTACGGCATCCTTGGTCATCCCCAGTCGCCGCTGAAGGTCGGCTATCGAATGGCCCGCCACGGCCAGCCCCTGGAGCCTGCGGCGTGTCGCGGTGACATCCACCTGGTTGCCGGAGAGGAAGTGTTCCCTGTTGTCCAGCTTGGCGGCCAGGATCTTCTCTTCCGTGGCGCGGAAGAGGTTCGACCTCTTCTGGATCTTGTGGAGGGTACTGGGGCACAGTCCGACCAGTATCGCGATTTCACCTGTCGACAGCGTCCTGCCCAGCTCGGTCAGGTGCGCGCGCGCCCGGTCGGAGGGGACGTACCGGGGGGGTAGTCGTCCCTCCCTCTCGGCCAGGTCCCGGTGCCCCTTGCACAGGCCCCCCGCGTACCCGCCCGTCCTGATGCACCTACCGTGACGGCAGGTGCCCTGCGTACGTGTACCGCTCATCGTCGCCTCTTCTCTTCGATCTCTCCGCGTTGGTGCTTCCCCACGTGGAGTAGGGCCGCGTTCAGGCAGCGTTGCCACGCGCCGGGGTCCCGAAGCTCCGTGGCCCAGTACGGGTAGTAACGGGACGTTCGGGCGGGCCTCCGGAACGGGACGCGTACGCGCTGTCTCCAGGTCCTCTGGCAGAGCGGGCATTCCCACGTCCAGAGCTTGGCTGACCTGCGGCGGATGCTGATCCTCACCCCCCGACCATACCCACTGCGTCAACGACTCCCGTGTTTACCTCTGCAACGAATGTGCGTCAATCATTGACGTACACCCCTAGGTAACCGCTAGGCTCCGTGTACACGCTCCACCCCGAACCGCCACGGAGGACATCATGACCAGCATCGAAATTCCCACCACCGTCACCCGCGAAGGCTGGATGCACGCGGCCGTGGAAATCTTCCGGCCGCGCTTCGCGGAGGTGGGCTACCCGCTCCCGGAGAAGATCCACATGAGCGTGGGGTTCGCCTACGGTGCCCGGCGCGAGTCGGCGAAGATCCTGGGTCAGGCCTGGAGCCGCGCGGTGTCCTCGGACGGCGTGAACCACATGTTCGTGTCCCCGGAGTCGGGCGACCCCGTGGAGATCCTGGAGACCATCCTCCACGAGCTGATCCACGTGGCACTGGACCTGGCAGACGGGCACAAGGGCCGCTTCGCGGAGATCGCGACCCGCCTGGGCTTCATGGGCCCGATGACCTCCACCCCGTCCAGCGTGGAGCTGGCAGCGGACCTGATGGTGTTGTCCGCAGAACTGGGCGACTTCCCCCACGGTGCGATGACCATCCCTGCGAAGGTCCCCACCACCGCCACGCCTGGCCTGGTGCCCGCCGGAGGCGTTTCCTCGGCTCCGATCAAGTACCACACGGGCCCCGCAACCCAGACCAACCGGAACCTGAAGCTGGTCTGCGCGGAGGACGGCTACGCGGTCCGCACCAGCCGCAGCATGGTGGAGACCCACGGCTTCCCGTTCTGCCCGAAGGGCCACCCGATGGAGTGGGCCTAGCAGACCCTGACCGGGTGGGGTGAAGCCGGACCCCCACCCGGTCAGGCACCAGCTCTCAGGCTCCGTAGCTCAACGGCAGAGCACGGCAGAGCCCGCCGACCCTCGCGCACAGCGGGGGACGGCGCGACCGAGGTAGCGGGTTCGACTCCCGCCGGAGCCACTTCCCAGCTTTCACCCGCCACAATCCTGGAGTCCGTCATGTCCCGTGAGCTGTACGCCACCCCCATCCGCCGGTCCCAGATGCGACCCCAGCGGAAGCACTGGAGCAACAGTGACGGGGTTGCCTACCTGGCGACCCTCGTCCTGCTGGCACTGGTCCTGCTGGCCATCTACGGGTAGGGGGAGCCGTGCTGATCGCGGGAGTCGAACACGTCTGGTGCTCCACCTATGGCGGCTGGGTGCGCCTGGACTACTGGCAGCGCTGGGTCCCCCGCCCGAAGTCCTTCAGCGAAGGGCCCAGCGAGCTGAGGGCCGCGCTGGAGCAGTGGAAGCAGCACAACCCCCCGCCCAGCCGGGTTGGGGCACGGCAGCCCATCTGAGAGGCAGTCATGCAAGAGCAGGAACTGTGGACGTACGCGGGTATCCGCCAGTCAGGCGGGAAGAAGATCGACTGCTGGCTGACGGTGGAAGGGACCGAAGCGTGGTTCCCCGCGAAGGGTTCCCACGCCGTAGGCCACCAGTACGTGGTGACGGTCGAACGCGGCGAAGCGGGACGCGTCACGAAGTACGACCGGGACAAGTACTCCAACGCGCCCACAGAGGACGTGGAGGGGTACCTGGAGGGATGGACCGCGCTCCACCGGGCAGCGCAGACGGAGCTGGGCCGGAAAGCGATCGAGAAGAAGGCCTCCCAGGACGATGCCCTGGACAAGGCGCTGGAGCCCCTCCTGGAGATGGCCGCGAAGGTCGGCAGCGCACAGCGTGCCGCGTTCGCCGCGTACGTCCTGCACCAGCTCTACACGCGCGGAGGCTGGTCCTGAGCGCAGGTGCTGGAGACTGTGAGGTGACGGGGCATGTCACTGCCGGCCCCTTCCTCACGACTTGAATGGAGCTTCCGCCATGGACGAGGAAAGCAGCATGGAGCGCGCGGCACGGTTGACCGGGCGTGCTGGCCGCTGGGGAGTCAGGCTCTGGACCGCTGTCCTGGTCGTTCCGGTGGTGGTGTTCGTGGTGGTGGTCATCGTCGTTCTGGTGGCCTGGTAGTCCCGTGCGTCAACCGTTGACGTGCGGGTGTACGGTGACTGATAGACCCCTAAGGAAAGGCCCGACATGGCAGAGAACGTGATCAACCCTTCGCAGGACAAGATCAAGCTGGATTCGTTGGGGCACATCGACATGGACGCGCTAGGGGATACCGAGCAGGAGCGCGTGATCGTGGTGGCTCGTGCGTTCCTGGACCGCGTGCAGTCCAGTTTGGACGTTGACCTCCGCGCTCCCCTGGACGGGGAGGTGGACAAGCTCCGGAACGTCGTCGTCTCCCTGACCATGCAACTCCTGATGGCCGACATTCACCTGGCCCACGTGCAGGACGAACTGGCCCAGGAGCAGAACCAGAACACGAAGGGACAAACGACGTTCATGGCTGTGGTGATCGCGGCCATGCGTCGACTGGGGCTCACGGTGATGGACATCCCGGACGGCGAGCTGTTCCCGATCATGGAAGAGATCCACGTCAATCCCCAGATCCTGGACGCGGAGTCCGTCCCCGGCGCGCTGCGGATGATCCTCCGCTAGTGAGCGTCAAGCGCATCAACTCCGGCCACGGGCACCGTTACACGATCGACGGTGCCCGTGCCGAAGGCGTGACCACGGTCCTTGCGATGATCAATAAGGACCTGACGCGGTGGGCCGCTGGAGTCGTGGCCGACTACGTCATCCGGTACCCGGAGCTGACCGCACAGATGGTCCGCTCCGACCCTGGCGGAGCCCGCCAGTTCCTGACCAACCTGCCTGTCTCCACCCGGAACGCGGCAGCCACACGGGGCACCATCGTGCACCGCGACGGGGATCGCATCGCACACGGCGAAGAAGTCGAAGTGGCAGACGAGTATTTGCCCTTCGTACTGTCCTACGTGGACTTCCTCAACCTGTACCGGCCCACCATCATCCAGACTGAAATGGGCGTGGCATCCAGGGCCTACGGCCACGGAGGTACCACAGACGGAATCATGGAGTTCCCGCCAGACCTGCGGCTGTACGACGGGAGCCTGCACCCGCTGGCAGGCCTGCGCGCCCTGTTCGACGTGAAGACCGGAAAGTACCTGTGGGAAAAGGATGTCCTTCAGGTCACGGCCTACCGGTTCAGTGACACGTGCGTTGTCGATGGCGAAGAGCGGGAGATGCCAGAGGTAGACGTGGTGATCCTGATCCACGTGCGAGACAACGGCTTCGAAGTCGTCCCCGTAACTGCGAACCTGTTGCAGTACCAGGCTTTCGTGGCCCTGGTCCGGGCGTTCCGTGCGCTCCGGGCAGCGGGCATGGAGATCAACGGGAACGGCCTGAAGGGTACCCCGGATCTTCTCCTGGAGCCGTACCCCGACCCGCGAAGTGAGGACTGACCGATGAACACCGAATCACGCGGAGAGATCCACGGGGCACTCCTGCGGGTGCGCGAAGCCGTGGGAGCTATCGACAAGACCAGGAAGAATGACAAGTTCAAATACAACTACCGGGGGATTGAGGAGGTCCTCAACGCGGTGGGCCCAGCCCTCATGGAGGAGGGCATCCACTGCCGCCCGGAACTGGTCGACTACTCGTTTCGTGACGTGACCACGGGGGTCAATCAGACCCGGATGCGCGAGGTCACCGTGAAGGTTGCCTACCACTATGAAGCGGCGGACGGTTCCTCCTACGTGGCCGTGGTACCCGGTGAGGGGTACGACAGCGCCAGCAGTGCCACGGCGAAGGCCATGAGCGCGGCCCTGAGGACCGCTCACCTCCAGGCCCTCCAGATCCCCGTGGCAATGCAGGACGAAGCGGCAGAGACCACCTCACGGTCCATATCGGACCAGATGAAGCTGATCAATGACATCATCACGGCCGCGAAGTTGGCGGGCATCATCGAAGGGGACGATCGCAAGCCGCTGTACGACCACTTCGAGGAATACACGGGTGGGGTCGCTGCGGCGGACGCTCCGGTGGAGTTGCTGCGGGAGTACCTGAACGTGATCCGGCCGAAGACCGTAGTGAGCAGGAAGCAGAGTGGTGGCCGTGGCTGACGACCAGGAAGAGACTCCGAACCTGCCGACCAACCAGCGACAGGCCGAAGAGGACAGACGCTGGGAACGAGAGTGGATCAGCAAGGCCGAAGCCATGACACCGATCATGGTGGAGGCGAAGCTGATCGACTTGACCAACCGGGAGTTCTGGACGGTCAAGCAACTGAAGGACGCGCGCGACGCGGAGACCGAAGCGGACATCGCGTACCGGAAGGCTCGCCTGCGCGCATACGCACACGCCGACTGCCCGAAGCCACAGCGCGGCGGGGCCACGGTCGGGGAGCGTGACGCATGGGTGGACGCGCAGGTGGTGGAGGAGTGGGAGGCGCTCCGTCGTGCGGAGACCGCGACCACCAGTGCGGCGGACTACGTGAAGCTGATGGAGCGGGTCAGTTCGAAAGTGCAGACGATTGCGCGCCTTGTGGAACAGGCCTACTCAGTATCGGGAAGGGTGGACCGTTGACCGAATTCGGAGACACCCGTCTGCCCCTGAACTTTTGGTCGAAGGTGTCCATAGCTGATAATGGTTGCTGGATCTGGACCAAGGGGAAAACCGGCAAGGGTTACGGTGCGTACGCAATCAAAAGGGTTGTACACCTGGCGCACCGGGTGTCCTATACGGCTCTGGTCGGGGATATCCCCGATGGTCTACAGATCGACCACGGATGCCGGGATCATGCCTGCGTCAATCCGGATCACCTAGAACCGGTTACCGGCCGGGAAAACCTGATGCGTGGCGGGACCTTGGCTGCGGCCAATGCTGCCAAGACTCATTGCCCTAACAATCATCCATACTCCGGTAACAACCTACTGATCAGCAGAGGGCGGCGGATCTGTCGTACCTGCAATCGCGAGCGCATGAGGACTCGCCGTCTGTCAGGAAGGAGGGAGAAGTGATCAGGTTCGGAGACCGGCGGCTGCCGGAGCGCTTCTGGGCCAACATCCGGGTAGAGCCTGGAGAGAAGGGGGAGCACTGGTTGTGGACCGGCGGCACCGGCCATCACGGGCGACCCGTGTACACGCAGCGCCGGAGGGTCTGGCATCCCCGGCGTGCTGCCTACGATGCCCTGGTCATGCCCCTGGCGCTGGACACCTGCGTGGTGGGCACCTGCGAGGTACGAGGCTGCTGCAACCCCTACCACGCCAGCGTCACCACGGCTGCCGGTGCCGGTGCCCGATCCTGGGCGCACCGGCCCGACCTTGACACGTGTAAACGTGGCCACGACTTGAACGACACGGACCCGAAGAATGTCCTGCACGCACACGGCAAGCGCTTCTGCCTGAAGTGCAGGCGATTGCGCGAGGAAGACCGGCGACGATCCCGCAGGCTGGCAAGCCAGCGCAGGACCGAAGCGGAGAGGATGAACTCATGAGTGTTCGACTGGTACGGGAGGCGCGTAAGCCGCTCTCGAAGGACCGGAAGCACCGACAGCGGTACTGGCACGGGAAGTCATCTCCGGCAAAGCTGACTCACTTGGGTGAGTGCGACGCGTGTCGGGATTGGGCCCTGCGCTACGTGCAGGTGGAGCTGTTCTGAAATGACAGAACGTGGACGGATCATTGTCAGCAAGGGCGGATGGCAGCGGCTCCGGCAGCGTGTCATCGATCGGGCCATGGGCCAGTGCGACCTGTGCACGCTGCCCGTCCAGTCCGAGTGGCAGTGCCACCACCGGAGGCTCCGGTCTCAGGGTGGGGATGACGCGCTGTACAACCTCCTGTGCCTGCACGGCTTCTGCCACTGGTCCGTCCACGTTCGAGACAACCGGTGGGCTACGGCTCACGGGTTCCTGGTGCCCAGCTACGCGGACGCTCGCGCGTGGCCGGTGCTCCAGTACCGGTCCCGCTGGCGGCAGCCGGGGGAGCAGTGGGTTGAGGCCCGCCCGCTTCCAGGCTCAGCCCAGCAGGGGCTCATAGACGCTTTCAACCTCTCCGGGACTAGGGCCCACCCTGATCCGGCGGTTCAGCGTCAAGCGTTCGTTGACGGCGGTCCGGCTGTCGACGCTGATTCACCCGACCCGTTTGGATGGCAACTCTGATGGCAGACGAAGCGATGTACACCGATGGCGCGGACAGCGTGATCATGAAGGACGGGGAGGCCAGGCGGCAGAACCTGAGCCAGTTGAAGGAGATGCGCGCCAGGATCGTCCGCACGCGGCTGGTCGCGATGGCCCACGACGGCTACCGCGAACTGGTCGACAACTCACCCAACATCGCGGCCGACCTGGTCGTGAACTCCATGGTGAACCCGGCTGACGTTGAGGAGGCGAAGCGCCTGGCCATGGCCGTCATGGTCACCATCGCGCACGCGGAAAGCGCCCTGCGCCAGGGCGTCCCCTTCCGCCTGGTCACCGTGTTGATGGAGCTGGCTGCGGATGACCTGATCTCGAACGCGGAAGCCGCCACGCGCGAGAAGGAGAACGGGGAGGAGTCGACCGGTGGCAACTGACGAGATCCCCCCGGAGTACGGGCGTACGCCTGGCTGGACGGACGCGCAGGTGATCTCCTACAACAACCTCGCGCTGGACTCCGCGCGGGACGTGATCCAGGAGTGGCGGGCCGCTCCCAACCCGATGCAGAACGCCGCGCTGAAGATGGGGGACCTGACCGCGCAGGAGGTGGCCCCGTACATGATCGACCAGAACGACGTGGAGGAGGCGCGCAGGCTGGCGCTCCAGATCACCGGCGCGGCGAAGACGCTCCAGTTCGCGTTGGACCACGGAGCACCTCCCGACCTGACCATGTCGATCATGTTCGCCGCTGCGGACGTGCTGATCAGCCACGCCGAAGCCGCCAGCGGGGGAGTTCCCTCCAGCCGACCGGAGGAGTAGAACAGAGGGACCCGAACATGAGTCCGGCCCCAGCGGGGGGAAGCTTCCGCTGGGGCCGTGGGGGACGAAGGGATCTTGCCGCTTCTCGCCAGTAGCGGCAGAACCACCAACCAGGGGACCACCTGGGTAGCTGTCCACTCGACAGCGTACCAAGTTGTCTCCGTGAATCAACCGGAGATGCAACCAAGTGAGCACCATTCGGCGGACAAATCGTCCCGCAGACAACTTTGCGATCATCAGTAACGAGTTCCTCCGGGACGGCAGAGTGTCCTTCCGTGCACGGGGAATCGGCGGGTGGCTGCTCTCTCACGAGACGGGCTGGGAGACCACCACGGAGCGCATCGCGGAAGCGGCCGAAGTGGGCCGCGACCAGATCCGCAGCGCCCTTCGAGAGCTGGAAGCAGCGGGGTACCTCCGGCGAACGCGCACCCGATCAGGCGGACTCATGGGGCCGATGGTTTACGAGGTGCAATGCACCCCGTTCGAGGATGCCGAAGAGGACGTTTCCGCAGGTCAGAACCACCGACTGGAAAACCAGTCCCTGGTTAACCAGCCCCTAGCGGGCCCGCCCTATAAGAAGACCAATTCCAAGAAGACCAATCTTAAAGACTCTTGCCCACCTCCGGCGGGCGAAGCTCTCTTCGACCCCCCAGAGGACGTGTACACGGGGAAGGACGGCAAGGGAGGAGGCGGAGTCAGCTCCGACCCCTCCGACCCCTCCGCCGTCTTCGCGTCCTTCTGGGCGGTCTATCCGAGGAAGATCGGGAAGGCGAAGGCCCGAACCGCGTTCGCTTCGGCTCTAGGGAAGACCTCTGCGGATGATCTTGTGACCGGAGCCCGCCGATACGCGGACTACGTCGCCTGGTCCACACAAGATCCACGGTTCGTGAAGCACCCCACCACGTGGCTGAACGGTGAGTGCTGGGAAGACGATCTGCCGCAGCGTCCAGCGCAGCGCGACGTGCGAGACACCGACTGGGAGAGTGACGTGGGATGAGTGCTCAGCAGCCGTACGACGTGGAGCTGGACCTGGACATCGATCCACCGGGGAATGACGGCCTGCCGTACTTCCAGGAGCTGACGGATGCGGAGGTGGAAGTGAAGGCCCCTGTGGCGCAGCGCAAAAAGCCCCTCCGGAAGGCAACGGAGATGGAGATGACCAGGTACCTGACCCGCTTCCATGACGGATCGAACGGCAACGGCCCCCGGTACGTGGTGGCCGACCACGTCCGCAACCGCAACGGCTTCGGTGCCACCCGCACGGCGGACTTCATGGTGGTGGACACCTGGCAGTCGTTGGCGGTGCACGGGTTCGAAGTCAAGGTGGATCGTCGGGACTGGCTGAAGGAGACGCGGCAGCCGGAGAAGTCCGAAGCGTTCAAGCAGTACTGCCACTACTGGTGGCTGGTGGTGCCGGACGAGGGACTGGTACGCGGAGACGAACTCCCGAAGGACTGGGGCCTGATGGCCATCCGTGGTGCGCACCAGGGATTCACCGTGGACAAGCTGGTAGTCGTGAAGGCAGCGCCGAAGCTGGAGCCGCTGCCGATGCCGTGGACGATGACCGTTCCGCTTCTGCGCGCTGTCCAGCGCACAGCGCGGGGAAGCTGGGAGGGCTGACCATGAGCCACGGTGAACCACCACAGGATCTGCACGCGGAACGGTCGCTGTTGGGAGGCCTGCTCCAGTCGAATGCAGAGATCGACAACGTCCAGGGGCTGGTGTCCTCTGCGGACTTCTACCGGATGCCCCATCAGTTGATCTACGACACCATGTTGATGCTCCGCCTGGACGGAAAGCCAGCGGACCCGGTCACGATGGTGAATGAACTAGCGCGATCCGGTGACCTGCTACGCGTAGGCGGGGGGGAGTACCTGCTGGACATGATCCAGGAGTGCCCGTCCGCCGTGAACGCGGTTTACTACGCTGAGATCGTGGCAGACAAGGCGATCCTGCGCAGGCTCCAGGAAGCCGGGGTACGGATCATCCAGATGGCGGAGAACGGGCACCAGGGTGCAGACGCCATGGGCGTAGTGGAACAGGCCTGGAACGAGCTGGAAAAACTCGTGTCCCACCGCCGTGGCAACGTCGTGGCCGAATCCGTGGACATGGTCAGCGCGTTCATGGACCTGATGGAGTCCCCCGCAGCGCCAGCGATGTCCACAGGTATCCCGGCCCTGGACAAAGCGTTGGACGGCGGTTTCAGGCCGGGCACGATGATCGTGGTTGGAGGTAGGCCGGGCGGGGGGAAGTCGCTGCTCCTTCAGCAGTTCGCGCAGGCAGCGGCCGAAGCTGGCCACGGCTCCATGATCGTGTCCATGGAGATGTCCGAAACGGAGCTGATGGAACGGTTCCTCGCCAGGGAGTCCGAGATCCCACTGACGTCAATCCGCCGTCGCCAGCTCCACCGCGAACAGAAACGGCTCCTGGCAGCCGCAGGACAGCGGATCGCGAAGCTGCCGCTGGCCGTGGTGGACCTGTCCCATGTGAGCCTGTCCCTGATCGCGGCACGGGCCAGGGAGCGGCAGCGGACCGCGCGAGGGCTGGCCATGATCGCGGTCGACTACGTCCAGTTGATGACGGTCGGGAACCCTCGTTCCACCCGCCAGGAGCAGGTGGCGGAGAACTCCCGTGGTCTCAAGCGGATTGCCCGCGATCTTCAGGTGCCGGTGGTCGTAGCGGCCCAACTCAACCGTGGGCCGGAGGGGCGGATCGACAAGAAGCCGGAGATGTCCGACCTGCGGGAGACCGGTTCCCTGGAGCAGGACGCGGACATCGTGATCCTGCTGAATCCGGACCCGACCGACGACCGGGTTATGGAGCTGATCATCGCGAAGCACCGGCAGGGACGTACGGGGAAGGTGACCGTTCCGCTGGCTGCGGAGTTCTCCCAGATCGGGTGCGTCAACGCTTGACGCACGCGCGTAGGATTCGGAAGACACCAACGAAAGGCCCGACATGAACGAGGAAGAGACCATCGCGCGCGTGAAGCGCGGTGTGAAGCGGATCAGCGACAGGGACCCGAACTGGAGCGACGAGGTGAGCGCCCGGCAGTTGGACATGGGGGACTGCGGTGCGTGCGTCCTGGGCCAGTGGGCAGGCGACTATGACGATGGTCGGGACCTGCTGTACCCCGATCTGTCCTCTGTGGAGGCCGATGCGCTGGCAGAGCAGGAAGGCTTCTACGTCACCCCAGGAGTGGCCATGGCGTTCCACTACCGCTGCCTGACCTCCGCCTGGCGGGACGCGATTCGCGCGGCCCAGCGCGAGCTGTCCGCGCCTGCGCCCGACTCCCATCAGGAGGTGTGGGCATGATCACCGTTGAGGATGCTCGCACGCGCGCTGCCGCAGGAGCCGCGAAGCTGACCGAGAATGACCCCGATTGGTTCACCGTCGTCAGCGCTGCGGAGCTGGACATGGGGTGCCCCGGCTGGTGCGTGTTGGGTCAGTGGGCAGGGAGCTACACGGACGGTGTGGAGCGGCTCCTGCCGGGGGTGAACCCGCAGTCTGAGGAGGGGGACCGGCTGGTTGCCTCCCTCGGCCTGGAAGCGTCCGGGTTCGGAGACGCGGATGAAGAGTACGAAACCCTTCGGGAAGCGTGGGTGGAGATCATTCGCGAGCTGAAGCGGGCCCGGCGTGTGGAGCAGATCACCACGGGCGGTGGAGCGTGAAGGGGCGGAAGATCCGGACACTCCTGGAGGAGATCCGGGACAAGGTGATCCCGGCACCGGCCCCAGCCACGGGTGTGGTTCGCCTGGAGCAGATCGACATCGTCCAGGGTGGCGCTCACACCCTGCACATGCACGTGGATGTAGATGGCAAAAGGGTGTGGGCACATATCCTGTTTCAGGGCCTGGAAGCGGGTACGCACCAGGTGACTACCACCATGACGGTGGTGAGGCATCGATGAGCTACCCACACCTGAGCACGGAGTGCCACAAGCACCACGGGTTGGTGAAGGACTTTCACGGGTCACGGCCAGAGATCGTGACCCTGTGCGGTTCCACGAAGTTCGTGGACGAGTTCGCCGCCGTGAACCGGGAGCTGACCCTCCAGGGCTACCTGGTGATCAGCGTCGGAGCGTTCGGCATGAGCGGTACGGACGCCAACGCCGATGACGTCAAGCTGGCGCTGGACGAGCTGCACAAGCGGAAGATCGACCTGGCGGACTACGTGTACGTCGTCAACCCCGGTGGCTACATCGGGCACAGCACGCGGAACGAGATCGCGTACGCCAGGTCCCACGGGATTGAGGTCAGCTACCTGGTTCCGCCCGCGCAGATCGAACCAGGCCTGCGCAACCTGGTGGACGGATCGGGGGGCCGTCGTGAGCATGATTGACCACCGTTGCTCCTGCGGAAGGTTCTCGATTCTTCACGACTCGGCGAAGGATCACAGGGTCTTGACCCTGGATGCCCCGCCGGAAGTCCTGAAGACGTTCACGAACGGCGGCCCGACTGGTCTGGGGTCGGACGTGGGGAACCTGGTCACGACCCTGATCGCACCAGGTGAGCTGGTGGAATCCTTCGGCCGCAGGGCACTGGGTCTGACGTGTAACTGTGACGGCTGCTGGACCCTGTACGACAGCCTGATCGGTTCCGGGGAGTACGAGAGGCTGGCGGTACGGGTATGACCAATGTGGACGGTGGTCGTTGTCGCCAGGCGGACAGATGCCTGGGTGCGGTACGTGCCGAAGATGGAGCCCTGCTGGCAGCGCACGCGCACGGTGACCCGTTCTGCGGTCCCTGTGCGCGGCGCGTCGGGGAGTCCATTCGGGCACTCACCGTGGACTACCTGTACCTGTCGCTGATGTCCGGGGTTACATCCCAGGCGGGCGACGGGATCATGGTCAACGGTTCACGGGAGCTGAAGGTCCCGCTGCGGCTGGAGGTGACCGGGCTCCAGGCGGCGATAGACCTGACCGTGTCGCAGTGGGTGGAACCGGTGGCGGAGCGTGTAAACGTCCCGTGGGACACCCGGCTCATGGGTATGGTCCGGCCGGGCTACCGGGTCCAGCAAGCCGCCCGAATCCTGTACCTGGCGCTGGATGTGCTCGTGGCGCTGGAGCCTACGGAGGTGCTGGCGTGGGTCGATCCCGTGGGAGTCATGGTGACCACACGGGATGGAGCGGAGGGTGCGCAGGAGCTGATGGAACTCCACCGCCGTGCGCTGTGGTGGACGCAAGGGAACTCCGGTGACACCAGGCTCCCTGTCCCGTGCCCGTGTTGCGAGGCCCGAACCCTAGTACGAGAGAACGGAGCGGACGGCGTCCGCTGCCGTGGATGCGGTGCCGTGTTGACGGACGACCAGTACCGCCACTTCGGCATGGTGGAGATGGAGAAGGTGAACCAGTGAGCATCCCTGAGGTGTCGGTACCAGTCGGCGAGAATGAGCCGCGCTACACAGCGGCAGAGTGGGCCCGGATCAACGCGGACCAGATGTGCTCTGAGTGGGGTCACGACTACGTGCACCGTCAGGTGCAGGCGGAGAACCTGCTTCCCGAGTTGACCGGAGTCCGTTGTTCCCGCTGCGGTCGCCGTTGGAAGGTGGTTCGCGATGAGCAGGACTGAGCTCCCGGAGTTCTCCCAGTCGACACAGAGCGGCAGCGGTTTTCAGCTCCTGTCGAGCGTGGAGCACACGGTGGGTGTGTACGTGCCAGCGGCGGAGCGGGCAGCGGCCAACATCCGCGAAGAGCGCGCGGCCAGCTATGTCGCGAAGCGGGAGGAGCTTGCCCCGGAAGTCCGCATGGATCTGCTGGAGTTGCTGGGCCTGGTGGACGCGGCGAAGCGGGTGATCGGCCGTGAAGGCTGACATCATCGTATGCACGCCTGAAAATCCAGGCATGGCTGACGGCTACTACCTGTGCCCGTACATCGAGTCCGTAGAGGGCAAGCGCCACGGATACCGCGACCGTGGCGGAGTCCAGTGGACCCGCAAGGCCATGCACCCGGTGGACCCGAAGTGCCCTGAATGCCGAACCCGGAAGGAATCCTGATCATGGCCCAGTTCGCGGCAGACGAAGGCGTGGACGTGTCCCGCCACAACGGGTTGATCGACTGGGAGCGGACGCGGCGGATGTGCCGCTGGCTGAGCTTCGGCATGGTCCGGCTGGGCGAGTGGCGTCCGGAAGGGAACGAGGAACTCCAGCCGTACTACGGCCTGGCGGACGAAGCGGCGGACCGCAACATCTTCGGCCTACGCCGCGCAGGCATCGTGCCTGGTGGCTACCTCCGCACCAATCCGACGATGAACTCCCCGGAGAAGGAAGCCGTGGAGTTCGTGACCCGTGTACACGGGTTCGGGGTGGACAAGCCGGGGAACCTGATCCCCTGCGTCGATATGGAAGACGGGACCCAGCAGTGGGGGCCGTGGCTGCGGGAGTTCATCACCGTCTACCGGGAGCTGAGCCCCCTCTACCGCCTGCGGATCTACTCCAGCGGCAGCAAGTTCAACGACCTGTACGGCGGCGTTGTCGACCTGGCGGACATGGGCGGAATCCAGCTCGTGGTGGCGGACTGGAGCGCGCCCGCAGGGCAGCCCCGGTTCAACCCCACCATCGCGGTCATTCACCAGTACAGCAACGGGTCCACCGTTCCCCCTGTCGTGTACCACCCGGACGGGTCCCTGGTGCAGGTGGACAGGCAACGTGTCATTAAGCCTCACCGTTTGGTGGAGGCTATGATCTAGGCACCCACCGCGTGATCTCCCGCCCGACCTGATTGGGAGATCACAGAACATGAGCACCACGGATCAGCGCGACCCAAGTTCGGACGTGCTAGACCTGCTGTCGGCCAGCATCTCCCGCCACCGCCATGCCCTAGGGCCTCTGGCTATGGCGCTGGGGATGCTGGCTTTCGCATGGGTGTCACACCTGTGGTTCCCGACGCTGGGCACCATCGCTGCTGCCGTGGTGTTCATCCTCGGGATGCAGGGGGCTTCCCAGTTGCCCACAGCCCGGCGAGAACGCCTGTGGGGCTACCTGTTCTGGTTCTCCGCCATGACGTGGACAGTTCTCGCGGTGTGGGCCGAGAACGGGCCGTTGACGCGGGGGATCATCACTCAGCGCCCGGTTCTGCTGTACCTGCTGGCCGGGCTCACCATTGCCTTCGGAATCCCCTGGTACTGGCACCGTCGCGTACGCCGTGGAATCCAGGTCGACAAGAGCATTGCCGCGTGGGGCGACGGCGGGAAGGTGGGCCTGAAGGGAGCCACCCTGCGGGGTACCGACGCGACCCTGACGGGCTTCTCTGGGGTGATCGAGGGAATCCGGGGTGTTCACCACTACAGCCAGTTCGAGCAGGCCCGGTCCCGTATCGCCAGCCTGTTCGGGGTCCACGCCTCCGCCGTCGTCATCGAACGCGGCACGCACGAGGCTGAGGCCCGCGTACGTGTCCAGGAGATGGAGCCGGACGCGCCGGAGGTGTGGGAGCCCCCGATGGAGCCGGTCAGTATCAAAGACCTGTTCTCCATCGGCCTGTTCGATGACGGATCGCCGATCCTGTACCGGTTCTTCGGTCCGGACGGGGGCCTGGACGGGGTGATGATCGGCGTCAAGGGCTCCGGCAAGTCCAACCTGATGAACGTTCTGATCGCGTACGTCGCTGCCTGCTATGACGCCGTGCCGTGGATCGCGGACCTGAAGCCGGGTGCGCAGGAGCATAAGGAGTGGAAGCCGCTGGTAGACGCCTTCGCGGAGACCCCGGAGCAGGTGGACCAGATGTACACCGCACTGTGGTCGATCTTCGAAGAGCGGGGCAGCTACTCCGGGCGGAAGTTCGAGCCGACGCGGGAGCGGCCCGCGATCGTGATCTTCGTGGATGAGTCCAGCGTCTACTTCGCCGCGTCCGTGGAGGCCGACCTGAAGAAGCGGCAGGAGGAGACCCAGCGTCTGGACCGGCGCAAGGCGCTGGTCGCGAAGGTGATGGCGGTGTGCCGGTCCCTGGGTGGGGCGAACCAGTACGCGACCCAGTTCGGGCTGTTCGAGGCCCTGGGCAACACCACAATCCGTAACCACCTGGTGGCCGGTCACGCCATCGCGTTCCGCACGGCGAAGGCGAAGGACGCGGGACTGGTGTTCCCGGTTCCCGGAGGTATCGACACCGGACGCATTCCCCGAGACAGGCCGGGAACGATGTTCATGGACGGACCGGAGCAGGACCGGCCGATCCTGGGTCGTGTACACGGGTTCGGAGACCGGGCGCGTTCCGCGTTCATTGCCTTCTGGACTGGACGTCAGCCGGTCCTGGAGCCTGCCGCAGTGACGGCGGGAGCAGCATCGTACGAAGCCGTCCACCGCTACCAGGTGCGGACGGTGCGAACCCAGGACACTCCCCCTGCCGCTGAGACGCCCCAGGAGCCGCAAACGAAGACCCGGCAGCGCCTCACACCAGAGCAGTCACGCAAGCTCGTGTATGACGCGCTGGCAGGCTTCGTGGACGGTGCGACGGTGGCCGACCTGACGGACTACACGGGTCGGAGCGCAACCATCATCCAGTCCAGGCTGAACGAGCTGGAAGCGATGGGAATGGCAACGCACAAGGGGCGCAGGAAGCCCGTATGGCGGGCCGTGGCCGACTCCACTACCGGAACCGACCGTTAGGCGATTCGGTGTCAACGGAGTCTTGACACGGGCCTGGAGTAGGCGGCAAGGTGGCCCCTGCACCACCCACCGCCACCCAGGAGGGCACCATGGCCACGACCGAAGAGATCAAGGACGCCAGCGCCAGGCTAAGCAAACTGAGGAAGATCCTCCCCCTGGCGACGGGTCCGGGAGAGTTGAAGGAGCTGAACATGGCCCTGGGCGGACTGACCAGAAGCGCCGAACGGGCGGGCTCCCACCTGGAGACGCAGCGCCCGAAGCGCGCGGAGTCGTTGATGGTCCACGTGCGGCTCAGGCTCCCGGAGCTGGAGGCGTCCGTGGCTGAGCACGTGTCCACCCCGGTCCTGCTGTCCGACGTGCGCGTGACCCGATCGGAGAGCAAGTGGTACGCGAAGTGTGCGGGGCACCAGTTCGCCAGCCGTGGCTACGTTGCGAAGCACGCGGCGGACCTGATGGCACGTGAGCACGAGAGCGAGTTCGCGCACTGGGTGCCCGCAGCGGAAGCCGAGTAACGGGTTTGTAACGGTCCTCCAGAACGTCAAGGATTAGTTGACACGGGAGCCGTTCCCGCACTAAGGTCAGTGCCAGCACGACGAACACAGAAACCCCACCGCCACGGAGGACATCATGACCAGCATCTTCCTTTCCACCCGGATCAACGAAGAGTTCACCGCCACCATCGGCGACCTGATGAAGGACGGCTCCGTGACCTTCATGGGCCGCATGGGTGGCGGCGACCCGGTGGAGCGGGTGCGGGTTGAGTTCCCGGAGGCCCTGCGCCCGACCGTGATGGCCGCGCTGGCGACGGTGGAGCGCTGGGAGCTGACCGAAGAGGGCACCGGCTTCGTCCTGGTCTCCAACGTCCCCCCCACCGCGTACAAGGGCACCGCGTACGACGTCAACGGGCGCACCATCGAAGACCGGATCTGGGGCGACTGGTTCCCCCGCGAGGTCAACGGCAAGACCCTGGAAGAGCTGACCCACGCGGCCCAGAAGCTGATCGACGCCGACCCCCAGGTGAACTCGGTCAGCCTGTACACCCAGACCCAGGACGCCCCTGGCGGTGGCTGGCAGTACGGAAAGCACCTGGGCACCGTCACCCGCTCCTGATCGACCACCAGGACGAAACACCCACGCTGGGAAGCGTCGGTGTCCACGGGTCAGGCCCGTGCCGATGAGTCCACGATCGGAACCGCCACGCACGAAGGAGCACATCATGGAACTCTCCGCACCTACCACGGTCAGCCCCTACAGCCTGGAGATTCGGAACCCGGCCCAGTCGGTGCGGTGGCTGGGCATGGCCTACCCGGTTACCGCCGGTCTGGTGGACGTCGTATGCGCGGGGGAGTACTACCGGAGCCGTGGTAACCAGGTTCGCGTCCTGGAGAACGGCCAGGAGATCACGACCACTCAGCGTCTGTTCGCGAACATTCGTCTGACCATCAGGCGGGCTAGCAAGCTCCAGGACCAGCTCCCGGAGAACAACGCGGGGGAGGACTTCTCGATCCGGGTCTTGCGTGAGCAGCACACGGCGGACCAGGCGTCAGACCTGTACGACGAAGGACGTCTCCTGGAGGCCTGGTCCGCGAACGAAGATGCGACCGTGAACCTGGACATCCTGGAGCAGGAGGCCCTCCGCAACGGTTGGCTCTGAATCCAGGACGAAACTCCACGGCCGGGAGGCGGCGGAGTCCAGGGGTCAGGCCCCTGCCGATGAGTCCATCGGAACCGCCACGAAGGAGAAGGACATGACCTCCGCAACGCAGGCTCCCGTAGACGCCTGGGTGATCCTCCACCCGCACAGCAACACCAACCCCAGCGGCAAGTACCTGGTTGTCAACTTCCGGCAGTGGGCGGGGGCCTACTCGAACCAGGCTCCCCAGTTCGACTCCGCGCAGTTCGACACGTACGCGCAGGCGGAGCAGGCCCGCAACATGGCCAACGCGGCAGTGCGGGAGCAGGACAGGGGTCGGGCGAACCTGGTGATGGAGGCGCGCGGGGCGGGGCAACTGGACGGGCTTCTCCGGGCTGCCGCGTACGTGACCGGGACCACGGTGGGCCACTTCTACCGCGACGGGTTCCCGAACTACAACGAAGCCGCGCAGATCCTGCGCCGGTACGGCGTGCGGGTTGTGGCCGGTCGGCTGGTTACGGAGCAGGGGAACCCGTTGCCGATGGAGGGCTAGTCGCAACGCTGGGTCGAAACGTCGGGAGACGTCCCCGGAAGAGAGACCGGGCTGAGGATGACCCCCAGGCATCACAACCGCCACGCATGGAAGGCCCGACCATGAACACCCGCACCCGGACGACGGCTCACCGCACCTCACTCGCCGTGTTCCTCCGCCACATGCCCCGGATCGTCAGCGGATACCCGATCGTGACCGTGGGGGAGTACACCCCTGGAGACCCCGGCTGGGCCAGCGCACGGGTGATCACCGTCGACACCCGCGCGCTCCCCAACGCCGTGCCGATGTTCAACGTCCACACGCTGGTGTGGAGCGAGCAGGGCTGGGACCTCCAGAACGGGACCTACAACGTCCCGTACGCCATGGCTGCCGACCTGGCGAACCTGGAGCTGGGTGCCATCCAGGCCGCCTTCTTCCTGACGTTCGAGGCCCGCCAGCTTCGCCAGGAGTTCGCCAACGGCGGAGGCGCGTACGGCGTGTACACGGCCGGACAGAAGGCGTGATCTTCCCGGAGTGGGTGGCCACCGCGTGGGAGTGGATCGGTGACCACCCACGCTGGGCTATCGGCCTGGCGCTGGGAGTACTGGTAGGGATTGCCAACGTGGCCGTACTGGCGGCCCGCACGAAGGGAATGGACCGATGATGGAACGCGACGAACTACGCCGTTGGGAACGCAACCTCCAGCGGCTGGTGGACAAGGCTGGTGACGGGGACGCCGAACAGTTCGCGGCCATCGTCGCGCTCCTGGACCGGGCCGTGAACGCGGGCCTGAAGGGCGCGGCGGAAAAGCTCCGTCAGCCGACCCCCAACGGATCCGCCGGTTACTCCTGGGGCGACCTGGGAGCAGCGTTGGGGGTGACCCGTCAGGCCGCCCAGCAACGCTTCGGCCGTAGGCCCCTGCCAGTGGCGTTCCCGCTGCCAGGTCAGGTGGCGAAATGAACGCCCCAGCTCAGCTCCACCCGGATCGGGCCCGCCGTATCTGGGAGGACGCAGTGATCCGAGACGAGGAAGCGAAGACCCAGGGGCTCCCGGCCGCCGACCGCAGGAAGGCCCACTCCGAAGTGGTGGTGGCCTGGGGTCGACTCCAGGAGGCAGAACGATGACGGCCATCCTCCGGGGCATGTCCCCCTGCCGCAAGCACCCGTGCTCGGTCGAACACGCCGAACTGGTCAGGGGGTTCCGTGAACACTCCGCACTGTGGGAAGAGCAGGCGGAACGTGAGACGGGCGGCTACCCCGGAGACATGGCCGCCTATCTGGAGACCCACCCGCGTCCACAATTTCGAGACTGGCTCATCCACACGAGGAAGGCAGAGCAGTGAAGGACAACCGCCACACACACCACCACCAGGCAGCCCCCGTCTGGGTCCTGGTCACCCTGGGATTCATCGCACTGGGTGCACTGGTTGCCACCTGGGCAGGCTGGGTGGGATTGGGGGCCCTGACCGGCTTCGGCAAGATGCACCCGCTTCCCGGAATCCTGGACGACTTCGAGATCAATACGGCCGTCACTCTGCCCCTGGGCATTGAGGCCTACGGGTTCCTGGCCATCGGCGCATGGCTGTCCGGTTGGGTGCCGAACGAGCGGGCCGCGAAGTTCGCCATGACGTCCGGCCTGTTCTCCATCTTCCTCGGGATGAGCGCCCAGGTGGCTTACCACCTCCTGGTGACCTCCAGGCAGGAGATGCCCGGTGGGCACGCACCCTGGCTGGTGGTGCTCCTGGTGGCCTGCGTCCCGAACACCGTCCTGGGAGCCGCGTCGATCCTTGCCCACCTCCTGCGTCCTGGTGCCGCTGGAGAGCAGGACGCTCCCGCCGTGGCGAAGCGCTCCCGGAAGCGGGGAAAGCCAGCTCCGGGCATGGTCACCATCCTGGAGGCCACACCTGGAGACCAGGAGCAAGCCGCGCTGGAGAGCCTGGAGCCACAGGTCAGCTTGCCCTCCAGCTCCAGGACTGTCCCTCCGGAGGTTCGCCAGCGGGCCCTGATCCTGATCCAGGACGCGGAAGAGCGTGGCCGCCAGTTTGGCCGCTCCAGGCTGATGCAGGAGCTGGACGTCACGGAGCACCAGGCGAAACTCCTGCTCCAGGAGATCAGGGCCCAGCTCCAGGCGGCAGCCGCTGGTACTGGCGGTCTCCAGTGATGGGCCGGACGCACGCCGCGTCCGGCTGGTGCGTCGGACTCCTGGTGGCACCGCTGCTGGGAGTCCACGCCGTTGCCCAGGTAGTGGCCTTCGCTGCCCTCACGGCGGGCTACGCGCTGCTTCCCGACCTGGACCACCCCCACGCCCGCGCAACGCGTCTCCTGGGCCCGCTGACCGGTTTCCTGTCCTACCTGGCCCAGGAAGGCAGCCGGGCCCTCTACGCGCGAACCAAGGGGCCGCGAGACGAGGACTGGGAAGGTACCCACAGGCACATGACCCACACCCTGGTATTCGCGGTCCTGGCTGGAGGCCTGGCGGCTCTCCTGGGGTGGCTGGTGGGCCCTCCAGCCGTGTGGGTGTTCGCCGCGTTCGGTCTCCTCCTGGCGCTGGACGCGCTGGGCTCCTGGCTCCTGGTGCCGCTCCTGATCGCTGGAGCGGTGGGCCTGGTCACCTGGTGGGCTGGAGGAGGCAACCCCTGGGGGCAGGTGGGCAACCTGGAGGTGCTGGTGGGCCTGGCGGTGTTCGCTGGATGTCTCACCCACGACCTGGGAGACGCGCTCACCCTGGCTGGATGCCCGATCCTGTTCCCTCTCCAGATAGCTGGAGAGACCTGGTACGAACTCGGGACACCCGGCTGGATGCGGTTCAAGACCGGGGGGATGGTGGAGAAGCTCCTGGTGTTCCCCATGTTTACCGTGGCTGGTGTTCTCCTGGTGCCTGGAGCCCTCCATGGAGTCGACCGGGTGTTCACCTGGATAGGTGGTGTGGCATGAACTCCGGATTGACGGCGTTCCTCTGGATGGTCATCGTCGTGGTCTTCTCGTTCTCCCTTGTCCTCCTGTCGGGCCCGAAACTCAGGGAATGGCTCCAGGTGCTGCTCCGGATCGACTGGGTCCCTCGCCTGACTGGTGCGGGACGCGTGGCCGAGGACAGCTCCAGGAGCCTGGAGCCACGGGCGTACGGTCTGGTCGGTTTGTGTCCGCGCTGTGGCGCTCCTGGAGCCCCGTACTTCGGGAGCTTCTCCTACGGTCAGCCCGTGTACACGAGCGGCAGTGTGGGCAGCCGGGAGCGGTGGATGCAACGCGAGTGCCAGATATGCGCAGGCACCTGGTTGGAGATCATGGACAGGGTGCCTGCGTACCGGTGGCCAGACGAGGCCGAACCCCTGGTGCCCGTTGAGGGGTCGGATCAGGCCCAGATTTGCCAGCTCAGGGCATCCTGGGAGTCGGCCAGCGTGGCTGATAGGCAGCGTGTGCTGGGTCTGCTGGGCAAGGTTGACGCGGATCTCAGGCGGCGGCTTGTGGACGACCTGGGGCTCCCGCCGGTGGAGCTGGACGTCATGGCGGAGTTCGACTCCCGCAGGGCAGCACTCGAACCTGTCGGGGAGTCGACGGAGGTCGCCGTCAAGTGCGTCTGCCGGGCGGACGTCTTCAGCAAGCAGGGAACAAGAGGACTTCGCCGCGCGCTGGCACGACACGTGGCCAGCGAAACCCACCGCGCGAACATGCGGCGGATGCTGAGGGATGATGCGGGTCGTGAACTAGCCGTGTGGAAGCTCCTGTCACGGTCCTGACCAGGCAAAACCACTGCTCCCAATAGCGAAACCGCCCGGCTCCCTACAGGGAGGACCGGGCGGTTTCGTGCGTCCTATCGGGCGCTGGAGGGCTCCTTACCGTTAGCCACGCGCGCGCGCGCGCGCCTGCGCGATGGGAGCACGCACGCTACCCGTGCGCGCGGGGAAGAGGATCTTCAACTGGTCCGGTCGGAACCTGCCGACCACGAGGGAGCAGCCGGGCTTCGTGCAGACCTCGCCTCCCGCGTGGATGGGGATGGGCTTCGGTGCTGACTGCTTCCCGGCCAGCCGGTGGGGCTTGATCCGGAACCGGCGCTTCTGGCCCCGGAGGTACTGCCGCCGTTCGTACCGGCCGTCCAGGGCCTTCAGGGTGGTCAGGTCTTCGGACACCTCGTCGGGGCTGGCCGTGGCCCAGGCTCGGTCCACGCCGTTCAGGTGGACGCGGCTGCCGACCTTGTGGGCCAGCTCCGGCGGGACCCAGAGGGTTGCGCTGGTTCCGTCGTCGCTGATTCGGGGGAGGCTGTTCGCGTCCCGTTCCGCCTGCTTCCGGTCCTTCTCCCGCATGGTCTACAGACCCTTCCCGTAGTCGACGTCAGGCACGCTGCCCCACAGTGCGTTGGCCCGGTCGTGGAGTCGGCGCATGGCGTCCTGGTAGTCGGCTGCTGCCTGGAGCGCCTCTTCGTGGATGTCCATCATCCCCTGCTCTTCGCCGATCGTGGCGAGGTAGTCACGCTCCGACTGGGTGTTGTCGGTGAGTCGCACGGCTCCGGCCGCGCGCTGGGCCCACCACATGATCTGTTCGCCGTTGCTGGCCAGCATGGGCTGCGTGATGACGTCGCTGGAGTTGGCCCAGCCTTCTGCGTCCTGCATGTTCTTTCCCGTCTTCGTGGTCGGTTTGGTTCCCGCCGGAGGTGTGGTCGGTTTGGCCGGGGGGAGTGCTGCCGCAGCAGGCTTGCTGGGCAGAGCTGGGTTTGTCCTCTGGGACCGGAGGAGTCGGTACTGGATGCGTGCTGCGGAGTGTAGGCACTTCCAGTTCTTCGTGGTGGTCAGGTGCTGACGGTACAGGTGGCGTTCCCCGAAATCAGTGTTGCATCCAGGGCACACGGTCGGGCCTTCGGGCAGGGGCGGGCGGCTGCCGATGGACTTCGGTGCGGGCCGGTCCGTGCGGGTGGCCGTGGCCTGGACGGGCCCGGTGGTGGTGGCACCGTTGTGGGTGACGCGGTCGGCGCACACCAGCCAGTGCTTCCCCAGTTTCCTCAGTGCGACCGTTTCCCCGCATTCGCACCTGATGCTGTCTTCAGGGTAGTCGATCTTGTTGGTAGTGAACTTCCCGCGCGCCTTCACCGCAGTGACCTTGAGACCCTGGGCGTTTCGACCGGCAAGTTTGGTGACGTGTGCGGCCCCCTGCGCCAGGTGCCCCACCATCCACGTGGGAATGCGCCACAGGCCGTAGTAGGCGATCACTACGCCGCTGCGCAGGACGGGGTGCCCCTTGCGTCCACGGGGGCGACGGGACACCGAACGCCGCGCCCGTCTGGCGACGGAGGTGCCCCTCCTCTTGGCGCTCATTCCTGTCCCACCTCCAGGTCCGGGTAGCCCAGGTCTGCCGCGAATGCGGTGAACACCCGTGCACGGGTGGTTCCCAGCGCGGCGGCCAGTCGATCCAGGGTTTCCACGGTCGGCATCCTGGTCACGTTGCTAGCGGGTTTGAGGTAGTAGCCCAGCAGGTTCTCACTCAACCCAGCGTCGATCTCGATCTTCCGGATGGACTGGTCGGGCTTGCACTCCCCGATCAGTGCGCGCAGGTGGTTCATAGGCGACAGGGTAACGGTTGACGCACGGGGCTTTGTATTGTCCGCATCATGACGGATGACGCACGGTGGCCGTGGCCTGGTGATTCCACACTGGACAGATCACGGCGTGTCGCGTGGACCTACCGGGAGGCGCTGCTGGCGGTGGACCCCGCAGCGTGTACACGCATCGACCTGTGGGCCCGGCAGAACGGGCAGGGCTGGGTGCTGCCGGAGGACCTGGAGTACGGCCTGGACGAACTCCTGACCGTGAAGGAGGCAGCCCTGTACGCGAACGTCCAGGAGCGCACGATCCACACGTGGCATCAGCGTGGCCTGCCGTGGGCCAGTGAACGCGGTGAACCGGTTCGGGTCCGCCTGCTCGATCTGGTGTCCTATGAGGCTGATCGCAGGCGCGCACGTGCCAAGGGGAAGCGGACCTTTTGAGCAGGGGTTATGCACTGTAGTAGTCTTCTGGGTGTAGAGGTCTGCCCTTCAACCGTGGCGGTGGAGAGCAGGCCTCTACCCATGCTCAGGGGGCGGTGAGCACATGAGCGGAGAGACTGAGTCCAGCGTCAGCGGTTGGACCGTGGACACCTTGCGGGAGCACGTACTCCGACTTCTCTCGGATGACCGGCGGCTGCTGGATGAGCGATACACGTCCAGTCAGCGGCTGTTGGATGAGCGGTACGCGACACAGACGAAGGCCCTGGACGCGGCGTTCAAGGCTGCTGAGGCTGCGGTGGATCGCGCGCTGGCGTCAGCGGAAAAAGCGGTGTCGAAGGCGGAAGCCGCCGCTGAGCGTCGCTTCGAGGGAGTGAACGAGTTCCGGCAGACGCTGACCGACCAGGCCGCGACGTTCCTCACCCGTGCTGAGGGTGAGGCGCGGCTGACCGCGTTGAGTAAGGAACTGGACGAACAGCGTCGGCTGATGGAGAGGAACACGGGCCGCAGCGAAGGCGTGGTGACCGCGCGGGTGTTGACTTTCAGTCTGATCGCTGCGGTTGGTGTGCTGGTAGCCGTCTACGTGGCGTTGCGCCCGTGACGGACTGCGTCAACGCTTGACGTACCATGGTGGTGGTCACGCGGTGGGCGCGAGATCACCTGGGGGCGGCACCCCTGCCAGCGGCTAACTGGCAGGGTGGTCGTCCCCGTTCCATCCACACAGCCACACGTCGCAGGACGGACGCGGGACTGTCCACGGAAAGCCGGACAGCTCATGACCACCTTCAGCAAGCTAGCCGAGGAAATCGCGGCACACGCGGGGGCATTCGACTCCCTCTACTACTCCCTGGACGATCTCCGCCACGCGGTGGATGAGCAGGGCCTCCGTGAGGCCATCAGGCGCATCCCGGCCGTGTGGATTCACCCGGATCTTGTGGAGATCCACTGCCTGTGGCATGACGCTGCCGACCACTACGCGCGTGGCGGACTGTGGCCGGAGACGACCCTGGGCAGGCTCCGCGAGTTCCTCCGATAGTCCAGCCCATACCACTTTCGCGGTGTGGGCCAGCCTGCACCGCGAAAGGACAGGGCAATGGCTGCTACCCCGATGACCGTTGTGGCTCCGAACCACCTCGCAGCGTCCGCAGCAGTCTCCACGCTGGAGCTGAACAGCGACGTCACGAACGGCAACACGGTTCCGAACGACGGGAAGACCTGGCTTCTGGTGCGCAACACCAACGCTTCCACCAGGAACCTGACCGTGAACTACCGCAACCAGGTGGACGGCCAGACGATCCCGCCGATTGCCTACACCATTCCGGCGACCCCGGCGCAGGTGCTGGTGCCGCTGGGGCCGGTGGCGTTCTTCGGTGACAGCGTCTCCCTGACCTACACCAACGGGGCCAGCGCGGATCTGAAGATCCTCCCTATCGCGCACGGCGGCTGACCGGCCGTGGCTGTCGACTATTCGGTCTTCGTACCGCCCGTGCCGGAGGACATCCCGGACACGACCAGGCGCACCTGCTTCTGCGGGAAGCTCACCGTGGTAGAGCCGAACAGCCTGCCTGACGCTCAGCGGCAGCGTTGCCCGATCTGCGAGCGGGACCGGCAGACGGTGATCTCCGGGCACCTCCTGGACGTGACCCAGT
>Ga0134127_10000236_pt1 | contig 63028 bp, 35 predicted proteins | sample KB31753_FD_96459 | JGI IMG/M metagenome (GOLD analysis project Ga0134127, IMG submission 96459) | Terrestrial soil microbial communities with excess Nitrogen fertilizer from Kellogg Biological Station, Michigan, USA - KB3-175-3 | ecosystem: Environmental > Terrestrial > Soil > Unclassified ... | reverse complement strand
TCAGGGTGAGGGTCTGATTGTTCCCGACGGCGAAATCGGTCATGGCGCCTTCGGTAATCACGATGCTGCCCAACGCGGTGAACGCGGCGCCGTTGGTCGAGTTGAGCGCCTTGTCGGCCGAGACGTTGTTCCCTCCAGTCGGTGTGGTGATGACGACACTGGCCCACATTTGTGGAGAGTGAAATGCGATCAATCCCAAGACCAGACCGAGGCGAAGTGGGAACAGAGTCCAGATCGATTGCATCCAGAGATGTTCTCCAGTACGAACACGTTTTGACCGCATATCCATTCATCGACATCAGCCATGCCCGTCCCGGTCGCGCTGGCGCGGAATTTGTGCGGGAATTGAGTACCGTAGAAATAAGGAGGGTAGCTCGGTGAATTTGCAGTGTGGCGATATCGATTTCGATTGAACGAGCTCCTCGGCCTCATTGGAAAATAGTCGCCGAATCGATTTACTCCCGGCCCTAGAGTGATTGCCAAAAGTCATTTCCGAAATGGTGGGGCAAACCTGCCGGTTTGCCGCGGCGCCCAGCAGGGCGCCGCCCACCATTTCGGAAATGACTTTTGGCAATCACTCTAGCCGCTGCGAGCGGGACGGTTCGCGGTCCGATCCCAAAGTGTTAGGATTCTGTTAGGAAATCGGTGGGAAACCTTTAGGAAAAGATGGTCGGGGCGGTGAGATTCGAACTCACGACCTTCTGCACCCCAAGCAGACGCGCATACCAGGCTACGCTACGCCCCGACCGGTGCGCACCATTCAGTGCGAACACGAGCTTAGGCCGGGAGCCTCTCAATTCAATCTATTTCTAGTCCGGTTCGGCGGGCGCATCTCGCGGCGTGTTGCCCAAACCGTGTCTGGGTAGAAATCGACGCGCCTTACCTTGCGCCGCCGCGGTTCAATCGAACCATTCGTCGGCCTCGTCGAATGCCGGCACGGGAATGTTGACAATGCGCAGCTTGCCGATGGCCCGGTGGCGGCAGCCCGGCCGAATGTAAATCGCGGTCATTGGTTTTACGGGCACGACCTTGCCGTCCAGTTCCATTTGGCCCTCGCCTTCGAGCACGAGGTAGATCTCCGTCATGCGCTTGTGGTAGTGCGTGCGCGAATCGTGTTCAATGTCGACGACGTGCAGGCTGGCGACGTTGCTCGCGACGTCCGCGAAGGCGCGGCGTGCGAAGCCGCACGGGCAACGCACAGACGGCACCTGATCGAGTTGTGCGATGTAGTAATTGGACATCGCGGAAGACGCTGGACTGGGCCAAAAAACAGCCTTATGGCCTCGCTTGGGGGAGCAACTGAGCCGGGACTGCCTGCGCTGGAGGCGTGGCCGTTGGCGGCACAGGGAGAGCCTTGAAGTGCCCTAGCACTTGCAGCAACTCGCGCCGTCCGACCAACCCGACGATGTAATGGCCGACCGTCGTACGGACAATTTGCGCTTCGACCGGCGAAAGCGCCTTCAGCCAGTCTTCAAGGAGCGTGCGACCGACGGCGGCAAAAGTATTGCCGTTGTTGAACGCGAAAGGCCCCTGTTCGCGACATCGGCGACAGAGGTCGAGGACTTCCTTGAGCGGCATGCTGCGAGTGCAGGCGCCGTCCCAGAGTTGTCGCGCCGTGTCCAGGGCCCGGGCGTTGGTGGCAGGTTCCTGCTTTTGGGCCTGGCACAAAGCCTTGTTCACGCTCAGCACACTTTCCCATGGGACGGCGGCGAGCCACTTCTGTTCCAAATCAGTCACGAGTTACCTTGGAGTTGGAGTTGCGTTTGCGGAGCGAGGCTTTGATGCGCTGCAACGTCGCAACGCCCTCGCTCTTTGGACCGCCGCCATCGGAAGAGCCGCAGCGCTGCATCCGCAACGCCGTCTTGACGGCGGCGCGCAGGAACTTCTGGTCGTCGGTCCGTTGGGTCACTGCCCGCAGTATAGGCGCAACACGCAATGGGGTCAATGTCCTCTTGAAGTTGTGGCTATTTCCAGTTTTCTCCGCATCCTGAGACCGTGAAGTCGCCGCAGCGGAAGAAAGAACTCGGGCCGCGCAAATCGACGCCGCGGCGTTCCTTCGGTGTTTGGAAAATGGGTTTGGCGCTGGTTGTGGCGAGCCTTGCCGTGGGTTGGTTTGCCTGGCAACAGCGACAGTCGCCGTCGCGATATACTCAGCGGCCACGCGGCACTGTCACGTTCAACAAGGACATCGCGCCCATCGTCTTCGGACACTGTGCCGGCTGCCATCGACCCGGTGAAGCCGCGCCGTTTCCCTTGTTGAAATATGGCGACGTGAAGAAGCACGCAGCGCAGATCGCGGAAGTCACACGGAGTGGTTTCATGCCGCCGTGGCTGCCGGAGGATGGGCACGTTGAGTTGCAGGGACGGCGGCGATTGTCCGTGGAACAGCGCGGCCTGATCGAACAATGGGTTGCGGAGAGCGTTCCCGAGGGCCGGGCCGCGGATTTGCCAGCGCAGCCGCAATGGCCGGAAGGCTGGCAATTCGGGCGGCCCGATCTCGTGGTGACGATGCCCGAGGCCTACTTTTTGCCGGCCGAAGGCAAGGACGTGTACCGGAACTTCGTCATCCCCGTGCCGACGCCGTCCCTTCGCTACGTGCGAGCGCTCGAGTTGCGCCCGTCGAGCAAGGCGGTGCATCACGCCTTCATTCGATTCGACCGCACTGATGAATGCCGGCAGCAGGACGCGCAAGAGCCGGGTCCGGGGTTCGCCGGGATGACGGTTCCCTCTTCGGCCTACAGCCCGGCGGGCCATTTCCTGGGTTGGCAACCCGGGCGGGGGCCCGTGCAGGCGCCCGAGGGCCTGTCGTGGGAATTGCCGGCGGGCGTGGACATGGTGCTCCTCATGCACCTGCAGCCACGCGGAAAATCCGAGCCCATCCAGGCCAGCGTCGGTTTCTTTTTCACCGACACGCCGCCCACCAACACACCAGCCAAGGTTTCCCTGAAGGTGTACGACATCGACATCCCGGCGGGCGCCGCGCGGTACGAAGTGGAGAAGAGGTTGAAGGTCCCTCTGGATGTGGATTTGCTCGCCACGCTGCCGCACGCCCACTATCTGGGCCGCAGGCTCGAAGCATTCGCGCGATTGCCGGACGGCACGCGTCAGACGCTGCTGCTCATCCCGGAATGGGATTTCAACTGGCAGAGCGATTTCCGTTTTGCCCGACCCGTCTTTTTGCCCAAGGGCTCCGAAATCGGCCTCCATTTCACTTATGACAATTCGACGAACAACACGCGCAATCCGTACCAGCCTCCCGCCCGGGTTCCCTATGGCCTGCAAACCACGAACGAAATGGGTGAACTCCACTTTCAACTCCTGGCACACCGCGCGGCGGATCGCCAGCAACTCCTCCAACAGGAACAACAATGGGCCCGCGCCGACCTCGTGGAGTTTTACGAGCGTCACCTGCGCCAGAATCCAGCCGACGCCGAGGCGATGCTGGAGTTGGCCAAAGTGCGTCTACTTCAAGGCGAGATGCCTGTCACCGAGGCGCTCGTCCGCCAGGCCGTGGCGCTGCGCCCGGACCTGCCCGACGGGCACTACTCGTTGGGGATTGTGCTCATGAGCCGGACCAACGTGGTTGAGGCCGAGCAGGCGTTTCTGACCACCATCGGCATGGCTCCCACTCACTACAAGGCGCACAACAACGCCGGCTTGTGCGCCTTGCGTCTGGGCCGGCTTGACACCGCTGCTGCGCGATTTCGCGAAGCACTGCGATTGCACCCGGGCGATTCGGTCGCCCAGGCCAATCTCGACCTGGTGCTCAAGATGCAGCGGTGAATGTGGTGAGTTGGAGCGCGGACAGCCATGTCTGCGCGTCGCTGAGTCGAGGAACGCGGTCTCGCGGACAAGCTGTCTGCGCTCCAGGCTCAAACTTAAGTGACCGGCGGGAAACCTGTGCGGAGCGACTTCCACGGTTCTTCGTTCGACACGTCGACGATGCTCGGTTCGGCGGCCTGGCTTGGCGCGAGGATGGCCAGGAAGACAAGCCGCTCGTTGAATGGATTGTAGGTGCCATGCACTTCGCCGCGCGGGATGAGCACCATTTCACCCGGACCGAGGATGCGATGTTCCCGTCCCACCCACTGCTCGGCGCGGCCGGAAAGGATGTAGATTATCTCCTCGCGCGTCGGGTGCGTGTGGAACGGATGAGACCGCTTCGGCTCCATATTGGCGCGCACCATGAGGAGTTCCTGGTTTGGAACCACGTCGGCGCGGCAAAGCCATTCTTCGAGGGTCCAAGGCGAAAGAAAATCCACCTTCTCGGCGGCGGTGACAAATCGGCGCTGAGTGATGCCGGGGTTGTTCATGCAATCGCGTCGTTGCGGTGACTGGCCAAACGGGCTTGCGATTAAGTCTGCTCAATGCGGCCCGGCCAGGCGAGCAATTCCTTGCGCTCAGGGCACAAACTGGATTCGGTAGAATCGCTGCCCGGCCGAGGGGATGGTGTCGACCACGGTCGAGAGCCCCGACGTGGCTGTAACGATGCCTGGAATGTCATCCCAGAATACCGGAGGCAATTGGTCCGAGAACTGAACGCTATACGAGTGTCCGGGAATCGAGTGCCAGAACAGCACCACGGAATTGCCCGTGACGCGGATCGATTGGAATGTCGGCCCGGGCAGCACCCGCACCGCCACGGTGCGCGTGTCACTCAATGGAGGCATGCCATCGTCGGTCACGCGCACGCTGATTAGGTTCGTGCCGATGTGCTCCATGCCGGGCGACCAACTGAACATGCCGCTCAACGGGTCAATGGAGGCGCCGGAGGGCGGCGACACCAGGCTGAAGCGGAGCGCATTGGGAGGCACGTCGGAATCGAGCGCGTTGAATAGCGCGGTCACGCGCCCGCCCGGGTAGGTCGGACCGATCTGCGCTGGGAGCACTGCTGGCGGGCTGTTGACCTCGCGAACGAAGACCAGAAACGTGTGGCTGACGACCGCAGGTGGATTGTCATTGTCTGACACCTGGATAAGGAAGGTCTCAAAGACACCGCCCTGGAATTCGGTGGGGGTCCAACGGATGACGCCGGAGAGCTGGTTGAGCGAAGCCCCGGCGGGCAGGATGATCGGGAAGAACGTGAGGTTGGTGCCCGACTCCGCGTCCGTCGCGACCAACCTCACCACCAGGTTGGACCCTTCGTCGATGAACTGGTCGGGCACCGGAACGATCTCGGGCGGATCGTTCACAGCCACCCAGGTCAGGGTAACGAGTTGAGTGACCGTGAGCAGGCCATCACTCAACGTCAGGGTGAGGTTGGCAGTTCCCGATTGATTCGTTGCCGGAACGACTGTGATGACGCGGATGGAATCCGAACCGCCCATCCGGATGTTGGCCGGCGGCACAAGGCCCGGGTTTGAGGACGTGACGTTCAGCGCCAGCGCGCCGGCGGGCGTTTCGGCGTCGCTGACGGGCACAGTGATGACGATGGCCTCATCCTCGTTGGCCGTGCGGTTGGTTGGGGAGGTGCTGCCGGCCGATATCGAATCAATGAACCAGCCCGTCTCCGCGAGACTGCCGTCCGACGTGAAGCGCCACCGGAACCGGACGCTCTGGCCGGCCAGACCCGGCGGCAGCGCCAGTGTGGTGGTGATGAAACCGCCAGAGAAACCGCGCCATGAGCTCGAGTTGTTGTAGCCGCCGACGGTAAAGGTCCATCCCATCGCGGTCACGTTCGAGAAGGATGAGTCGTTGATCGACACTTCCAGAAATCCTCCGTCGCAGCAAACTTCTGTGCGGAAGCTGTGCCGGAACGTCAGATTTGGCGCCGGCCCAAGCAGGAGGGTCGGCGAGGTCAGCGTGTTGTCCGTATTGAACGAGGGGTTGGGGAAGAAGACTGAATTGGGCGGCGTGTCGAATGAACTATTGACCGTCTGCCACTGGAAACTGGCGGAAGAAGATCCCACCCATCCGGCGGGAAGCGCCGGCCGGATGACAGAGTCGAAGTTCTCGCGAAAGCCATCGCCAAACTGCATCACGGGCGGGTCGTTTATGGGCCGGACGGTCAGCAGGAAGGTGTCGCTGTTAGTTTGCGCGCCGTCGCTCACCGTCACCGTGATGATCGTGCTGCCGGCCTGGTTCGTCGCCGGCTTGATCTGGAGTCCTCGCAACCCGGCGCTGCCAAGGACCACAATGCGCGAGTCAGGCAGGAAGTTGGTGTCCGAGGAGCGGGCGAACACGATCAGATTTGACGTCACCGTAAGATCATCGCTGACCGTGAACGTCACCGTGGGCACGACCTTATCTTCATCCACCGCGAGATCCGCGATGTCCGTGATCGTAGGCCGCTGGGCGAACAGGTTGATGGGCTCACTGAGGCCGATGTGCCCGGCGAAATCGTCGGCCCGAAGCCGAACGCTGCGCGCTTCGTCGAACAGGGTCACGTTCCCCGACCACTGGCCCGCAGTGAAGAACACGAAGTTGGTGGGAAGCATGCGAACCGTCACGTTGGTGTTCTCACTCAGGAACACCTGCGCCAGGTTGGGATTGAGAGAGTTAAACGTGCGCGGGGCGACGACCCAATCCGAGCTGTCATTCCGGTCGCTTAGCCCCTGCCGCTGGTAGCTGGTTATGAATTCAGATGCCGTTGCCGGTATGCCTGCACCCCGCCAGTGGGACGGCGGGATGTCCACCGGATTGACGATGGAGCCGCTCGTGCCGAGAGTGGCGAAATCCACCACGGCGCCCTCTGCGTCCAGCAACAACACGGAGAGGTCGGTCGAACCGGGCAACCAGTTGACGCCCGTGCCCGTGAACAGATTGGGCCACACGCCTGGCGAAAGGCCGAACTCCGTCACTGTGAACAATGCGCTGGACTGCAGGAGGCTGCCCGCCGGGATGGTCACGCTGGAAATGGGTGCCACGGGCGTTTCGTACATCAGAACCCGCCAGCCGGAGACGTCCACCGGCCGGCCGGAGACGTTCATGAACTCTACGGCCTCCACGCCGATGTCGATTTCGGTGATGAGCACGGGCTTGGCGGGCAATAAATCCGTCGTGCCGATGGCGTTCAAGCGCACGCTGCCGCTGAATTGGGTCACGGGCTCGTTGTTGCGATCCACCGCGCGCACACGCACCGGGAAGGAAACCCCTGGAGATTGCGTTGTCGGCACCGGATCCCATGCAAAATGGTGCAGGCTTGCGAGGCCCGTGCCCGTGAGCGCGACGTTGAGCACGGCCCCGGTACAGGCCACGGACTCCACGGTGAGCGTCGCTGCGCGTGGGCCGCTGCGCGTGGGCTGGAACACGACGCCAAAGGCCCGCGTGCCGCCGGGGAACACAATGGGGGGACCTGTGTCGGAGGTGACTAGGAAGTCGTTGGTGTCGCCCGCCGAAAGCCTGACGAGGACGGAGTCGAGGCTGGAAGGTCCGAGATTTGTCACCGCGAAGAACTGCTGACTGGAAAAGCCCGTATCGATTTCACGGCTGCCGAAGGCCAGCGCCGTCGGTCCGAGGCTGACCGTGTTGTTCATCCGTGTCCCGGTCAGTTGAACCTGGGCTGCAAAGGGCAACTGTTGTTGCATGCCGGCAATGACGAGCGTGGCGACATGGAAGCCAAGGGTCATTGGGTTGAATCCCACACGCACAGATCGGCTTTGGCCTGGCAGCAGGACGGTTTGCCCCGTGTCGTTGGTCAGGAAGAACGAGACCGTGTCGCCGGCTGCCAACGTCAGGCTGGCCAGTGACACTGGATTGGTTCCCACATTGGTGAAGGCGATACCGCGCGTTGGCAACGGGAAGGTAGCGGGGCAATTGCTCCCAAAATCCACCGGAGCCGGCAGGCTCAAGGGCGACGGGAGGACGAAGATGTTGAACGACTGGGTCGCCGCCAGCGGAGGGCCGCCATTGTCGACGGCCCGAATGCGGACCAGGAGGTTGGAGCCGGCCTGGTTGGGCGACGGCACAAAAGTGAACCGGCCGTTGACCGAGTCCAGGCTGGCTCCCGGTGGCGCCTGGATCAGCGAGAAGAATATCAGATTGGTCGGAATGTCTGGATCAACGGCCAGGTTGGTGATCGTCAGGACGCCCCCGACGTGGACGACGCGATTGGACTGCGGCGCGAATATCGGCGGCTGGTTTATCTCGAACACGATCACCGGGAATGATTGCGTTGCGGCGAGGCTGGGGATCCCGTTGTCGCTCACCCGGAGGGTGATGAAGGCATTGGTCGGGCCCTGCGCTTCGGTGGGCGTCCAGGTGACAATCCCACTGGTCGGGTGAATCGCGACTCCCTCCGGCGCCGAGACCAGCGAGAACGCCAGCTGCGATTCGGGATCGGCGTCGAAAGCGGATACGACGACACTGAGCGGCTGGAGTTCGTTGACTGTCTTGGTTCCGATGAAGCCGATCGTTGGCGGATCGGGCGCCGGATTGACCGTGACCCGGAAGGAAGTGCTCGTCGTCTGTGTGCCGTCGCTGACCATGACCGTGATCGTCGTGACTCCAAACGCGTTACCGAGTGGGAGGATCACCAGATTGCGATTGCTCCCGGCACCTCCGAGAGCGAGACCTGTATTCGGCACGATCGCCGTGTTGGAGGAAATCGCGGTGACCTCAAGCGCTCCGGCAGCCTGTTCGTTGTCGCTTACCGTGAATTGGATGGGTTGCGACAGAGTGTCCTCGTCGAGAGTTTGATTCGGGATGGCTGAGATGACCGGGGGCACGCCGCGGACCGCGAACAAATCCGATGCGGCCTCGTGCCCGCTGCCGCTGCCGTCGTCGACCCGCAGGCGCACCTGGCTGGATTCCTCCAGGATAGTGAAGTTTCCGGCCCAGACGCCATTGGTGAAACTCCCCGTGGAGACCGGAACGCTCTCCAAAGTCCGGGCATCAGTGAACGGCACCGACAGGGCGGGATGCGGTGTCCCGAGGCTGCGCGGGGCGAGGATCCAGTCCGAGAGATCGTTGCGGTCCGAAAATCCCACTCGCTGGTATGAAGTATTTTGGTCGGCTGCGGCCGCCGGGATGCCCGGGCCGGACCATTGGCTGGAAACAATGGGGAACGGGAAGGCGATGCGGAGTCGGTCGCCTGTGGTTGCAAAGTCCACGATGGTGCCGACGCTGTCCCGCAACAGTACGGCGATGTTCGTTGAGCTGCCCTGCCAAAACAGGTTCGTGCCGGCTTCGAAATTCGGAAACAGGCCCGGGGCCGTGCCGTTTTCAGTGACGGTGAACACGCCATTGCTCGGCAGGATCCCGTTGAGGTCGAAACTGGCGATGGGGCTGGCAAACGACATGTCGTCGTACAGGAAGACCCGCCAGCCTGTCAGGTTCAGCGCCGTGCCCGACACGTTCACGAATTCGACGGCGTCCGGCGTGCCGGGATCGATTTCGGAAATCACGACCCGCGGATGTGGCGCTGTCAAGGCCACGAATGCCGAGAGCGCCGCAGGACCTGCGAACTCCGTGACGGCCTGGTTGTTCCGGTCCAGCGCGGTGATGCGGATCGGGAACGGCACGCTGACACGCTGCGTCGGCGCAATGGGGTTCCACGCGAAGTGGTCGATTGTCGACGTGCCCACGCCCGCGAGCGGGATTTCAATGTGCCCATTGGCGCACGCAAGTGTATCGAGGATGAATCGGGCCGACTTGGCCCCGCGCGACTGCGGGAAGAAAAACACCTGCCATTGGCGCGTCCCGCCGGGCGGCACGGGGTTCGGCCCCTGGTCCGCGACCACCTGGAACTCGAGGCCGTTCGTGGGCAGGAACGTCAGCGCGTCGATTTGCAGGGGCCCGAGGCCGAGGTTGGTGATGGCGATGACTCGCGAAGGGGATTGCAGGTCGTCGATGCTGCGCGCCCCGAAATCGACCGCCGTCACATTCACGGCCACCGTGTTGTCCACAAGCGCGCCCGTCAGGGGCACTGTGAACGAGAAATTCCCCATGGGATCGCCCGTCGTGGCAGTGATGTTGAAGGAAGCCCGTTTGCGGCCGAAGCTTTGCGCCGCGAATGCAATTTCCATCCAGCGGAAAGCGCCCGGCGAAAGGTTGGTCTGTCCCGTGTCTGAGACCACTGGAAATTCGGCCAGGTTTGTCCCGGTAAACTGCGCCGTGAGCAGCACGAGGTTGGCGGTGCCCGTGTTGGTGATGCCGATCTGCATGATTTCCGCCGGCGGGCCAGCCGGGCAAAGCACCCCAAAGTCGACGCTCGGCGTGAAGCTCATCGGCGGCCGTACCACCGTCACATTCACGGCCTGCGTGGCACTCAGCGGTGGCTGGCCGCTGTCCCGGACCACAGGCTGGAGAAGGGTCTGGCCGACCTGGGTGATCGCCGGCGTCCACGTTACCACGCCATTCGTCGGGTTGATGCTGGCGCCAGGCACGCTGGTCGCGAGGCTGAATGTCAGGAAGTTGGTCGGGATGTCCAAATCGAGCGCGCTGTTGGTGAAGCGCAACAGGCCGCCTGCGAAGACCGTTTGGGGCGGCACGGGATCCAGCGTCGGCGCGTTGTTGACCTTGAGCACGAAGGCGAGGAAGTTGGTTGTGGCGGTCAGGCCAACCGCATCGCGCACGCTCGCCTGGAAAGTGAAGGTCGTGCCGCCTTGCTGTTCGGTTGGGAACCACTGGATGATGCCGCTGGCCGAATCCATGCTCGCTCCCACCGGCCCTTGCAGGAGGGTGAACGTGAGCGTGTCGTTGGGCAGGTCCGCGTCGATCGCCAGCACATTGATGGTCACTGCCGTCCGTTCGGTGACGGTGCGATTGCCGACGGGCAGCAGCACCGGCGGGTCGTTCACGGGCAGGACCGTCAGCCTGAGCACCTGCGACGCGCTGGACGAACCGTCGCTCACCTGCACCGTGATATCGGCGGTTCCCACCTGATTGGGCGCCGGTTGCAGGCGGATGGTGCGCAGGTTCCCGGTGCCGCCCAGGAGAATTCCCGCCGGGTTGATCAATGTTGTGTTCGAGGACGTGGCTGTGACCGTCAGCGCCGAAGCGGGCGTTTCAACATCATTCACGTTGAAGCTCATCAACTGCGAGGGGGTGTCCTCCTGGAGGGTCAGGCTCGGGAGCGACGAAATCGTCGGTGGCGTGCCAACCACGCGGAACGGGCCCGACCGGCCGGTGTGCCCGGCGCCATCGTCCGCATTCAGGCGGACATCGTCGGCTTCCGTGCGGACGGCGAGCATCCCCGTCCAGACGCCGCCCTGGAACGGCGTCGTATTCGACTGGCTCAACGTGACGACCCGCGCCGGGTTGGCGAACGCGCCCGAGAGGCCGGCGTTGAGGAGGCCCATGCTCACGGGAGCGATGGTCCAATCGCTCGCGCGATTGTTATCGGAACTGCCGATGCGCTGATAGCTGGTGACGCCGTCAAGCGCTGGCGTTGGAAAGCCGCCGCCGCTCCACTCGGATGCCGGAACCGTCGGGAAAAAGAAGATGCCGGCGCCCAGGGGCGAGCCCGTGGCGAAGTCCACCACGACGCCTTGCGTGTTGACCACCTGCACGGCGAGGTTCGAAAAGCTCGCGACCCAACTGATGTTAAACGGGCCGAAGAACCTCGGGAACGACCCGGGAACGCCAATACCGATGTTCTCCGAGAGCGTGAAGACGCTTCCTGGCGGCACGAGGCTGCCCTGGGGAAAAATGAAGCTCAGCGGCGTCGTAACGGCGACCTGATCGATGATGTGAACCTGCCAACTGGAGATGTCGACCGTCGCGCCCGAGACGTTCATGAATTCGATGGCGTCCGGGCCGCCCGGATCCAATTCCGTGATCACGATGCTGCTGGCGGAAACGTTCGCCGAGTTGGTGCCCGAAGCGGCCGAGAGACTGACGATGTTCGTGAAGTCGGGGATGAGTTCCCCGTTTCGGTCGACCGCCGAGATCCGCACGGGGAACGACGCATTAAAACCCTGGGGCGAGGCGATGGGCGCCCACTCGAAATGATCGAATGAGGACGTCGCCGTGCCGCTGAGCGCCACCTCGAGCACCGCCCCGCCGCAGGCAACCGACTCGATGCGCAGCGTGGCCGAACGCTCGCCGCGCGCCTGCGGAGCGAACGCCACGCTCAGTGCGCGCACACCGCCAGGGGGCAGGTTGGTCGAGCCTGAATCGTTGACGATGAGGAAGTCGCCTGCATTGGTTCCAATAACGCTGACGCGCACGAATTCCAGCGGCCCGCTCCCCGAGTTGGTTACACTCACCACCCGCGCAACGGGGATCGGTCCGCCCGGTGGCGGATTGATGTCTCTCGTCGCGAACCGGATCGTTTGCGGGGTCACCGTGGCGACGTTGTCGACCAACGCCCCTGACAACGCCGTGGCGAAGCGGAGCGGCCCCGGGATGCCCGGATCCGTCGCCGCGAACTCCAGCGTCGCCCGCTTGCTGCCCCGCGAGCTGGGTTTGAACTCGACGCCGATCCGCCGTGCCCGGCCGGGGCTGAGGCTCGTCTCCCCGCTGTCGTTCGCGATGTGGAATTGATTCGCGTTCGAGCCGACGAAAGCGACTTTGGAGATCGTCACCGCGTTCGTGCCTGTGTTCGTGACACCAACGGTGAAGACGCCGGCCCCCGGAGTGCTCACGCACTGGATTCCGAAGTCCGCCTCGCGTGTAAACTGAAGCGGGATTTCCACCAACGATTCGAGGAACGAGACGATGTCAGCGACCTTATCCGAATCGTTCACCGCCGGCATGGAGCCGGTGAGCGCGGATGACGGAGACGAGATGAATTCCGGCCCGTCGTAGAATTCGACCGCGGAGCGTAAGTTGGTGGCGGAACCGTCATGGAAGTAAGGCGCGCTCAATCGGATGCCAAACAGCGGCGGCGTGTTGAACTTGCGGGTGCTGCGCGCCAGCCCGGCGGGTTCGGTGGGCAGGTTGCTGCCCGTCGAGCCGTTCATCAGCAGGTTGGCGATGCCAGTGTCGAAGTTTTCGTTCACTCCAGCCACCGAGCCAGGCAGCGAGCCGTCCGAGTGCGAGAGCGTCGGGCCGGAGTGGCACTTGGAGCACTTGGCTTCGTTGCCGAAGAAGAGCGACCGGCCGCGCTTCTGGGCTTCGGTCGTGACGAAGTGTTCGAAGGTCGGATCTCCGACGCCCGGTGTCACGATGCTGTTCATGAAGGCCTCCATGGCCGCCAGTTCCTCGGCGGTCGGCTCACGGAAGTCCGTGCCGCTCACCCGCGCCATCGAACGCGGGGCGTGTTGCGCCACCGCGCCCGCGGAGAAGTCGCGCAGGTTGGCGAACTCTCCGCTCAAGCCGTACGGCGCGGTCTTCGCGATGTTCAACAGGTGCGGTGAAGTGCGGAACACTTCGCGTTTCGTGAAGCCGTCGATGTTTTCGAGGACCAACGCGCGCCCATGCCGCAGCATTTCGTGGTCTTCCAGGCCGCGCCCGCTGCCGTTGCTGGCGGTCGGGCCTTCGAGATCCCCGAGGGTGAACCCGAGGTGCTGGCCGGAGTTGCCGTTGGTGTCCGCGATGACGCCCGAGAGCTGCCCGCCGCCGAACACGAAATAAGTGTCGCCGGAGCCCGCGAGAATCTCCGCCTCGCCGGTTGCGCCGCGAATGTGCCCGCGAAGATCGCTCGGCTTCGAGCGCGCCGTCAGCCGCAGGATGTTCACGTTTTTCTCAAATACGAACAGCGGATCGTCCTCGGGCATCGCGGCAATCGTCGCCGGCGTGAGGCCGAATTGGTCACTGCCAGGCTGGTGACACGAAAGACAGGTGCGACCGTTGCCATTGAACGTTTCTCTCGTGAACAGCGTGCGGCCCTGCTCGAGGAGCGGCGCCACCACGAGGGATACAGTCTGCCCCGCGGCATTCTGCGGCGTCGGGGCGCCGGGTTGGTAATCCTGGTTGCGATGGGTGGGCGAGGAACTGACCCGGCGCAGGCTGGTCGCGCCCAGGATGGGCAGGGTCGCCCTGTTGGCCGGACCCGCCTGGTCGGTTGGGCCGAAATAGCCCGAGCCGCCGTAGGAAAGCGGCGCGTCGCCGGCAAAGAAGGGGCTGTCTGGGTTGGGCCGGAACGCGACTTTGCCGGCGACGGCAATCAATTCGGGCGGCATGATGAAGTCTGGAGCCAGCCCGGTGCGTTGCACGAAGGCCCGTGTAGCGACGAGCACGTTCGTGCCGGAGGCCGGGGCGTTGCTTGGGAAGACGAACCGTCCGCTCTGCCGGCCCGCGGCGTCGAAGAAGACCAGCATCGCGCGACCGTTGGTGCCACCGGCCGGCGGACCCCATTCGCGACTGAAAGCGGTGGACCCGACCGACAGCTCAACGAACTGAATGGTGGAATCCCCATTCAGCCCCGCCATCACTTCGTTGATGGCGACGCCGGGAAAGCCGGTCGTCGACGCGGCATTCTGTATGGCAACGGCATAATCCTCGACCTCGCCGTCCAGCGTGGCGCCAGTGACACCCAACCCGCCGATCGAGCTGAGGCGGAACCGGGCGAAGGTCTGGTTCGTGACGACAGCATCGGTCGGCACAGTAACCAGGAACAGATTCGTGCCAGCGACCACGGGTTGATCGACGAAAATCTGCTCGCCGGGATCGGACCAGTCGCCGTCGGCATTGAAATCGATCCATGCGTTGAGAAGACCGTTGCCGGACGCCACGACGCGCAGCGGCGTCGGCCGGCCAAGGCTTGGGGCGCTGTCCCAATTCACGCCGTCGTCGTCGTTGGCCGGACCGTCGAGATTGTCACTCGTCGCGGCGGCGGACGGAACGCCATTGGCGTTCGGGTCGATGCGGTGGCCCAGGAACAACCCCGACAATGCGCGGTGCCGGGCGCCGTTGTCCGCGAGGCTTGTCGGGTAGGGCGCCGGCGCATCGCCGAAGTCGAATTCGCACGTGTCGTTGATACCGTTGCGGTTCTTGTCGAAGTCGAACGCCGCCGGGCCGGCCAGCGAGAGCTGGAACGTGATTGGGGGGCCTCCCGCCGCCGGAAACTGTCCTTCGCCGCCGAGCCGGGCCAGGCGCAGCAACAGTTCCGTGCCCGCGCTGACGTTCATCTGCAAGCGCGGCAGCATCAGAGGGCTCAAGCTTGTAACGCACCCCAGTTGGTTGGCGCTGGTGCCGGGGCACCCGCCGTGCACCGATATCCCAACAACTTGGCTGAAGCTGGCAGAAGCTGAGATCCTCAGGACGCCGTTGCTGGCGGCGACGTAACGGAACCACACATCCACCGACCCCGGAGGAATGCACGTCGAAAACCCATCGGAGTTCGCGTTCGTGAAACTCCCGCTGTACAGGATGGCCGGCCCAATCAGCTGGGCCTGGGCGCAAACATCCTGTGCCAGCGAAGTGAGCGGGTCCGGCGCGGCGCACGGATTCGTGTCAATGCCCGCGCCTTGGAGCGACACCTCCGTCGTCGGCTCATCCGAGTCGTTTGAGGCGACGCGCAGCGTGGCCGTCTTGGCGCCGACGGTGGTGGGATCGAATTCAATCGTCACCACCCGGTTCGAGTTAGGGCCGAGCACGGCCTGGCCACTGTCGCTCCGGATGCGGAACTGGTCGGCGTCCGGGCCGGCCAGCGTCACGCTGGAGAGGGTCAGGGCGTTCTCGGAGCCAAGGCTCGTGATGGTGATGGTGCGCGGCGCCGCTGGACCGAGCGCCAGGTCCCGGTTGCCGAAGGCCACCACCGGCGGTGCAACGCTGATCTCCGGGCCGGGCACGGGGAAGTTTACGGTCTGTCCCGAAGTGTTCAGCGGCGACGGCGAGCCCAGGACGAAGTCTTCATTGCGGCTGGTGGAATCGCCAAAATTGAAGTTCTGGAACCGTGCCAGCGAAGTGGGCTGCCCGGAAACCGGGAGCGCCGGCGCCGGCGGGCCCGCGCCTTCGGTCAGGCCTGCGGGGAAAGCGCCGTACGAAAGACAAAGGTTGACGGTGAAGCCGGCCCGGTTGTCCGGGTTGCCCCGGAAACAGACCTTGCCCGAACCGGGATTGAGCAGCGGCGGCATGACGATGTCCGCCCGCAAGCCAGTCCGTGCCGTGAAGGCCGCGGTGGCGATGAGCACTGTGGCGCCTCCGCCGGGCGGGTCGTTCGGAAACTTGAAAACGGCCGTCTGGTTGCCCGCGCCATCGAAGAAAACGAGCATGGCGCGGCTCTCGGTTTCTCCGGATTGCGGGCCCCAATCCTTCTGGCTCTCGCCGCTGGTGACGATTTCGATGAACTGAATCGACGGGTCACCCTCGAGCCCGGCCATGATTTCGTCCATCCGTAGAATGTGGTTTGTGGCGTGTGCGGCGGGGACGAGTGCGGCGCACAGCAGGAAGGCGAACGTGCGCTCACGAGGGGCGAATCGCCGACCTAAACCCAGCCGCCAACCGAAAGCGGGGCTCCTCTGCATAGGCTTTGCCCTGATTTATGGGTGATTGTGTGACGGGCTCAACTATCATGCTATTCCCACGGGATTTGCAAGCTTGTCCTGAAGCCAAACCGCTCGATGAACAATAGTCCTGACCTAAGAAAATCCACGGCGGCACCGGGCCTCGCGACCATCGAGCCGCATCGCGCTACGGCGTCATGGATAGGCTCATGCTTTCTTTCCGGGACGATCCAAAAGGAGATCAGAGCCTCCTCACGTCGGCTGCTACGAAACATGTAATCCCTGGTCTTCTCTCATCAAACCAAGTCAAACCCAATCCAGCCGAAGCGCGACGAGGGAGGAATCAAACGATGAACCCGATCAAACTGCGGCCCAACCCGATCAAGCCCAAGGCAAGCCGCTCCAGCATCGAAACTCAGGCGCGGACTTCGACGATCTGACCGCGAAAGATCTCCAGCGCCTTCTGGATGAGCGGGTCGTTTTTGAACTCCTCAAAGCGCGACGCGGCCAACTCACGCGCTGGTTCGGAAGGGCTCGCGGCCCGGATGGATGGCGCGGACACGGGAGCCGGGGCGGCAGCCGCGGCCGGGGCCAAAGCGGGGACGGTGCTCGACCAACCCTCCGGCCTTTCGGCTTTGATGAACTTTACTTGCACTCCCCCGTGGCCGAGTTCCGACAGCTTGGTCTGCAAGAGCGTGTGGGTTTTCGGATTGTTCACCAGATCGATGTGGTCGGCGGAGGCCGGGTCGAAACCAATGGTCAACACTCCATTCGCCATTGAGATTGGGTGTGCCTCAATCAGGTAAGTCTTTGTGAACGGGCTCGCGCGGCCGACGGAGTCAATCAGGCCGGACCACAGCGCGGTCAAGTCTCCCTCCGACGCGGCCTGTGCGCCCGGTGCGGGTGCGGCTGATGCGCGCACCGGCTCCGTTTTCACCGGCGCCGCCGCCGGCGGGGCAGCGGCAACCGGAGCGCTTGCGGAAGGAGCGCCTTCCGCTCGCAGTTGTTGCAGCCGTGTCAGAAGTGTGTCGATGCTCACCGCATCGCGAGCCTGAATGGCGCGGAGCAGCACGACCTCGAGGAAAATCTTCTTTGACGCGGCGTCGCGCAGCCGGCCCTCGGCGTCCGTCAGGACTTCCATTACCCGCGTCATTGCGTCGGTGGGCGCCAGCGCGGCTTGCTCCTTGAGGCTGACCACTTCGTTCTCGGAAACCTCCAGCAGCTTCAAGTCGCCGCCCGAGACCTGGTAAATGACCAGGTTCCGGAAATGGTTCAGCAAGTCGGAGAGCAACCGGCCGAGGTCCTTGCCGTGCCGGGCCAACTCGTTCAACTCGCGCAACGCGGTCTCGGCTTCGCCCTTGAGAATCGCCAGCGCCAACCCCAGCACCTGGCTGCGGGCCGTGAGGCCGAACATCGACAGCACGTCGGTTTCGACAATTTTCTTTCCGCAAAAGCTGATGAGCTGGTCCAGGGCGCTCTCCGCGTCGCGCAAGCCGCCATCGGCCCCGCGGGCAATGGCGTGCAGTGCTTCGGCGTCAATCTTCACCTTCTCCTGCTCCGCGATGAACGCCAGGTGTTTGGTGATGAGCGACGCCGGAATGCGCCGCAGGTCGAAGCGCTGGCAGCGCGAAAGAATGGTCGCAAGCACTTTCTCAGGGTCCGTGGTGGCGAACAGGAACTTCACGTGCTCCGGCGGCTCCTCGAGCGTCTTAAGCAGCGCGTTGAACGCCGCCGTCGACAGCATGTGGACCTCGTCGATGATGTAGATCTTGAACTTCGAGCTGGCCGGGGCGTACTTCACCGTTTCGCGCAACTCGCGCACCTGCTCGACGCCGTTGTTGCTGGCGCCGTCGATTTCCAGCACGTCGATGGAGCGGCCCTCGGCAATCTCCATCGCTTTCGGGTCGTCCAGCGGGAAGTCCGATTTCGGGCCTTCGGTGCAATTAAGGCATTTGGCGAAGATGCGCGCGATGGTGGTCTTGCCCGTGCCGCGCGGCCCGCAAAAGATGTAGGCGTGGGCGATGCGCCCCGCGTCGATGGCGTTGACCAGCGTTTGGGTGACGTGCTCCTGCCCTACGACATCGGCGAACCGCTGCGGCCGATACTTCCGTGCGATGACCTGGTAACTCATTTCGATTGCGGATTGGCGATTGCAGATTGCGGATTGAAACGAGCGGGAGTCTCAATCCGCAATCGCCAATTCGCAATCGCAAATTGAAAAAAGCCAGGGTGACCACGGCGTCCGCGGAGCAAACTGCCGTTGCTGCCTTCCGGCCCTGGCGGGATTCATCAGTCCGCAGTCCATGGGCCCTGGCCAAGCCGATTAAGGCGCAGCACGGGATGGGCGGCAAACAAAATGTTAGGTTGGCGGTGAGCCCGGGCGTATCCCATCGGCATGTAAACGTAAAACGTAAAACGTAAGAACAACCTGGGCGCACGGCCTGCCTCACCAGCGGGTGCACGACAGAATTCTTCACAGCGTCAATCGGCTGCCGTTGGCCGTGTCCCGGAGGGACAACCGACAATAGCCCCGCGTTTCAACGCGGGGTAGGATGGCAGCCAGCCCCCAAGTCCCGAAGGGACGGCCGAAAACCCGCTCCACAACTTGCTCCTGGACGGTGCTTCAGCCGTCCCTTCGGGACGGAATACCTTGGACGGTCGGACCCAGCGTTGAAACGCTGGGCTATTCTCATGGGTCCCCTTCGGGACAAGGGGAGCGATCGGAGTTCGGGGACGGTTCTGCTTTGGGTACGTCTAATGAGGCTCCCATATATCCGATTCAAAACTCTCAGCAAAAGTGGTTTCGAAGATTCTGTCGTACGGCCTGCCTCATCAGCTCCCGGCTACTTCTTACGCTTTACGTTTCACGTTTTACGATGCCAAGCCTTGATCTTTGAGACTTGGATTTCCTGCCCGTTGGTCCAAACTGCGCCGCCTATGTCGTCGCGTCGACAGTATCCGTTTCATCTCATCGAGCCGAAATGGCAACGGCGGTGGGACGAGCACCATGCGTTCCGCGCTTGGAGCCCGGGCGAAGAGATTCCGGCGGCGCATCCGTTCGCGCAGCGCCACGGTTTGTCGGGGCCGGCGACAGCGGACAAGCTGCCGCCGAAATACTACATCCTCGACATGTTCCCGTATCCGTCCGGTGCGGGGCTGCATGTCGGGCATCCGGAGGGTTACACGGCCACGGACATCCTGGCCCGCTACCGGCGCGCACGCGGATTCAATGTGCTCCACCCGATGGGTTGGGACGCCTTCGGGCTGCCCGCCGAGCAATACGCCATCAAGTCCGGCCAGCACCCGCGCGCGACGACCGAGGCGAACATCGCGAATTTCAAGCGCCAGATCAAAAGCCTTGGCTTCAGCTACGATTGGTCGCGGGAAGTCGATACGACCGACCCAAACTACTTCCGTTGGACGCAGTGGGTTTTTCTGCAGCTCTACAACTCGTGGTTCAATCCCCAGACCAACAAGGCCGAGCCGATCAACGCGCTGAAGTATCCTGCTGACTGTGCGAGTGACGAACAGCGCCGCGCCTACCGCGACGCGCGCCGTCTGGCCTATGTGAGCGAAGCGCCCGTGAACTGGTGCCCCGATTTGGGCACGGTCCTGGCCAATGAGGAAGTGATTGACGGCAAGAGCGAAGTGGGCGGCTACCCGGTCATCCGCCGTCCAATGCGTCAATGGATGCTCCGCATCACCGCTTACGCCGAGCGCCTGCTCAACGACCTCGACGGCATCGACTGGAGCCATTCGTTGAAGGAGATGCAGAGGAATTGGATTGGGCGGAGCGAGGGGGCGGAGGTGGACTTTCAAATTAGCGAACATCCCGACAAGATCCGGGTCTTCACGACGCGACCCGACACGTTGTTCGGCGCGACTTACATGGTGCTGTCGCCGGAGCACAAGCTAGTCGATCGGATCACAGCTCCCGAGCAACATAAGGCCGTGAAGGGTTATCAGGAATTCGCGGCCACCAAAAGCGACCTCGAACGCACTGAACTTACGAAGGACAAGATCGGCGTATTTACTGGCGCCTACGCAGTCAATCCGGTCAACCAGGAGCGCATTCCCATCTGGATAGCCGACTACGTCCTCGCCAGCTACGGCACTGGGGCAATCATGGCAGTGCCAGGACACGACACGCGCGACCTCGAGTTCGCGCAGAAGTACAACTTGCCCATCCTTCAGGTCGTGCAGCCGTCCGACTCGAAGATCGACTGGCACGGCTACGTGGATGACGGCGCGGCGGTCAACTCAGCCAGCTCGCAGCTCTCTCTGAACGGCCTCACAACTGCCGAAGCCAAAAAGAAAATCACCGACTGGCTCGAATCGAAGGGCCTCGGCGTGCGCACCATCAATTACAAACTCCGCGACTGGCTCTTCAGCCGGCAGCGGTATTGGGGCGAGCCGTTCCCCATTGTTTGGCGCGGCGGTCACCACGAGGCGTTGTCCGAGAGTGCGCTGCCGCTCCAACCGCCCGACCTTACCGACTTCAAGCCGACGTCCACTGGCGATCCGCCACTGGCCCGCGCGAAGGAATGGGTCACGTTGCCCGACGGCGCGACCCGCGAGACGAACACCATGCCCCAGTGGGCAGGCAGTTGCTGGTATTACCTCCGCTATCTTGACGCGCGGAACAGCGCCGCGTTTTGTGGCAAGGAAGCGGAGCAATACTGGATGGGATCGGAAAGTTCAACGTTCAACGTTCAAAGAGAGACAACGTCGACCCCAGGAGTGGACCTGTATGTGGGAGGAACCGAGCACGCCGTGCTTCACCTCCTTTACGCGCGGTTCTGGCACAAGGTGCTGTTCGACCTCGGCCACGTTTCCACGCCCGAGCCGTTCTTCAAGCTTGTCAACCAGGGCCTCATTCTCGGCGAATTGGAGTTCACGGCCTTCTCCGCCCAGGGGGGTCGGCTCGTCCCCGCGAACCACGTCAAGAACATTGCCGAGGAAGCCAGTGCGGACGGCGCGCGCCTCGTTGGCCTGCACCAGACCAGTGGCGAAAAGTGCATTGGCCAGCGGGTGACGGACGAGGATGTAGAAAAGTCCGGCGACGGTTTCGTGCTCAAGTCGAACAAGGCGATTCGCGTCGATGCCCGCAGTTTCAAGATGGCTAAGTCGCGAGGCAACGTCATAAACCCGGATAACATCGTCGCCGAATACGGCGCCGATTCCCTGCGCCTTTACGAAATGTTCATGGGCCCGCTCGAAATGGTGAAGCCCTGGAGCACCAAAGGGGTGGAAGGCGTCTATCGCTTCCTCGGCCGGGTCTGGCGCTTGTTCGTCGACGAGCAGAGCGAGACCGACTTCGAGCAGGCCGCGACCACCGCCGCGGCGCCCGGTCCTGAGTTGCTCGACCGGATCAAGCTCAAGCCCGACATCCGCGACGCTGAACCTGCGCCTGCGCAACTTAAGGCCCTTCACAGCTGCATCAAGAAAGTCACCGGAGACCTCGACGGCTTGCGCTTCAACACGGCCATTTCCGAACTGATGGTCTTCGTGAACGAGGCAATGACGTGGCCCGAAAAACCCGCGTCCATCCTGCGCGACTTCCTCATCCTTCTGCAGCCCTTCGCCCCGCATCTCGCCGAGGAACTCTGGAGCCGCTTGCACGCCAGGCTGCTCGTTCCTCAGGCTTCCCAACCGTCGCTCGCTTACTCGCCGTGGCCGCAGTTTAACCCAGCCCTGCTAGTCGAGGACACGCTCGAAATCCCCGTGCAAGTGAACGGCAAACTGAAAGATGTGATTAAAGTGCCCGCCGGCGCCACGCCCCCTGAGATTGAAGCTGCTGCGCGGGCCTCCGAAAAGGTCAAGCAGGCTCTCGAGGGCAAGACTATCAAGAAGGTCATCGTGGTCCCGAAGAAGATCGTGAACATCGCCGCCAGTTGAGCCGCGTGCGGTGACTGTAGCTGCGACCGTGAGGTCGCGGGATGCATACGCAATGTCTTGGGCAGGGCCAGCGGTTCGGCGAAAGAAGTTCAGCCCGCGACCTCACGGTCGCAGCTACAGCCTTAGGCGCCGTCCAGGACCACAAGGCGCTCGATCATCGACTCAGAGATCAGCTTTTGCTTCTTCCCGCCTGACGATAGCGCGAAGATCGCGCTGCCATTGGAGTAATACACGACGCCGTTGGGTCCGAGGTCGAAGGAGACGACGCCCTTGGCAAGCACTTGCTCGGCGCCGTCGGGTTGGCGCCGGACGAGTTCCCAGTTCGGCGCCAGGTCGGGAGAATCTTCACCCGCCTTCTCCCGCTGAGCCATCACCATGTTGCCCCAAATCATCATCTGCTTCAGATCCGCCTCGCGACTGCGCGCGCCGTCGGCGCTCGTGAGTTTCTTGCCCGTGTAGCGCATGGAAAAAAACTGAAGGTACTGAAATACTGCCACGAGCAACCGGAACGGAAAGAGGACGATATCTTTCAACATGCGGAGCGGGTGGATTTCGCGCCCCGTGAGATACGGGCGCCGGATGAAATAGAGCGCGCCGTCCGCTGACATCTGCGGGCCGAGCAGATCGTAGCGCGGCTCTTCCAGCAATGAGGTCATTTCACCCGTGTCCACGTCCAGCCGCTGGATGCTGAACGGGCCCAGGCCGGCAAAACGCCCGTGCCGATCGCGACCGATGCCCGCAGATTGGAATACCAGACGCCGGCCCTCGCCGGAAATCCAGCGCGGTGATGTATCCACTGAATCGCCCTCGGTCACTTCACCAAAGCCGATCTCGCCCGCAGGCCGCACCGCGAGATTCGCAGTTCCAGTTGTATGTCGGATGCTCCCCGCCACGTCTCCGCGCTCAGACACGTCGAGGTGATCCAGCCGCGTGGCGTTCTTGTTCCAAAGGCGCCGTTCTTCCGCGCCGAGTTGTTCGAGCTGCAGGACGGTGCACATGTCATCCGTCTCCAGCGCGTAGAGCAACTGTCCCCGTTCCGCGCCGCGACAGAGGCTCGTGATGGCGACGCGCACTGCTGCCGGGCCGGGATTGCCCCGTCCCCACAGCATCGCGCCGGCGAGGAACTTGCCGTCATCACCCTCCGTTTTCCAGCCATGCCGCTGTTGGGCCTTGAGTGTGCGGTCGCGGATGTCCTGTCCAAAGCGGCTTTCCACCGTGCGAGCCGGCTCGTCGCCGCATTTGAGGCGGATTTTTCCCTGCGCCAGCCATGCAATGGTCACGCTCATGGTCCGCCGAACGTTGTAAACCAAGGCGTCCTGGAGTCAGGCAAAATCTTGCGGGAACGGAAGCCGTCCCGGTTCGCAGCGCCAGGAATCCGCCGATGTGCGGGAACCCGCTTGCGGACGGCGGACCGTCCGCCACGACAGTGTCCGGATACGCCCAGCGTCATCCGACCTTGTCATTCCTTTGTTGCCCCTCGTTCCGGGACGACAACCACGTACTTCTGATCGGCGGAAACTCCACGCCGGCGGTCGAGCTTTTTCGCTGTAGCCGAATAGCGATAGATTTTGTTCTTTCCTGCCACCCAGATGGAACCGTCGGAGGATTGGATATCGAGCGAGTGTCCGCCGGCGTTTATCTTGTAGAGCGGGGTCCCTTCGGAATCAAATTTGCCGGTCCTATACCAAACGCGCTTCTGAGTCAGGGATCCACGCAGCCACTTCCCGAGCGGCAACGCCCCGGTCCGCTTCTCGATGGCGCCGAGAATCCGTCCCGAAGCCGGCTTGCTTACGCCGATTCCAGTGGCCCAGACGGAACCGTCCCGGGCATCCACCCGGACACACATGGGGTTCCAGTCCAGGTAAACCGACTTCAGGATCTGGCCATTGGATGAGATTTTTAGAAGTCGATTGGTGCTCAGGGCCACGTCCTGGTGCTCCCGTTCAGCCACCCAGATGGATCCATCCGGACTCACATCCACCGAGACCGCGCACCATTTAATCGGGCTGAGTTCCTGAAGCACGTTGAGTTGCAGGTCGCATTTTTTGATATTCTTCCCCACCAGCCACAACACTTCGCGCTTTTGATCGAGCGCCAAATCAAATCCGGCGGCCGCACTGTTGCTTTGCGTGATGCGACCCTGGTCGATCGTTATCGTTCGATCTCCGTAGATGGTGCCGGAACTAATGACGGCATAAACGATCCCGTTCTGGCCCACGGTGGCGGAAGTAAATTCGCCTTCGACATTCCAGAGCGGCTTTCCGGTACCAGTCTCATACGCCGTCAAGTGTCGACTCGCGATGTTCTCGCCGACCACAATGAACCGGCCATCGGGAGATACAGAGAGAGACCTTGTGCCGCCCACAGTCTGGCACAGGTTGAGGTTGGTCACCATCCGCGAATACGCCTCGTTGGGGCCGAAAGCAACGACAGCGTCCTCGAATGGAGGCGTTCTGAAATCGTCGTCGCAATTATCCAGGACCAGTACGGTCGCCGTCTGCTTCGCCGGGAAGAAAACGATGTCCGTGTTCCAAAGCCAGAGCATGAAGCCGCCAATGAAGAGGACGACCAAGGCTATCCGCCATTTCCGTCTGCGGCGTGTAGACTCGGGCGAAATGGAGGAATCTTTCACAGGCTTGACCGACTATAGTATCGACATCGGCCCTCGCAACTCTGGAACGGCCTCGCTCGCCGCGGACCAAGAGAACGACACGGCGGGCCGTGACTCGGTAGGACAGGCTTCAAGCCTGTCTCTGCGGGCATCCTGCCCGCGGAAGGAAGTGGGGCTGGAAGCCTGTCCTACTATCCTGCGGTTCATGGAGAGCACGGCTGCCACAAGGCTCATTTAGGGTCGAATTCGTGGTTTTTTGCGCCGAACCAGCATAAAAAGTGGCCCCGAGGTGAAGATTCTTGCTCGTTTCGCTCGTTTTGCTCGTTTGGGGCTAACACTTTCGGTCCGATTTGTGCATCGTGGCTCCCATTGGCGAGCATTTTGATATGACACGCATCGGAAAAACTGACCGGCCCGCCTGGCCGGTCGACCCAGGCTGCGTCGGCCGCCGTCGCACCGTTGCGGCGCCTTGGCGTGCCGCCGCCGAGGCGCGCGCCGCTACGGAATACGGAAGCATCGACCCCGAATTCCACGGATTCCACGGATGGGACTTTGAATCTGCAACATCCTATCCCTGTGACACATGCAATCCGTGGCCGGCTCAAATCAACGCTAGTCAAGCCCAGTCAACCCAAATCAGGCAAGACCAGACCCGACCCAGCCCGATCGACTCCGATCAAGGTCAATCAAGCCCAATCAAGCACAGGTTCATCGCCAGGGAAGTAGGGTGGACCCGTTGGCTGCGATGGCTCTGCGTCGCTCTGCTCGCGGCGCTGTTCGTCGCGCCCTCGGGCCGGGCCGCCGACATTCCGTTCGACGGCACGCGGCCGGCGCCGGAATTTCCCGAAGGCCTCGAATGGCTCAACACCGAGAAGCCGCTCACGCTCGCGGCGCTCAAGGGCAAAATCGTTATCCTCGATTTCTGGACTTACTGCTGCATCAACTGCATGCACATCATTCCCGACTTGAAGAAGCTCGAGGCGAAGTATTCCAAGGAACTCGTCGTCATCGGCGTTCATTCGGCGAAGTTCGACAACGAGAAGCTGACCACCAATATCCGCGAAGCGATCCAGCGTTACGAAATCGAGCATCCGGTCGTGAACGATCGCGACATGGCTGTCTGGCGGGACTTCGGCGTCCGTTCCTGGCCGACGCTCGTGCTCATCAATCCCAATGGCAAGGTCATCGGCGCGCAGTCCGGCGAAGGCATCTTCGAGCTTTTCGACGCCGTCCTCGGGGAAGCCGTGAAACATTTCGACGCGCAAAAGGCCATCGACCGCCGGCCGCTGGCCTTGACGCTGGAGAAGGATCGCGTGCCGCGTCCGATGCTCGCCTACCCCGGCAAGATCATCGCTGACGCAAAGAAGCGGCGCATTTACTTCACGGACTCGAACCACAATCGCGTCATCGTCGCGACCATCGATGGCGAGATCCTCGAGGTCATCGGCGAAGGCGAAGCGGGACTTCTCGATGGAGATTTTTCGACCGCGCAATTCTTCCGCCCACAGGGTCTTTGCCTGGACGCTGCGAAGAACATCCTGTACGTCGCCGACACGGAAAATCACGCCATCCGCCGCATCGACCTCGCGAAGAAAGCTGTCGAGACGCTCGCGGGCACCGGCCAGCAAGCGCGCCGGCACAACGTGGAGGGCCGTGGCCGCGATGTTGCCCTCAACAGCCCTTGGGATCTCCTCCAACTCGGCGACACGCTCTACATCGCGATGGCAGGCCCGCATCAACTCTGGTCGCTCGACCTGAAGACGAGCGAAGCGCGCGTCCACGCGGGCAGCGGCCGCGAAAACATTCTCGATGGTCCGCTCAAGGAGGCGCAACTTGCACAGCCCAGCGGCATCACCACAGACGGGCAACGCCTTTACTTCGCCGACAGCGAAGTCAGTTCCGTGCGCGTGGCGGACGTGGCGCCGACCGGTCGCGTCGATACGCTCATCGGCGAGGGGTTGTTCAAGTTTGGCGACGTGGACGGCAAGTATCCCACCGCGCGGCTCCAGCATTGTCTGGGCGTGGCGTGGCGTGACGGCGTCCTCTATGTGGCCGACACCTACAATCACAAAATCAAGCGCGTCGATCCGCGGACGCGCGAATTGACGACGTTTGCCGGCACGGGAAAGCCCAGCGCCGCCGATGGGGAACGCCTCGCGGCGCAATTCAACGAGCCGAACGGCCTTTGCTTCGTCGAGGACCGGATGCTCATCGCCGATTCGAACAACCACCTCATCCGCGCGTGCGACTTGAAGACTGGCAAGGTTACCACGCTTGCCTGGAAGAACCCGGAGAAGCTGCGCCGCACCAGCAAGGCGGCGCCGCCCACTCCGGAATTGCGGCTACGCCTTGTGAAGCTGGCCCCTGACGCCAAGGAATTCGTTCTGGTGGTCCAGCTTCCCCGCGACACCAAGCTGAATCCCCTCGCGAAATCGATGGCGACGGTCTCGACGTCCGATGCCGGCGTGCTCCGAGTGCCAGCCGAAGCGCGCGCGTTGTCCGAGCCCAGGCTGGTGTTGCCGATTACCGCCGCGCCTGGCCGCGCGGAACTCAAGGCCACTCTGGACCTGCTCTATTGCGCCAAGGGAAACGAGGGGCTTTGTTACTTCAAGAGTGTGCGATTGGTGGTTCCGGTCGAAATCGTCGCCGGCGCGGACGCCCAGCCTTCCGTCGAATATCGCGTCGAAAACTAACCGCGCATGAGCGCGACCCACTGCTGGTGCGGCGTCTCGTGAGAGCGCCGCACTTCACTCCCCCGCGAATCAGAGTGCGGCGCTCTTACGAGACGCCGCACCAGAGACAGTTCGCGCTGCCAGGAGGTCGGCTGGCGTGTTGATGTTGAACGTTTCCGCGGTTCGGCTCCGAGGCGGCGCCACTAGAGCGGCGCCCACGGCACGGGCCAGAGCCTGCAGGGAGAATTCCTTCGCCGCGATTTGTGCTTCGACGACCGGCACACACTTCGCCCGCAGCACGAAGGGAAATCCAGCAAGTCCGTCGACCCACGTGAAGGCGGCATGACGCGGGCCAGACAGGTTGCGAATCAGCTTTCGCAAGAGCGCCACGGACACAAACGGCATGTCGCAAGCGAGGAACAGTTCGCCATCAGCCAGGCTTGTTTTCAACGCCGTGAGCACGCCGCCCATCGGCCCGCAGCGCGGCACGATGTCTCGCCGGATAACGCGCACGCGCAGCCCAAGCGCGTTTGCGGCCTGCGTCGCGTGCGCCAGCATTGTCCGGCGCCCAACACGCAAGCGTGATTTGTCGCGGCCCATCCTTAAACTGCGTCCGCCCGCCAGGATGGAAACGGCCAGCGGGAGCGATGCGGGAACCTTGGCGCGCCGGAGCGGAATCCGGTGCTCCTGTTCACGGGCAAGCGGGCGAATCAGCGGTGAACGACCAGGCATGCAAAGGCGAGGTCGCCAATCGCGTCAGGGTATGGCGAACTGCTCGCGGAAGAACCTTAGCGTTTCGATGCGAATGCAGGGAATGAAAATGAGCGCGGAGTAATGGCCCGCGGGCACGATGAGCGTCTCCGGCTTGCCCATCTTCTCGCGCAATTCCCAGCCCTTGCGAATCGGCACGGACGTATCGCACGTCGCCAGGACGAGGAACACCTTGCGGGGATCGACGCTGGAGGCGACTGAGATCGGGTCGAGCGTGATCGCCGCGCGCAAGCGTTCCTCCAATTCGTGCGTGGTGATGTTCTCCTTCTTCAACAATGCCTTGCGCCGTTTGGCGATGCTCGGCTCCTCGGTATGCGCCAGAATCCAGGGCAGATCGCCGCCGACCAACCCGAGCGTTGCAGCGCGGATGCGCGAGTCAAGCGGCAGCAAAAGCGCGCCACGAATCGCCCCCATGCTGACCCCAAAAATGCCAATGCGCGACGCATCGAAATCGGGCTGCGTTTCGATCCAGTCGATGGCTTGCTTGGCGTCGAGGGCGCATTGCCGCATCAATTCGTCAATTTGATCGAACCGTTCGCCCTTCACCAGCTTGTCGCGCTTCAACAGCACCGCGGCCATGCCGTGACGGGCGAAGTAACGGGCGAAGTGCCGCTCGAGCGGATAGTCGCCCCCGATGATGGGCAGAAGGAGAATGACCGGAACGGGCTTTTTCTTCTCGTCGTGCGGCGTGTAACAATCGAGCACCAGCACGCGATCCTTTCCGGCAGGGCGCGTAACGGAACGGAGTTCGACCGTGTGAAGGGTGTAAGGGCTGTTGGTCTGTGGAACGGTGGCGCGGACGACGAGATTCTCGGGCTTCTCGTATTCGAGCTTCTCGAGGAACGCGGCAGAAACGGGCACTGCGGAGCGCGGATGTGAAGCCGGGGGCAGGTGGATGCAGCCCGGCAACACCGCCAGGCCGCACAACAGGACGAATTGAATTAGAGCACGTCTCACGCGACCCTATCTTACTATCGTCACTTTCGGCCACGTTCTGTCTGGGCGCAATGGGGCGAACCCCGAAGGATGCCAGCGCGGAACTACCTAGAAGGCATCGGGTGGGAATTACGACGACGGTCGCGAGGGCCAGTCCTCTGACCAAGACTTGCGTTGGAGGCGAACGAGTGTCCACTCCTGGGACAAAAGGCGGCGATAGACGCTTCGGAAACTTTGTTATTCAAAACCGGGCCGATGCCACGGAAGTGCTTGTCGCCCTCCTTGCCTGCGTTCGCGGGCGGAATTTGAAGGCCTGTTTGAAGGCCGCGTCGAATGGGCGCTATGAAAAAAACAATCGTTCTCGGCTTAACCGCAATCACTCTCGCTCTCACCTCCAGCGCGGCCCGCGCGGGCGACGTGAGGTTCAGTTTCCATGTGGGACTGCCTCTGCCCAGCGTCTGCATCCCGGCCCCCGCGCCGGTCTGCACGACGCCGGTCTACGTGGCGCCGCCGGTGGTTTATGTCCCGAGTGGCTATTACCACCCGGCGCCCGTCTATCGCAGCTACTACCACCCCAAGTATGTTCGCCATCACGTGAGGTATTACCGCCCGCACTGCGGATACTGAGAGCCGCAGAGGAAACAAATAGCGCGTGGCGAGCGCTGTTCCTCCCTCTCCCGTCAAAGGGGTGAGGGAGGTTTTCTATTCCGAAGGTAGAGGTTCGGTGCGTTTGCATTTCGCGAGATCAACCCACCCGTCCCGTTCAAAAACTGTAGCGGCGCTCTGTAAGCGCCGAACAAGGGGCGCCGATTTCGGCGGTCATAGACCGCCGCTACAATCTCCCGGTCAAAAGGGTGAGGGAGGTTTTCTATCCGAAGGCAAAAGTTCGGTGCGTTTGCTTTTGGCGAGATCAACCCACCCGTCCCGTTCAAAAACTGTAGCGGCGCTCTGTGAGCGCCGAACAAGGGGCGCCGATTTCGGCGGTCATAGACCGCCGCTACAATCTCCCGGTCAAAAGGCGTGAGGGAGGTCTTCTATTCCGAAGGTAGAGGTTCGGTGCGTTTGCTTTTGGCGAGATCAACCCACTCGTCCCGTTCAAAAACTGTAGCGGCGCTCTGTGAGCGCCGAACAAGGCGCGCCGATTTCGGCGGTCATAGACCGCCGCTACAATCTCCCGGTCAAAAGGGTGAGGGAGGTTCTATTCCGAAGGTAGAGGTTCGGTGCGTTTGCATTTCGCGAGATCAACCCACCCGTCCCGTTCAAAAACTGTAGCGGCGCTCTGTGAGCGCCGAACAAGGGGCGCCGATTTCGGCGGTCACAGACCGCCGCTACAATCTCCCGGTCAAAAGGGGTGAGGGAGGTTTTCTAATCCGAAGGTAGAGGTTCGGTGCTCAACCCAACTCGTCCCTAAGGAGGGCTTGGCGCGCCCAGTGGATCAGCCTGCTGCGATTCTCAAGCACATCGGCCGGCACTTCGTAGTAGCGCTGAAGGGTCTGGTCACTGTTCGGCCGGAACGGCTCCATGCCGCGGCGCTCATACTCCTGGCGCGTGGCAGGCGTCACGCGAAAGTACAGCCGCTCCTTGTGAAGAATCCCGAAGAAGTCGTCGCCGCAATACAACCCGTGCCCACCGAACATCGCCCGGCACGTCACCCCTTCCAACCCTTCGAGTTGGTCGAGCACAAATTCTCTGAAGGAATCTTTTCGCACGGCCTAATGCTGTTGAACAATAGGACGACCGACGCCAAAGGAAAAGCACCGCGAGCCGCTCGCAGTCGGAAGAGCCCGGATCCCAAAAATAATTCGCGCCAATTCGCGCAATTCGCGTCAACCTTCTTCGTCTTTCGTGTATGTCCTGTTTGCCACTTGGTTGGCGATTGCCCGTCGGCTAGTTTCAAGGCGCGCCGTTGAAGAAATAATCGTCATGAATGCGCGGGCTAACCGTCGAAGACTTGACGCGAATTACGCGAATTGACGCGAATTCCTGAGAGCGAACTAATCTACAAGGAAGAGGTCTTCAAGCGGGTCGGCTTTGCATGGAGATTCACCTCAAGCCCCTCGCAGCCGGAAGGGCCCGGATCCCAAAAATAAATTCGCGCCAATTCGCGCAATTCGCGTCAACCTTCTTCGTCTTTCGCGTATGTCCTGTTTGCCACTTGGTTGGCGATTGCCCGTCGGCTAGTTTCAAGGCGTGCCGGCAATGCGCCCCCATATTCTTCTCGCCCTCGCACTCGCGGCCTTCAGCGCTTCAGCCGCGCCCCGGTATGACACCGTCATTCGCCACGGCCGCATGGTCGACGGCACGGGCAATCCGGCGTTCACGGCCGACGTGGCGATTCTCGACGGGCGCATCGCCGCCATCGGCCGGATCACAAACGACGCTCGCCTCGAACTCGACGCTCGCGGATTGATTGTCGCCCCGGGCTTCATCGACGTCCATACGCACGCGGAGGACATCGATGACCTGCCCTTGGGGGAGAACTTTCTGCGCATGGGCGTGACGACGCTCGTCCTGGGCAACTGCGGCACGTCGAAGCTGGACGTCGACGCGTTTTTCCGCGCGCTCGAGGCCACGAATGTTTCCCCGAACGTCGCCACGCTCGTGGGCCATGGTTCGGTGCGTTCGAAGGTCATGGGCGGTTCCTTCATGCGCCCGCCGACGGCGGAGGAGTTGGCGAAAATGGAGGCGCTGGTCGAGCGCGGGATGGAAGACGGCGCGGTGGGGCTGAGCACAGGGCTCATCTATTTGCCGGGCACCTTCGCGAAAACCGACGAACTGATCGCGCTGGCGGCCGTGGCCGCAAGGCGCGACGGCATCTACGCGACGCACATGCGGGACGAAGGCCGTGACATTCTCGATTCGCTCGAGGAAGTCTTCCGCATCGCCCGCCAGGCCGGCATCCGCGCGGAGGTGTCCCACATCAAGCTCTCCGGAAAATCCAATTGGGGCCGGACCGGGCGTGTGCTCGAAGCCCTGGAGCGGGCGCGCGCCGAGGGCCTCGACATCACCCAGGATCAATATGTCTATGCCGCCTCCAGCACGACGCTCGCGCAACTCGTGCCCGACCGGTGGCGCGACAAGGAGACCTTCAAGGACCTCGTGGCCGATCCCGCGAAGAAGGCGGAATTGATCGCCGAGATGAAGCAACGGCTGCGCAACAACGGCTATTCCGACTACTCCTATGCCGTCATCGCCAACTGGAAGCACGACCCGTCGCTCAACGGCTTGAACCTGCGCGACGCCGCGAAGAAACGGCGCGGCGCCGATTCCCTCGACGACCAGATCGAACTCATCCTGGACATCCAGAGTCACGGCAGCGGGAGCGGGGTGTTCCACGGCATCAGCGAAGAGGACTTGCGGCGCTTCCTCCAGCACTCCAACACGATGTTCGCCAGCGACAGCGGCGTGCGGAAGTTCCGCGACGGCGCGCCGCACCCGCGCGGTTACGGCAACAATGCGCGCGTGCTCGCCCGCTACGTTCGCGAGTTGAAATTGCTGCGATTGGAGGACGCGGTGCGCCGCATGACTTCCCTTCCCGCGACGACGTTCCGGTTGAAGGATCGCGGCTTGTTACGCGAAGGGGCCTGGGCGGACGTTGTGATTTTCGATCCCGCGAAGGTGCAGGATCGCTCGACGTTTGAAGACCCGCATCATTACGCCACGGGATTTGCGTGGGTGCTCGTCAATGGCGTGCCGGTCGTGAAATCCGATCAACACACCGGAGCGCGGCCTGGCCGCACGCTGCGTCATGGCCGGGCGGAAGTTGAGATGAAGCCTGAGATTCGTGAAGCGTCGAAGCGTTGAGGCGAACTGGCACTTCAAGGTTTTGGCGCTTTAACGCCTTTCCAAGCAGGCGCCTCACTGCAGGCGCAGGCGGTAGTACTTGTTCCCCGACTGCGCGTCGTAGTCGAAGAATTTGAAATCCGGATCGGTGGGAAACGGGTCTTCGAAGGGACCTATAACCTGGTCGGGCGGGACTTGCGTCCAACCCGGGAGGCTCGTGGCCGGCAGGGTGGTGGTGTATTCGAGAATGAAACCCGTCGCCGCGCCGGGCCAGGCGATCCGGAGGCTTTGCAGTTCCGGGGAATAGGCGGCCGAAAGTCTCGGCGGCTCGACGGACAGGGCGCGGAAATTATCAAATGTCGCGTCGGTCCCGACGCCGACTGGGTTGTTGATGGACGTAAGATCGGCGATCACCAACCCGTTGATGCCGCTGGGGTACATCGAGTCGTCGCCCTCGGTCGTGATCACCGGCGTGTCGAGGTTGGGCAGTTCATAGACGCGCCCGATAAGATGGGAGCCACGGCCGATGAATACCATTCGGTAGTCCTTGCTGGGATCGGGAATGAAGTTCCTCGAGCTGCCAGGCAGGTCCGTCGGCGCTTCGTCCGTGAGGCGCGAAATGGATATGTCTGTGTCCTGCACTTGAATCGTGAAGGCGTAGCCATCGGTCGTTCCGAGGCCAGGCGTCGTGATGCGAGCCAGAAGCCCGACCGCGTGATCAATGGTGTTGTTCCAGTCCAAGAGATCGACCTCAAGGTAGAAATCCGTGTAGTTCGTGCCGGAGTAAAGCGCGCCGGCACGAGCTTGACCGGCCTGCTGAAGCGCCGCAGGGCGGGCCGGGGCGGCGATGCGGTATGTGTTGCCGCCGGGAAAGGTGAAGCTGGTGCTCGGACCGCCGAGGGCCCCCAATGGATCGTAGTGCGTCCAGCCGTCGTCCCTGCCGTCGTTGAAGTTATCCGTCTGACTCAGACCGATTGTGGAGGCACCCAGCCCGAGAAGGATAATCAGAATTCCGGCGCTGGTTTGCCGAACCGCGCGGCCCGACACGCCCGTGGTGGCAAAAGGAGTCTTCATGATTTATGAAGAGTAGGATTGAAGTTTCACAAGGCCCCATACGCCTCGTGGATTGTGGTGACGAGCTACTTTGTCCCAGAATTACCGCTTAAAGTCGAGCGAATTCCCTTCGCGACGGACCTGACGGCGCATCTCAGCTTCTTGCAGGGACAGCGGGCCCACGGTCTCACCCCCTTAACGGGGAGAGGGTCGGGGTGAGGGGTGAGAACACCCATTGTTGGCCCCTTGCAGGAACTGAGACGCGCCCCGCGCTGACGGGCGCAACTTGGGCACACGCTAGCAAGCTCAGCGCGACGCCGCCTTGGATTGGGGAGCGCCAAGCCAAAGCGCTGTCACCGCTTCGCTCTGCCAGCGCACTCCATATGCTGACGAAATGGTTCGCCTGGATGCTTGCCCACCGACCTGATGAACCGGCTCCCGGCTCGTGGAGGCCAGCTCCATCGAATAAGCACACGAGTGTCGGAAATACTGCTTGGCTCGTCCACGGCTTCCGTGTAGGCAAAGCCCCGTTTTACGCCCATGACTCGCAACTGATCCGCCATGTCTTCCCCCGCTTCCGCCGTGGCCACTCCGGCCGTAACGCAACCCTGGTGGCGCGAACTCAACCGACATCATTGGTTCGTCTTCTCCATGGCGTCAATGGCGTGGCTATTCGATTGCCTGGACCAGCAGCTGTTCATCATTGCGCGCACTCCAGCGATCACGGACCTCATGGCCGCGGGCACTCCTTCGGATGTGCTCAAGACCTGGGGCGGCAATGCCACGGCGATCTTCGTCGCGGGCTGGGCCACCGGCGGGTTGATCTTCGGCGCTGTCGGCGACCGCATTGGCCGGGCGAAAACCCTCACGCTCACCGTCCTGCTCTATTCCGTGTTCACCGGGTTGTCGGCGTTCTCGGTCAGCGTGTATGACTTTTGCGTCTATCGCTTCGTCACCGGACTGGGCGTGGGCGGTGTGTTCGGGCTGTCGGTCGCGCTGTTGGCGGACTCGCTGCCGGACCGGGCCCGGCCGCACGCGCTCGGCCTGATGCAATCCCTCTCCGCGGTGGGCAACGTCACCGCCGGCACGATTGCCGTGATTGTCGGCTGGAGCCAGGTCGCCGCAGTCCGGGCCGGTGGCGTTCCTTCGATGCACTTTTGGAAGTATCTCTTCTGGGTGGGCGCAGCGCCGGCGTTCTTGTGCGTGTTCATCCAGATGCGCCTTAAGGAGCCGGAAAAGTGGGTCCTGGCGCGACAGGAAGGGCGCAAGACCGGAGCGCGCTTCGGCTCGTATGTCTCGCTCTTCGGCGAGGCGCGCTGGCGCAAGCCGGCCTTGCTCGGCATGTTACTGTGCGTGGCCGGGGTGGTCGGATTGTGGGGCGTGGGCTTTTTCAGCCCGGAACTCGTCAACGATGTCACCGGCAAGATCCTCAGGGCCCAAAATGTCCCGGCTGGGGAACTGCCCGCCCGGCGGCTCATGTGGACGGGCATCAACATGATCCTGCAGAACCTTGGCTCCTTCTTCGGGATGCTGGTGTTCACGAAACTCGCCCAAGCCCACGGCCGAAAACCGATTTTTGCCGCCGCCTTCGTGTGCGCCTTTGTGAGCACGTTCATCGTGTTCAGGTATCTGAGCGAGCAGTGGCACATCTTCGTTCTCATTCCGATTATGGGCTTCTGTCAGCTCGCCCTGTTCGCCGGCTTCGCCATCTATCTGCCGGAACTGTTCCCGCTGCGGCTGCGAAGCACGGGCACCAGCTTCTGCTACAACGTGGGTCGATTCATCGCGGCCAGCGGGCCGTTTACACTGGGCCTGTTGCAGGCGCATCTGGCGAGCGGCGCCATCACGGCGGATGCCAAGCTCGACGCCTTCCGCACCGCCTGCTGCTGGGTGAGTGGCGTTTTTCTCGTCGGCCTGATCGCGCTCTTGTTCCTGCCCGAAACCAAAGGCCGCCCGTTGCCGGAGGATGAACCGACAACGGGGAAGTAAGCTCCAAGCTTATTTTGCACTTGGAGCTTCCTACGCCGGCTTCCATCTCCGCAGCCTCAACGCGTTGCCGATCACGACGACGTCCGACAAGCCCATCGTCGCGGCGCACAACACTGGACTCATGAAACCGAGCGCGGCGAGCGGGATGGCGGCGGCATTGTAGAAGAAGGCCCAGAAGAGGTTTTGTTTGATGGTCCGCAGCGTCGCCCGGGCGAGGCCGAGCGCTTCGGGGACGGCTTCGATTTCTGATTTCAGCAGGATGATGTCTGCCGCCTCGCGCGCCACGTCGCTCGCGCGGCTGACAGCGATGCCGAGATTGGCTTGCTCCAAAGCGGGCGCGTCGTTGATGCCGTCGCCGACAAACGCCACGCGTTCGCCCTGCCCTTGAAGGTTCTTCACCAGCGCCGCTTTGTCCTCGGGGCGCACCTCGGCGAAGACGTTCTCTGCCGCAATGCCTGACTGGGCGGCAATGCTGCGGGCGGTGACGAGGTTGTCGCCGGTAACGAGATACGTTTTCAAACCCTGCGCATGAAGCCGGTCGACGACTGCGCGTGCGCCTGGCTTCAAGGTGTCCTTGAGCGCGATCACGGCGGCAAGCGAATCGTCGAGGGTCAGTCCGAGGACCGTTGCCCCGCTGGCTGTCCATTCGGCAACGCGGGATTGGGCAGGCGCGAGGTCGATGCCCGATTCGTCCAGCCAGCGGAGCGAACCGAGTCGGACCGAATGCCATGTGCCGCGCGCGGAACGCCAGCGCGCCTGGAGACCGGCGCCACGCAGTTCGAGCCAACCCTCAAGTTCGGCTGTAGCTGCGACCGTAAGGTCGCGGGGCGCGTCCCCAGCAGGACGGGCAATGCCATCCGATTCGCTCGCAGACGAGAAGTCAGCCTGCGACCTCACGGTCGCAGCTACCGCTTGACTGAGCGGATGATTAGAATGGCGCGCCAGTGCCGCGGCCAACTGAAGCGCTGATGGTTCTGGTTCCGCGCCGCGATGGTTTCCCTCCTCTCCCCCGCCCTCTGCTCCCTCGGAGGGAGGAGATGGAGCAAAGGCGGGACTGCGCGGGGATGCCAAACGAACCTCCTCACCCCTCACCCCTGCCCTCTCCCCTTTGAGGGGAGAGGGCGATGGAAGCCTGCGTAGAACTCCGTCGAATGTCTCTGAGCCGATCACCGCCGGCTTCCCCAGCGTGAGGGTGCCGGTCTTGTCGAACAGCACGGCGGTGACTTCGCCGGCTTTCTCGAGCGCAACGCCATCGCGGATCAAGATGCCGCGAGTCGCCGCCGCATTCGAGCCGGCCATAATGGCGGCGGGCGTGGCGAGTCCCATTGCACACGGGCAGGCGATAATCAGGACGGCCGAGGCAACGAACACCGCTCCGGCCAGCGCGCTGTTGGGCGGATGGGCATGCCACCACGAAGGCGCGAGGGAATCATAAACCTGCCGTGCCTGCTCCGGCCAAAGCCCCCACCCGAACGCCGCCGCAATCGCAACCAGCACCACGACGGGTACGAACACGCTGCTCACACGGTCGCCGAGTCGTTGAATGTTCGCCCGGCTGCTTTGGGCACGTTGCACGGCGCCGATAATCTGGGCCAACGCCGTGTCTTCGCCGACGGACGTGACGCGCGTTAAGACCCGTCCGCTTAAATTGAGCGTGCCGGCGAAGAGCTCCGAGCGGACGCCCTTTTCCACAGGCATCGATTCGCCCGTGAGCATGGACTCGTCCGCGGTGGAAGCGCCCTCAAGGACCTGGCCGTCCGTCGGGATGCTGTCCCCAGGCTTGAGCACCACGATGTCGCCGGGAACCAGTTCGGCAACGGGCACGCTGCGCTCGACTCCGTCCGGGCCGCGGCGCAGCGCATGGGCCGGAGCAAGGTTCATGAGCGCGCGCAAGGAACTCGAGGCGCGGGCGCTGATCCGCGCTTCGAGCCAGTGGCCGACGCTGATGAGTGTGATAATCGCGGCGGACTCAGTGAAGTAGAGGTGCTCCGCGCCGCCCGTGAGCTGGACCCAGGCGCTGAACGCGTAAGCGGTGGTCGAGCCGAGCGCCACGAGCGTGTCCATGTTCGACGAACCCACGCGCAGCTGCCGCCACGCTCCCAGATAGAAATGGCGTCCGGGCCCCAGCAACACGACCGTGGCGAGGGCGAAGGATGCCCAACGGAACGCCGGCGCGTCATGCCAGCGGAAGCCCCAGTCGCCCAAAAGCAGGAGCGCCGTGGGAATGATTCCGGTGAGCACGTTCACGCCCCAGGTTTGAGAGGAGTGTTTGTGGGATTCGGCGCTCCCACCTTCAGCGATGGGGCGGGCCTGGTATCCCGCGGTAGCGACGGCGCGAACCAACGCGTCCACGTTTGCCTTGGCCTGAGGTTGCCAGCGCACTGAGGCCTCTTTGTCCTCAAGCGAAACCAGAGCGCTGGCGACGCCCGGGACGGCTTGCAGGGCGTCGGTGACGTTCCGGGCGCAGCCGCTGCACGTCATGCCGCCCACGGACAATTCCGTCCGCGCGCCAGAAGCCGATTGCATGGTTTGCGATGCCGCCACGTCAAAAGATTGTAGCACGACCCGCGCGATACTGTTTCAATGCGGGCAAGCAAAGCAACCACGTGAACCGCCGGCCAATAAAATCCCTCTCCGGGAAAGACTTCTCCAAGATCCCGAAGCCACCCTCGCGAGGCTGCCGCACCGACCCCGAGCCGGCAGGCGAGACGCCGGCTTACCGTCCCTTACCGTGGCTTCTTCCAGTTTTGGCGAACCTGTCGAGATGCCTGCCCATGCTCCTGACGTTGACCGCCTGTAGCGCCGCGGAACGAAAACTCCCCTTCGAAGTGGCGCCCGGCGTCCAGCAAGTGGGCCGTATCACTGACCCGCGGATAACGGAAAGTTCCGGAGTGGTCGCCAGTCGCAAGCACGCCAACATCTTTTGGACCCACAACGACGGCGGCGGCCCAGCCAAGCAATACCTTTTCGCCATCCATCGTGACGGCAAATCGGTCGGCACCAATCCCGTGCAAGGCGCGAATTTTACCGACTGGGAAGACATCGCCATCGACGACGCGGGACATTTGTTTCTCGCAGACATTGGCAACAACAAGTCGGACCGGCAGGAGATTGGCGTCTACCAAATCGACGAGCCCGATCCAAAGGACGGCCGGCCCGCAGTGGTCCAAAGGCAGTGGAAGCTGCGCTACCCCGACAAGCCGTTCGATGCCGAGAGCCTCTTTATTTGGAACGACCACGGGTACATCGTCTCAAAGGTGGTTGACGATGCGCGGGCCGAGATTTTCAGTTTCCCTCTGAAGGATACCAAGGAACCGCTCAAACTGGAGTTAGTCGCCAGGACCAAGATCGATTCGCCGGTAAGCGGCGCTGATATTTCGCCCGACGGCCGGCTGCTGGCCATGGTCGCCAAGAATGGCCCTTACCTGTTCCACATCGACGGCGATGTCTCTCGCGCGACAAAGGGCAAATCGCCGACGACAAAATTCCGGCACGAAAGCATCGAAGGCTGCTGCTTTGTGCCTGACGGCTTGCTGGCCACAAGCGAGTCGCGGAAGGTGTATCTGTTCACGGATCCGGGGTTCCGTTGGAAATGAGAGGGCCTGGCGGAATGCGCTTTGGCAGATGCATTCCCGACTCATGTCGGCCGTAGACTACTTGGACCATAGGAACACTGCGAGGCGCATCTCAATGAATTGCAAGGTGAACTCCTCGCAGTTATCACCCTCACCCCGGCCCTCTCCCCATTAAGGGGAGAGGGAGTCGCGGCGAACGCTTGCCGAGATTCGCGAGCACGCCGCCGCGTCGTTGCGCTCCTGCGGCAAGGAGCGCGGTGACGATCTGCCCTGTCCTGTAGCCATCCGTCGCGCTCCCTCTCCCCTTAATGGGGAGAGGGCCGGGGTGAGAGGTGAGGCCCTAATCCATCCCTCCAAAAAGATGGGATGCGCCCGCACGGCGCTGGCTGGAAGTTCGTTCTTCCATTTTTAGGGGTCTTGGTGTATGACTCAACCAATCCGTCTCAAACCAGAAAGAGTTATTGTATGATTCCACCCTGTTTGTTGACTTCGGCTGTGGTGCGTACTGGGGCAGGCCGTGGCTCGCGCCGCATGATGACTGCGGTTGTCTCCGTCGCGTGCCTGTGGGCGTTCGCCGCTGCGAGCGCTCCGCCGCCCAACGACAACCGCGCGAATGCAACGGCGATCGCCGGTGCAACCGGGCGCCTGACAACGGCATCGAACGTCGACGCGACGAAGGAGATGGGCGAGCCGAATCATGCCGGGAACGTGGGAGGAAAATCGATTTGGTTCCGCTACACCGCGACCGCGGCCGCTTCGACGCGGTTCGACACGGTCGGCACGACATTTGACACAGTGATGGCGGTCTACACGACGAATCTGGCTGGCGCATTGGTGTTGGCCGCTTTCAGTGATGATGCGGCGGCCACCTATTTCCGGTTTTCTGGAGGCTACCACGAAAGCCGCGCGGCGGTCACAGCCGTCGTCGGGACGACCTATTTCATCGCGGTGGACGGTTTCAACGCCGGCGGCGGCGCGCCCAGCGGACCGGTCGTGCTCAGTTGGAATCAAACAGCCGGCGTGCCTGCCAACAACGATTTCGGTTCAGCCGGAACGATCATTCTTACCGGGAACGAAGGCGGCTTCTCTGGGCGCACCCACAATTCGACCAAGCAAAACAACGAACCGAACCATGGCGACAACGCCGGAGGGCGTTCCGTGTGGTACCGCTGGACGGCGCCCATCAGCGGCCAGGCCGTCATCGACACGATGGGCAGTTCGCATATCGACACGCTCCTGGGCGTGTACACCGGTGGGACCCTCCAGTCGTTGGTGGCCATTGGCCAGAGCGACGATCTCAACGCCTATATTCCCTTCAGCCGGGTGACGTTCTCGGCGGTCGCCGGTACCACATATCAAATCGCGGTGGACGGCTGGAATAATCCGAATGATAATCCGGATCAGGGAGCCACCGTCGGCAGCGTGTCTCTTCATTATAGTTTGTCCGCCACACCGCCAGCGAACGACAATTTTGCCAATGCGCAGGTACTGGCTGGCGCCCAAGGCAAAGCGAACGGCGCCACTCACGCCGCGACAATCGAGGTTAACGAACCTCTCCACGCCGGCAGCGACGGCGGCCGGTCGGTTTGGTTCGCTTGGACCCCGGCTGCAAACGGGCAGGTCACTTTCGATACCTTTGGGATCCACTGGGACACCGTGCTGGCCGCTTACACGGGCGACACCATTGACGGCCTGACGCCGGTGGCGGCGAACGATGACATACTGGCCTTTCAAGGAATTGGCTCCGTCACCTCGGTAAGCCGCATCAGTTTCATGGCTACCGCAGGAACGACGTATCGCATCGCGGTAGACGGTTTCGCAGATGTCGCCATGGCAGTCCCCGCGGACTATGGTTCATTTTCGCTGAATTGGGAGCAGGCGGTCAACGCGCCGAGCAACGACCTGTTTGCCGCGGCTACCGAACTGCCCGGCAATCGCGGTTCGGTAACGAACAGCAACGTTAACGCGGTCTATGAGCAGAGGGAGCCCATTCACAGCGTCCTGATTACCTCCACGACAATCTTCATCGGTGGCATGTGCGGTAAGTCTCTTTGGTACAAATGGACTCCTGCCCATTCCCGGCAGGCCACGATCGACACGGCCGGAAGCACGTTCGACACGCAGTTGACGGTGTACACCGGGACTGATTTTGCATCGCTCATGACGGTGACCAATAACGACAACGCTTCTGACCAGCCGCCGGTGGATGTGACCAGCCGCGTCGTTTTTGATGCAGTAGGAGGCACCACCTACTTCATCGCTGTGGATGGCCTGAACGAAGGCGCTGGCCGCGGAACGGCCAGCGGGACAGTCGTGCTCCACTATACCCAACCCGGCGGCCCGCCCCCGAATGACAACCTGGCCGACGCCTTCGTGTTGACAGGATTGGCCGGATCAACCAACGGCTTCAGCCTCGATGCCACGACGGAAACGGATGAACCGGATCGAGGGGTTCAGCAGGCCGCTGCTTCGTCCTGGTATCGGTGGACCGCCCCAGCCTCGGGTTGGTTCACGTTTGACACTTTGGGAAGTCCGTTGGACACCACCCTGGGCATCTACACGGGAACCGCGTTCCCCAATTTCGTGGAAGTCGGCTCGAACAACAACATCGACGACGGCATTCCCATCCTTCAAAGCCGGGTCACCTTCCTCGCCAGCAAGGCCGTTACTTATCAAATCGCCGTGGATGGGACGTTTGGGGCACAGGATGACTTTGTGCTGAACTGGGCGCCCACGGCCGTTCTCAGCGTTGAGATTGTCGGAGGCAGTTTGCTTTTGACCCTCAAGGTTGCCGACGGCGACATGTACAAGATCCAGGATTCGACGAATCTCACCTCTTGGAACGATGTTCAGACCGTCAGCGCGGGTGCGGGTCCGGTGACCATCGATCTGGGCTCGATCTCGGGGATCCCCAAGAAGTTTTTCCGCGCTATTCAGCCCTGACCCACGCTGGAGCCTGACCGCTGACTCGTCGCCGCCGCGCCGTTATTGCCAGGTTCCGATGCCGCCCCACCAGTTGCTGATGGCGGTGTAGCCGTTGAGATCGCGCTCAAACACTTGCTTCATGAGGGTCGTCCCTCCCCGGCGGTGCAGTTCCTCGCCCACGGTTCGAGCGACGCCCGCTCGCAAGTCGTAGGTTTTGAACCACCCCGCGAGCATCGGTTCGCGGCTTTCCAGATTCGCCCAGGAGACCTCTTCGCTGGCGGAAATCACTTCCTTCAGGACACCGATGAGCTCGGCCTCCGAGATGAGGCTCAGATCGCCTATGAGCTTGGGATGCACATCCCCCTCCTTCAACTTTTGCTCTGCTTGAGCCAGCAAGGCCGCCGCGGCGTCGGAAGCGGCCCCCTGGGGTTTCGCCGCGAACGGATCTCCGACCTTGTGGAGTGCGAGGTGGGTCGCCTGTCGGAGCTTGTCGAGTTCGGCCTGGCGTTCGGGTGTGGTTTCATCGCGCAGCTTGAGTGTGCCAACCAGAGCCCAGACAGCGCGCACGTCTTTAAGCAGCCCCAACGCGGTGGCGGCGGCGGTGCGGACGGAGTACTCGTCATCGACTTGCAGCGCGTGGGCCAGCGGTTCAACGGCGCGCACGTCGCGAATTTCCCCGAGAGCTCCGGCCGCGAGGCGCCGGGCGTCCGCGTTTTCGCTCTTCAACGTGAAGAGCAGCACATCCACGGCCTTGGGGCCAAAGGCCAGCAGGGCTTCGGCGCAGGATTGATTAATCTGCGGATTCGACAGCGCCGCAGCCATGGGTTTCAGGGCGCGCGCGTCGCCCAGGCGGCCCAATTCGCGGGCGGCGCTGCGGGCCACGCCGTCGTTCCTCTCGAGAGCGGACAGAAGCAGTTCGACGCCTTTTTCGCCTCCGAGCGCGCCCAGTTGCACAACCGCCGCGAAGGCCTCTTGCGCGTTGCCTGGGCGCTTGAGGTCAGAAGCCAGTTTCCAGAATTTCAGGGCTTTAAACATGCTTGGTTCACGTTGCCTACATAAAGGGTAGCGCATCAGGGCGCGAGGCGCGAACACTCGTGGTAGACGGCCTTGTAGCATACGCTACCTCAGCATTCCCGCTGGGTGTGTGTTTCGATCGAAACCACCGCGCGCTCCGGCCAAATCCGCATTGGCGGGCAGAGCGGCTTGAGGTACACCCGGCGGCGGACATGAACACCACCATGACCGTTCCGGTTGAGGCGACCTCCATTTCCTCTCCGCCGGTGCCGGCACGTCTGGAGTCGATCGATCTGCTGCGTGGTCTGGTGATGATCCTGATGGCGCTCGACCATACCCGTGACTTTTTCCACAACGACGTCTTTCGCCACATCGACCCGCTCGACCTGAGCCAGACCACGCTCGCAATCTTTCTCACCCGCTGGATCACCCATTTTTGCGCGCCGGTATTCGTGTTTCTCGCAGGGACTGGCGCGTGGCTGTCGACGACACGCGGCAAGTCGAAGCACCAGTTGTCATGGTTTTTGGTGACACGCGGGATCTGGCTCGTGGTCCTGGAAGTGACATGGGTCAAGTGTCTTGGGTGGACGTTCGCGTTCGACTTCAGTTCGGTCGCCCTCATCGTCATTTGGGCCCTTGGGTGTTCCATGATCGTGCTGGCGGGGCTGGTCCATCTGCCGATGTGGGCCGTGGCGGCATTCGGGCTGACGCTGATCTTCGGACACAACGCTCTCGATGGAGTGAAGCCGGAGGCGTTCGGCAACTTCGGACCGCTGTGGCAGGTGCTTCACGCGGGCCGCGATTTTGAATTGTTTCGCGGATTCCGTGTGGTCGCCGGATATCCGCTGATTCCCTGGATTGGCGTGATGGCGGCCGGCTATGCGATGGGCCAATGGATGACCCAGGATACAGAACGCCGCCGCCTGTTCACGATCCTCGGGGCGTCGGCTGTCCTTCTGTTCGTAATCCTGCGGGTCACGCGACTCTACGGCGAACCGAACCCGTGGAGCGCACAGTCCGGTCCGTTCTGGACGATCCTCTCGATGCTGGACTGTCAAAAATACCCGCCGTCCCTTTGTTATCTGCTGATGACACTTGGGCCCGCCTTGCTGTTCCTGGCGTTGTTCGACGGTGGGACGCCTCGCTGGTTGCGGCCGGTGCTCGTGTTCGGCCGGGTGCCGATGTTTTACTATCTGCTGCACCTGCCGCTCATCCACGGGCTCTCTGTCATGGTCCACCTCATCCGTTTCGGCCAGGCGGAGTGGCTCTATGGCGACACGGCAGGGGTGAAACCGCCCCCCCAAGCAGGATTCGATTTGCCCGTCGTCTACCTGGCGTGGGCCGTCGTAATTCTCCTGCTCTATCCCGTCTGCCGCTGGTTCGCCGCGCTGAAGGGTCGGTCCCGCGCAAAATGGCTAAGCTACCTCTGAGCGGGTGTTGGAATTAGCCTGTTCAAAACGCCTTACAGCCGCAGAAGAATTCGGTCAGCCGAGCTTGCGAAGTTCATTAACCTGGCTCAACCAGCGCCATGGCAAAATCAAAAAAAACACTTGTGAAATTTTTCACGTTCGGGCAGCTTCACGCCGCTTTCGGCGGGACGCCGGTTTGATTTCGGGGTCATTCGTCCGCCGGGGCACTTTGTTTCGATGCATCCTTTGAAGACTCTTTTGTCTTTAGCCATTCTCGTCCTCGCGGTTTGGGCGAGCCACGGCGCAGAGACGCCCGCGGATGCGGCGCAGGCCGCCGGCGCCACCGCCGTGCACGCGGCGGATGCAGCTCACGCCGAGCACCATGGGCTTCCCTCCGCGGCGCCGCGCCTGCGAGATGGCGGACTCGTCACCAATTCGATGGTGGTCACCTGGGTTGTCGCGATTTTCCTGATCTGGTTCGCCCGTCGGGCGATGAAAAACGCAAAGCCTGTGCCGGACGGCAAACAGAATTTCTGGGAGTGGATGGTTGAGAACTTGTACGAATTCCTCGAAGGCATCGTCGGCAAGGAACTGGTTCGAAAGACATACTGGTTCTTTGCGACCATTTTCATTTTCATTTTGTTCACCAACTGGTTTGGGCTCTTTCCCGGCGTGGGGACCATTGGCTGGGGCGAACCGACGTCGCCCGGCGGCTGGAACCTGAAGCACGTCGAGACCCCGCTCTTGCGCGGCGGCAACGCCGATCTGAACATGACTTTCGCCATGGCGGCGATTTTCATGGTGCTATGGTTCATCTGGGCCTTGCGCTCCAACGGCATCTGGGGGTTTGCGCTGCATCTGTTCGGGCCGAAGGGGGACAGCACGGGATTCATCAAATACATGATGATCGTGATCTTCTTCTGTGTCGGTTTCCTGGAAGTGATTTCGATCGCGTTCCGCCCCATTTCGCTGAGCTTCCGGCTGTATGGAAATATTTTTGCGGGCGAGAACCTGTTGGAAGCGATGTCCAACGCCGTCCAGAACCCCGCTTGGCTCAAGGCCGTTTGCAGCGTGCTGTTGCCGGTCCCCTTTTACTTTTTGGAAGTGCTAGTCGGACTCGTCCAGGCCTTTGTCTTCATGCTCTTGACGACGGTTTTCACGGCCCTGATTTGCGAACACGAAGAGGAACACGGCAAGGGGCATCATTAAGGATTTAGGATTTCAATGGCTGGACCGTGGTCCACCGCGGCAGCCACTGAAGAAAAACGAAAGGACAACATGTTAGACATAACGCCTCTATTGGCGGAATTGAGCGGCAACCTTCACGTCGGCCTCTGCGGTTTGGGGTCGGCCATCGGTGTGGGACTCGTCGGCATGAAAGCTTCCGAAGCCGTGGGACGAAATCCCGGCGCTTTCGGCAAAGTGATCACGCTGGCCGTCCTCGGCATGGCCCTGGCAGAAGCTATCGTGTTCTACGCTCTGTTCATGGTTAAGGGTTAATTAATCATACCGGCGCGGAGGCATTTGGCCTCCGCGCCTCTTTTCCAAAGAAATTTTTATGCACGTGCCCCTCCTCCTGTTGGCGGATATGGCCAGTGACCTAGGCAAGGTCGCGACTGACACTGCGAAAACGTTCGGCCTCGCCTGGCCTCAGTTCATCGCGCAATGTTTGAGCTTCCTCATCGTCACTGGAGCGCTCTACAAATTTGCCTACAAACCAGTGTTGGGTGTTCTCGAAGAGCGCCGCAAAAAGATCGCCGAGGGGCTCGCCAACGCCGAAAAGATGACCCAGGAGCTGGCCAGGGCGCAGGGCAAGGCGGAGGAGATTCTCAGTGCCGCCAACGCGCAAGCCGCCAAGATGATAGAAGAAGCCCGAGCCGCAGCCGCGAGGGTGCAGGAATCGGAAACCCAGAAAGCCATCGCGACCGCCAATAACCTCGTGGCCACGACCCGCCAGACGCTGGAAGCCGAGCGCGCCCGCATGCTGACCGAGCTGCGCCGCGAAGTAGGCCGGTTGGTCGTCAGCACCACCGCCAAGGTCACCGGAAAGGTCCTGACTCCGGGCGACCAGCAGCGGCTGACGGAGGAAGCCGCCCGCTACGTAGCCAATTAGATCGAGGAGCCAATTCCAAGCCTTAGCCACTCGTGAGGATTTCCAAGCAAGCTCGCCGCGACGCCAAACAGCTCTTTCGCAGTTGCCACGTCAACGCCGTGCTCGACGACCAAAAGGCGCGCCAGGCCGTGCAACTGGTCATCGCGCAGAAACCGCGCGGCTATGCAGGCATCCTCACTCACTTTCACCGGCTGGTGAAGTTGGATTTGGAGCGGCGGGCGGTGCGAGTCGAGAGCGCCACACCGTTAGACGGGGCAATCGAAGGGGCGCTGCGCTCGAACCTCACGCGCAAATATGGGGCGGGCCTGAATATCGCCTTCGCCCAAAACCCCGCGCTGCTCGGGGGCTTGCGCATCAAAGTCGGGAGCGATCTCATTGACAGCAGCATCCAGGCGCGGCTCGACGCGCTGGCCGACAGCTTCTAATCTCTTTAATGTTCCATTTTAACCAGCTGACTCCATGAGCACGTTACTTCAGGAAATCGAAGTACAAATCGCCGGCGTCAAGACGTCGGTCGCAAAGCAGAACGTCGGGGCCGTCCGTGAAATTTCCGATGGTGTTGCCAAAATTGAGGGCCTCACGGACGCCATGCTCAACGAGATGCTCGACTTCGGCAACGGGGTCATCGGCATCGCCCTGAATCTCGAGGAAACCGAGGTCGGCGCCATTGTCCTGGGCGACTATCTCGGCGTTCGGGAAGGCGCCGAGGTCAAGACCACCGGCAAACTGCTGTCTGTGCCCGTGGGCAAAGGGTTGCTGGGCCGGGTGGTGGACACTCTTGGCCAGCCCGTCGATGGCAAGGGTCCCATCAAGGAGACTGCGTTTTACCCGGTTGAGAAGATTGCGCCCGGCATCGTGAAACGCAAATCGGTCAGCCAGCCCGTCCAGACCGGCATCATGGCCATTGACGCCATGATCCCCATTGGCCGCGGGCAGCGCGAATTGATCATCGGCGACCGGTCGACGGGCAAGACGACCATCGGCGTGGATACCATGATCAACCAGGCCCGCATCAACAAGGTGGGTCGCGCTTCGGGTGAAGCGAACTTCCGTCCGGTCTACAGCATTTACGTCGCGGTCGGGCAGAAGCAGTCGAACATCGCGCGCGTCATCGCCGAATTGGAGAAGGCCGGGGCGATGGAAGACGCAATCGTTGTGGCGGCGGGCGCGGACGCTCCGGCGGCGGCGCAATATCTGGCGCCCTTCGCAGGCGCGGCGATGGGCGAATGGTTCATGGACAATGGCATGGACGCACTCATCATTTTCGATGATCTCTCCAAGCAAGCGGTCGCCTACCGGCAGGTGTCCCTGGTGCTCAAGCGCCCCTCGGGCCGTGAAGCCTATCCGGGCGACGTCTTTTACCTTCACTCGCGCCTGCTTGAGCGCTCGGCGCGCGTAAACGAAGCCAACGGCAACGGTTCCCTCACGGCGCTGCCGATCATCGAAACGCAAGCCGGTGACGTTTCGGCTTACATTCCCACCAACGTCATCTCGATCACGGACGGGCAGATTTACCTCGAGACCGACCTGTTTTATCAAGGCGTGCGGCCGGCGATTTCAGTTGGTCTTTCGGTGAGCCGCGTCGGTTCGGCCGCGCAGGTCAAGGCCATGAAACAAGTCGCCGGCAAGATCAAGCTCGACCTGGCGCAGTTCCGCGAATTGGCCGCCTTCGCGCAGTTCGGCTCGGATCTCGACGCCAAGACGCAAGCAACGTTGGAACGCGGCAAGCGCATCGTCGAGTTGTTCAAGCAGAACCAGTACAACCCCATTGCTGTCGAGATTCAGGTGTCCATCCTCTGGGCCATGCAGAACGGGTTCCTTGACGACGTTGCCGTCGAGAAAGTGAAGGATTGGCAGGCAAAGCTCACTCAGTTCCTCGTGGACCGCAAAGCGGCGTTGCTCGAAAAGGTCCGCAAGGAAGGAAACATCAGCGATGCACTGGCCGTGGAGTTGAAGGCGGCGGTGGGCGAGTTCAAGCAGACTTATCGATAGCACTGGTGAATAATGCATCTTGAGTCACAAATTGTGACTCCAAGTTGAGAATACGTTCATGGGCAACGAATTAGAACAGGCCAGAGCCGGAATCCAGTCGCTCATTCTTAATGTGCGCAGTCAACGCGTCATGCTGGATTCAGATCTGGCCAGGATTTACGGCGTCGAGCTAAAGCGACTCAATGAGCAGGTGAGGCGCAATTCGGAACGGTTCCCGTTGGATTTCGCGTTTCAACTTGCTCGACAGGAGTTTGCAATCTTGAAGTCGCAAATTGCGACTTCAAGTTCTCACGGGGGTCGAAGAACGTTGCCGTGGGTTTTTACCGAGCATGGGGCCATCATGCTGGCCACGGTCTTGAACAGTCCAGTAGCGATTGAAGCGAGCGTGCGAGTCGTGCGCGCCTTTGTCTACCTCCGGGAGCAACTGCTCGCCAACCGCGAGTTGTCCCGCAAATTTGCCGAACTGGAAAAACGGCTCGACGCGAACGACGAATCCATCGCCGCGTTGTTCGAGGCAATTCGCCGATTGTTGGAACCGGAACCGCCTGTAGTCGAAAAGCCGAAGCGCGAAATTGGTTTTCACCTCCGCGAGATGACATCCCCGTATCGCATCACTGTCCGTCGCCGCAGATAGCCCACCATGCCCAGCACACGCGACATCCGCCGGCGAATCAAGTCGATCAAGAACACGGCGCAGATCACCAAGGCCATGCAAATGGTTGCCTCGTCGAAGATGCGCAGGGCGCAGCTCGCGGCGCTGGCGGGCAGGCCCTATGCGACCCTGATGAACCAAGTGCTGGCCGCCGTGAGCAGCGGCGCGGGCCATTTCACGCACCCGCTGATGGAGACTCGCGAGGGCGGGAAACGCGCCTTGGTCATTGTGAGCACGGACAAAGGCTTGTGCGGCGCGCTCAACTCGAACCTGCTGCGTGAGGTGGCCCGGTTCGACAAGGAATCGACGATTTGCATCGCCGCCGGAAAGAAAGGCTCACAGTTCGTTTCACGCACCCGACGCAAGCTGGCGGCGGAGTTCACCTACAAGGACAACCCGCAGTTTGCCGACGCGCGCGCCATTTCCCGGTTCGCCCAGGATATGTTCCTCAAGGGCGAGGTGAACGGCGTGGACGTGCTCTATACCAACTTCATCAACACGCTCACGCAGAAGCCCGAGGTCCGCCCGCTCCTGCCCATCGGCCAGATAAAGGCGCTGGACGTCGATGTTGCCGGCGAAGGCGGGGGCAGCGAACTGAAAGCAGGTGATATCGAGTATCTCTTCGAGCCCAACGCCGGTGCAGTCCTCGGCAACCTCCTGCCGCACTACGTCAACTTTCAGATGTTCCAATTCCTCCTCGAGTCGAAAGCTTCGGAGCACAGCGCCCGAATGGTCGCCATGAAGAACGCCACCGACAACGCCAAGCAAATCATCAAGGATCTGACGCTCGAATACAACAAGCTGCGCCAGGCCAACATTACGAAGGAACTTCTGGAAATCACCACCGCCCAAATGGCGATGGGATAACTCGCTTCACTCATGAACAAAGGCAAAATCGTTCAAATCATCGGACCAGTCATTGACGCGGAGTTCGCGACGCAACTGCCGGCCATCTACAACGCTTTGACCGTCGAATACGAACTTCCCGGCCAGGGCCGCACCAAGCTGACCCTCGAAGTGCAACAGCACCTGGGGGACAACTGGGTGCGTGCCGTCGCCATGAGCACCACTGAGGGCCTCAAGCGCGGCATGGAACTCACAGACACCGGCAAAGCCATCTCCATGCCCGTCGGCGAAGCGGTCATGGGCCGCGTGTTCAATGTGACTGGCGATGCCGTCGACGAGCAGGGCCCCGTGAAGGCGGACAAGTTTTACCCGATTCATCGCAGCGCCCCGCCGCTGGTCGACCAGTCCACCAACCCGCAGATTCTCACCACCGGCATCAAGGTCATTGACCTCATCTGCCCCTTCCTCAAGGGCGGCAAGGTCGGCGCGTTTGGCGGTGCAGGCGTCGGCAAGACCGTCGTCATCATGGAACTCATCAACAATATCGCGAAGCTGCACGGGGGCATCTCGATGTTCGCCGGCGTGGGCGAACGCACGCGTGAAGGCAACGACCTTTACAATGAAATGATCGAGGCCGGTGTCATCAAGGTTGAAAAGGATGAGAAAGGCCACCCGAAGAAGGGGCCGAACGGCATGCCGATTATCAAGGAAGGTTCCAAGATCGGCCTTGTCTACGGGCAGATGAACGAACCCCCGGGCGCCCGTTTGCGAGTCGGCCTTTCCGCGCTGGCCGTGACCGAGTATTTCCGCGACGAAAAAAACCAGGACGTGCTGCTCTTCGTCGACAACATCTTTCGCTTCTCACAAGCCGGATCCGAAGTGTCCGCTTTGCTGGGCCGCACGCCCAGCGCCGTCGGGTACCAGCCGACCCTCGCTGCCGAGATGGGCAACCTCCAGGAACGCATCACGTCGACGAAGAAAGGCTCCATCACTTCGTTCCAAGCCGTGTATGTGCCGGCCGACGACCTCACCGATCCTGCGCCTGCAACCACTTTCGCGCACCTGGACGCAACCATCGTGCTCGAACGCTCCATCGCGGAACTGGGCATCTATCCCGCGGTCGATCCGCTGTCTTCGACCTCCCGCGCCCTCTCGGCCGACGTCGTCGGCGAAGAACATTACAACGTGGCTCGCGGAGTTCAAAAAGTCCTCCAACGTTACAAGGATTTGCAGGATATCATCGCCATTCTGGGCATGGATGAGTTGTCGCCCGAAGATAAACTCACCGTGTATCGCGCCCGGAAGATTCAAAAATTCCTGAGCCAGCCCTTTTCAGTCGCTGAAGTCTTCACCGGCCGCCAGGGAAAGCAGGTGCCTGTGGCCGACACCGTGCGCGGCTTCAAGGAAATCCTCGAAGGCAAGTACGATGAGATCGGTGAGAACGACTTCTACATGAAGGGCGGGATTGAGGAAGTCGTTGAATCCGACAAGCCGGCGAAAGCCGACGAAGGCAAGAAACCTGAAGCCGCTAAGAAGTCCGAAGAAGCGAAGAAACCCGAAGAGGTAAAGAAGATTTGAACTGCCGAACGGTGAAGCCTCTGGCCACCTGACCCATCGACCCATCGCACCCCAAATCATGGCCAACACCCTGAAACTCGAAATCGTCACGCCGGAAGCCAAGATTTACTCGGAGGACGTCGAAATGGTCACGCTTCCTGGCTCCGAGGGGGAGATGGGCGTCTACCCGATGCACGTCCCGCTCATGACGCAGGTCAATGCAGGGGAACTCGTCGTGCGTAAGGACGGGCACGACTATTTCCTGGCCGTTGGCGAAGGGTTCGTCGAAATCACCGCCGACCACGTCGCCGTGCTGACCGACATGGCCATGAAGGCCGACGACATTGACGAGACGAAAGCCGAGGAAGCCCGCAAGCGCGCCGAAGCCCGCCTGGCGGAGAAACTAAGCGATGAGGAACAGGCGACCGTCCAGGCCGCGTTGTTGCACTCCTTGGCGCAACTCAAGGTCAAGCGGCGCCAGCGGTAGGGCCGGCCTGCGCTTGGCCTTGGCGCGCATCAGCGCGCTTCCTCAGGAGCCAGACGCCTCGACGCTTCAACGCGCTGGCTCGAGCCAGCGCCGCGAATCCATCCCCCGCCCACCACGAGGTCCTCCTGATAAAATACGCAAGCTTGGCCGGGCGTCACCGCCCGTTGAGGCGTATGGAGTTTCACTCGCGCCACGCCGTCGGGGGCAGGCTCGACAGTCGCCGGCGCACCCGGATGGTTGTAACGAATCTTTGCCGAGACCTCCAGGCGCTCCGGCGGCGTGACGAAGGGGATCCAGTTGCAGCGTTCGACGACGAACGAGTCGCTCTCGAGCAGGGATTCATCGCCGACCACCACGCGGTTGTTTCGGGCGTCCAGCTCGAGCACGTAGAGTGGCTTCGGTGACGAAATGCCAAGTCCTTTGCGCTGGCCAATCGTATAGAACTCAATTCCGTCGTGCGCGCCCAGCACGCGCCCATGAACGTCCACAATGTCGCCGGGATGTCGTTCGACCAGCCTGGACTGTTCGAGAAACTTTCCGTAGTCGCGATCCGGCACAAAGCAGATTTCCATGCTTTCCTCCTTCTCGGCGGTCTTCAGCGCGCAATCCCGGGCAATTTCGCGTGTGTCGTTCTTGGTCAACTCGCCGAGCGGAAAAAGCGTGCGCGCCAATTGCTCCTGCTTCAGTGAGAAGAGAAAATAGCTCTGATCCTTCCGCGGATCGCGCCCGCGCTTGAGCAGGTACCGGCCTGTGGCCACGTCCTGCTCGACTCGCGCAAAATGTCCCGTCGCGATCTTCTCCGCGCCGAGGTGTCGCGCGCGGCTGATGAGCGTGCCGAATTTCAGCCGTTCATTGCACATCACGCAAGGGTTCGGAGTCCGTCCGGCCTTGTACTCCTCTGCGAAGTAGGCGATGACCTGCTTCTGGAACTCCTGGGCCTCGTCGACGAGGTAGTAAGGGATGTTGAGCCTGTGCGAGACGGCGCGCGCATCGGTCACCGCTTGGGGGCCACAGCACTTGTCCTCGGCGCGGTTCACGCAATCCTGTGGCCAGAGCTTGAGGGTGATGCCGATCACCTCGTAGCCCTGCTCGACCAAAAGCGCGGCGGCTGCGGAGGAATCGACTCCTCCGCTCATGCCGACGACCACGCGGGCTTTCTTCGTTTCGCCAGACTTCGACACGGTGTGACGATACGGGGCACATGGCGAAGCTCAAAGCTCAAAGTTCTTGGCCCATAACTTCTTTGAACTTTGAGGTTTGAGGTTTGTTCCGCCCCCCGCTAACGTCCCCCCATGCCGTTTAGCAAACTGGGCCTGTCCAACGCAGCCCTGGAAGGCGTTCGCGCGATGGGTTACATCGAGCCGACGCCCATTCAACTGCGCGCCATCCCGCTGATGATGGAGGGTCGCGACGTCATCGGCAGCGCGCAAACCGGCACGGGAAAAACCGCCGCGTTCGCGCTACCCATCCTGACCAAGCTCGGCGAGGCACGGGGCATCACCCGCGCACTCGTGCTCGAACCAACCCGCGAATTGGCCGCGCAAGTCGAAACCTCCTTCCGCGACCTTTCCCGGTTCATGAAGCTGAACATCGCTGTCATCTATGGCGGCGTCGGCTACGGCAAGCAAACCGACGCCCTCCGGCGGGGCGCGGATATCATCGTCGCCACGCCCGGCCGTCTCCTCGACCACCTTGGCCGGGGCAACTGCCGCCTGGACAAGGTCGCCCTTCTTGTGCTCGACGAGGCCGACCGGATGCTGGACATGGGATTCCTACCCGACGTCAAACGGATCCTCGAACGGTGTCCCCGGACCCGGCAGACCTCGCTTTATTCGGCGACCATCCCGCCGCAGATCGAGACGCTCATCCAATGGGCGATGAGGGATCCCCAGACGGTCGAAATCGGCTCCCGTCGCTCGCCCGCGGTCACCGTCAAGCACGTCGTTTATCCCGTCGCCGAAGCACAGAAATCCGAACTCCTCCTGGCGCTGCTGGACCACGTTAACTACGATTCCGTCATCGTCTTCTGCCGCACCAAGCACGGGGCAGACCGCATTGGCCACCGGCTCAAGAAGAGCAATCACGCCGTCGCCATCCTGCATTCCAACCGAACCCAGAGCGAACGAGAGCAGGCCCTCAACGGCTTCCGCAACGGCCGTTACGAAGTGCTCGTCGCCACGGACATCGCCGCCCGCGGGTTGGACATCGCCGACGTGAGCCACGTGATCAATTACGACGTACCGCAACACCCCGAGGATTACGTGCATCGGATAGGCCGCACAGGACGGGCGCAAGCCACAGGCGATGCCTTCACGATTATGGCTGCGGAGGATCGTCCACACATGGCGTCCATCGAACGGTTCATCGGCCAGAACATTCCCCGCGTGAAGCTCGAGGGCTTCGACTACCAATTCTCGACCGTGCTCGATGACAAGCCCGGCAGCCCGGACGCCTACTCGACCAAATTCAAGGGGGTCCGTCTCAGCGGCGGGTACTACTTCGGTCCAGCCCGGCGCAAGCGAAGGTAGTGGTCAATGCTGAGCTTTGAGGCCCCAGCTTGGGCGAGCAACCCGACCACCAAGGCCCTGCCCGCGTTAAGGCGACTGTAGGGTTCAATAAACCTCAATTCGTGATCAGGTATCTCCTGACCGCCGGGCGCAATCCGTTGAGGGAGATTTCGGTTGAGCTTTCCTGGGGAATCGGCATACTGCCCGAGAACCCGACAATACCCGGCATAGATTGGTTTCGCGGAGCCAATCCGCGAGACCCGCTCAGCAGACTTTGCACGGACGCAATTGTCACAAGCTAGTTACGAGCATGAAAACGCTTCTGACGCCTTCCGCATTGCTTCTTCTCCTTTGCTTTATCGTGGCGCCCCCGGCCACGGTGCGCGCAGCCGATGATCTCCTGATCACCGAGTTCATGGCCGAAAACGACGGAACAGTCGAGGACGAGGACGGCGACACGCCGGACTGGATCGAGATCTACAACGCCGGCACGAACACGGTGAACCTCAACGGGTGGTACCTCACAGACACTCCCGCGATGCCCACCCGTTGGCGCTTTCCAGCGACAAACCTCCCCGTGAGCACCTTCCTGCTGGTCTACGCGTCGAATAAGGATCGCCGGACCGCGGGCCAACCCCTGCACACCAACTTCAGGCTGGATAACGACGCAGGCTACGTGGCCCTGGTGAAGCCCGACGGTTCCACCATTCAATCGTCCTTCGGCAATTACGCCCAACAGGTCGCTGGTGTCTCCTACGGTTTTCCCGTGACGCGCGCGACCACGACGCTCATCTCGAATGGCTCGCCCGCGCGGTTTACCGTGCCGCTCAACGATTCACTGGGCGTGTCGTGGACGGCCCTTGGCTTCAACGACGGTTCGTGGTCCTCGGTGATGAATGGAGTCGGATTCGAAGGCGGCGGAAACCCGTCCGCCGGGGGCACACAACTCGCCGATTCGACGACTGAATTCAGCGGCACGCAGGGGCAGGGCAATTGGTTCTACGGATACTGGGACAAGAAAGCCGACGCCAACGGCACTTACCAGGCAACGGACTTTACCGAATTCCCGCGCGGCACGGGGAATGTCCTCGCGCCGACGAACTACTGGGACGGCATGAAATGGGATTGGCCGACCAACAGTACGTTGACCGAGTTGACCAGCACTGGCGGCCAACCGGCGGGCGATGTCGTCGATCCTGCGCTTCCCGTGCACTGGGCCGTGCGCCGCTACGTGAGCGAAGCGGACGGCCCTCTGCGCCTCTCGGGCACACTGGCGTGCAATGGTCAGGGCGGCACCTGCGGCGACGGTGTGATCGGGCGAATCTTTGTGGACGGCGTGCAAGTCTGGCAGCAGACCGCGTTCAACTTGAGCGCCGGCTACTCGATAATCGTATCTGCCAGCATCGGCTCGAAGATCGATTTCGCGATCGACTCGGGCACGGCCCGGAACGACTTCTGTGACTCCACGACCTTCACCGCAACCGTCCGCACGGCGGGCGACCTCGCCGTGGTCGCCGATTCGGTTAACGACTGGTCGTTTTCAGGAATGCAAGGCGAGCGCGGCTGGTTCTACGGCCTCTACAACCGTTCCATCGACAACAACTCGACTTATGAATCGACAAACTTCATCTCGTTCCCCAGTGGTTCCGGGCCGCACAGCACAGCCAATTTCTGGAACGGTTCGGCCTGGGAATGGTTCGATGGCAGCCCGCCGTTTGACCTGCTGGGGCAGCAGGAGGTATTGCCAAGCATATTCCCGACCGGCGGCACCAACGGCCAGGACCACCGCATCGTGCGACGCTGGGTCAGCGCAGTGAGCGGGCCCGTCGTCGTCGATTGGCACGTCTCGAAAAAGGATTTGGGGGGCGGCGGCGTCACCGCGACGCTCTACCAAAACAACCTCAATCGCCTGTCAGCCGCGGTACCCGCGACCGACTTCGCTGGCATTTCCCGCGCCACGACCTTCACGGTGACAGTAGGAGACACGATTGATTTTGTGATCGAACCGGGCATTGACATGCAAAACGACCTCTCCTTTTTCAATGCCACAATCTACGCCGCCACAAGCCTTTCCAACCAATTCACCAGCGACGTTGGAGTAATGATGACGAACATCAACGCGAGCGCCTACCTCCGAATCCCCTTCACGGTCGACCAGCCCTCGCGGATTGATTCTCTGAGGCTCTTCGTAAAGTCCGACGATGGGTTCGTCGCTTACCTCAATGGCGTTGAAGTCGCGTCGGTTAACGCGCCCGCAACGCCGGCCTGGAATTCCACGGCCACAGGCTCCAGGGGCGACGCCACCGCGTCGCAGGGTGAAACCATCAACCTCGACTCCGTCCGGGACTTGCTCACTGAAGGAGCTAACGTGCTTGCCTTCCACGGTCTGAACGTCAGTGCCGCCGACCAGGACTTCCTGCTCAGCGCGCAGCTGCTGGCTGGCACTTCGACAGTCAATCCTTCGGGCCAACGCTATTTTTCCGCACCCTCGCCCGGGTCGATCAATGGAGCCGGCACCACAATTCTTGGGCCGCTCATTGCCAACGTCGGCCACCTGCCTCACGAGCCGGCCAAAACGGAGAGCCTCTACGTCACGGCGAAAGTGGCGCCCACGTTCAATCCTCTGGGCACCGTCCGCCTTTTCTACCGCGTCATGTTCGGCGCCGAATCGAGCCTCGTGATGCGTGACGACGGCTTGAATGGCGACGGCTTGCCGGGCGACGGCGTCTACGGCGCGGTGATCCCCAGTTCGACCTACACCAACGGCCAGATGGTGCGCTACTACATTACCGCGACAGATTCTTCGAACTTCATGACACGCTTGCCGCCCATTGGCGATACGAACAACTCGCCCCTCTACATGGGCACCGTGGTGAAGGACCCCTCGCTGACCAATCCATTGCCGGTGCTCCACTGGTTCATAGAGCGACTAGGCAATCTGAATTCAGGCTCAGAGAGCGTGAAGTGCCAAATCCACTACCTCGGGCAGTTCTATGACAACGTCACCTTCGGCCGCCACGGCCAGTCCAGCGGCGGTTTCAACATGAAGAGTTACAACGTCGACTTCAATCCCGGCCACAACTTTCGCTATGCCGAAGACAAGCCGCGCGTCGACGACATCAATCTCCTCCAGACCTACACCGACAAGTCGTTCATGAGGAACATCCTGGCCTACGAGATGCATGGGGCCGCTGGCGTCCGCTCGCCCACGCACTTCGTCGTGCCCGTGCGCGTTCAGTCCAACGGTGTGTTCCACGGCATCATGAACATTGTTGAGAAAGGCGATGAGAACTACATCCAGCGCATAGGCCGCGACGTCAACGGCTCCTTCTACAAGATTTATGACCAGAACTCCGCCATCATTAGTTCGGCCGAAAAGAAGACGCGCCGTTTCGAAGACAAGTCCGACCTTCAGGCCCTGCTCACCGCCACTTCCGTGCCGGACTCGGCGGCGCGCCGCACCTGGCTTTACGACAACGTCGATATTTCGGAGGTAATCGACTACCTGGCGGCGATGGCGCTGAGTCACAACCACGACTGTTGCCACAAGAACTATTACTATTACCGTGACACCGAGGGTGACGGTGAATGGGAAATGTTGCCTTGGGATGTTGACCTCTCGTTCGGCCGGAATTGGCAAACGGCGGAAGGCTATTTTGATGACCGGACCTACACGAACAACCGAGTCGTCATTGGGGGCGAAAACTGCACGCTCATCAACGCCATGTGCGGCCTCTCCACGGACAACACGTCCGGCACGGCTGCCATCCGTCAGCGCATGCTCCGGCGCTTCCGCACGCTCATGGACACGATGCTCCAGAGCAATGGCGTGGCCCAGAGTGAACTCAAGCTTGAGAAGCGCATCGATGAACTGCTCCAGTTGCACGCCCCAGATGCCCTCCTGGCCTTGACCAAGTGGGGTTCGTGGGGCATGGGCGCGCAGAGTGTTTTTGCCACCAACGACGCGCGCTACAAGAACATCTTCCAGGCGGTCAACGAGATTAAGACCCTCCACCTGCCTCCACGGCGCGGGCTGCTGTTTGCCAGGAATTCTGCGGTGCCTGGGGCCAATTTCCTACCGGAGGCCCAGCCGACCAATATCACCATAAACATAGGCGCCCTGGACTTCAATCCCGCTTCAAGCAATCAGAACGAGGAATACATACAACTGGTGAATACGAACACCATTTTCGTGGACATTTCCGGCTGGAAGCTCACCGGCGCCGTGGACCACGTGTTCCAGGGTGGGGTGGTCATTCCTCCGGCAGGGCCGAGCAACACGGTCTACGTGGTTCCGAACAAGAAGGCTTTCCGCAGCCGCGCCTCCGGCCCCAGCGGCGGACAACAACTGTACGTCGAAGGGCCCTATAAAGGCCAGCTCTCCGCCCGTGGTGAAACCATCTTCCTCGTCGACACCACGGGGCGCCTCGTAACGACCAATCTCTACCCTGGCGCGCCCAGCGGCCCGCAACAATGGCTGCGCATCACAGAAATCATGTATCACCCCGCCGCGCCGCCTTCCGGCAGCCAGTTCGAGGCCGAGGATTACGAGTACATCGAACTGCGCAACACCGGGCCGACGAACCTCAACCTCGTGGGCGTTCATTTCACCAATGGCATCGACTTCGCTTTTACCGGCGGCAGCGCGGTCACGCAATTGGTCCCGGGCGGCTATGCCCTCGTTGTGCGCAACCCCACCGCATTCACATCAAGGTACGGCCCCAAAACGAACGTGGCCGGCGCCTACGTGGGCATCCTCGACAACGGGGGCGAAAACCTTCGTCTCGATGACGCCGTGGGTGAGAAGATTCTCGATTTCCGCTACGAAAACTCCTGGTATCCGATCACCGACGGCCCTGGCGCCTCGCTCGTGATCATCAATCCGGCTGCGGACTGGAAGAGCTGGGATCTGAAGGCAAGCTGGCGCCCGAGCGCCTACGATCTCGGTTCGCCTGCTTCCACCGATCCACCGACAAACTCCTACCTCCCGATCCTTGTCAACGAATTGCTCAGCCACTCGGATCCACCGCTGAGAGACGCGATCGAACTGTTCAATCCCAACGCTGTGGACGTCAACATCGGCGGCTGGTTCATCAGCGACGACCTCGGCACGCCGCGCAAATTCCGGGTGCCAACCGGGACCGTCGTGCCCGCAGGCGGATTCTTCTCGTTCGACGAGTCGCAGTTTAATCCCACGCCCGGCACGCCGCCCAGCTTCGCGTTCAGTTCCTTGGGCGATGAAGCGTACGTCTTTTCCGGCAACGGCACGAACATCACCGGCTGGTATCAGGGCTACAGCTTCGGCGCCGCTGAAAACGGAATCTCCTTCGGACGATACACCAACAGTCAGACCAACGTGCACTTCGTGGCGATGAGCACGACCAACTTCGGCACGCGCAATGCGCTGCCCAAGGTGGGGCCGGTTGTCTTCAGCGAAATTCTGTACCACCCGCCCGATTTGGCGATATTTGGCGACAACTCACAGGACGAGTTCGTGGAACTGGCGAACATCAGCGGCGGATCCGTCTCGCTGTTCGACCCGGCGCATCCCGCCAACACCTGGCGAGTGCGAGGCGGGATCGACTTTGACTTCCCAACCAATGCGACCCTGCCCGTCGGCGGTTACGCAGTGCTGGTCAGCTTTTATCCAAGCAACACGGCCGCAGCGGACTTGTTCCGCGCAAAGTTCAGCGTACCTTCGAGCACCCCGCTCTTCGGTCCGTTCCACGGGAAGCTCGACAATTCGTCTGAGTCCGTCCAGCTCTACAAACCGGATGCGCCGCTCGGCGTCGAAGTGCCGTACGTGTTGGTGGAGCGGATCGACTATTCCGATCAGTCCCCCTGGCCCACGGCGGCCGATGGGCTGGGTGGTTCGCTGCAACGGCGCCTCCAGACGGCCTACGGCAACGATCCGACCAATTGGGCCGGGGCCGCGCCCACGGGAGGCAGCGGCTTTGTTCCCAGCGGCGCGCCGGTCATCACCTCACCGCCCGCCAACACAGCTGTGCTGCTTGGCGGCACCGCCATGTTTAGCGTTAGCGTATCCGGCACACCCCCCTTCGCCTACCAGTGGCAGTTTAACAGTAACAACATCCCTGGCGCGAACAACTCCATCTACATGAAGCCGAATCTCCAGTTGAGCGACGCCGGCGCTTATCGCGTCATCGTCCTGGGTGGTGGTGGCAGCGTGGAGAGTCCCAACGCCACGCTGACAGTGCTCATTCCAGCGAGCATCACCTTCAACCCAACGAACGTGAACATCCGAATTCCGCCCGATTCGCAGGCGCTGGCGACCAATCGTAATGCGTACTTCCGCGTCGCGGCGACCAGCGGCAATCCGCCCATCAGCTACCAATGGCTCAAGAATGGCACGAACATCCCCCCGGCGCTCAATCCGAGCGCGGTGAGTAATCTCCTGACCATTAGCAACGTCGTGCTGCTCGACGAAGGCGATTACTTTTGCGCGGTCACGGACGGGATCGGTACGATTTCCAGCAGTCACGCGCTCCTGACGCCATGGATTTCCCCCCTGTTCCTCGTCCCGCCGATCCCGAACCAGACCAACGCGGTGTCGACGGCCTTCTCCGTCAGCGTGGTGGTGACGGGATATCCGCCGCCCTATACGGTCTTCTACCGGAGCAATTCATTCTTCGTGGGCCGCACCGACTTTTCGAATCACCCGAGCTACTTCACTTACCCGGCCAACTTCGCCTCCTCCATGGTTAGTTCGAACTGGTATCGCATCGTTGTCAGCAATGCTGCCACCATCGGCTCCGGCATCGCCACCCACACGACCAACCACACGCGGGCCGACTTTGATATGGACGGTCTGCCCGATTTCTATGAAGTCACTTACGGCCTCGACACCAACAACATAGCAGACGCCGCGGGCGACCTGGACGGCGACAAGATGAGCAACCTGGCCGAGTTTATCGCCGGGACGGATCCCAGCGACCCGTCTAGTTACCTCAAGGTCGAGCAGAATACCGTTCCGGGCACAGCCACGATTAGCTTCGGCGCCGCAGCGGGAAGGTCCTATACGATCCAGTTTGCCACTCGCTTATCCGCCGCGCCCCAGGACTGGCAGCGCCTCGCTGATTTCGTCGCCCGGCCTACGGCGCGCGTCGAGACGGTGGTCGACCCGGATTGGAGCACCAACCGCTTCTACCGTGTCGCGACCCCCAGGCAGCCCTAACAGCCCGTTCCAAAACTCCAAGTGCGATTGTAGCGGCGGTCTGTGACGTCTGTGACCGCCGAAATCGGGCTAGAATGTGCACCTGTTCGGCGCTCACAGAGCGCCGCTACACGTCGCACTTGAACGGGCTGCTAAGCGGGAACTCGGAGCGCGCTCGGCGACCGCAGTTGATCAACGTTGTTCTCCTGGAACAAGGGCCCATTCTCCTCCGATCATCGAGGCGGCGACCTCGCCACCATAATGAATCATGGATTCATAAACGTCCCGGGAGTTGCCCGACAGCGGTAGCGCGATCAAATCCGCCGCGGCGCCAGGCACGAGCTCCCCTATCGCCCCCTCCTGGCCCAGCGCGCGGGCACCGTTCACCGTCGCCAGCCTCAGGATTGCCTCCGGAGCCAATTCAGGCGTCGCGCGGGCCAGCGCCTGCATTTCGGCAAACAGGCTCAACGTTGGCGCGCGTCCGGATTCCTTGCGCACGCTGGCGAGACTGTCGGTACCGAGACAAACGTTGACCCCGGCTTTCTCCAATTCCGGATGCGGAAATCTCAAGTGGCGGAAGTAGCCATGGCTGCGCGGACAGTGGACGACGCTCACGCCATGGGCGGCCAGCGCGGACGCATCGCGGCGATCCAGGTAGTTGGCGTGCACAGCCAGAACGTTCGCCTCCAGGTAGCCGCACTGCTCGAGGTGCCGCACGGGCGAGCCCTGCCCGCAATCCGACATGTCGCGCTGCCCCTTGAGCCAGTCGAACATGGTTCCCTGCCCGTACCGG